>Ga0184638_1000066_pt1 | contig 23660 bp, 21 predicted proteins | sample PLM31_50_b2_FD_133141 | JGI IMG/M metagenome (GOLD analysis project Ga0184638, IMG submission 133141) | Groundwater sediment microbial communities from an aquifer in East River, Colorado, USA - PLM3-1_50_b2 | ecosystem: Environmental > Terrestrial > Soil > Riparian zone | place: USA: East River... | reverse complement strand
TCAGCGACTCGTGAACGGAAAGCCCGCGCTGTGGGATAGTCCGATCATCATGGTTGGCGGTCGGGAGTCGTATGAAGCGAGATGTCGCCATTGCCATCGGGTGCCGAGGCAGGATGAGGATCAGACTGCGCTGCTCTGAGCCATCTGCCGTCAGCCGTCAGCAGGCTGATTGCTGATGGCAGACGGCTGACGGCTCGCATGCTCAACATCGGCCTCACCGGCAACATCGCCGCCGGCAAATCCACCGTCGTGGATCTGTTGCGCAAATGGGGCGCCACGATCATCGACGCCGACGCTCTCGCCCACGAGGCCGAAGCTCCCGGCACCGCCGTTCTGGCCGCGATCGCCAAGCGGTTCGGCGCGGACGTGCTTGCGTCCGATGGCACGCTGGACCGCGCCGGTCTACGGGGCAAAGTGATGGGCGACGATGCAGCGCTGGCAGCGCTGAACGCGATCGTCCATCCCGCCGTGCAGCGGCGCCGTCTCGAGCTGCAGCGCGCGGCGGGAGAGCGGGGCGACGCCATCGTGATCAACGACATCCCGTTGCTGTTCGAGGTGCTCGACCCCGCGCAGTTCGACGCCGTCGTCCTCGTGGACGCGCCGCCCGCCGTGCGGCGCGCGCGGCTCCGTGCCTTGCGTGGCCTTTCGAATGAGGAAGCCGACCGTATGATCGCGGCTCAAATGCCCGCCAAGCGCAAGCGCGAGCAGAGCCAATACGTCATCGACAACGCCGGTACGCTGGCCGAGCTCGAGCGGCAGGCACAGCGCGCGTTTGCCGAGTTGCGCAAGCGCGCCGCGCGGACGGGGATGCACGATGAAGCACCCGGCCAGACATTGTTGCTATGCACGCTGGACGCGAAGGACACTGCCGCGGCTCCTACGCTGCGCGCGATCGAACGCCGCTATATCGACGCCGACATGCGGGTTGAGTACACGACGGTGAAAGGATTGGCGAAGCAGCTTCGCGCCGGAACTCCGCTATCGATTGTCGCCACGGCGGCGGCCGGTGACGCCGCGCGCACGGCCTGGGAGGAAGCGATGCCGCCGCGCCCGTGCCGGCTCTACCATCTTTCGCCCGACCCCGATCCGGTGGCCGTACGTCTCGACTTGCGGCCCTGGGGTCACGAGCGAATCGTGATGAGCGAAGAAGACGGCGCAGGACTGGCGCCCCGAACGGACCTGGTGTAGGCTCCGCACCCATGTCCAGCATTCCGAAAGAGCTCCGCTATACGAAGGACCACGAGTGGGTGCGGCAAAGCGACGATCCCCAGGTCGTTGAGGTCGGTATCACCGACTATGCGCAGGGCGAGCTGGGGGACGTCGTGTTCGTCGAGCTGCCCAAAGCCGCTGCGGCCTTCAAGCAGCGCGATGTCTTCGGGACAATCGAGGCGGTGAAGGCCGTTTCCGAGCTCTACTCTCCCGTGGCAGGGACGATCGTCGAAGCGAACAAGGCGCTCGAGCAGGACCCGGCGCTCGTGAACCGCGATCCGTACGGCAAGGGCTGGATGGTCAAAGTGAAGCTCAAGGATGCCAAGGAATTGGAGGGGGGGGAACTGCTCCGCGCCGACGCCTACGCGAAGCATGTAGGAGAGTGAAACCCGACAGCGTTTCCGTAATGTGACCATCGACCGCGATCTATTTCAGGAACGACACATCGGCCCGTCCGCTGAGGACCAGGCCGCGATGCTCACCACGCTCGGGTACGACTCGCTCGATGCGTTCATCGATGCGGTGGTGCCAGCGGACATCCGGCTGCGCGAGCCGTTGCGCGTCCCCGCCGCGAGGACAGAGCAGGAAGTGCTCGAGGAGCTGCGTCAGCTCGCCGCGCAGAATCAGGTCTTCCGCTCCTACCTCGGCATGGGCTACCACGACTGCTTCACGCCGGCGGTCATTCAGCGCAACGTGCTGGAGAATCCGGGCTGGTACACGGCGTACACGCCCTACCAGGCGGAGATCGCGCAGGGACGTCTCGAGGCGCTGCTCAACTTCCAGACGATGGTCTCGGATCTGACGGGCCTCGAAGTGGCCAATGCGTCCTTGCTCGACGAGGGTACCGCCGCCGCCGAAGCGATGCACCTCACCGAGGCAGCGTCCAAGCATGAAGGCAAGTTGACGTATCTGGTGGACGCCGGGTGTCATCCGCAGACCATCGCCGTGGTGCGCACGCGCGCGGCAGCGCGTGGTGTCGAGATTGTCGTAGCCGATCCGGCTGCCTTCGACTTCCGGCAGGGCAACGTCATCGGCGCACTGATCCAGTATCCCGCGACGGACGGCGCGATCCGCGACTACCGGCCGCTGTGCGAGGCAGCGCACGCCGCCGGGGGGGGCGGGGGGGGCGCGTTGGTGACCGTCGCGACCGATCTGCTCGCGCTCACACTGCTCACGCCACCGGGCGAGTGGGGCGCCGACATCGCGGTGGGGAACTCGCAGCGCTTCGGCGTGCCGCTGGGCTACGGCGGTCCGCACGCCGCGTTCTTTGCGACGCGCGACGAATTCAAGCGCCTGCTGCCGGGACGCATCATCGGCGTCTCCAAGGATCGCGCCGGCCGCACTGGACTGCGCATGGCGCTCCAGACGCGCGAGCAGCATATCCGCCGCGAGAAGGCGACGAGCAATGTCTGCACCGCGCAGGTGCTGCTCGCGGTCATCGCCGCGATGTACGCCGTCTATCACGGACCGGAGGGGCTGCGGCGCATCGCGCGGCGAGTGCACAGCCACACGGCAACGCTCGCCGCTGCACTGGAGAAGCTGGGCTATCGACTCGCCTATCCCAAATTCTTCGACACCCTGGCCGTTGACGTGCCGCCAGAGGCCCTGCCGCGCATCATCGAAATCGCTCGATTGAAGCAGATCAATCTACGAACACTGTCGCAGACCCGGGTGGGGGTCGCGCTCGACGAAACCGTGACGGAGGCCGACGTCGTGGATGTGGTCGAGGCATTCGCGGCTGGTTTGGACAAGGGTCCCGCCACCCTGCGTGATGCGCCGTCCGCGATTCCCGAGTCCCTGGCCCGCACCACGCCGTTCTGCACGCATCCGGTCTTCAACACGCATCACTCCGAGACGGAGATGCTGCGCTATCTGAAGCGGCTCGAGGACCGCGACTTGTCGCTGACTGCGGCGATGATCCCGTTGGGCTCGTGCACCATGAAGCTCAATGCGACCACGGAGATGATCCCGATCACGTGGCGCGGGTTCAACTCTCTGCATCCCTTCGCGCCCCGCGCGCAGGCACAGGGGTACGCGACGCTGTTCCGGCAGCTGGAGGACTGGCTCGCCGCAATCACCGGCTTCGCAAAGGTGTCGCTGCAACCCAATGCGGGCTCGCAGGGCGAGTTCGCCGGGTTGCTGGTGATTCGCGCGTATCACCAGCATCGCGGTGAGACGCATCGGACGACATGCCTGATCCCGCAGTCGGCCCACGGCACCAACCCGGCGAGCGCCGTCATGGCCGGAATGCAGGTCGTGGTGGTCAAGACCGACGCGCAGGGCAACATCGACGTCGCCGATCTCGAGGCGAAGGCCGCGGAGCACCGGGACACGCTGGGCGCCCTGATGGTGACGTATCCCTCGACCCATGGCGTGTTCGAGGCGTCCATCAAGAAGATCTGCAAGATCGTGCATCAGCATGGCGGCCAGGTCTACATGGACGGCGCCAACATGAACGCGCAGGTCGGGTTGTGCCGCCCTGGCGACATCGGCGCCGACGTGTGCCATCTCAACCTGCATAAGACGTTCTGCATCCCGCATGGCGGCGGCGGTCCCGGCATGGGGCCGATCGGCGTCGCCAAGCACCTGGCGGCGCATTTGCCCACGCACCCGGTGGTGGATGTCGGCATTCCGCTCGCGGAAAGCGCCGGGACCGTGTCCGCGGGGCCGTGGGGCAGCCCGTCCATCCTGCCGATCTCATGGGCCTATATCGCCATGATGGGTCGCGATGGTCTGACCGAGGCGACCAAGGTCGCGATCCTCAGCGCCAACTACATCGCCCGGCGGCTGCAGGACGACGGAGACTACGAATTGTTGTACGCGGGACAGAACGGCCTCGTCGCGCACGAATGCATTATCGACACGAGGGCCTTCAAGGCGTCGGCCGGTGTCGATGTCGAGGACATTGCCAAACGACTGATCGACTACGGTTTCCATCCCCCGACGGTGTCGTTCCCGGTCGCGGGAACGCTGATGGTCGAGCCCACCGAGAGCGAGCCTAAGCCCGAGCTCGATCGTTTCGTGGACGCGCTCATCGCGATTCGCGACGAGATTCGCGAAATCGAGACCGGCGCAGCCGATCGCGACAACAACCTGCTGAAGAACGCCCCGCATCCGCTGGCCGATCTGCTGGCCGACACCTGGGACCGGCCCTATGCGCGCGAGCGGGCCGGCTTCCCGACGGCGGCGACGCGCGAGCACAAGGTGTGGCCGCCGGTCGGACGGATCGATGCGGCGTTTGGCGACCGGAATCTCGTGTGCACCTGCCCGCCGGTGGAGGCATACGCCACTGTCTGACGGGCGGATGGGCGGATGGGCGGATGGTCCGCATTGGAACCTGATCGTCGATGCCGTGGGGCGGTCGGGCGAATACAACATGGCGATGGACAAAGCGCTGCTGGAGGAAGTGGTGCGCGGTGGCGGCGCCTATCTCCGCTTCTATCGCTGGGACCCTCCGACACTATCCCTGGGACGGAATCAACCGAACACGTTTTACGACGTTCCGACCGTGCGCCGGCCCACCGGTGGACAAGCCGTGTGGCATGAGCACGAGCTCACATACGCCGTCGTCGCGCCTATCGCGTTGTTTGGGTCACTCCGGAAAGCGTATTGTGCGATCCACACTCGACTCGCGAGAGCGTTGCGGGCTCTTGGCGTGGAGGCGGTACTCGCGCCGGCCCATCCGCCCATCCGCCCATCCGCCCATCCGGCGTCCTGCTTCGCAGCCTCCGTCGGCGGCGAGATCGTCGTCAACGGCCGCAAGCTCGTCGGCTCAGCCCAAGTCCGCCGTCGCGATGCGTTCCTGCAGCACGGTTCGATACTCCTGGACGGTTCTCAGGCGATCGTGTCGACGGGGGGTGGGGAAACCACGCTCGCCACGGTGCTGGGGCGCTCAGTGACATTCGAAGAAGTCGCCGACGCTGTAATCGCAAGCTGGAGCGAGCCTTTGACTTCGTCCGGCATTGCGTCGCTAGCCGCGCGGTGAAATGTTAAGCGCCATGCCACGGCGCTGCCAACTCGCATTGCTGGTCATTCTTGCGGTCACGACGCTCGCCGGATGCGAGCGCCCCGGCGGCTGTACCGGCTCCTACTGCGGCACGCTGATCAACGCCGCTATCGGCGAACCGCCAACGCTGCTGCCGCCGTCGACGGACATGGTGGTCTCCAACGACGTCGGTGAGCAATTGTTTTTGAAGCTCGCCGACGTCGGCATGTCGGAGAACACGATCGGGGACGAGGACTTTCAGCCGCTGCTCGCGGAGCGGTGGGAATGGGACGGCCCGCTGACGCTCGTGTTCCATCTCGATCCCCGCGCCCGGTGGCATGACGGGCAGCGGGTGAGCGCCGCCGACGTGGAATTCACCTTCGACGCCTACAATGACTCAGCCGTCGCGTCGCCGTTCCGCGCCAAGCTGCGGCGCATCGCCAGCGTCACGCAGCGCGACTCGCTCACGGCGGTGTTCCGCTTCCGCGAGCGCTTTCCCGAGATGTTCTACGACGCGGTCTACCACATGCGTATCCTGCCGGCGCACCTGCTGCGGTCGATCCCGCGCGACCAGTGGCGGACCGCTCCGTTCGGACGGCAGCCGGTCGGCGACGGGCCATACAGATTCGTCCGCTGGCAGGCGGCGCAGGCGATCGAGCTGGTGGCGGATTCGACATTCTTCCTGGGACGGCCGGGGATCCGTCGTTTGATCTGGCGCTTCACACCGAATCTGCAGGTGGCCGTGACCCAGGTGGTCGCCGACGAGGCCGATGTGCGCGAGCAGCTCGTGACCCCGGAGAACGTCGAGCGGGCCCGCGCCGCGTCGCAGCTCAACGTGTCCTCGTACCGCGGCAACGTCTACACCTACTTCGGGTTCAACCTTCGCGCGAACGGCGACACGTCGAAGCCCCACCCGATCTTCAGCGACCGCGACGTGCGCCGCGCGCTCAGTATGAGCGTCGATCGCGCGCTGCTCGTCAAGAGCGCACTGGGCGACCTCGGAAAAGTCCCGCCGGGCCCGATGTCGGAGCTGCTCTGGATCTGGGATCCGAACATCCGGCAGCTTCCCTACGATACGGCCCAGGCCGGACGCACCCTGAGCGCTCGAGGCTGGCGCGACCACGACGGTGACGGAATTCGCGACAAGGACGGACAGCCGCTCGCCTTCCGGATTCTGGTGCCTACGTCGAGCGTGCTGCGACGTCAGTACGCCCAACTCCTGCAAGCGCAGTTTCGGACGATCGGCGTTCAGGTGGACATCGACGCGGTCGAGCAGGCCGTCGTCGCGCAACGCTCGAGCAGCGGGAATTTCGATACGGTGATTCTGTCGCGCGGCAATGATCCGTCGCCGGGCTCGGGCATTACCCAGACCTGGACGCGCGGCGGTTTTGGCGGCTCGAACGTCGTTCGCTACTATAACCCCGAGTTCGAGCGTCTCGTCGATCGCGCGATTGCCGAGCCCTCGCGCGACCGGGCGCGGGCGTTGTGGCGCTCGGCGATCGAGGCGATGAACGCCGACGCGCCCGGGATATTCCTGTACTCGCTGGCGAACGTCGCGGCGGTGCACAGGCGCTTCGAGAACACGCAGATCCGTCCGGACTCGTGGGCGGCCCTGCTGCGCACCTGGCGCATCCCCCCGGACCGGCTGATCGATCGAGACCGCGTGGAGCGTTAGATGATGGCGTGGCTCGTACGACGCCTCGTCGCGTCGCTCGCCATCATCTTCGCCGTCGTCACATTCGTTTTCATCTTGATTCACGCCGCGCCGGGAAAATCCTGCGGGCAAATCGAGTTCGACGTCGACCCGGCCGTCTGTGATCAGCTCACCAAGCAATTTGGTCTCGATAAGCCGCTGCACGTCCAATACTGGCGCTATCTCGCCGCGCTGGCGCAGGGCAATTTCGGTTACTCGTTCTCGCTTCATCGCCCGGTGCGCGATGCGCTGGCGGACACGATCCCCTTCACGCTGCAGCTGGCCGGCGCGGCCCTGGTGCTCGATTTCCTCCTGGGATTGGGACTCGGCATCTATCAGGCAGGCCGCGTGAATCGGCTGCCGGATGTGGTACTCAGTCACGCCACCCTGTTCATCTATTCCCTTCCCACGTTCTGGTTGGCGCTGATCCTGATGCTCGTGTTCGCCGAGGAGTTTCGCTGGTTTCCGGTGGGCGGGCCGAACGATGCGATTCTCTGTCCGGTCGTCGATTCCCTGTACTGCGTCGCGGATCGACTCTGGCACCTCGTCTTGCCGGCGGCCACCCTCGGCCTGGTGGGGGCGGCGGGAACGGCCCGTTTCCAGCGCGCGGCAATGCTCGAGGTGGCGAATCAGGACTACGTGCGAACGGCGCGCGCCAAGGGCGTCCCGGAACGGCGCGTGGTCCTCCGCCACCAGCTGCGCAACGCGCTGCTTTCCTTTATCACCCGGTTCGGGCTCGCGTTTCCGTTCGTGCTCACCGGCGCCGTATTGATCGAAACGATCTACGCCTGGCCGGGAATGGGGCGGCTTGCCTTCGACGCCATCCTGACGCGCGATTACCCGCTCGTCACCGCGACCGCGCTGATCGCGAGCACCGTGGTCGTCGTCGGCAATCTGCTCGCGGACATGCTGATGGGGGTCGCCGATCCACGCCTGCGCGTACGCGCGAGCGCCGACGTCGAAATCGCGACCGCATGAGACTCGGCAACTGGCTGGCGTTGTTCGTCGCGCTCGTGCTGGCGGCCGAAATCGCCCGGCTCACGCGACAGCGCGCGCTGCGGCGCGAACGCTGGCGGCGGTTTTTCAAGCACCGCACCACCTCGTGGGGCCTCGGTATCCTGGCCTTTCTCGCCATCGTCGCGCTTGCGGCACCGCTCGTCGCCCCCTTCGGACCGGGCGATCAACTCGGCATCGTGGATCTGCGGAACCATCCGCCCTCGTGGGCCTTCGTTCTCGGCACGGATGTGCTGAGCCGTGACGTCTGGAGCCGGGTCGCATGGGGCGCGCGCGTGTCCCTCGGCATCGGCGCGCTGGGCGCGCTCGTCGCCGTGTCGCTCGGCACGCTGGTGGGCGCGACCGCCGGATACTACAGCCGCTGGGTGGATGCCCTGTTGATGCGCGGCGTGGACGTGGGACTCGCCCTGCCTCGCATCTTCATCCTGCTGATGGCGGTCGCGTTGTGGGACGGCCTCCCGTTCGCGGCGCTGGTGCTCGCCATCGGACTCACGTCGTGGTTGGGAACGAGCCGGCTGGTGCGCGCGGAAGTGCTCTCGCTGCGCGAGCGCGAATTCGTCGTCGCGGCGCGCGCGCTCGGCGCTAAGACGGGCCGCGTTATCTTTCGCCACGTGCTGCCCAACGCCGCCGCACCGATCATCGTATCCGCGGCACTCGGCGTCGGCAACGTGTTGCTGCTCGAAGCGTCGTTGTCATTTCTCGGCATCGGTGTCGCTCCTCCCGATCCAAGCTGGGGCAGCATCATCGCGGAAGGCGCGTCAACTATCTACACCGCGCCATGGACCATCCTCTTTCCGGGCTTGGCCATCTCATTGGTCGTGATGTCCCTCAACGCGGTGGCCGACGGGCTGCGTGACGCGCTCGATCCGCGCGAGGAGGCGGCGTGACTGGGACTGAGGGGCCTGCCCTGCTGCGCGTGCGCGATCTCAAGACGTACTTCGTCACCGAGCAGGGCAAGGGGACGGCGCGCGCGGTGGACGACGTTTCGTTCGATCTCTATCCGGGCGAAACGCTCGGGATCGTCGGCGAATCGGGCTGCGGGAAGACGGTCACGTCACTGTCCATCCTGCGCCTCGTGCCCGAACCGCCCGGGCACATCCTCCCCGGGAGCGTGATCGAGTTCGAGGGACGTAACCTCCTGGCCCTCGCCGCACCGGAGCTGCGCGCGGTCCGCGGCAACCAGATCGCCATGATCTTCCAGGAGCCGATGACGTCGCTGAACCCGGTCTTCACCGTCGGCGATCAAATCGCGGAAGCCGCGATCGTCCACCAGCACCTCTCGCGCAAAGCCGCGCGCGCGCGAGCGATCGAGATGCTGCAGCTGGTCGGGATTCCCGATCCCAAGGAGCGTGTCGATCACTACCCGCATCAGCTCTCGGGCGGGATGCGCCAGCGCGTCATGATCGCCATGGCGCTGGTGTGCCATCCCAAGGTGCTGATCGCCGACGAGCCGACGACGGCGCTTGATGTCACCATCCAGGCCCAGATCCTCGAGCTCCTCGATCGCCTGCAAAACGAGCTTGGGATGGCCGTCCTGCTCATCACGCACGACCTCGGCGTGGTCGCGGGTCACGCCGACCGCGTGGTCGTGATGTACGCCGGGCGGGTGGTGGAGACTGCGCCAACGAGCGGGCTGTTCGAGCAGCCGACCCACCCCTACACCGAGGGGTTGCTCGCGGCGGTGCCGCGCATCGATGCGCCGCGCTCGCGCCTGCACGCGATCCCCGGTCAGGTGCCGGCGGCGACGGCATGGCCCACCGGTTGCCGGTTCCATCCGCGCTGTCCGTATGCGTGGGACAAGTGCGTTACGCAGGAACCCCCGCAGCTCGAGACCGGAGCCCCCGGCCACACCGCGCGCTGCTGGCTCGTGACAGAGCCGGAACGGCGTCAGGCGAAACGATGACGCTCGTAGACGTGCGCGATCTGGTGAAGCACTACGCCGGCGAGCGACGCTGGTTCGGCCTGGGGCGCCCGGCCGCGGCCGTGCGTGCCGTGGACGGCGTGTCGTTCGCCATCGCTTCGGGGAAAACACTGGGATTGGTCGGCGAATCGGGCTCGGGCAAGACGACGGTCGGGCGCACCATGCTCCGGCTCCAGGAGCCGACGGCGGGAAAGGTGCTGTTCGAGGAAAACGATGTCTTCGCGCTCGACGCGACGCGGCTGCGCGCCCTGCGCCGGCGGATGCAGATCGTGTTCCAGGATCCGTATAGCTCGCTCAACCCGCGGATGACCGTCGAGGAGACGCTGCGCGAGCCGCTCGAGATTCACGGACTGTCCGGCGCGGTGCCGGCCCTGCTGGACGAGGTCGGACTCGACGCCGCGTTCGCGAAACGCTATCCCCACGAGCTGTCGGGCGGGCAGCGCCAGCGCGTCGGCATTGCGCGCGCCCTCTCCGTCCAACCGAAGTTCGTCGTCTGCGACGAGCCGGTCAGCGCGCTCGACGTGTCGGTGCAGGCCCAGGTGCTCAATCTCCTTGCCGACCTCCAGACGCGGCGCCGGCTCACGTATCTCTTCATCGCGCACGACCTCGCCGTCGTCCGTCACATCGCCGACGACGTCGCCGTGATGTATCTCGGCAAGATCGTGGAGCGCGCGCCGGCGGCGGAGATCTACGCGCAGCCACGGCACCCCTACACGCGCGCACTGCTTTCCGCGGTGCCCGAGCCCAACCCGCGCGCTTCCAAACAGCGCATCGTGCTTGCCGGCGACATCCCATCGCCCGCCCATCCGCCGTCCGGGTGTCCGTTCCATCCCCGCTGTCCCCATCCGCTGAAGAGCGAGCGTTGTCACACAGAGCCGCCGCCGCTGCGCGAGATCACGCCCGGCCATCTGGCCGCGTGCCACTACGCCGAGAAACCGATGTGAGCGCGGTCCTCCTGCTCGCGCAGACGCTCACGAACCTGGCGATCATGCCGGCGGGCCAGGGCTTGCCGTCCGGCTGGCGGCTCAACCGCATGCAGGGCGTCGAGCCGCTGAGGTACGAGGTCACGCGCGCCCACACGCTGCGCATCACCGCGATCGGTCAGGGCGGCACCGCGACCTATCGGCTCCGCAGTCCCATTCGACCGCCGCCGTCGTCCTCGCGGCCGGGGACTCTGACTTGGCGCTGGCGCGCCGGCACTCCGCTGCGTGGCGCCGATCTGAAGCGCCGCGCTGGCGACGACAGCCCCATTCGCGTGGTGATCACGTTCCAGGACGGCCGCACCATCGCCTACACCTGGGGAAACCGCGAGAGTCGAAATGAGAGCTTCGCGAGCTGGGCCGGCCGCAATCGCATGGTCGTTGTGCTCCAGCGCGCCGAAGACGCCGACGGGTCCTGGCACGTCGAGCGCCGGAACCCGTTCAGCGACTATCGCCGTCTGTGGAGCAACGCGCCGAAACCGATCGTGTCGGTGGGAGTGAGCGCGGATACGGACGCCCTGAAGGTTCGGGCGGCTTCGGAAATCGGCGACCTTACATGGGAAGGGCTGTAGGAATGATCAATGTCCAATGATCAATGATCAATGACCAATGATCATTCGACATTGAACATTGATCATTCGCGCAGGTTCATGCGCGCTAGCGCACCCCTCCCATCATCTTCTTGATCGGTCGGGTCAGCAGTAACAGCATCACCGCCGCCACGAACGTCGTCAGCGCGACCGCGCCGAAGAGCTGCGGCAGCGGCAGGCGATCGAAGTACCCGGCCACCCATCCCGCCATCTTGTTGCCTACCGCGATCGACAGGAACCAGACACCCATCATGGCGCCCGCGATCCGCGATGGCGCGAGCTTCGTGACGATGGACAACCCGACCGGACTCAGGCACAGCTCACCGATGGTATGCAGGAAATACACGCCGACGAGCCACCAGGGGCTGACCAGGATGCCGCCTTCCTGGGCCATTCTCGCGGCCGGCACCAGCAGCGCAAAGCCGAGCCCCGCGAACACGAGGCCGAGCGCGAATTTGACGGGACTCGACGGCTGCCGCGGGCCAAGCCGTATCCAGAGCCAGGCGAGCAGGGGTGCGAGACCAAAGATCATGAACATCGAGTTCAGGGACTGATACCACGTCGACGGAAAGTCGAATCCGAGCGCCCGGTTCTGCGTCAGCCGATCCGCAAACAGGTTGAGACTCGATGCCGCTTGCTCGAAGGCCGCCCAAAAGACGCACGAGAACAGGAAGAAAACCGTAATCGCGCCCACGCGTCCCCATTCGTCTCGACTAAAGCGCCACCACGGTTCGGCTCCAGCGGCGCCGGCACCTGTTGCCGATTGCCCCAGCCGCTGCAGCGCGGGCAGGAGGCGCGACTTTCCTGCGACGTACTGAATGAGCCCGAACACCATGCCGACACCGGCGCAGCCGAAGCCGAGATGCCAGTCGACACGCTGCCCCAGCGTGCCGACGACGAACGGCGCCAGAAACGCGCCGAGGTTGATTCCCATGTAAAAAATCGAGAAACCGGCGTCGCGCCGTTCGTCATCCTTGTCGTACAATGAGCCAACCATCGTGCTGATGTTTGGCTTGAGCAGGCCCGTTCCAATCACGATGAGGCAGAGCCCCAGATAGAACGTCGTGACGGTGGGGACGGCCATGCTGAAGTGCCCGAGCGCGATGATGATTCCGCCCACAAACACGCTGCGGAACTGGCCCAGGAAGCGGTCGGCAATCCAGCCGCCGGGGATCGCAGCGGCGTAGACCCCAAAGCCGTACCAACCAACGATCGCCGTGGCTCTGTCGGTCGGAAAAGCGAGTCCGCCCTGCGCCACGGACGCCGTCATGTACAGAACGAGCAAGGCACGGAGGCCGTAGAAGCTGAAACGCTCCCACATCTCCGTGAAGAACAGGGTCGAGAGCCCGCGCGGATGACCGAACCATCCGCGATCGGCCTGACTCGGCGTGGAGATCAGCGGCTCCGCCATTGCAGTCCTTTCAATCGAAGAGATCGTCCTGCTGCGCCGGGTCGGGATGCTCCGCCGGTTTCAGCAACGTGACGAGGCGGTGCTCCCACTTCTCGACGTCGAAATGATGCTCGTTCTGCAACGCGCGACGCAGCACGGGCGAAAACTCGTGAAACGCCTCGAGCAGCTCGCGGGTCGCTTCGCGCAGCGCCTCGAGCTGAAAGCCGGCGTCCGTCGCGCCCATGTCCTCGAGAATGCTCTGCTCCGTGCGCGAGGCGACGATCGGCTCCGGCCGGCCCTCGATGAATACGTTGGTGCGTTGGCCTGGTCCCCGCCCTTCCTCGATCGGCATCAAGCCGAGGATCCGGTCCGAGCGCCAGTATTTGCCGTACCCCAGGAACACCATGCGGCCGCGCTTCACGTCCATGTCTATTCCTTTCTCATCTTCTTCTTGAGCTCCTCGAGCTGCCGTGCCGCTGCGGCTTCACGGGCCGCCCGATCCATGTCCGACTTGAGCAACTCGTCCTGAAGATCCATTCCGGGGCGCGCGCCGCCGCCGCTCTGCATATCCCGCCACGCGTGCTCCGTGCTGCGGTCGCCTTCCATCGCCGGGCGGTCGCGTTCCGCGCTCTTCAGCTGCGCCTGCATCTCCCCGAGCTCGCGCTCGGCGAGCGCCAGCTCCTCCCGCTGCGCCGCGAGCTTGCGCTCCAGGATGTTGATGCGCTCGCGGTGCTTGGTCGTGAATCGCTCCGCGACCGACACGGTCTCGTGGTCCTGGATCTCGCCCGCCAGCCGGCCGCGCCGCTCGGCGTCGGCCAGCCGCTGCCGCTCGAGGCCGAGCTCACGGTCGGTACGCGCAATCGCGTCCTGAATCTCCGAGACGGCGACTTTGGCTTCCACGACCGCCTCGCGCATCTGGCGCGCGAGGGCGCGAAGATCGGCGGGTCCGGCGGCCGCATCCAACGCGGCGCGGAACGCGTCTCGCAGGCGCTCGAACAGGTCAGTGACCTCGCTCAGCTCTTGCGGACGGTTTTGGCGAAGAAGTCGGAAAAGACGGGCTCCACGGCGGGCGAATCGCACTTCGGGCAGGCGGGACGGGACTGCGCGGCATGTTCCGCCATCGATTCGCTATGCGAGAAGCGCGCATCGCACGCCGTGCACCGGTACTCGTACAGTGGCATAAGGCAACGTTATTCCCGCGCAAAACCAGGGTCAAGTTGACGCATTCCCTGCCGGCCTCAAATTGCTGGCATGCGCAAGGCTTGGCTCTGGATGGCCGTTGTCGCCGGGTGTAGTGGCGGCCTCGAGCCCGAACCGATCTGCGCGCCCACGCTGGTGGGTGTGTGTGGCACGCTGCGATTTCGCGGCACGATTCCCAGCAACACCGACAACGTCTTCATCGCCGCCTACGTCACCTTCCCGCAAACCTGCAACGACCTGATCAATAACCGCCGGCCGTTCATCCCCAGCTCCGTCCCCTATACCGACTCGGTTGCGTCCTACAGCGTGGAGCTCTCGCCCGACACCTACGACTGGGTGCTCGCCGTCTGGAAAAAGGTCGGTAATCTCACGCTCACGCCCGCCGATACCGCACTGTTGCGCGTCGCCGGCTATTACCGCCATCCGCGGGACTCCACGCTACCGGGCGTGGTGATCGTCCCGAACGGCGCCGCCGCGGGCGACATCGATTTCCTCGTCGACTTCGACAGCCTCCGCCCGGCGACGGACTTCGTCACGTGCACCGCGTAGTACGCGTCGGGCTGCTGCTTCTGCTCGCGCCCCTCGGCGCGCATGCGCAAGGTGTGCTGCGGGGCACCGTGCGCGAAAAGCAGGGCGCGCCGGTTCGTAGAGCGAGCGTCGTCATCCCCGGCACGACGCTCTCCGCCCGGACGGACCTGGACGGCCGGTTCCGCATCGCCAATGCGCCGGCCGGCATGGTGCGCCTGCAAGCCGCCGCCATGGGCTTCGCTCTCGTCGATACAACGGTCGCGGTCATACGCGGCGATTCGACGACCGTCGACTTCACGCTGTCCTTCGCGCCCCTCGCGCTTCCGCCGGTGGACGTCATCAGCGACAAGGTGCCGCACTTCGGCGATCGCCCCGCGACGAGCGTGACGCAGGTGACCGAGCGGGATCTCGATCGCCGCGCGGTAAGCACCGTCGACGAGGCGATCGATCACGCGCCGGGCGTCCAGTTCGTCAACGGCCAGATCAACCTCCGCGGCTCAACGGGATATGTGCAGGGCCTGAACTCGCGCGTGCTGCTGACGGTGGATGGCGTGCCGATGAATCAGGGGGATCGCGGTGGGATCAACTGGGATCTGCTCGCCGTGGACGACATCGAGAGCGTCGAGATCCTGAAAGGCGCCGGCTCGTCGCTGTACGGATCGGCGGCGTTCGGCGGGGTCGTGAATGTGACGACACGCGACGTGCCCAATGGCACGCACGCCCGCGTGCGACTCACGGGCGGGCTGTACGCCGATCCGCCCCACCCGGTCTGGCGGTTTCGCGACAGCCCCGGACGCCACGGGAGTGCTGATTTCTCCGCGTCGTACGGCAACGACGTGATGGGCGGGAGGATCTCCGCCGGCGACCGCCACTCCGACGGGTACCGGGAGCAGGACCAAGGGGATCATCTCCACGTCGCGGGCAAGGGACGTTGGCAGCCGGCGCCCAACACGCGCGTGGATCTTTCCGGCTCGTGGGCCGTGGATCGCTACGATACGCCACTCAGCTGGTGCAGCCGGGGCGAGTGCGACGATCGCGGCCAGGTGTTCCAGCCGTTCAAGGTCGATACGACGGAGCTCGGCGCGCGCACCGACTCCCGCAAGGGTTATCTCGCCGCCCAGGTTCGCAGAACGGTGTCGCCGCAATTCGCCTGGGTTGCGCGTGGATCGTGGCTGCGCACGCATTTCGTCGATGTCCGCCGCAGCGCGACCGAATTCGGCGTGGGAAACCGGTTCGGCGCGGAAGCGCGGATCGAAGCGCATCCCGAGCCCACGCGAACCGCCGTCGTCGGCGCCGAGGTGACGTTGTCGGATGTCGCGAGCGACATCTTCGGGACCCATTCCCAATCTGAATTCGCCGCGTACGGCCAAAGCGATCAGCGAGTCGGTCCCCTGCGCGTCAGCGGCGGCGCGCGGCTCGATTTCATGGCGGTGGACGGCGGTTCGCTGACGGCCTTCGTCAGCCCGCGCATCGGCCTCACCCTGCCCACCGATCGCCGCGAGCGAGACGGCGGGATGCTGCGTGCATCGGTTGGCCGTGGATTCCGCTCCCCGACGATGGCCGAGCGGTTCGTGCGCACGGTGGCTCTGGGATTCGTGATCGTACCCAATCCCACGCTGCGCCCCGAAACCGCGTGGTCATTCGAGATTGGCCACACCAGCGCGCCGCTGCTGCGCTTCATGCGGTTCGATGCCGCGCTGTTCTGGACGGAAGCGCGCGACCTGATCGAGCCTCAGGTCCTCCTCATTCCGCCGGACGTGGTGATTCAACTGCAGAACGTGGTACGTGCACGTCTCGCCGGCATCGATGCCAGCATCATTGCAGCACCGATTCCCGAACGCTTGGTCACGACAGTCGGCTACACGTTCCTGTCCACGCGCCGCCGCCTTGCCGGCGACAGCACCGAAGGGCCGTTGGCGTTCCGCCCGCAGCATCTGCTCACGCTGGGAGCGGACTACACTCTTGGTGCGTTCGGCGTGGGTGCCGACCTCCGCTATGCCAGCCGGCCTGCACGCATCGAGCTGGAGGGCTACGTCGATGAGCGTCGCGTGCCCGTCAGAGTGTTCGACCTGCGGGGAAGCTGGAGGCGCGGCCCCGTCGAAGTACGAGTACTCGCGGCAAACGTGCTGAATTACATCTACAACCTCGTTCCGGAGACGCTGGCACCGGTGCGAACAGTGACCGTGACGGGCGTTTGGTCGCATTAACGTTAGATTGGCAGCTATGAATCGTCGGCTCTTGCCATTCGTACTCGCGGTAGCCGCCTGCGGCCGTGGGAGCGGTGGTTCGCCCACCTGCGGCATCGCGGCGATCGCCGGTCCGTCGCTGATCACCTCGCAGCTCGCGAACGCCCGTGCCGTCCTCACCGATCCACCCCGCGGCCTGTCCGACTCGCTTCCCGCACTCGTGATCCAGCTGAAGTCGCGCGACACAGGAGCACTCATCGTGGGCCGGGATGCCGAAGGCAAGGTCTCGATGCAGTACCGGGGGCAGGGCTTCCCGGCGAGGGGCTACGGGTTGCTGGTCGTGGACGACACCTCGCAGCGCGCCATGGGCGTGCTGATCGTCGATCAAGAGGAGCCACTCCGCCACCCGGCTATCGGCACCGTGATCGGCGGCAGCACTGCGCTGAACCTGTACGGTGTCCGCGTCGACTGGGCGAGCGTCAGCAATCCCCGCTGTCCCTTGTTCGGCGGTCCCGCCACGACAACGTCGTGACGACCGCACCACCGGTAGCCGTGACGGCGCCGCGACGCTTGGTGGACGGCCGCGAGCGCGTCACTCTGAACACCGCATATGTTCGCGCACTCGAGAGCGCCGGTCTCGTTCCGCTCGCGGTCCCGACGATGCTGGCCGCGGATCGCGCCGGCGCCGCGCTCGCGGCGGTGCGCGGGCTGGTGCTCACGGGTGGTGAAGACGTGGCGCCCGACCGGTATGGCGCGGCTCCGCATCCGCGGCTAGGGGAGGTCGATCCCGTTCGCGACGCCGCGGAGCTGGCGCTGATCGCGGCCGCCCGCCAGCAAGGCATGCCGATTCTCGCCATCTGCCGCGGCATTCAGATCCTCAACGTCGCGCTCGGCGGCACCCTCTATCAGGACCTGGAGAGCGAGCGGCCAGGGCTGGTGCCGCACGCGGGCGAAACGAGCCAGCATGCCGTCCGCGTGGAAACGGGCTCACTGCTCGAGCGGACACTCGGCACGCGCTCGATGACCGTGAACAGCCGCCATCATCAGGCGATTCGCGATCTTGCTCCTGGCCTCAAAGCCGTCGCCTGGGCGGAGGATGGCGTCATCGAGGGTGCGGAGCCGGCAGACGCGAGTGCGCCGTGGATGGTCGCCGTCCAGTGGCACCCGGAAGACCTGACCGAGCGGGCGCTATTCGATGGATTCGCGCGAGCCGTCGCGTGACCGCGGCCGTGCACGCCTTCCCCTCCCCGGACTGGGTCGCCGCTTACGGGAATGCCATCAATGCAAGCGAAGACTACCGCGCCGCGTCCACAGAGTGGACGCACGGCTGCGTGGCACTGGTGCTGCCGGCCCACCCGGCGATCGGCGTTCCGGAGGACATCGGCATCTGGTTGGACCTCGATCGCGGCGTATGCCGAGCCGCTCGACTTGTGACCCGCGACCAGGCCCAGCAGGCGCAGTTCGTGCTGACGGCGGAATACCGCTACTGGAAGCAAATCATCAAGAAGGAGCTCGGCCCCATCGCGGGGATCATGCAGCGTAAGGTCGCGCTGGTGGGATCGTTGCCGATCGTGGTCCGGTTCATCAAGTCGGCTGAAGCGCTCGTGGACGCGGCGACGCGAGTGCCCACGCGCTTTCTGGACGAAGGCTCGTGCTAGAGAAGCTCATCACGCTCTCGCAGGAGCTCGCCGGCGCGTTTCGTCCGGCGACCATCGTCGAGAGCGTGGCGCGCACCCTCACCGAGCAGCTCGCGCCGAGCCGCCTGTCGGTGATGCTGCTCGACATCGACACCAATCGGCTCATGGTCGTCTACCACCTCGGCCCCCGTCCCGCTACGACCGACGAGCCGATGCTGCAGCTCGCGCTGCGACGTGGGCCTCTCGTCTTTCCCGACAACGTCGTCGCGCGTGCCGCCGAGCTGGACGTCACGGTGGACGGACCGGCGCCCCCGAGCTGGCTGGGCGCGCCGATTGTCGCGGTCTCGCGCACCATCGGTGCCGTCGCAATGGAGGGGGATCGCAAGAACGCCTTGAATGAGAGTGCGCTGGTATTCACGCGCGCGGTCCTGGCGCAGGCAGGCATCGCGCTCGAGAACGCGCGGCTCGTCGAGCTGTTGTCGAGCGGCAAACGCGAGTGGGAGCAGACCGTTGATGCCTTCAATCAGGCGATCTGTTACGTGGACGACCAAGGCACTGTGCGGCGCGCGAACCGGGTCTTCGCGGAGCTGATCAAGCTGCCGGTCACCGCGCTGCCAGGACGTGCGTGGGTCACGCTCGTACCGCCATCGTGGGTTGATCCCATCGCCCGGCTGTTCACGCCCGAAGGCTCCGCGGCGCCGGTTGAAGTGCGCTCCGGGGACCGGCCTCTGCTGGTCACGGCCATTCCCACCGGCGAGCCCGGCGCCGCTGTGCTGCTCCTGGAGGATCAATCCGAGAAGCGCCGGTTGCAGGACCAATTGCTGCAATCGGAGAAGATGTCCGCCATTGGCCAGCTGATCGCGGGCGTCGCGCACGATCTCAACAACCCGCTCGCCTCCGTGGTTGGATTCAGCGATCTGCTGGGCGAAGCGGCCGACGTGCCGCCGCGGCTCGCCGAGCCGCTCGCCGTGATCCGCCAGGAAGCTGAACGGGCTTCGGCGATCGTCCGAAACCTGCTCTCATTCGCGCGGCGCCAGGAGGGCGAGCGCCAGCTGCAATCGATCCGGCCGATCCTCGAGTCGACGCACCAGCTGCTCAAGAACCAGCTGCTCGCGGCGCGGATCGAGCTGACGCTCACGTTCGAGCCGGGACTGCCCGAAGTCGACGTGCACGCCAATCAGATCAAGCAGGTGTTCGTGAACATCATCAACAATGCCGCCCAGGCGATTGCCAGCACGCACGCGAAAGCGGGGATCGGGGGGGGCCGCATCGAGATCGCTACCAGGTGCGAGCCGGATGGCCTGTCCGTCAGCATCTCGGACAACGGGCCGGGCATCCCGGAGGCCGTCGCGCAACGAGTCTTTGAGCCGTTCTTCAGCACCAAGTCGGAGGGCGAAGGGACTGGTCTCGGACTCTCCATCTGCGTCGGCATCGTGAAGGAACACGGCGGCAGTGTGAGCGTGGATCCAGGCGGGGCGGGCAGCGGCCGCGGCGCGACGTTCACCGTCGAGCTGCCGACCGGTGTCCGCACAGAACCAAGCCCGCTCGCTCGTGGCGCGGAGACTGAGCCGGCGCCTGCCGAGCGGGTCGAACGGCTGCGAGTACTCGTGGTGGATGACGAACCGCACATTCTGCACTACATGCAGGCGACGCTCGAAAGCTGGGGGCATGAGGTCGTGCTCGCGCGCGATGGCAGTCAGGCCCTGAAGCGCGCGCTCATGCAACCCTTCGACCTCATTATCTGCGACTTGCGCATGCCGCGGCTCGGCGGGCGCGAGATGTTCCACACCCTCGCGCGGATGCATCCCACCGTCGCCGATCGCATCATCTTTGCCACGGGCGACACGGTCCGTGGCGACACGCTGCAATTCCTCGAAGAGCTGGGCCGTCCGTTCCTTCAGAAGCCCTTCAAACTCGATGCACTGCGCCGCGTACTCGCCGGAGTGGAGAAGGCGGGGGCTCGGGGCTAGGACTCGGGCCATGCGGGTGCTCCAGGTGGACTCGGGTCGGGAATGGCGCGGCGGCCAGAATCAGGTTTGGCTGCTGTGCCGCGAGCTCGGCCGTGAAGCCGGGATCGAGCAGCTGCTCGTCACCAAGCAGGGCAGCGAGCTGGCCCGCCGTGCCGCCGCCGATGGCACGACCGTGCAGGGTACCACGTGGGAGATCGGGCTCGACCCCAGGGCGTGGTGGCAGCTGCGGCGGACCATCTCGGCATTCCAGCCGGACATCATTCACGTCCACGACAGCCACGCGCTCACCCTGGCGGCGACGGTCGCGATGGGCCGGACGCTCGTCGCCACGCGGCGCGTGGATTTCCATATTGGGCGCTTCGGCGTGTGGCGTCGGCCGGATCGCCTCATCGCCGTGTCCGACGCGGTCAAACAGATCCTCGTCGGCGACGGGATCACGGCGGACGCGATCACCGTCGTCCCCGACGGTATCGATCCGGAGGAAATCCGGCGCGCCGCGGTGCCCGCGCTCGACATTCGCAGCCAGCTGCGCCTTTCCGCAAACGCCCTGCTGGCGGTGAATGCCGCCGCGCTGGTGGATCACAAGGACCAGCGGACACTGGTCCGCGCCGCGCGGCACGCCCGGGCACTCGAACCGCAGCTCCACTGGATCATCGCCGGCGAAGGCCCGCAGCGCGCGGCGCTCACGGCGGAGATTGCCCGGCTCGAGCTCCAGGACCGGGTCCACCTGGTCGGGTGGATCGACCGGATCGAGGCCCTGATCGCCGAGGCGAACATCTTTGTCATGTCGTCGAAACTGGAAGGGCTCGGCAGCGTGATTCTGAACGCGCTGGCGCTCGGCCGGCCGGTCGTCGCGACGGCCGCCGGCGGCATCCCCGAGATTCTCCCACCCGAGCTGCTGGTTCCCCCCGGGGCCGCGGACGCGCTGGCACAGAAAGTGGTGGATGTGCTGCATAACCCTCTGCCCGTTGCCTTCCCGCCGCGCTTCAGCGCCCAGGCCATGGCGCACGGAGTCTTGGCCGTCTATCGGGCCCTCCTCTAGATTGCAGGGCCATGATTTACGTCTGCGTTCCGGTCCACAATGAGGCGAGCACGGTCGGTCTCGTGCTCTGGAAAGTCCGCCAGGTATTCACGGCCTTTGAGCGGGAATACCAGATCATCGCGTGCGACGATGCCTCGACGGACGGTACCGCCGACGTCCTGGCCTCCTACGCCCGCGTGCTGCCGCTGACCGTGATCAAGCACCGCTCCCGTGAGGGGTACGCGCGCAGCCTCGAGGAGTTGCTCAGGGTGGCGCTGCAGCGTACCGATCGACCCAAGCGCGACTGCGCGATCACGCTCCACGCGGACTTCGTGCATGCGCCCGAGACCATGGAGGAAATGGTCAAACGGCTCGAGTCGGGGGCGGATCTCGTCGTCGCCGAGCAGCATCGCTTCCGGGGCAGTGATTCCCTGCCGGAGCGCTGGGCTCGGCAATGGGCACCCCGGCTACTCCGCGTGGGCGGCGGCGTGAAGGATTCGATCTCGGGGTTCACGGCCCTGCGTCTGATCGTGCTGCGCCAGGCGACGACGCGCGGCGGCGAAGGGCCGCCCCCCCCGCTGCTCACCACGGACGGATGGGCCGCCAACGCGGAGCTCCTGGCGCGGCTGGGTGCCCATGCTCGACGCATCGAAGTGGTGGCCAGCCCGGCGCGTTACGATCTCAAACAGCGGCCCTCGCGCTCGAAACCGTGGCAACAGCTTCTTTCCGCCTGGCGGTCGCGCGGTGTGATCAGCGCCGCCCGGAAGGGTTCGGCTATCCTCGCGCTCACGTTGCTGGTAGCGGGCACATCACTCGGAGCGCAGGACTCCGTGTGCACTGGTGTGATCGCTGGTTCCGCACCTGCGACTCCGGCGGTGGCCTTCCCTGTCGGCGAACGACTTTCGTTTGGCGCCAGGTACGGGATCTTCAACGTCGGCAGTGCGGTGATGGAAGTCGTGGGGATCGATACGGTGCACGGGGTGGAAACGGTGCACATCCGGTTTCGCATTACCGGCGGTGCGTTGTGGTACCACCTCGACCAGACGATCGAGTCGTGGGTGGGGCGGTACGATTTCCGCTCGCGCCGCTTCCAGTCCATCCAGGACGAGCGGGACCGGCACCGGGAGCGGCGCTACGAGATCTTCCCCGATTCCGGATTCTATAGAGAGGAAGGGCGGGACACGACGTTTGCCACCGTGCCCGAGCCCCTCGATGACGCCGCGTTCCTGTATTGGATTCGCACCGTCCCGCTCGAGGTCGGGAAGCGCTATGAATACGCGCGCTATTTCCGTCCCGACCGCAATCCGGTGATCATCGAAGTCCTGGGGCGCGAGCGGGTAAGTGTGGCGGGGAAGAAGTGGCGGGCGCTCGTGGTGCGTCCCAAGATTCCGCAAGGTCGCGGCATCTTCGCGGAGAAGTCGGAGACGCGCATCTGGTTGTCGGACGACGCGCAGCGACTGGTCCTCGCAATCCAGTCCAACTTCTCGTTCGGGCAGGTGACGTTGAAGCTCAAGGACTACAAAGTCCCAGTGGTGGGAGGGGCCACGCAGCCATGACCGAGTACCGCGAAGCCGACTTCTCCCGCCTCAAGACCGTCCCCGTTGCCAAACGCCCCAACAAAGTCGATCCCTCACTGCTCGCCAAGCCTCCCCTTCCCTCCGATCGCTCGTTCACCGGCTTCCTCGACGCGCTACCCTCGATCCTCGCCGCGCAGGACTTGCGCTACGTCGTCGATCACATCGTCGCCGCCGCGGGACGCCGGGCGGTCGTCGCGATGCTCGGCGGGCACGTGATCAAAGTGGGATTGGGGCCGTTGCTGATCGCGCTGATGCGCAAACGCGCGATCACAGTGGTCGCGATGAATGGGAGCGCGGCGATTCACGACTTCGAGCTGGCCGCCTACGGCGGTACCAGCGAAGACGTAGCGGCGGGCTTGGGCGACGGAACTTTCGGCATGGCCGAGGAGACAGGCCGCGAGATGAACGCCGCGTTGGCGCGCGGCGGGAAAACGCAGCAGGGGGCCGGTGAGTCCCTCGCCGAGTATTTGCGTGCGCGGAAGGATCTTCCAGGTCGGGACGTGTCCGTGCTGGTCGCCTGTGCCGAGCTGGGTGTGCCCGTCACGGTCCACGCGACGATCGGAGCCGAAATCATCCATCAGCATCCCACCGCCGACGGCGCCGCCGCCGGCGCGACGAGCCATCGCGATTTCAAGCGCCTCGCCGCTGTCCTGCCGGATCTCGACGACGGCGGGGTCGTACTGAACCTTGGCAGCGCAGTCGTGATGCCGGAGGTCTTCCTGAAAGCCCTGACGGTGGCGCGCAATCTCAACGGCGGCC
>Ga0184638_1000065_pt1 | contig 24000 bp, 29 predicted proteins | sample PLM31_50_b2_FD_133141 | JGI IMG/M metagenome (GOLD analysis project Ga0184638, IMG submission 133141) | Groundwater sediment microbial communities from an aquifer in East River, Colorado, USA - PLM3-1_50_b2 | ecosystem: Environmental > Terrestrial > Soil > Riparian zone | place: USA: East River... | reverse complement strand
TTCAGAATCTCGAGTGTGTCGTCCACGCCAAGCTAGACTTTGCCGGTCATTCTGAGCACTTCGCTTCTGTCATGCTGAGCCCTTCGGCTGTCATGCTGAATCCTTCGCTTGTCATCCTGAACGAAGTGAAGGATCTCAATTCCATGCTCAGGATAAACTCCGTGAAGCATCTTTCTTGGACCTCAGGGTAAACTCCGTGAAGGATCTCAATTCCATGTTCAGGATAAGCTTCGCGAAGCATCTGCCCGTCGCTCAGTGTAGACTCAGCGAAGAATCGAGGCCCTTCACGGAGTCTACCCTGAGCCTTGCCGACGGACTCCAGGGTGACACTCCCCGCCACTAGCCGGTTGTAGGTGCCGAGTATTCGAAGTGAATTGTTCAACCTCGTGTTTATCCACAGCTCTGACTAGCATCTCGCGCTCCTTTGCAGAGAGATGTCGCCATTCGCCGGTCGGTAAGCCGTCAAGCATGATGTGCATGATTCTGGTGCGTACCAGCTTGATGACGCGGAAGCCCAGCGCTGAGCACATGCGGCGTATCTGCCGATTGCGCCCTTCAGTCAGAATGATGCGGAAGCTGGAGCCTTCCATTTTGACGGCCCGGCAGGGAGTTGTCTTTTTGCCGAGGACCATCACGCCCTGTTCTAGCTGTTTCAAAAAGCTCCGAGGACATGGCCGGTCCACCGTGACGGCATATTCGCGTTGGTGTCCAAACTCCACGCGGAGGATGCGATTCACGATGTCTCCGTCGTTCGTCAGAAGAATCAGTCCTGAAGAATCCTTGTCCAGCCGCCCGATCGGGAAGATGCGCTCGGGGTACCTGACCGCTTCGATGATGTTGTCCTTCACGTCCGGTTCGGTCGTGCAGGTGATGCCGACCGGCTTGTGATACGCCAAATAGACGGTCTCATCTCGCCGCCGGACAACCCGGCTATCCACAGTCACCACATCCTGGTCGGTCACCTGATCGCCCAGAGCCGCCAGGCGTCCATTGACATGCACCCTGCCTTCCTCAATAAGGCGGTCCGCAGCACGGCGCGAACAGTAGCCGTGCTGTGTGAAAAATTTATTGATTCGAGTTGTGCGCACTCTTACCGCTCGGCTCAACGAGAGCTTCCTGCTCGTTCGGTTCATCATTCAGTTTGGCATGCAGGCTACGAAATACCTCTGCCTCGCGCGCAGTTTCCCCTGCTAGATCAGGTGCGACTTGCCGGATAAAGGTGACCCATCGGTCCAGCTTGATGTAAAAGAAATCGTAGGCCTCGCGTGATGATGCCGGATGATGGAACCAAAAGCGCACAAAGTCCTCTCCGCTGAGACCGCGCCGTCGCAGTTCTTGCCAGATCTTCGGGAATAAGTCTTCGAGGTTGCCGCCCCACCTCAAGAGTTCCTCAGGGAGATACTCAGCGGTGTACCGCCTGAGTCCCTCCTGGTCGAGATGTTCCGACAAGCATTCCATGAGAGAGTTCTCCAGCGATTCTTGGCCCGACACGACGCGGACATACGCGGTGTACACCGCCGATAAATCGGTATCTGCACGTGTCGGGATTTCGCTGGCGGCTGAGCGCCGGGCAGTATCACAACCGATGGCTTCCGGCATCCTGTCTCTCAAACAGGCAGCTCCGACCCTGTTTCGCAACCAGCCGAACTCCTGAACGATTAATGGAATGGCTTTGGTATCCACCTCCAGCGCGACACCTTTGAGCGATGTCAAGCCGGGGTGGGCCAATACTTGGTAGAGCAGGTTCCATAACACCCCCGGCACTGGAGCGGCATGCGCGTCAATCCAGGCAGGAATCTCTAGCTCACGCTCTGAGGGCGCTGCACACGCGAGGCCCGCGATGTGAATCTGGATGACCCGATGGAGAGGGAAGACATTCAGGAACTCTCGGGCAAACTCTTTGAGATCAGTACCGCGTTTCCGCTCTCGATACCGCCACACGGTCCAGAGATGACCGATATCGAGCACCAACCCACACGGCGCTCCCTTGACGAGGTGCGCAAAAAATTCGGCCGACGTGAGATCACCAAAGGCGAAATAGGTGAGCGGAGGTAGCTCAAGAAGAAACAGCGGAGCGGAGTTGCAATCCCCCATCGCTTCATACCAGTGATCCAGGCGTTGCTGGCAAAGAGTGACATGAGCGGCCGCAACTTCCGCTGCCGCTTTCGTAAACAGCGGCGGCAGATACGTGCCGAACGAATAGCCCATAAACTGCTTGCTCGCGCATTCGTGATTCACCCAGACAGCACCAAGCGTCTCGGCATGACGAGCAATGGTGCGAACTTGTTTCTCCCAGAGATAGCGCGTGCGCATCTCCGGATCGATGAGCCACAACCCTTCACCGTGGTAGGCAAAGGCGGTGTTCGGCAGCGCCGCGCGAACGCGGGCTAATTCGCCAGTCGGAGCCTTAAAAACTTCCAAATAGTCCGCGCGCGCCCCGCTCTCCCCGAGCGTGTGGTGCAATTGCAGGAGGTCTGGGCTGAAGACATCCACAGAAAGACCGATGCCTTGGGCAGGGAGCCGCTCGGCACGGTTCCAAAACTCTTGATCACAACCTGACATAGAGTTGCAACGTTCTGAACGAGAAAAAGACCGCCAGCCAGGAAGATCGGACGACGCAGTCGCTCGTCATAGAACAATCCGGCCTACGTAAAGAGGAGCTCGCTGAACTCCGACATAAAGCCGTAATAGAGAGGCGCGAAATCCTTCAGGCTCTGCGGGCTGGTCTCCTTCAATTTCTTAAAAAAGGACACTTGCTGACGCGAATCCATCTGCTCTAACACCTTTGAGAGATTGGCCATCGAGTAGCTGCCGGAAGGAACGCTCAAGACATAGTGGACTAAGCGCTCCGTGAACTGCTCCCCGACGTAGGGGCTGGTCAGAAGCCCTGGGGGGATCTTGCCGGTCGCCAACATTTCATGGAACGGGACAGCTTGAGCCGCGAAGGGGACTGAGGCGGAAGGAGTATCCGACATGCTGCTTCCAGAGTCGATGGGCGCCTCCACTGCAATCTACAAGAGGGACCGATGAGAGTCAAGAACTGAGCAGGGCCTCCCGGGCGGCAATGGCCGCGCCGATCACCCCGGCATCCCCGCCGAGTTCGGCAAGGGCTAACCGGATCTGCGCCAACTCCGTCGTATAGACGAATTCGTTCGCGGCCTGTTCCACCAACTCGAGATACGGGGCACCCAAGGATTCTGCGACTCCGCCTCCCAACACAAACAGCTCCGGGCTTAAGATGTCGAAGAGATTCGCAACCGCGATGCCAAGGTACCAGGCGGAGTGCTCCACCGCCTTCACTACGAGTGTGTCGCCGTTCGCGAATGCCGCGGCGAGATCTCCGCTGTTCAGCCGATGAATGTTGCCGCCGGCGCTCTTTCGTAGCGAGGTCTTCTTGCCTTCCTTGATCCATTGTTCCAGAAGATTTTGAATCGCGGTCTTGCTTGCCTCAAACTCCAACTCCCCGCGACGTGGGTTCTTCTTGCGCAATGTCGCATCCACGATGATATGCCCGATTTCGCCCGCATTGCGATTGGCGCCTATGACCACCTGCCCATTCAGGATCACGCACCCTCCGATTCCGGTTCCGATCCAGAGGCCGATCACATTCTGAGTTCCACGTGCAACTCCCGCCTTGAACTCACCGAAGCACGCCATGTGCACATCGTTATCCACCAGTACCGGCACGCCGTAACTCTCCTTCAGGACCGGGCCAAGTGGATAGTTCTTGACCGCCAGGTTGGCGGTGCGAAGAAGCATCCCGGCCGGAGGATCGAGCGGGCCCGGCGCTCCGACCCCGATCGCCCTCACGGCGGAGGCCGCCACCTGTGCCTCGGCGAGCGCTTCTTTGATGGCTTCATGGATCTCCTCGGTCAGGGGCGCGTGGCCTCCTTGAAATGGAGTCGCCCGTTTGCCGCGCCCCAGCACCTTATTTTGGGCATCCACGAGCGCAGCCATGATTTTGGTGCCCCCGATGTCAATGCCCAAGACCAACGCTCCATTCTTGTTCTGCGGCACAGGCGCTCTCCTTCCCGAGGAAAAATCTCCCCACGATAGCACAGGCACGGACTACCATCAAATCACTGGTATTTCAAAATCCGGCTGTGTAGAATGCCGCGACTTTACGTTCTCGAGGAGGGCGCGATGCGGTTTTTCGCACTTCGGATACGGCTCCTCGCTACCGCGATCCTGATTACTGGACTCGTCGCTATTGCGAGTCCGGCGGCGGATCTGCCCGTCGCGGCGGACACACTCGTCCTGATCGTGGTGGACGGTCTGCGACCCGAAGCGCTCAAACAGGCAAAGGTGCCGGTGATTGATGGATTCATCAAGCGCGGGGCGTCCACCATGAAGGCGCAGACGGTCAGTCCTAGTCTCACGCTCCCTGCTGTCACCTCAATGCTGACCGGCCTGCCCCCGCAGCAACACGGCATCATCTGGAATGACTACGAGCCAATGCGCGGTTATGTGAAGGCTCCGACGGTGTTTGAAATCGCCTCCTTTGCCGCCGGGAAGTTGGCGGCCATGTTTCTCAACAAGGAGAAGCTCCTGCACATCGCGAAACCGGATCGCGGTCTGATCCTACAGGTCTGCAGTATGACGGAGCCGGGGTGCAACGCTCAAAAAATCGCGACGGCTGTGATCGCCGCGTACAAGACCGCCACTGAGGGCAAGCCGTCGGTGTTTCTGATCCACTTCGCGGATCCGGACACAGCCGGTCACGAGAAAGGCTGGATGAGCAAGCCCTACCTCCAGGCGGTGGAAGCGACGGACCGGGCGATCGGTACCCTTGTCAAGGGATTTCAGCAACTCGGTCTCTACAAGAACATGGCCTTCATTATCACCACGGACCATGGCGGACACGACAAGACTCATGGGACGGATTCGGCGGACGACATGACGGTTCCCTGGATCGCCGCAGGACCGGGGATCAAATCTGGGTACGTGATCAAGCGCCCAGTATCGATCATTGACACCCCGTCAACGATGCTTCGGGCTCTCGGCATTGTTGATTATTTCGTGGAATGGAACAGCCAAACCGTGGAGGAGATCTTTACCGAAGTGGTTACCCCTGACCACCCTTCAGTAGGAGGTAACCCTACTCGATAATGTAGTGTAGAGGATCAACACCGATGCCGCGGTGCTCGACTTCATAATGAAGGTGCGGCCCGGTTGAGAGGCCGGTGCTGCCGACCCACCCGATCACCTCACCCCGCTTCACCGTCTGGCCAAGCTTCACTTTCATCTTCGCCAAGTGCCCATACGTGGTGCGCATCCCGTAACCATGCGTCAGGATAACCGCATTTCCCAGCCCCGCTTCAAACTGGGCCAAAATGACAGTACCCGCCCCGGGGGCCACCACCGGCGTGTGCGCAGGGGCCGAGATGTCAATGCCTCCATGCATCGTCTCTTTACCGGTAAAGGGAGAGGTCCGCTGTCCGAACTTTGAGGAGATCCAGCCACGCACCGGCCATATTGACGGCGTGGCAGCCCATTGGGCTTTGCGCTCACCGACAACCGTAGCCAGTTCCTGCATGTGGCGTCCCTGATCATCCGCTTCGCGGCTGAGCCATGCGATCTTGTGCTGTAATTGCGCGGTCATTTCGTCGGAGAGCAGCTCGCCGCCGATCCCGGGCCTTGTGCTCGCGTCCGTTTCTTCCTTGCCGCCAAGACCCGATGGTAACTGTACCGGCTTGGGGGGATCTAATCCCAGCACCATCCTCAAGCGTATATTGATCTCCCGCATCGTGGAGAGCTGCTTGTGGATATCCTCCATGGAGGAGGATAAGGCTGTTGTTTGCTGCCGATGCAGCTCCGCCGCGGAGCGAAGGCTCTGCAATTCCCAGATCTCGCCGCTGCGGCTCACATACTGCACCAGGAAGGCGATCTCGAGCACGCCGGCGATGAGTCCGGAGATCAGTAGGATCGAGACGGTCCGCCGTTTAAGGCTGAAGCGCCGCGGAGTGGAAGTGGCTCCCGGGAAGATGACGATTTGGTATTCAGAGTGTTTCATAGGGCAGCACTCGAACGTAGGGAAGGCTACTAGCGATACGAAAGGCTACTATACTATCGGGGTATGTGTCAAGAAAGTTGAGATAATCCTGTGAGCCCGATCACGATCTGGGAGAAGATGAGCCCGTAACGTCATGAATCCATTTGAGATACGAGGCGGAGCCTTCCACGATGGGAATCGCGATGATCTCCGGGACGGTGTAGCTATGCAACGCTTTCACGCGTAGAACCATCTGCCGAAAGAGGGGGCGACGCGATTTCACAACTAGGAGCACCTCCTTCTCCTCGGAAAGCTTATTTTCCCAGGAGAAGAGCGACCGCACCTCGGGGAGGATGTTGACGCAAGCGGCCAGGCGCTCGGCCACCAAGCTTCGCGCAATCTTGTCCGCTTCCTCTTGGGAGGCTGCGGTAATCAGCACCAGAATGGCTTCGCCCCCGCCGGCGATCGGCTGATCTTCCGATGTGTCTGAAATACTAGTGTCCATTGGGAAGCGGCACGCGTGATAACGGGGCCGGCAGCCGGCGCAGCACTGTCCTAGTGGGCGCGGGAGGGGGGCTTCCCAGCGGGGCCCCCTCCCGTTTGATAGCGGGTTGACAGCCTGAAGAGACGGGGCTTACTATCACGACAAAAGAAGGATCTTCAGGCATGGGCTTCAGCATAACTGTTCAAGAGCTCAAAGAAAAGCTTGATCGCGGCGAGAAAATCACTCTCATCGATGTCCGCGAACCTTGGGAATACAACATCGCGAAAATTGAAGGCGCGCAACTGATTCCGCTGGCTACCTTGGGCTCGGAGTACAAGACACTGGACCCACAGGGTGAAATCGTCATCCATTGCCATATGGGAATGCGAAGCATGGATGCGACCCAGTTCCTCCTCCAGCAGGGCTTTAAAAACGTGAAGAACTTAACGGGCGGGATTAACGCCTGGTCCATGCAGGTTGATCCGTCAGTGCCGAAGTATTGATTCCTACATGACCTGGACGGTCTGGCGATAATAGTCCACGGTGCGTGCGAGTCCGTCCTCCAATGACACCTTTGGCTCCCATTCAAATTCTCGATGAAGCCGGCTTGAATCCAACGCGATGCGCAACTGCTCCCCTTTCTTCGCCGGCCCATGCACCTCCCGGACCGACGGATTGATGAACTTCACCAACATCCGGAACAGCTCGTTGACGGTGGTCTCGCGGCCCGTTCCGACGTTGTAGATTCCGCGCGCGGTCTTTGAGAGGGCCACGAGATTCGCCTCCACCACATCATCCACATTAATGAAGTCTCGCGTCTGTTGGCCGTTCCCGTTGATCACCGGCTGGTCGCTCAAGAGCATCTTTTGCGTGAAGATGCCGACCACCCCCGCTTCGCCGTTCGGGTCCTGCCGGGGCCCATACACATTGGCATACCGGAGACTGACGTACTCCAAGCCGGCGGACTCATGAAAATAGCGCAGGTATTCGTCTCCGACGGCCTTATTGATCCCGTAGGGAGAGGCGGGTCTCAGTGGATGGGATTCCGGTACCGGCACCTTTTGGGGCTCGCCGTAGACCGCTCCACCGGAAGATGCGAAAATGACCTTGCGCACGCCGTACTTTACCGAGTTTTGCAGAATGTTCAGCATGCCGAGGATGTTGATATCTGCGTCCAATTGGGGGTCGTTCACTGAGCGACGCACATCGATTTGCGCGGCATGATGGCTCACGATCGCCGGCCGTTCTCGACGGAACACCCGCTCGAGCCACCGTCCACGGATATCGGTGTTGTAAAAGCGGGCGGCTCGGTTGAGGTTCTTGCGCTTGCCGGTGGACAGATCATCCACGACGATGACCTCATGGCCTTCCTGTATCAGCCGGTCTACGAGGTGCGAGCCGATAAAGCCGGCCCCGCCTGTCACCAGAATCTTCATGTCTCGCTGCTTCCTGCCGCAGAACCCGCGTTCCCGACTCCGACCGGCCGCCCTCGCTGCAGCTTGATCAGGTGCTCGATATTGCCGTCCTGGCCGGCGATCGGTGATGGGAACTCATCAAGCCAGAGCCAGCCCTGTGCTTCCAGAGCGCGCCGGACCTGCTCCACCGTCTCTCGACGCGCGCGCGCATCCCGGACGATGCCACCTTTTCCAACTTTCCCCTTACCGATTTCGAATTGCGGCTTGAGCAGCGCTACCACCAGCGAGTCCCTTTCCAACGTCTGCGCCACTGCCGGGAGAATCAGGCGAAGAGAGATGAAGGAGACGTCAATCGTGGCAAGCTGCACCGTGTCGCGGATCAGCATGGGATCAAGATAGCGCGCATTGCAACGCTCGATGACCACGACCCGGGGGTCCTGGCGAAGTCGCCAGGCCAGTTGCCCGTATCCGACGTCCACCGCATAGACCTTCGCCGCGCCCCGCTGGAGCAAACAATCCGTGAACCCTCCCGTAGAAGCTCCCACATCAAGTGCCACCCGGCCTGTCGGATCAACGGAGAAGGCATCCAATGCGGCGGCAAGCTTCAGACCACCGCGACTGACGAAGGGATGTGCGGGTCCGCGAACAGCAATTTCGGTACCGGGAGAAATTCTGTCTGCAGCGTGGGGGGCAGGCCGACCTCCGACTGTGACCATGCCCGCGAGGATCAACCCTTGCGCTCGCTCGCGGCTCTCAGCCAGGCCACGTCGCACCATCGCCAGGTCGAGACGCTCCGCGCGTTCCATGGTCATCATCGCGTCGCAGAACCGCCGGTCTCCAGATCTTCGCTCTCGCCGTTGGGTTCCTCTCCGGCGCTCAGTTCAAGTTCTAGCGGTCGCGTCCGTTTATAGCCGTCCTTGTCCTTGATCAGAATTTCGACCTTGCGCTCGGCCTCTTCAAGCATCTTCAAACAGGTCCTGGACAGCTTCATTCCTTCTTCAAAGATCCGCATGGAATCCTCGAGCGGCAGTTGGCCTCGCTCTAACTCGACGACGATCGCTTCCAGGCGCGCGAGCGCTTCTTCAAATTTTACGGCTGCCATCGGGTCCTCTCTACTGAAATCGAGGCATTATACGCTGGTCGTCCCGTGAATCAACTCATGTCCTCGCTGACCCGCCGGACCTCACAGATAAGCTCACCGGAACTCAGACGCACGTGTACGGCATCGCCTTGGGCGACTTCCATAGCCCGTCGGAGCAGGGTCATCTCGGGCCAACGCCTGGTAATGCTATAGCCGCGTCCCAGGATCGCCAATGGACTGAGGGTATGGAGCGCGCCGGCAGCTTCCTGCAATGAGCGACGCCACATGTTCAGGGTCGTCCGAGTCCGCTGCTCGAGTCGTGTTTTGAGGTGTGGCAACATCGATCGCCCCTGTTGAATCCGACGGAGAGGACTCTTGTGTAACAGCTCCTGGCGAAGCCCGCGGTTCAGCTGACGCGCTTCCCGAAGCCGCATCGTCACCGTCATGCACAGACGCATCTCAAGATCATCCCGACGCTGCATGGCTCGGTGCACCAGCGCGGCCGGGTCAAGAAGCGCGCGGCGCTCTCCCTCCACAGAAGCCCGACAGTCTCGCAGTCGCACGCGGACGGCGTGGAGTACCTGTTGCCGATAGCCGGCCAGCCGCTTGATAATCGCGTGCCGGTCCGGAAGAACCAGCTCAGCGGCTGCCGACGGCGTTGGCGCTCGCAGATCGGCCACAAAGTCCGCGATCGTATAATCAATCTCGTGGCCTACGGCGGAGACGACCGGAATGCGGGACCCCGCGATCGCCCGGGCGAGGACTTCTTCGTTAAAGGCCCAGAGATCTTCAAGCGAGCCGCCCCCCCGCCCCACAATGAGCACATCAATGTCTCCGAGTTCATTCAGCTCGATAATGGCGTGAGCAATCTCCGCCGCGGCTCCGACCCCTTGCACGCCGACCGGGTTCAGGAGCAGATCAACGTTCGGCCAGCGCTTATGGGACACCTGGATGATGTCTCTGATGGCCGCACCCGTGGGCGACGTGATGAGACCCACCCGGCGGGGAAAGAGCGGCAGCGGCCGCTTTCGAGAAGCGTCGAACAGACCCTCCGCCGCAAGGCGCTCCTTGAGCTGCTCGAAGGCGATTTGAAGCGCGCCGATCCCTTTCGGCTCCGCATAGTCCACAATAATCTGGTAATCACCCTTGGGCTCGTACACGGTGAGGCGGCCGCGACAGATCAGGCACATGCCATCCTTCAATGTGAATTTTAGATAGCGACCCGTTGAGCGGAACATCACGGTCCGTATTTGACTGGTGGCATCTTTCAGCGTGAAATACGCATGCCCCGATGAGGGCATTCGAAGATTCGATATCTCGCCTTCTACCCAGATGTCAGCAAAGCCGGCTTCAAGATGAGTTCGAAGGAGAGCGGTCAGGGCGGAAACGCTGAGGATGCGGCGTGGGAGGGGTGGTGTCGACATCCGATCAGTCCTGAAGGCGAATGCGCTCGACCGACACGGCCTTCCCCACGGTCGTATCGACTTCCAGCAGAACTGCGGAGAAGAGACACGGACCGGAGGCCACTTCAAAGCGCCTCGGCATCTGGGTTAGAAATTTCTCGATCGCGATTTCCTTCTTGACCCCAATCACCGATTCGGACGGGCCGGTCATCCCCGTCTCGGTCAGGTACGCGGTCCCCTTGGGGAGAATGCGCTCATCCGCCGTCTGCACATGCGTGTGCGTTCCAAAGACCGCGCTCACCAGGCCGTCGAGATACCAGCCCATGGCCATTTTTTCAGAGGTGGCTTCCGCATGCATGTCCACCACAATGGTAGCCACGTCGTTTCTGAGCCGTTCCACTTCTCGGCGACCTACGCGAAACGGGCAATCGAGCGTCGGCATCGACACCCGGCCCATCAGTTGCAACACGCCGATCGTTTCGCCTCTCGCCGTGGTTGTCACCAGGCTGCCATGGCCTGGCACCCCGTCGGGGTAGTTGGCCGGCCGGAGCAGGCGCGGCTCACCCTTGATGTAGTCAATAATTTCCTTTTTGTCCCAGATATGGTTGCCGCTGGTAATGACATCCACCCCCGCTTGGAACAGCTCCGTGGCGATGTCCGGGGTAATGCCGAACCCTCCGGCGGCATTCTCGGCATTGGCGATGACGAACTCCACGCCACGCTCGCTCACGAACCTCGGCACCTGCCGAGCGACCGTCTTTCGTCCTGGCTCTCCGAAGATGTCCCCGATGAACAGAATTTTCATAGCACCCGCCTTGCAGCTTTCCCCCCACCCAGCCCCCGGCGCGCCTTTTTCACGCACCCACCCCGCGTCCCGGGAAGACGGGACGCTTTTCCAGGTGGACGCGCCGTTTTCCCGGCTATTTTGCAATGTCCACGTAGCGGCTCTCTCGGATCACCGTGACTTTGATCTGCCCAGGATAGGTCAGCTCCTGCTCAATCTTGCGGGCCAGGTCTCTCGAAAGTTGGGAGCACTCGAGGTCCGTGATGGCATCCTGTTTGACGATGACGCGGATCTCGCGACCGGCTTGAATCGCATAGGCCTTCTCCACGCCTTTGTAATCCACCGCCAGCCGTTCAAGTTTTTCGAGCCGCTTAATATAGGCCTCCACGGTTTCACGGCGCGCCCCTGGACGCGCGGCAGAGAGCGACTCTGCCGCCGCCACGAGAACCGTCTCGGCGCAAATCGGGTCCACCTGTTCATGGTGCGCAGCGATGGCATTCACGACCCGCGGCTCTTCTCCGTATTTCTTCGCGAAATCCCCGCCGATGATGGCATGCGGACCTTCTTCTTCCTGGCTTAAGGCCTTGCCCATATCATGCATCAGCGCCCCGCGGCGAGCCAATCTCACATCCAGCTCCAGTTCCGCGGCCATGATTCCGCAGATAAACGCCGCTTCACGCGCGTGGTACAGATTGTTCTGACCATAGCTGGTGCGGAATTTTAACCGCCCGAGCAGCTTGATGATCTCGGAATGGACGCCCGGAATGCCCAGCTCGAAGAGGATCTTCTCCGCCTCTTCGATCATCATCTTATCAATGTCCTTCTTAACCCGTTCCACGACCTCTTCGATGCGGGTGGGATGAATCCGCCCATCGGCCATCAGCCGCTCCAGCGAGACCTTCGCGATTTCCCGGCGCAGCGGGTCAAAGCCGGAAATCATCACTGCTTCTGGCGTTTCATCCACCACCAGATCCACACCGGTCGCCGCTTCCAGCGCCCGGATGTTCCGGCCTTCCCGGCCGATAATGCGTCCTTTCATCCCGTCACTCGGAATGGCCACCACCGAGATCGTAGATTCCGCGACGTAATCCCGCGTGATGCGCTGAATCGAGCGGGTAATGATCTCCTTGGCCTCGCGGTCCGCCGTTTCCTTCGCTTCATCCTGAATGCGCTTGATCATCTTAGCCGCCTCAAACCGGGCTTCCTTTTCGAGGTCCAGCAAGATCGCGGTCTTGGCCTGGTCTGCCGTCATCCCGGACGCCTGCTCAAGCGCTGCCATCCGCTCCCGCACCAGGCGCTCCGTACCGGCTTCCTTCTCCCCCAGGCTGTTCTCCCGCACTGCGACCGCTCGCTCCTTGGCCTGCAGATCGGCTTCACGCCGTTCAGACTGAGTCACCTTTCGATCAAGGCTCTCCTCCCTCTGGAGCAATCGTTTCTCCAGCGCCAGGATCTCGGCGCGTTGCGACTGACTCTCCTTGTCCAGATCAGCCTTGGCCTGGACGATCAGGTCCTTCGCTTCGAGCTTCGCTTCTCGGGCGCGCGTTTCGGCTTCTTTCTCGGCGGCCCGGACGATCTGCGCCGCGCGATCTTCGGCGTCACGAAACCGTGACGCCATCACCCGGCCCTGAATGATCCAGAACAGGCCGGCCCCCAACGCCGCTCCCAGCCCCACTGCCGTGATAATGGCCGCTACATCCGTAATGGTGTCCTCCCCACCTGCGCTCTTACCCTCTTCTCATCACATGAGAAGAAGCCCAGATGTGTCGATAGAGATTGTCAGTGGGAGATCAAACCAATGAGGCGGCGAGCGAGAACTCTACTGCTTGGTCGGACGGAGCGGCTTCACACCATCGGTTAGGGAGGAGTTAGGTCTTCCACCCGGCCCCATCCTGGAGCGCCTCGCCCGCAGCGATGAGTTCGGGGACTTTGTTGATAACAGACAATACCAGCTTCACTCTCTCCCACGATCATACTCAGGACAGTGACGCTACATGTTATGACTTGGTGTGATTTCACCGTCTTCGTCCAGAAAATCCAGGAACGCTCAGTTCCGCCTGATCGTATCCCTTTGTCGGGGAGCCCCCCGACAGGGCGTCTTCTCCCAATTCAATGAATTATATTAGCAAAATTCCATAAACGTGATCAAGCAAAACTGTTACCGCGTCTCTCCGATCGTTTCTTGGATGGATTCGATCAAGCCGGCCGCACGTCGATTCAGATCCTCGGCATGGTCCTGTTGCTGTTTCATGGCTTGATGCAGCTCGTTCGCCAGGTTCAGCGCGGTCAAGACCGCAAGTTGCAGTGTTGTCGCATTTTTCATCTTGCCGGCGAGCGTACGCATTTGCTCATCCACCTGTCGAGTCAACTCCCGGACATAGCTCTCTTCAGCATCTCCGCGAATCGTATAACGATGGCCGTAGACCTCAATCTCGAAGGCTTGGCTCACTGAATTCGATCGCCTCTAATTCCCCTAGCACCTTGCGTAATTTCCCGCGCAGCCAGTCCCGCTCCTTCTCCCAATGTCGAATGGTGGTCTCCTGCTTGGCCAGCCTTCCGTCGGTCTCTCGGAGCCGATCTTCCAACTGTGCGTTTCGTCGCTTGAGCTCCTGCAGATGGGTGATCAATCCCTTGACCTTGAGTTCGAGATCCTCCAATTTGTTCAACGACATCGCCGCGGACTATATCCCGCTCAACATGCGTTGTCAATCATTGGAACCGCGCCATCATGCCCGTAGATTCTCTTGTATTCTCTGTAGCTTCGCAACACTTTCTTCACGTAATTTCTTGTCTCTGTGTACGGAATTGATTCTATAAATTCGTCTTGATCCTTACCGCCGAACTGCTGGACCCACTTCGTGACGATCTCCGGGCCGGCATTATAGGCGGCGATAGCATAAATCATATTATTGGAGAATTTGTCGTGTAAATGACGAAGGTACCAGCTCCCGAGCCGGATGTTATAGCAGGGTTCAAAGAGCCGGTCTCGGCTGAACGGCGGGGGGCCCAATTGGGTTGCGATTTTCTGACCGGTCTGCGGCATTATCTGCATTAAACCAAGCGCGCCAGCCGTCGATACGGCCGCCGGATTATAAGAGCTTTCTTCCCGGATGACCGCGCTCACCAAATGCGAATCGGTCTCCTCGATCATGCCATGGGTCATAGGGAGAAAGCCTCTGGGATAGGCCAGTTCCCAGAAGTTTCTGGCGACGCTTGGACCGCCGCGCTCGATCACCTCCGCAAAGTAGCTTCGGATCAAGGAAAGCGCGCGGTAATATTCCCCTGCCGAATTCAACAAGCGGGCAAGCCACAGGATGGCCGGCCGGTCCTGACCTACCCGGGCCGTCAGGGTCGCCAACTCCTCGGCCGCCTCTTTCTGCCATCCGACCAGGCGAAGCTCCAGTGCCCGCTGGTAGTGCACGTCCGCCACGATCGCGTGATCCGGAGGTGCGACGCGCTCACCGAGCGTCACACCGTTCACCGTCAGATCCCCAGTCTCAGCCGGTGCCCATCCATGTCGAGTTCGTCCGATGTAGCAGTAGTACGAATTCGGTGCTTCATTGCACAGGGATTGAAACGCCTCTACCGCTTTCTGCCGGTCACCTAATTTTTCGAGGCCTCGCGCTTTCCAGTAAAGAGCTTGGACAACACTGGGTCCGGTCGATTGAAGCCGGCGGATCTCGTCGAACATGCGAAGCGCCTCGCCATAGCTACCCTGCCTGTAGTGCAGCCATCCGGCCTGCCAGAGAGCATCGCCGGACGTGGGGCTTGTGCCGGCGGCCTCCCCAGCTTGGCGATACGCAACCAGCGCGTTATCGATGCGACCCCGGTCGGCATGTTGCGTCGCCAAGAGCAGCAGGAACTTGGCTTTGAGCTCGCCCGTGAGCAGGCCCTCCATCTCACGAGCTAGCGCCAGAAATGCGTCATCCTGCCCTTGCCGCAAGTAGATCCGCGCCAGCCACACCGCTGCTTCTTGAGAGATCGCTTCGTGTCGGTGCCGGGTCAGCTCCGCAAGAACCGGCCGGGCCTCGTCATACTGCTTGACTCGGATCCGCGCAATGCCGAGATTCAGCAACACTTGCGAACGGTCCGCCAATCCCTGAGGATTCTTGAGCGCCTCCTGAATCGCAGCAATCGCCGCCGCGTGCTGGTTGGCGTCCATCAAAACCTTGGCCCGCGTCCACCAGTCCTGAGCGCTCACGTCCGGAATCGAGACGCCTTTATCCTTTAAGGCCTGCAACCGGAACGCGGCCTCTATGGATGGCGGTGAGGCCGCGAATTGGATCCAGATCCGCCGATAGGTGCTGATGGCTGCGGGCCTGTCCCCGTTTTTTTGCTCGCAATCGCCTTGACGGAGCAATACCGCAGGGGCCAGTGCATGTTTCGGATAGGCGGAGAGGAAGATCGCCTGCCGATCCCTGGCCCGACGGCAGTCGTCCCCTTGAAACCAGGCCTCGGCCGCGCGGTACAGGGCGTGGGGTCGGAGAAGGCTGTCGGGGTAGCGTGCCGTCACCAGATCGTACGCCGTGCCCGCGCCGTTCCAGTCAGAAGAGCTGAAGAGCGTTTCACCCAAATAATAGTAGGCGTAATCTCCGAGAACCGGTAGCTCACGCGGCACCTCAAGCAAATATACGATTGCTTGACGATCCCCTTGTTCCTGATAGGACCGCCCTAAGACCAAGGACGCGCGTCCTGCCCACGGCGTGTTCGGAAATTGCTGCTTCAGTTCGGTGAGAAAACTTCTCGCGGCGTCGATGTCGCGTCGTTTGAGGGCCAGAAGACCGTCAGCCAAGCAGTCCGACGCCACGATACACCGCCCAGCCGGCGTGTCAGCTTGCGGAGAACCGTGAAGACCGCCCGAAAAAACCCCCAGACAAACGGACAGACCGAAAACCAGCTTCAACACGCGGAAGTATCTGCAGCGACGCGCGAGAACTTGGCCAACAACTTTTCGAAGCATTGAGGAATTATACCATGCCTGGTGGTTGCTGCGGTTGTTGGGCCTATGTTAGGCTCAGCCTGCCATGTCCGCAGTTGACCTTCTGACCCTGAGCTCCCATGAAATGGCCGGCTTCATTCATCAGTTGGACTGGCCGCGCTACCGCGCTTCGCAAGTGTTGCGTTGGCTCTACCAGCATCGCGTGACGGCTATCGGAGCCATGACGGACCTTTCGAAATCGGATCGCGCGCGATTGGCGGCGCGTGCGACGATCAGCCGCTTGGAGCAGGCGGACATCCAGACCGCACCGGATGGGACGCAGAAATTTCTATTTTCCCTGGTCGATGGCAGGTCCATTGAAAGCGTGGTCATTCCTGATGAGGACCGATTGACCCTGTGCCTCTCCACCCAAGTCGGCTGCACATTGGACTGCGCCTTTTGTCTCACCGGGCGCATGGGTTTGCTGCGGAATTTAATGCCCCATGAGATCACCGGACAAGCCCTGGCGGTCCAGCGCTCTGTAGAACCGGAGCGGCCGCTCACCAACCTGGTCCTGATGGGCATGGGCGAACCGCTCGCAAATCTCGATGCGGTAGAGGAAGCCCTGCGCCGCCTGACCAATACCGCGTGGGGTATGGGATTCTCTCCGCGGCGGATCACCCTCTCGACGGCCGGGCTGGCCTCCCGGATCAAACGCGTGGCCGAGATGGGCGTGAACCTCGCGGTCTCCTTGAATGCGACCACCAATGCTCAGCGTGACCGACTAATGCCGGCTGCCAATCATGCCTATTCGCTGGAGACGGTCTTACATGCCTGCCGGACCTATCCGTTAAAACCCCGCAGGAGGCTGACCTTCGAATATGTGCTGCTGCAGGGCGAAAACGACAGCGAGCGAGACGCCATCAGACTCGCCCATCTCGTTCGGGGCATCCGGTGCAAGATCAATCTGATTCCGTTCAATGAATTTCCGAATAGCCCGTTCCGGCGACCCTCGGACGCGGCGGTCTTGCGGTTTCAACGTGTGCTCACAGCTCGCGGGCTCGACGCTTTCATCCGCAAGAGCAAGGGGCGTGAAATTCTCGGCGCCTGCGGCCAATTAAGCACCCCGTCCGAACCGGCACCTCTCCTCGTGCCGCGATCCAGTCGCAGCCGAAAGCAAGCCTCTCTTCAGTCTGCCGCTGGCGTTTCCTAGCGGATGTCTAGCACTCTGACAATGCAACGCGTGATCTGCTGCCTCGCAATTCTGTCCATGCTCAGCCTGCTTGTCGTATCTTCGGCCCTGCCAGCAGTCGGCCCCAAGGCACAGGAATTCGCACTTGCCAACGGCATGAAGGTCCTGATCGTGGAAGAGCCGAAAGCGCCGGTCGTGACCGTGCAAATCTGGTACAAGGTCGGCTCCCGCAACGAAGTGATGGGGCGGGCGGGTTTGTCCCATATGCTTGAACACATGATGTTCAAAGGCACCCGGAAGTACGGCAAAGGCGAATTTTCAAAGATCATCAAGAAGAACGGCGGTAATGACAATGCCTTTACCAGCCAGGATTACACCGCCTATTTCGAAAACCTGGCCGCGGACAAGCTCGAACTCGCCTTGGAGATGGAGTCCGATCGGCTGCAGGGGCTCCTGTTGGACGACAAGGAATTTCAGCTTGAGCGCGAGGTGGTCAAGGAAGAGCGGCGCCTGCGAACCGAGGACAACCCTCAGGCCTATCTCGTGGAGCAGATGTACGCCCAAGCGTTCATGGAACATCCCTATCATTGGCCGATCATCGGCTGGTTCAATGACTTGAATGCGATGACCCGCGAGGACCTCCAGCGGCATTATGAGCAGTACTATGTCCCGAACAATGCTACGCTGGTGATTGTCGGTGATGTGAAGGCGGACAGCGCGCTACTGATTGTGAAAAAATATTTCGAGGGACTGCCGAAGGGCTCGCCGCCTCCGCCGCAGGAGATCGTGGATCCGCCGCAACGAGGCGAACGACGGATTATCGTGAAGCGGGAAGCCCAGCTCCCCTTTATCTATCTCGGATATAAGGTGCCGAACTTCAAAAGCCCTGACGTGCACGCGCTGGCGGTGCTGGAGCACATCCTCTCTTCGGGGAAGAGCTCCCGTTTGTATGACGCATTGGTCTACAGGAAAAAGCTGGCACTGGCGGTGGGGGCCAGCTACAGCGAGCTGTCTGCCGATCCTGAACTCTATACCTTCTATGCCGTGGTGAAGCCGGGTGCCAAGATTGAGGAGGTCGAAAAGGCGCTGTTCACCGAGATCGAGCGGTTAAAGAAAGAAGGCCCCACAGAGAAGGAGCTCCAGAAAGCCAAGAATCAGGTAGAAGCGCGCCACATCTTTGAGCAGGATTCGGTGTTCCGGCAAGCCATGCTCCTGGGCACCGCCGAAACGGTCGGCGCCGGATGGCACTATGTGGCCGACTATGTGGAGAACCTTCGCAAAGTCAACAAAGAGGATGTGCTCCGGGTGGCGCGGCAGTATCTGGTGACCGACACCGTGACCACCGGGATTCTTGTGCCGGTCGAGGCGGAGAGACGATGACCCCAGCCAAGGCCAGAAGACCCGGACGATTCCTGGCTTGGAGCATTCTGCTGGTCCTTGTCATCAGTGCACCGGGGGTTGCGGCCGAGCTCAACCCTTCGCGCACCGTCATGCCGAACGGCCTGACGGTGATAGTCCTGAATCAACCCTCCCTCCCGATCTTGACCGTCAATGTGCTGATCAAAGACGGGTCGGTAAATGATCCCGATGCGCTGGCCGGGCTCTCCTCGATGGTGGCACAGATGCTCGATGAAGGGACGAAGACCCGATCCGCCACTCAGATCGCGCAAGAGATCGAGTTCATCGGCGGAGAGCTTGGCTTCAACGGCGGAGAGGATTTTACAACCGGTACCCTGCGAGTCCTCAAGAAGGATGCGGATCTCGGATTCACCCTCCTCGCGGATGTACTCAGGAATCCGAGCTTTCCCGAAAAGGAGGTGGAGCGCGTCCGCAGTCAGGTGTTGGGCGAACTACAGGGAGAGAAAGACCAACCGGGAATTATTGCGGATAAAGCATTCGCCGCCATCGTTTTTGAAGGCCATCCTTACAGGCGACCGGCCAACGGTACCGAGAAGAGCGTGTCACGGATCACCCGCAAGGATCTGACCGGCTTCCATCACGCCTACTATCATCCGAATCGCACCATCATGGCGATCGTCGGCGACATCCGGGAAGGCGAGGCACTGGATCTCGTCACCAAGCATCTCGGGTCATGGCCAAGAAAAGACAAGCCCGCGCAAACATTCTCCCCGCCCGCTTCTCTGACCCGCCCGACGCTCAAGATCATTGATAAGGACCTGACGCAGGCGAATGTTGTCCTCGGCCATGTGGGTATTGAGCGCAAGAACCCGGACTTCTATGCGGTTTCGGTGATGAACTACATTCTCGGCGGCGGGGGGTTCTCCTCTCGCCTCGTCAATCGGATTCGGGACGAACTCGGCCTTGCGTACGATGTGGACAGCGGGTTCGAGGCGCATGTCATGCCCGGTCCCTTCACGGTACGCTTGCAAACGCGGAACGTGGCGGCCAATCAGGCCATTGCGAGCGTGCTTCAGGAGATCAAGCGCATTCGGACCGAGCCGGTCAGCGATCAGGAGCTGGCTGATGCCAAGGCGTATCTGGTCGGCAGCTTTCCGTTGCGCCTGGATACTACCGTGAAGCTAGCTGCGCTGTTGACTTTGATTGAGGTGCATGACCTTGGGCTCAGCTATTTTCAGGACTACCCGAAGGCTATCATGGCAGTCACCAAGGAGGACGTGCTCCGCGTGGCACAGAAATACTTGCACCCTGATGCCTATGCCTTGGTCGTGGTGGCCAAGCAGGCAGAGGCGAAAATCGATCTGAAGATCGTCCCATGATCACCCTTTGCCCCAACACTCATATGCCAGAGTTGGAACGATTAAGGCAGGTTATTGGTCAGATGGGATCAGTCCTTGTGGCCTTCTCCGGAGGCATTGACAGCACGCTAGTGCTGAAAGTGGCCTATGACCTGCTCGGGGAACGTGCGATCGGCGTGACGGCGGTCTCTTCGACTTTTCCAAAGCACGAGCTGGATCTGACTCGGCTCCTTTCCCTGGAAATCGGAGTGCGGCACCTCATTCATGAGACAGACCAGTTACGGGACCAGGAATTTACTCTGAATACCGCCAGCCGCTGCTACCGGTGCAAGACGGACCTGTACTCAGGGCTACTGCCTCTGGCAAAGAGAATGGACATCGCCTACATCTGCAACGGCACGCATCTCGATGATACCGGCGACGACCGACCAGGCATCCAGGCCGCGCGTGAATATGGTGTGAGAAGCCCCCTGCTGGAAGCCGGCATGGGGAAAGACGCCATTCGAATGGCCGCGCGAAGCCTCGGGTTATCAAACTGGGACAAGCCGGCCGCGGCCTGTCTGTCTTCGCGCATTCCTCGCGGGGAGGTCATCACCCTCGGCCGGCTGAGGCGCATCGAGCAGGCCGAAGCGTTCCTGCTTGGCGAAGGGTTCCGCCAGGTGCGGGTACGGGACTATTCCGGCAACGCTCGCGTCGAGGTTGGCCAGGATGAACTGGAGCGACTGTTTCAGCCGGCGGTGAGAGAGCGAATCACCCTGAAGCTCACCGACCTAGGTTTTGGGGACGTGACGCTGGATCCGACCGGCTACCGCCAAGGCAGCACGAACCATCCTATCGCAGATACGACGAGGTGACGAAGCTCCGCTGGTGATGCTAACAGACGCTACGGGTTACTCATGCAGGGGGCGGCAGACGGCGACTTCGACTCTTCTCAGCGAGGTGCTCATAGACCTCAAATTTTGTTTCCAGCTTGATGAGCCTGCGATCGATATCCTTGATGATCTTGCCCAATTCTTTGACGTCGTCCGCCAGAGTCGCAACCCGCTCCTCGAGGGTGATGATCTTACGAAGGGCGGCTAATGCGTCCGCAGCCCAACTCACGGCTTTCGTCGTGTGAGGCTCTTGCACAATTGGGCCACGGTCGCATGCGTTTCGTCTAACTTTGAAATCATGCGATCCATGGCTTTGTTGGCCTCCGCGGCAAGGACGCCGAGTTGTGACGCATCGGCGGTCCCACACTCCTTGAAATGCCTATCCAGCGTGCTCCGGATTTCTTCGGACACGGTCGTCCGATGTTGCCGCGCTCTGCTGGCGAGGGTACGTTTCTGAGCGGGGGTTAGATAGATTGACGTCATGACTTTAGCCGTGGCCATGAATTCCTCCCTTCGCGGATAGATATGTATACATATATCACACGTATATCGTTCATATCAATTTGACATCCCTGGTGATTTGACAGAGTCACCTATGAATAGAGACAAGAGATGCCTTCCCCGGAGGACCTTAACCCCAAAGGTCTATAACGTGGGTCACGACATGAAAGCTTCTGGCACCCACGCTCGGGAAAGGTTGAGAGGCAGTTGCAATTCATGAGAGGGTCAGGCTTAGAATACGCCCCATCACTCATCGAGCACTAACCTTTAAAGGAGGTGAGCCATGCCGGTCTATGTGAGTCTGGTGAAATTCACGAGGGATGGGGTCATGACGATGAAGGACCAGGGGATCGCCCGGTCCGAGACGGTGAAGCGCAATGCCGAGGAATTGGGCGGGAAGCTGGTCAACGCGTATTACTGTCTGGGCGAATACGATGCGGTGGCGATCTGGGAGTTCCCGGACAACAAGACCGCAATGAAGGCCGCGGTGAAAAACGCGGCCCTCGGGCATATGCAGATCAGCACGATGCCGGCTCTCCCACGCAATGAATGGGCGCAACTGCTCGGCGACGTGTTCGGAGCGAAAAAGAAAAAGTAACGGCGGTTCCGCCTAGGATTTTGTGTAGTCGCGCGTCACGGCGGCGAGAGTTTCCTCCGCGAGGCGTTTGTGGTCGTCATCGTTGAGGCTCCGCTCAACTAGCTTTTCGGCCACGCGCAGGGCGAGGTCTGTGGTGTAGGCGCGGACCTCGTCAATCGCGCGTCGCCGTTCCTGCTCGATGTCGCGCGCGGCGCTCGCCCGAATTCGTTCCGCTTCCTGCGTGAGGCGGCGCTCGTTTTCATCCAGCAGGTGCTGCGCGCGTGTCCTCGCTTGCTCCACCAGCGCTTCCGCTTCCTTCTGGGCCGCCTTCATCTTGGCATCGTACTCGGCCATGCGTCGCTCAGCTTCTGCCCGCTGCCGCTCCGCCGCCTCGATACTCTCCCGAATCTTGCGCTCCCGCTCGTCCAAGGTTTGGAGAATCGGGGGGAACGCATACTTTGCCAAGAGGAATAACAGAATAGCAAAGGAGACAATTTCCCAGAAAATCAGGGACGAAAAGAAGTGCGTCTCAAACTGTGGCATGTGATAGACCTTTTTATTTGCGGAGACCCATGATGATGAACGCGATGACCAATCCGTACAATGCGATCGCCTCGACCAGCGCGAAACCGATCCACATGTACTTGCCCACGCGGGCCTCGGCCTCCGGCTGGCGGGCCACCGCCTCGATCATTTTGCCGAAGATGAAGCCGATCCCGATCCCCGCTCCCGCAAAGCCGGCGGCCGCCATACCCATTCCCAAAAATGCAGCAGCTACGCTATCCATCCAGGATTCTCCTTTCAATCAACTCTGTCAACTCTGTTGCTAGTGCGCTTCTTCAGCATGTCCATGCAGATTTATCGCATCACCAAGATAGACGCAGGTCAAAATGGTAAAAATGTAGGCCTGGATAAACGCGATGCCGACCTCCAGCACGGAAATCGCGATCGTAAAGGCAAACGGGAGCCAACGAAGCCAAATCACACTGACGAGAACAGCGATAAGGAAATACATGCCGACAAGGCCCAGTATGCCGGTCGCAGCCAAGACTTTATGCCGGCTGGCAATCAGCAGAGCAATAGCGATCAGCAACGCAATCTTCACGCCAGGTGAGACCGGTATCAACGGCACCGAGATCACCATTCCAAACAGGACCGCCAGGATCGTGTGTCCCGCCGTCATATTGGCGAACAACCGGACGGCCAGGGCGAATGGCCGCGCCAATTGACTGATCAGCTCGATCGGCATCATCAGAGGAAGCAACAACGGCGGCGTCCCGGGAGGAATCAAGATCTGGAGAAATTTCACGCCATGGTACGCGAATCCGACGACGAGGCTCATCGCGTATACGAACAGGGCAAAGGCGGCGGTGACCACGATCTGACTGGTGACGGTGTACGAGCCGGGAATGAGACCGATCAGGTTTGCGAACAGGATGAAGATGAACAAAGTGGCGAGGAAGGGGAAAAAACGCATCCCCTGCTTGCCGATGGTATCGAGAATCATCCCCTGGATAAATTCCACGAACATCTCGGCCAGGCTCTGGAGCCGCGTCGGGATGAGGCGACGCTTTCTGCCGGCCGCAATCAAAAACCAGGTGGCGAGGGCGATGATCACCCACATCATGATCACGGCCTTGTTCAGGGAAATATCAAGGCCGAAGAGGGAGATGTCCACGTACGGGTGCAGTTCAAAGGGGTGGAGCGGACTATCTTGCATTAGAGGCGTGACACGGTTCTATAGACGTTTAACAAGCCCGCAGACATTCCGAAGAAAAGGCCGACGACGATCAACCAGGGGGTGGTCCGGAAGTACCAATCGCCCAGGTACCCCAGTCCTCCACCCACGACTAAGGCAGCGACCAGTTCCACGCCGATTCGGGCCGCGAACGAAAGGCCTTTCCGGAAATCACCGGAGTCACTCGCCATCGACCCACACACTAAACGGCATGCTGTGTCCAAAAAGCCGCGTCATCTAAACAAACTCTACCGGAGATGTCAAGGTTCATCCAGTGGTTGCCGCGTGCCAGATGGTACGGTAAGATGCCTTGTTCGTGGCGTGCGGCC
>Ga0184638_1000064_pt1 | contig 24119 bp, 23 predicted proteins | sample PLM31_50_b2_FD_133141 | JGI IMG/M metagenome (GOLD analysis project Ga0184638, IMG submission 133141) | Groundwater sediment microbial communities from an aquifer in East River, Colorado, USA - PLM3-1_50_b2 | ecosystem: Environmental > Terrestrial > Soil > Riparian zone | place: USA: East River... | reverse complement strand
TCGCCGCTGCCATCCGCCGATGCCGCCAACCTCCAGGCGTTGCTCGAGCTGTCGGGCCCGGGCGGTTATGTCGTGCTGATCGGCTCCGCTGTGCGCCAGGCGCCCCGGCTCAGCAGCCTGATGGAAGGAGTGCATTTCGTCGGCGTCAACGCGCCGGTGGAAATGGAAGAACAAGCCATGCTCTCGCTGCTCTATGCGAACGAGAAAGTGCCGCTGCGCTCGTCCGTCGCGCGCGGCGTCGTCGTCGGCGCCGATCTCGCGATCTCGTCCTGGCTGGTCGAGGCACATCGCGTGCTGCTGCGGGGCCGCCGTTTCGTAGTCGAAAACGAAGAGCCCGAACTTCCGATCGGGCTCCTCAAGCTGGCGGCGGAACACGGGCTCTGGGTGGGCGAAAAGCGCTAGCGCATCATCCCTCGATGGCGGCCGCCATCGCGTCTCCGGCCGCGTACGCGGCGTCAATCACATCCTTGTACCGCTTTTCGACGACCCGGCGCTTCACCTTGAGCGTCGGCGTCAGCTCGCCGGACTCGATCGTGAAGTCGTGCTCGAGCAGCACCACCTTCTTCGGCGTCTCGAACTTGGCGAGCTCGCGCAGCTGACTCATGACCTCGCGCTCCACCTTCGCTCCCACGTCCGCCAGCCGGATCAGCTCGGCCCGCGAGCCATACGTGAGGTTGCGTTCCCGCGCCCACCGCTCGAGGTTGTCGAAGTTCGGCACCACCAGAATGATCGGGAACTTGCGCCGGTCGCCATACAGCACCGCATTGGCGATGAACTTGTTGCGCTTCACCATGCCCTCGATCGGCTGTGGCGCGATGTACTTCCCGCCCGCCGTCTTGATCAGCTCCTTCTTGCGGTCGGTGATCTTGAGGTAGCCGTCGGAATCGATTTCGCCGATGTCGCCCGTGTGCAGCCAGCCCTCGGCGTCTATCACCTCGCGGGTCGCTTCGGGCTGCTTGTAATAGCCCTGCATAATGTTCGGCCCGCGCGCGAAAATCTCGCCGTCCGATGCGATCTTGAGCTCCACACCGGGAATGACGCGACCCACCGTCCCCAGCTTGATGCGATCGAGCGGGTTGAGCGTGAGCACCGGCGACGACTCGGTGAGGCCGTACCCCTCGATGACCGGCAGGCCCGCGCTGTAGAAGAACTTGGCGATGTCGGCCGAGAGTGGCGCGGCGCCGGAGACGAAGAACCGGATCCGGCCGCCCGTGCGCGCCTGCAGCTTGGAGAACACTAGACGATCGGCCACCTTCTTCTTGATCGCGAGCCCTCCGGGGATCGGGAGGCCGGCGAGCGACAGCGTGGCCCACTGTTCGCCGGCGCGCTTCGCCCAGAAAAAGATCGTGCGCTTGATCGCGCTCCCCGACAACGCGTTCTCGAGCACGCGCGCGTACACCTTCTCGTAGAGCCGCGGCACCGACAGCACGACCGTCGGCTTCACTTCGCCCAGATTCGCGGCGACGGTGTCGAACGATTCGGCGTAATTGATGATCACGCCGGCCTGGAACAGCGTGTAGTCCACCATCCGCTCGTAGCTGTGCGACAACGGCAACATCGAAAGACACTCATCGCCGTGGCCGATCGGGATCATCTGCAGCACCGCCTGCACGTTGGACCAGATGTTGTAGTGCGACAGCATCACGCCTTTGGGATCGCCCGTCGTCCCCGACGTGTAGATCAGCGTCGCAAGGTCATCGGGTCCGGCGGACATTGCCTCCTGCTTCCAGTTCGGATGCTGCGACGCGGCGGCACGGCCTTTCGCTTCGAGGGCGGCGAGCGACAGGACCTTCGGCCGCTCCGCTGCGGCCCCGCTGTCGAACACAATGACGTGTTTCAAGAGCGGCAGCGCGTCCCGGACTTCGAGCACCTTATCCACTTGCACCAGCGTCGAGCAAAACACCGCCACGGATTCGGAATCGCGCAGGATGTATTCGGTCTGCTTGGCCGTGAGCGTCGGATAGATGGGAACGTCCGCCGCGCGGGCGCAGAGACAGGCGTAATCGCTGAGCGCCCATTCGGGGCGATTCTCGGAGACGAGCGCGACTTTGTCGCCCGGCTTGATGCCCAATTCCCGCAGGCCGAGGCAGATGCTCTGCACGCGCTCGAGCGTTTGGCGATGCGTGATCGCGACCCAGGCGCCGCCGACCTTTGACCGGAACGCCGCGGCCAAGCCGGCATGCCGGTCCACGGTCGTGAAGAAGAGCTGATTGAGCGTGCCTCTGTTCATGGACGGAACTCCACGACGAAAGTCACCGAATCAGGAATGACCGTGCCGTCCAACCGCTTCATGGTGGCCGTCACCACGACCGAGTCGGGGGCGGGGCCCTTGCGCAGCTTTACCCGCGCGACCGCAACGCCCGCCGAGTTCGTTAGGACACTGTCACTGGGAAGTAATGTGACCGTCGAATCGCTCGACGGATAGGTGGTGGCGACGTACACGACGCGCCGGTTCACAGGGTCGCTCGGGTGCGCAAAGGCTTGAACAGTCAGCGAGTCCGAAAGGGAGTCGGCAAGCGTGTTCGGGGGGACCGGAGTCACGAAGACGGTGTGGCGCGTCGCGCTCCCGGCCCGCAGGGAGTCGAGCTTGGCGAGGACGCTCACGCTTTGGGGGTTCGAGGGGAGGGCGCCGACGCGGGCTTGCAGCCGCCCGGAGCCGACTGCCTTGGCGAGCGAAACGCCCGTCGCGCTGTCGAGCACGGCGATGAACGCCGTGTCGAGCGAGCTCCAGTAGAGCTGCGCCGCCACCGAATCGCCGACCCCGTTCAGCGCGCGTCCCCGGGGCCGGTACGTATCCGTGATCTCGACCCGGCCGCTATCGGGAAGAATCACTTCGACCGCCACAGCCTGGTCCGGATCCGTCTTGAGTCTGCAAGCCAACAGCCCGGCGAGCGCGAGCAGTGCCAACGTCCGACTCAGGGGCTGCCTGTCCTCTCTTCCGGTGCCCGGGACGGGACTCCACCACCGGCGCGGAGGTCCTGCAGCGCCTGCGCCGCGTGCTCGACCCATTTCTGCGCGTCGGGTCCTCGCGGCGGGTGGGCGAGGAAGGTCTTGAGGTGCTGCGCCGCTCCATCGGGATCGCCGCGTTGCAGCAGCAGAAACGCGAGTCCGTAGTGCGCGCCCGCGAGGGAGTTATCGAGCTCGAGCGCGCGGCGGTAATGACGGATCGCTTCATCGAAGCGGCGCGTCTTGGTGAAGGCGATCGCCATATTCTGGAGAATGCGCGCGTCGTTGGGGAGATCGCGCAGCGCCAACCGATACGACGTCAGCGCCGCGTCGTAATCCCCCTGACGCTCAAGGGCTAGCGCCTCGTTCAGATAATCGAGGCGCTGGGGTTTGAGATCGTCGCCCGACGAGCCTCCGAACAAGCGGCGCCAGAAACCCATGGGGCGAAAATAGCTTGCGGCTGCAGACGTTGGCAATGTAGAATCCCGAACCATGACCCCACCCCGCCCCCCCCGCCCGCCCCGGCCCCCCCGCCCGACCAGTCCGACGCCCCGCTCATCCGGCGGCTCCCGCCCAGCGAGCAAGACGCCACGCGGCGTCTTACAGGTCGACTGGCCCCTGTTCGGGGAGCTGTGCCGCGTGCTCGCGCTGAAAGTGTTCCGGGAGTACGACCCCGAAGTCGTCATCGGCATCGCGAAGGCCGGCGTGATTCCGGGCGCGGTCGTCGCCACCATTCTGCAGCGCGATTTCGCGTCGATCGCCATTACGCGAACCGCGCCGGGCGCCGCACCGGCGGTGATCGCCGGGCCGCCACGGCTGGTGACCGGCAAGCGCGTGCTGCTCGTGGACGAAACGTGCGAGTCGGGCAGCACGATGAAGCTCGCGCTGGCCGCGGTGCGCGAGCTGAAGCCGGCCGAGCTGAAGACCGCGGTGTCGTTCAAGACGGGATCCTACAAGCCCGACTTCTACGCGCTCGAGAACGAAAACTTCATCATTCTCCCCTGGGATCTCGAGGTGATCGTCAACGGCGAGATCGTCGTTCGCCCCGACTACCGCGATAAGCTGAAGGACTTGCGTTGAAAGATCGGCTGGCCGCTGCCGTCAAACAGTCCCGCGCCGGTTACACGGAAATCCGCGTCGAACGTACCTGGAGCTCCGCCGTCGCCTTCCGCGGCCGGCGTCTCGAGACCGCCACGGTCAGCGAAGATCAGGGCGGATTCGTGCGCGTCCTCAACCAGGGCTGCGGCTGGGGGATCGCGTCGTTTACCTCGCTCGACGAGCTGCCCGAGATGGTCGCGCGCGCCGGCGAGCTGTCGCGTGCCGTGCGGCTCGACGAGCCGATCCGGCTCGCGGAAGCGGCGCCCCAGACCGCCGACGCCGTGCTCGATCTCGACGGCGACGTGCGCGGCGTCCCGCTGTCGGAAAAAAAGAAACTGCTCGATAGCTATAACAACGCGATGCTCGACGTGTCGAACCTGGTGGTGGACACACAGGCGAGTTATCGGGACGAGGTGTCGGAAGTCTGGTACGTCAACTCCGAGGGAACCTCGCTGTACCAGCTCCGCCCCGAAGTCGTCGTCTCGGGCACCGCGATCGGCCGGCGCAACGGCAGCATCGAGAAGGGACTCGAGTCCATCGGCCTGCGGAAAGGGTGGAACAGCGTCCAGGGGTTCGAGCCGCAGTTCCGCGTCGTCGCGCAGCGCGCCGTCGATCTCCTCGATGCCCCGCGCGTGCGTGGCGGCGCCTATCCCGTGATCCTCGACAACGAGCTGGCCGGCGTCTTCATCCACGAAGCATTCGGGCATCTCTCCGAGGCGGACTTCGTCTACGAGAATCCGCAGGCGCGCGAGATGATGACGCTGGGCCGGCGCTTCGGGAAACCGGTGCTCAACGTGGGGGATAACGGGGCGGCGCAGGGTCTGCGTGGCACGCTGCCCTACGACGATGAAGGGACGCCCACTCAGGATACCGCGCTCATCCGCGAGGGCATCCTCGTGGGCCGCCTGCATTCGCGGGAGACGGCGGCGAAGCTGGGCGAGCGTCCCACTGGCAACGCGCGCGCGATCTCGTTCCGTCACCCCCCGATCGTCCGGATGACGAATACCTACATCGCGCCCGGAAAAGCGGGCGTGGGGTTCCAGGACCTGATCCGCGACATCAAGCTCGGCGTGTACGCGTGTGGGGCCTTCGGCGGGCAGACGATGCTCGAGAACTTTTCGTTCACGGCCGGCTGGGGCTACATGATTCGCGACGGAAAAGTCGCCGAGCTGGTGAAAGACGTCGTGCTGGCGGGGAATCTGTTCCAGACGCTCGACCGCATCGATCACATCGCCGGCGACTTCACCTGGAATCAGATGGGCGGTGGCTGCGGCAAGGGCGGCCAGTTCCCCCTGCCGGTCACCGAAGGAGCGCCGCACGTGCGGATCGAAGAGGCGCTGATCGGCGGGGACGTATGATCGAGCGCCTGCTGGAGCGCGCGCGTGGCACGGTAGACAACGCCGATGCGCTGTGGCGGCGCCAGGAGCAGACCGCGGTCGGCTTCGAGTCGGGCCGCCTCAAAGCCGCGGGCATTTCAGAGGAAGCGGGGCTCAATCTCCGCGTTCTCGCCGGCGGGCGCATGGGCGTCGCGGGCACCACCGCTGCCGCGCCCGACGTCGAGGCGCTGGTCGCGCGGGCGCGCGCCTCGGCCGAGCTCGGTGAGCTGGTCGAGCTCGCCTTTCCGGACGCCGCAGCGTCGAAACTGCCGTCAATCCCGACGTTCTTTGACCGCACCGCCACTGCATCGCTCGACGATCTGATCCGGATGGGCAGGCTGCTCGTCGAGCGGCTGTCGCGTCCTGACTGCCAGGTGAATGTGTCCGTCGAGCGCGAGATCGCCGACACTGCCGTCGGCAACACCGCGGGCGCCCGTGGGGAGTATCGCGCCACCGGCATCGCGGTCACGGCCGACGTCACGCGCATCGCGGGCGACGACGTGCTGATGGTGTACGATCAGTACGTCGGGGCCGACATGCCGAGCGACGCCGATCTCGAAACGCTGGTGCGCTCCGTCGAAACGCGGCTCACCGCCGCGCTCAGGATCGTCACGCCCCCCGACGGTGCCTTGCCGGTGGTGTTCACGCCCGCCGGTCTCGCCGCCGTGGTCTTGCCGCTGGAGCAGGCGTTGTCGGGAAAAACGGTGCTGCAAGGCAGCTCGCCCCTCGCCGGCAAAGTGGGCGAGACGCTGTTCGACGAACGCCTCTCCATCATCGACGACCCGCTCACACCCGGGCGCCCGGCGTCCCGGCCTCTGGACGACGAGTGCGTGGCGTCCCGCGCGACGGCGCTGGTGGAGCGGGGCAAAGTCGGACGCTTCGTCTACGATCTCGAAACGGCGGCGCGCGCGAAGACGCAGAGTACCGGCAACGGGCGGCGGGGCGTGTTTGGGAAACCGCATATCGGATACACGAACATTCTGTTCCGGAGGGCGGACGGGGTGCATGTCGGAACCCAAACGGATGCTCTGGGTGGTGGATTAATCGCCGATATCGATGACGGATTGATCGTAGATGATTTGATCGGCGTGGGGCAGGGCAACGTTATCAGCGGGGCCTTCAGCCACCCGGTCGGTCTCGCCTATCGCATCCAGCGCGGCGAGGTCACCGGCCGCGTGAAAGACGCGGCGGTGGCCGGGAACGCATACGACTTGTTGAAACGGATCGGGGGATTTGGAACGGACGGGCGCTGGCTCGGATCTCGTTTTTCACCCTCACTCCTCCTCGAGGGTGTCAGCATAGCGCGCCGCTAGCCGCCGAGAGCCTCCGCGTAACTGCGTCCCTGCGTCATTTCGTTGTAGACCTTCTCCAACACGCCCGGCGTCGCCGAGAGAAACCGGCAGCGCTCGTCGCCGCGGCTGCGGCATTCGACTTCCATCACGGCGATGGTTTCGTCCGACAACCGGCCCAGAAAGTCCGCGAGCATGCCCGCCGAGAAGAAACACATCGGCGTCTGCGACGTGCCGGGCTCGGCTTCCGCCCAGTCACCCGAGTCGAGCGCGAGCGCCCCCGTCCCGACCGGACTCAGCGTCAACGTGCCCCAGCCGCTGCTCGTGAAAAACTCCGAGAGCGTGGAGGCAAGCAGGTCGGCATCGAGGTCGGTGGGGCTGTTCACGGCGACGAAGGCCGTGTAGAGGCCTTCACCGGCGGCGTAGCCGGCCTCCTGGAGAATCGTGACGACCTGGTCCGGGGCGTGAGCGGCGAGGCTCGCGTGCAGCTGGCGCAGGATGCCGGGGACTGTCATATGGGAAGGCAACTTAGGGTTGGCGGTTCGCGCGGCGCAAGAGTTCGGCCTCGTCGATTTGCTCGACGCCCAGCGCCTTCGCCCTGTCGCGCTTCGACCCCGGATCGGCGCCCACCACCAACGCGGTGGTTTTCTTCGAGAGGCTGTCCGCGACGTGCCCACCCGCGCCTTCGATCAAGTCGCGCGCCTGTTGGCGTGAGAGCGTCGGCAGCGTGCCGGTGACGACGTAGGTCTGGTCGGCCAGCGGGCGCGGTCCGGTGGCCGTCGCGGTCTCCTTCATCGTCAGCCCGAGCTTCTCGAGCCGCTCGATCAGCTTGCGGTTCCGCGGTTCGGCGAAAAAACCGGCAACCGCCTCGGCAATCGCCGGCCCGGCGCCCCGCACTTCGCCTACCTCCGCGGCGGATGCCTGTGCGAGCGACTGCATCGTCCCGAAATGGCGCGCGAGCAGTTTCGCCCCCTGCGCGCCGACGTGCCGGATGCCAAGCGCGAAGAGCAGTAACGAAAGCGGCTGGCGTTTGGAGTCCGCAATCGCGTCGGTGAGCTGCTGCGCCGATTTCTCGGCGAATCCCTCGAGCGTCAGCAGCGGCGACGGGGTCAGCTCATATAAGTCCGCGACGTCGTCAATCAGCTTCGCATCGAGTAGCGCGCGCACCCGCTCGTAGCCGAGCCCGCGGATGTCCATCGCGCTGCGGCTCGCGAAGTGCACGATGGATTCGAGGATACGCGCGCCACACGAAATATTGGGGCAATACGTCATCACCTCGTCGTGCGGATGCTCGACCTGCGAGCTGCAGCTCGGACACCGCTCCGGCATCCGGTACGGCTTCTCGGCGCCCGTACGCTTTTCTCGCACGGGACCCAGAATCTGCGGGATGACCTCACCGGCACGGGTCACTTCCACCCAATCGCCCTGACGAATGTCTTTGGCGGAAATGAGCTCGGCGTTGTGCAGCGTGGCGTTCGAGACCGTCACCCCCCCGATCTCCACGGGCTCGAGCACGGCGTAGGGGTTGAGCGCGCCGGTGCGCCCCACGTTGATGCGGATTTCGAGCAGCTTCGTGACCTGCACCTCGGGCGCGAACTTGCGCGCGACCGCCCAGCGGGGCTCGCGGTTGCCGATGGTCCCCAGCTCGGCGTAGAGCGACCGCTGGTCCACCTTTACCGCGACGCCGTCGGCGCCATAATCGAGCGTCGGCAGCAGGGCCTGGAACCTCGCAATCTCCTGGTGGGCGGCGGCAAGATCCGGCACTCGTTTGTGATGCGGCTCGACCGGAAGTCCCCACTTGAGGAGCGTCTGGAGCAGCTCCTGCTGTGAATCGACGGCGAACTTCTGGCCCGGGGCTTCGACCTGGAAGGTGAAGACACGAAGACCGCGCGCGCGGGTGATCTTTGCATCGAGCTGCCGGAGCGCCCCCGCGGCGGCGTTGCGCGGATTGGCGAACGGCGGCTCGCCGGCTTTCTCCCGATCGCGGTTCACCTTGGCGAACTGGCTCTTCGGCAGGTACACCTCGCCGCGCACTTCCATCATCGCGGGCCAGCCCCTGCCGTGGAGGCGGAGCGGGAGATCCAGCACCGTGCGCAAATTCGCCGTCACGTCTTCGCCCTCGACGCCGTTGCCGCGCGTGACGCCGGTGACGAGCACGCCGTCCTCGTACGTGAGACTGACGGCCGCACCGTCGATCTTTACCTCGAGCGTGTACCCCGCCGCGCCCACCTCGGGCACGAGGCGGGCGTTGCGCTCCTCCCACTCGCGCAGCTCGTCGTCGGTGAACGCATTCGCCAGCGAGAGCATCGGTACCACGTGCCGGTGTTTGCGGAACGCCGCCGCCGGCTCGCCGCCGACGCGGAGGGTGGGGGAGTCAGGGGTGCGGAGGTCGGGCTGCTTCTCCTCGAGCGCCTGCAGCTCGCGGAACAGCCGGTCGTACTCGGCGTCCGAAATCTCCGGCTTGTCGAGGAGGTAATACGCGTGATTCGCCCGCTCGAGGATCCGCCGCAGTTCGGCGGCACGGGCCGCCGGTTTCTTCACCGTCCCTTGGCTTCTTCTTGGATGACCGCCATCGCCACGCCGACCAGGCGGTCCAGCTCATCGCCACTGGCGTTGGGAAGGAGGCCTTCGCCCCACGCGCCGTCGCGCTGTCCAAAGGCGTCGAGCAGGCGCCGCATGAACCCGAGCAACGCGACCCGCTCCAGCTCCATGCGGCGCAGCTGGTCGCCCGTTTCATGGGTGCGCTGTGCGAGCCGCTCGTAGCGATGGGCGTTGCGCAGGCTTTGCGCGGTGAGGGCCGCGACGACCTGTACGAAACGCACGTCGGCATCCGAGAAGGTGGGCCCGTCGCGGTAGGTTCGCAGGAAAATCGCGCCGATCGCGACCGTCCGCCACGTGATCGGCACGACCGTGATCGACTTCACGCGGCGATTGATCAGCTCCCCCTTCACGTGCTTCAGGGAGGGATCGTTCGCCGCATCGGGGATGAAGACCGTCTCGCCGCTGACCATCGCGCGCTTGAGCTCGGGGTAGCGATCGAGGTCCACGACGTAGTTGCGGATCGTCGGATCTTCGTACGAGGCGACGAGCCGCACCTGCCGGCCGCCTTTTTCCCCCAGAAAGATCGAGCACCGGTCCAGGCCGAAGGACTCGCCCAGCTTGCGGGCGATGGTCTGGAGAATGTCAATGAAATGCAAGGAACTCGACGCTTCCTTCAGGATTTCGATAACCGCGAGAAGGTGCTTCCGCTCATGCTCCAGTTCGGCGATCCGCGCGGCCAGTCGTTCCCCTTCCGCGTGTGTCAGAGCCGAGTTGATGGTCATGAGTGCCATAGTTTCGCTCGGGAACGCGAGTCACGTCAAGCACGTGTAGATTCCTCCTCATGCGCGCACTTGCCTCACTCGTCCTCGTCGCCCTCGCGGGTCCACGCGCGACGTTGCCCGCGCAATCCGCTTCGCCAGCCGAACCGATCGGTGCCTACACGGTCGTCCCTGCGTTGCCCGGCATGGGACGCGCCGTGGATACCGCCGCCGTCGCCGCGCGCCGGCGCGCGTTGCTGCGACGCATTGGCCGTGGAACCGTGCTCATTCCCGCGGCGCATGAGCGGGATGTGGAAACGGAGTACCTGCAGGACAACGATTTCCGGCAGGACAACACGTTCTTCTATTTCACCCAGCTCGAGACGCAGGACGCATGGCTGCTCCTGACGGCGCGGGGACCCGATTCTCTCGAGACGGTGTTGTTCCTACCACCGCGCACGCCGGAGCGCGAGCGGTGGACCGGCCTGCGCCTCGGCCCCGACAGCGTCGCGGTCCGTCTCTCCGGCATCAGAACGGTGTTGCCGGTCGACTCGCTCGAGAACCGGGTGCTGCGCGCGCGCTTTGGCGGCCCGCGGCCGATCTACACGGTCATCAGCGCCACGACGCGCGACGAGCGCCGCATTGCTGATTTGGTGTTCTCGGGCGCGGACGTCCGCAACGTCCTGCCGATGGTCGACTCGATGCGCGCCGTCAAGGACGCCGACGAGATCGCCCGGTTGCGGCGCGCCGTGGATATCAGCGTCGCGGGCCACATCGCGGCGATGCGCGCCGCGCGTCCCGGCATGTACGAGTACGAGCTCGAGGCGGCGCTCGAAGGCGGGTTCCGCCGCAATGGGGCCGATCGCCTCGGCTATCCCTCGATTGTCGGGAGCGGCCCCAATTCCACGACGCTCCATTACGACGTCAACCGCCGCCGCACCGAGAACGGCGATCTCGTGGTGATCGATGCCGCCGCCGAATGGGGCCAGTACACCGCCGACGTCACGCGCACCTTCCCCGTGAACGGGCGCTTCACGCCGCGACAAAAAGCGATTTACGACCTGGTGCTCGGTGCCCAGCAGGCGGCCTTCGATTCCGTGCGGCCGGGCATCACGCTGTTCCAGCTCGACGCGATCGCGAGGGCGTATATGCGCGAGCACTCGGGCACGCTGTGCGGTGAGAAGACCTGCGATGACCGCGAGTACTTCAACCACGGCCTCGGGCACCCCATCGGAATGGATGTGCACGACGTCGGGTTCAGCCGGCCGCTCGACGTCGGCGCGGTGTTCACGCTGGAGCCGGGGATCTATCTCCAGGCGGAGAAGCTGGGCGTGCGGATCGAGGATGACGTGCTCGTGACTCCGAAAGGCGGGGAATGGCTCTCGGCCCGAGCTCCGCGAACAACGGAAGCGATTGAGCGCTTGATGCGTCGCTAGGTCTCGTCCTTCTCGTTCTTGATGTCCTCGAACAGCGCGGCAGCGTCGTGCTTGTATTGCGCATCCAACACATCGACATTCGCCAACGTCGGAATCACCAGCAGCTGCTCGCGCGCCTTCGAGTAACGACCGAGATCGACGTACACTTCCGCCAGCTCAAGCCGGTGGTAGATGTGGTTGGGTTGGATCTCCACCGCGCGCTGTAGGTGCTTCACCGCATCGTCCCAGTTGGCCACGGACATAAAGCCGCCGCCGAACAGCGCTTTGGCGAAGAACCGCTGGATGCCGGACAGCCGTTTCACCTCGGCATTCCAGGCGCCCAGGACGTGGTGGGCATTGTCGTGGTTGGGATTGATCGTGACGGCCTTTGTCGCTTCATCGAAGATGATCTTGGCATAGCGCACCCGCTCCTTGCTGCCCTTGGTGCGGGAGAGACGCCCCAACACCATGGCGAGCGCGTAGTGCCCATCCGCGGCGCCCGAATCGGCGCGAATCGCGCGCTCGGCATAGCCGCGGCCCACAGAATACAGGCTATCCCGGCGGTTCTTGAGGGAATCCGCATTACCCTGTATTTGTTTTGCCACGTCGGCGATCGCCCGCGCCGCCTCCCAGTTCGCGGTGTAGCTCATCGAGTCGAGGGCCAGGGCCGCCTGGTAGTGGCGCAGCGCGACATCGGGGTGCATCAGGCCGGCGCTGTCGCCCAGCGCGACGTGGTCCGCGGCGCTCTGAGCGACAAGACTCCCACACATGAGCGACGCGAGCAGGCAAAGTGAAAGGCGCATGAGACAATGATCGTGGTACCGTTGATCGAGCGCAAGCGCGATGGCGGGAGCTTGAGTCCCGAGGAATGGTCGGCACTTGTCGCGGAGTACACCGCGGGCCGGATTCCCGACTATCAAATCGCGGCGCTGCTCATGGCGGTGTTCATGCGCGGGCTCGAGCGCCAGGAGCTCGCCGCGCTCACCGACGCGATGCTGGCCTCCGGCGATCGTCTGTCGTTCGATGGATTCAACACGCCGCGCATCGACAAGCACTCGACCGGCGGCGTCGGTGACAAGGTCTCGCTTGTGCTCGGCCCGCTGGTCGCCGCGTGCGGCGTCGCGGTGCCGATGATGTCGGGACGGGGACTCGGCCACACGGGCGGAACACTCGACAAGCTCGAGTCGATTCCGGGGTTCCGCACCGACCTCTCGCTCGCCGAAGCGAAGGCGCAGGTGCAGAGACTGGGCTGCGCGCTGATCGGGCAGACGGCTGAGATCGCGCCCGCCGACCGCAAGCTGTACGCGCTGCGCGATGTCACCGCCACCGTCGAATCGATTCCGCTCATCGCCGCGAGCATCATGTCCAAGAAGCTCGCCGAGGGGTTGAACGGCCTCGTGCTCGATGTGAAGAACGGCAGCGGGGCGTTCCTGCCGGAGGTCGAGCGCGGCCTGGAGCTCGCGAAAACGATGATCGCGCTCGGCGAGGATCGCGGCTGCCCGACGATCGCGCTGATCACCGCCATGGACCGCCCGCTGGGCCGCGCCTGCGGCAACGTGCTCGAGACCGAGGAAGCAATCTTGGCACTGCGCGGTGAGGGACCATCTGATCTGCTCGAGGTCACCTATGCCCTGGGTGTCGAGATGCTGATCCAGGGGGGCATCGAGAAAAACACGAAGAAGGCGCGCAAGAAGCTGGAAACGGCGATCGAATCGGGACTCGCCGCGGAAAAGTTCGAGCAGATCATCGAAGCCCAGGGCGGCAATCCCAAGGCGGTCGAGGACCCCTCCGTGCTGCCCCAGGCACTGGCGGTGGAGGTCTACGCCGCTGCCCGCACGGGCGTGGTGCAGCGCGTCGAGCCCCGGACCATCGGTCGGGCGATCACCGCGCTCGGCGGCGGGCGTCGTACGGTCGAGGACACGATCGATCCGACCGTGGGTTTTGTCATCACGGTCAAACCGGGGGACAAGGTCCTGGAGGGAGAGCCGATCGCGTCGGTATTCGCCAAGGACGCCGATGGCATCCGCACAGGCTTTGAGGCCCTCGCGCAAGCCATCGTGGTCGGTGACAAGCTCACACAAAAACCACTCCCGCTCGTGTCACATCGCGTGACCCGTGCTGGAGTGGAGGTACTGGGGAAAACCTAGACGTCTAGGTTTTTCACGAACTTCGCGTTTTCCTCGATGAACTTGCGGCGTGGCTCGACCTCGTCGCCCATCAGCGTCTCGAACAGCTGCGACGCCTCGAGCGCGTCTTCCATCGTGACCTTGAGCAGCGTGCGCTTGGCGGGGTCCATCGTGGTATCGCGCAGCTGGTCGGGGTTCATTTCGCCGAGCCCTTTGTAGCGGCTCACGTTGACCGAGGATTTTCCCTCAGCGCCGTTCGTGAGCCGCTTGATGTACGTGTCGCGCTCCTTTTCGTCGTAGGCGTAGAACTCTTCTTTTCCTTTGGACACGCGAAACAGCGGTGGCTGGGCGATGTAGATGTAGCCCGCGTCGATCAGCTGCTTCATCTCCTTATAGAAGAAGGTGAGCAGCAGCGTGCGGATGTGCGCCCCATCCACGTCGGCGTCCGTCATGATGATGATCTTGTGATAGCGCGCTTCTTCCACCTTGAAGTCCTCGCCCACGCCCGTGCCGATCGCCGTGATCATCGTCCGGATTTCTTCGTTCGAGAGGATCTTGTCGATCCGCGCTTTCTGAACGTTGAGGATCTTGCCGCGCAGCGGCAGAATCGCCTGATAACTGCGGTCACGGCCCATTTTCGCCGAGCCGCCGGCGGAGTCGCCCTCGACGAGATAGATCTCGCACAGCTTGGGATCGGTGAGCGAACAGTCGGCCAGCTTGCCGGGCAGCAGGCCGGCGTCGAGTCCGCTCTTCTTGCGCACCAGCTCGCGCGCCTTGCGGGCCGCCTCGCGCGCTCGTGCGGCGCTCACCGCCTTGGCGATGATCCCGCGGGCGACGCTGGGGTTCTTGTCGAAGAACGCGCCGAGCGCCTCGTTGACGACGGTCTTGACGATGCCTTCGACCTCCGAATTGCCCAGCTTGGTCTTGGTCTGCCCCTCGAACTGCGGCTGCTTGACCTTGACGCTCAGCACGCAGTTCAACCCTTCGCGCACGTCGTCGCCCGAGAGGGTGAAGTCTTCCTTCTTGAGGGCCCCGTCCTGCTTGGCCCACTCGTTGATCGTGCGGGTGAGCGCCGCCTTGAAGCCGGTGAGATGCGTGCCGCCTTCGTGCGTGTTGATGTTGTTCACGAAGGTGAACGTGTTTTCGCTGTACTGGTCATCGTACTGAACGGCGCCCTCGACTTCGACGTCTTCGCGGGTCGCTTCGAACGTGATCGCCTTGGGGTGCAGGGTGCGGCGGTTGCCGATGATCCACTTCACGAACTCGGCCAGGCCCCCCTTATAGTAGAAGGTCTCTTCCTTGGTGCTGCCCTTGCGCTCGTCCTTCAGAACGATCGTCAGCGCCTTGTTCAGGAAGGCGAGCTCGCGCAGCCGGTTGGCGATCGTCGCGTAGTCGAAGCGCGTCTCCGTGAAGATCTGGGTATCAGGCTTGAACCAGACCGTCGTGCCGGTGCCTTTTGCCTTTCCGACGACTTCGAGCTTTTTCTTGGTGTCGCCGCGCTCGAACGCCATGTGGTGGCGCTTGCCGTCGCGGTCCACCCACACCTCGAGCTTCTCCGACAGGGCGTTCACCACCGAGACGCCGACGCCGTGCAAGCCGCCCGACACCTTGTAGCTGCTCTTGTCGAACTTGCCGCCGGCGTGCAGGACGGTCAGCGCGACCTCGACGCCGGGCTTCTTCTCGGTCTTGTGAATGTCGACCGGAATGCCGCGGCCGTTGTCCACGACCGTGATCGCGTTGTCGGCGTGGATCGTGACGTCGATATTCGTGCAGTAGCCGGCGAGCGCCTCGTCCACGGAGTTGTCCACCACCTCGTACACGAGGTGATGCAGTCCGCGCGCGGAGACGGACCCGATGTACATCGCGGGACGGCGCCGGACGGCCTCCAGACCCTTCAAGACTTGGATGGAGTCGGCCTGATAGCCGCCGTTCCCTTTTTCCTTAGCCGATGCGGGGGGGGCGGGTTTCTTCTTAGGCATCAAATTCCTAACGTGAAAGGAGCCAGCGTATCGTGGTGATCCGGCCTACGCCGCGTCCCGCGTTCACCCGCGCCATGATGTCGGGCGTCATCAACTGCAGCTCATTCATCCACGAGCTCGTCGCGACACGCACGAACAGCACCCCATCGGGTGTGATGCTCTCAGGGGTAGCCACAGCGGCGATTTGCGGTCCGACCAGGCGCGGCCAGTCGGGAATCATCTGTGCCTGGCCCACTCGTCGCGCCAAACCGGTGCGCTTTAGGTAGCCCTCGAGCGCCTCGGCGACTGCTACGGGACGGCTTTTTTGGGGGCGGTTCGGACGATCGGTCACAGGACCTAAAAATACACGGAAGTCATTGTCCTGTCAACAGTTAAGGCTGTGGCGGAAGTTACGGTACAGCCACGACGTAGGTGTCCCGTTGGGCCTCAAAACCGGCTGCATCGCGTGCCCGCGATGACATCGGAATCTGGGCGCCCGGCGTCGTGCCGGCGGGGATGATGAGGCGGTAACGCGTGCTGATGACCTGGCTGAAGCCCCCGTCGTCGGCCCACTCCTCGGATCCCGCGGTGACCCACACCGAATCGATGCCGTCGGCGTCCTCGACGCGCACCGTACCGGTGATGGTGTCGGCACGGCTCGAGACAACCGTCGTATCGTCGATGGTGAACGAGAGTCGTGGCGGTGCGGGACGCTCCCGTTCGCCGAGACATGCCGTGGCGAACAGGAGGGCTAACGCCCCTGAAATTTTGCCGAGCGCTTTTCGAGAAATGCGGTCAGTCCCTCTTTCATGTCTAGGGTCGCGGCCAGCAGGCCAAAGTGATTCGCCTCGAGCAGCAGACCTTCATCGAGACTCATCTCCAGACCCCGATCGATGGCTTCCATCGCCAGACGGACGGCGAGCGGGCCCATCGCGAGGATACCCCGCATCATCTTCTCGGATTCTGCGACCAGATCCGCGGCTGGCACGACCTTGTTCACGAGCCCGATGCGGTACGCCTCCTGCGCATCGATCATCTCGCCCGTCAAGATCAGCTGCAGCGCGACACCTTTGCCGACGAGCCGCGGCAGCCGCTGGGTGCCGCCGTAGCCGGGCGCGATGCCCAGCTTCACCTCCGGCTGTCCGAACTTCGCGTTCTCACTCGCGATGCGGATGTGACACGCCATCGCGAGCTCGCAGCCGCCCCCCAGCGCGAAGCCGTTGACCGCCGCGATGACCGGCTTGCCGCACGTCTCGAGTCGCCGCAACACGCCCTGACCGCGTTGCGCGCGCGCCTTCCCGTCGAAGGGGCCCTGCCGCGACAGGTCGCCGATGTCGGCGCCGGCGACGAACGACTTCGGTCCGGCACCGGTGAGGATGGCCCCCTTGATTTCCGGCTCGGTGGCGATGCGGTCGGCGACGGAGCCCAGCTCCAGCATGACCTGGTCGTTCAGCGCGTTGAGCTTGTCGGGCCGGTTGATGGTGACGAACGCGATGCCATCGCGGATCTCGAACAGCAGGGTTTGGTAGCTCATGGGAGACAATGCTACAACGGGGAGTGGGGAGTGGGGAGTGGTTCGCGACGCTAAAAATCCGCTGCTCTTGCTGCACCGTCGAGTCCCACTCCCCACTCCCCACTCCCAGCATAGCTTTGATCCCGTGCCCATCCAAGCCATCTCATGGTCGCCCTCCGGTGCCGTGCGCATCATCGATCAGCGTGCCCTGCCAGAAGCGGAGATCACGCGCGACCTCGAGAGTGCGGAAGCCGTCGCCGATGCCATTCGGCAGCTGCAAGTGCGCGGCGCGCCGCTGATTGGCATCGCGGCCGCCATGGGACTCGTCGCCGCCACGCGCGAGCAGCGAACGGCACCGCGGGAGGAGTTCCTGGCACGCCTGAACGAGCTGGTGGTGCTGTTGAGCGCCGCACGACCGACGGCGGTGAACCTGCGCTGGGCGCTCGAGCGCATGCTACGCGTCGCCGCGGCGGCGCCGGGCGATGGGCCGGGGCTGTGGGAGCGGCTGCACACCGAGGCGACGGCGATCTGGGAAGAAGACCGGGCGATGTGCCGGCGCATCGGTGAGCACGGACTCACTATCCTCAACGAGGGCGCTAACGTTCTGACGCATTGCAATACCGGCGCGCTCGCGACGGGTGGCATCGGGACGGCGCTCGCGCCGATTTATCTGGCCCACGAGCGGGGGCGTCGCGTGCACGTCTACGTGGACGAGACGCGGCCGCTGCTCCAGGGGTCGCGGCTCACGGCGTGGGAGCTGATGCACGCGGGGATCCCGTGCACGCTGATCACCGATGCCGCGGCGGCGACGCTGATGCGGCAGGCGAAGGTCGACCTGATCCTGGTGGGAGCGGATCGTATCTGCGCCAATGGCGACTTCGCCAACAAGATCGGCACATACGGGCTTGCCGTACTCGCGCGCCATCATGGCGTGCCGTTCTACTGCGCCGCGCCGTGGTCCACGGTGGACGCGCAGCTCGCCGACGGCGACCTGATCCCGATCGAGCAACGTGCGCCGGCGGAAGTCACCGTCATGGCGGGGCGCCCGACGGCACCGGAAGGCATGGCCGCGCTGAATCCCGCCTTCGATGTCACGCCCGCCCGCTACGTGACGGGCTTCATCACCGACCGCGGAATCGTCCAGCCGCCGTTCGAGTCATGAGGGCCCGGTCGCTGGGCGCTGGAGCGGCTCGGGACGGAAGGGTATAATACGACTATGAAGGCAGGCACGAAGTTCGCGCTGGGTGCCGTACTCATCGTCGGCTCGGTCGGCTACCTGATGGCATCCGGGATCAAGCAGACGGGGCAGTATTTCCTCACGCCCAGTGAGCTCGCGCAGCGCGTGTCCGTCGATCCGTCGTTCTACGATCTCGGCATGAAGATTGGCGCGCGCGTCGTGCCCGGCACGGTGGAGAAAGAGACCGCCACGCAAACGCTGCGCTTTCACATCACGGACGGAACGGTGAGTTACCCCGTCGTTTTCCGTGGCCTCCCTCCCGACACGTTCACCGACTCGGTTGAAGTCGTCGTCGAGGGGCGACTCCAGAAGGACGGCACCATTCACGCGACCGATGTGCTGGCCAAGTGCGGGTCGCGCTACGAAGCAGTTCCCAAGGCTTAAATGACGGTGCTCGGCCATCTCTCGCTCTGGCTCGCCTTCCTGGTGGGCCTGTGGGGAGGCATTACCGGATTTGTGGGCGGCGCGCAGGGGCGCGCGGACCTGCAGCAGAGCGCGCGCCACGCGACATTCGCCCTGTTCGGGGCGCTGGTCGTCGCCGTCATCTCGCTCGAGGTCGGCATCTTCCGCCACGACTTCAGTCTCGAGTACGTGGCGGCCTACACCAGCCGCAACCTGCCGACGTTTTATCTGTGGTCGGCGCTGTACGCGGGCCAAAAGGGCAGCCTGCTGTTTTGGGCGACGGTGCTGAGCCTGTTCGCGGTACTGGCGCAAGTGCTCACGAGCCGGCGCCACCGCGTGTATCTCCCCTACGTCGCGGCGGTGACGTGCCTCGTCACCACGTTCTTTGTCAGCGTGATGCTGTTTGCCGCGAACCCGTTCGAGCGGCTCGGATTCACGCCGTTGGATGGACGCGGGATGAATCCCCAGCTGCAAAACCCGGGGATGGTCTTCCATCCGCCGATGCTGTACCTCGGCTACATCTCGATCACGATACCGTTCGCGTTCGCGATTGCGGCGTTGCTCTCGAAGAAACTCGACACCGAATGGCTCGTGGCCGTCCGCAAGTGGACGCTCGTGTCATGGCTGTTCCTTGGCGTTGGGCTGCTGATCGGGATGTGGTGGGCCTACGTGGAGCTCGGGTGGGGCGGCTACTGGGCGTGGGATCCGGTCGAAAACGTCGCGCTGTTGCCGTGGCTCGTGATGACCGCATTCCTTCATTCGGTCATGGTCCAAGAGAAGCGCGGCATGCTGAAAAAGTGGAACCTCGCGCTGGTTCTCGGAGCGTGGCTGCTGTCGATCTTCGGAACGTTCATCACACGCTCCGGTGTAATTGCCAGCGTGCACTCGTTCACCCAGTCGAGCGTGGGCTACTTCTTTCTGGGGTTTCTCATCATCGCAGGGGTTGCGACGATCACGTTGTACGTTACGCGCTTGCCTCTGCTCCAGGCGGAAGCGACGCTCGAATCCATGGTGAGCCGGGAAGCGAGCTTCCTTTTCAATAATCTGCTGTTCATTGGAATCGCCTTCTCGGTCCTGTGGGGCACGCTGTTCCCGATTCTGTCCGAGGCGATTCGGGGCACCAAGATCACCGTCGGCCCGCCGTTCTTCAATCAGGTCAACATCCCGCTTGGCCTGGGGCTGCTCGCGCTCACGGGCATCGGCCCGTTGATCGCGTGGCGGCGCGCATCCATTCCCAACTTGCGGCGCCAGTTCGCGGTGCCCGTCACGACGGGTGTGTTTGTGTTGCTCATCCTGCTGGTCGGGGGGATGCGGGATATCGGCGCGCTGATGGCCGTCAGTCTCGGCGGCTTTGTGTTTGCGACGGTCATTCAGGAATTCGCCCGCGGCGCGCGGGCGCGGCACCGCCAATACAACGAGCCCATGGCGCTCGCCGTCGTGCAGCTGGTGGCGCGCAACCGCCGGCGCTACGGCGGCTACATCGTGCACCTCGCCATCGTGCTGCTGTTCGTCGCATTCGCCGGCATGGCCTTCAAGACCGAGACACAGGCCACCCTGCGGCCCGGCGAGTCGGCAACACTCAAGAGCCCGTACGGCCAGGTCTATACGTTCACGCACCTGGGCATTTCCCAGTACAACGCGCTGAATCGCGAGATCACGGCGGCGCTCGTCGAAGTCCGCCGCGACGGCAAGCTGGTCGGACGGTTGCGCACCGAGAAACGCCAGCACGTGGACGCGATCGGGCGGCCCACGTTCGAGCCGTCCACCGAGGTCGGGATCAAGAGCGGCGTGCGCGAGGATCTGTACGTGGTGCTTGGCGGTCTGGTGAATGGGACTGAGCAGGCCGTGTACCGCTTTACCATCAATCCCCTGGTGTGGTGGGTCTGGTTCGGGGGCTTCGTGCTGGTGATCGGTGGACTGATCGTGCTCTGGCCCGGCGGTGCACCGGTGCCTGTGAAGGGATCGTCGGCGTCGCGCGTGCAAGCTGGTTATGCCGTGAAGCTCGAGCCGCAACCATGACGGACGGTAATCGCCGGGAGTTCCTGCTGGCGGTGGGAGCGGCCTTTCTGTCAGTCGGTCAGACCGTCCAACGGTCCGACAGTGCGGGACGGGTCTACGATCCCGGTCGCGCCGGTCGCTCGATGACGCCTCTCACGGCGGCCGACACTGACGCCGGCATTCAGGTGATAGAAAAGAAGCTGCGCTGCAGCTGCGGCTGTGGACTCGACATCTACACGTGCCGCACGACCGACTTCAATTGCACGTACAGCCCCGCCTTGCACAAAGAAGTGCTGCGCCTGGCCGGACAGGGGAAGACGGCGCAGCAGATCATCGACGAATTCGTGGGGCAATACGGTCAGGCCGTTTTGATGGCGCCACCGAAACGCGGCTTCAATCTCGCCGGCTACTTCGTGCCGTCGCTCGCCATCATCGTCGCGGCGGTGGTGCTGGTGCGGGTGCTGCGCCGCTGGACACGCGAGGCTCCCGCTCCCGCTCCCGCCAACGCTCCGCCCGCGGCTTCCGCGGCGGAGCTCGAGCGGCTCCAGCGCGAGCTCGACCGGCTCCCGGGCTGATCCCATTCGCCAATTGATCGAGCTGATTGTCGGGATCCTGCTGGCCGCGGGGGTGACCTATTTTGTGTTGCTTCCGATTCTTCGGCCGGCGGTGGACCCTGCCGCGTCTGACGCGCCCGGCGGCGACGAGGGCGAGGACCCCGACGACGACATGAGCCCGCAGACGGTCGCGTTGCGTGCGCTCAAGGAAATCGAGTTCGACCGGGCGACAGGGAAGCTCTCCGACTCAGATTACGAGCAGCTGAAGGCGAAGTACACGCAGGAAGCGTTGGCGGCGATGCGAGGGGAGCAGGGAGCTGGGAGCAGGGAGCAGCCACTCAAGCCTGCTCCCCGCTCCCTGCTCCCTGCTCCCTCATGTCCAGAGCACGGCGCCCGCCCTGAAACCGGCGCTCTGTTCTGCTCGGATTGCGGCCGGCGCCTCGGCTCGGCCCCCGGCTACTGCGCGCGCTGCGGTACGGCGCTCGAGACCGAGGCCCGCTACTGCAATGCCTGTGGTGCCCGCGTCGCGGCCTGACTTGCGTTTTCCAGTCCCATTTCCTATCAGTCTGCATCCCTGAACTCTGGAGCCCGGTCGTGAACAGATGGCGCTCGCGGGTCATGCTCGTGCTGCTGCTGTTGGCGTTGACGGTTTCCACGGCGGATGCGCAGCGGCGGGCTCGGCGGCGCGCCATCGTCAACTCCGGTCCGACCTACGGCGCGCACCTTGGCTACAACTTCGACGTGGACGACCTGCTCCTCGGAGCGCAGCTGTCGTGGCCCCTCACGCCGCAGGTCGCGCTCTATCCCACGTTCGACTACTACTTCGTGAGTGGGAGCTCCCTCTGGTCCCTGAACTTCGATCTGAAATACCGGCCGCCGACGCGCTACGGGGCGTGGTATGTCGGTGGCGGGCTGAACTATTCGCACACCAGCTCCGGCGGCGCCAGCGGCAGCGACACCGGGCTCAACCTGCTGACGGGACTCGAGGGGCGGCGCGGACGCACGCGGCCGTACGTCGAGGGGAAGTTTATCCTCGCCAACGGCAGCTCGTTTCAATTGGTGGGAGGCGTGAGCTGGCGCTAGGCTAGAACTCGAAGCTCTCCATCTTTCGCAATGCCATCCGCAGCGGAATAATCGTGGCTGCCGTGCAGAGAGCGGCGGCCGCGGCGAACCAACCGAGCATCGCCGGAGTCACGCCGACTGCTTGACCCTCCCACGCCGCCCGCACGTACGTCGTGACCGCGCTCGCCAATGAGCCGAGGACGGCGGCGAGCAGTGCGATCGTCGCCATCATGAACACGAGACCACCGAATGAAGTGGGGATCTGTGCGGCGTTCTCCGTCTCGAACTGCGGATAGAGCGCGCCAAACGCCAACGCCATCGCCCCGATCGCGAGGGTGATCGCGAACATCGTCGCAAGGCTCAGGATCATCATGAAGGGCGTGACTTCGAGCAACGCGTTGGTGAGTCCCGTGAGCAGCAGCCCCAGCACCAGCAACGGGACGGTGCCGACCCAGTATTTGGACCACAGCAGGGCGCGCAGATCGAGCGGTGAGGAGCGGAGCAGCCACATCTGCCGTCCTTCCAGCGACACGGCCGGAAAGATGAAGCGTGCCGCGATCGACGCGAGCACGAAGCCCGCCAGTCCGAGGTTCAGGAACGATACGAGATTGACGTAGAAGAATCCGACCGGCTCGCCGCGATGCAGCGGCAGCGCCTGAATATTGAAGAGGTAGACCACCACCAGCACGGCGAGCAGGATCAGCTGACTCCACTGCGTCGTGTCGCGGAAGAACAGCTTGATGTCTTTCAGCACGAACTCTCGTTTCGCCACCGGCAGCCAGCCGAGCAGCGAGCCGACCGTCCAGCGCCACAATCCACCACGAATGAAGCGCTCCGCGCCCTCCTGCGCCTTCGTGAATCCTTGCGCATAGAGGGCGCGATGCAGCAGCGCGCCGAGTGCGACGAACGCGGCGGCCGTGGTCCACAGCATGGTGAGCGGGAACGGATCGAGCTCGTTGCGCAGATATCCCATGATCGCTTGCGACGCCCACTCGCTCGGCAGAAACGGTGACGTCGGACCGCGCAGCAGGATCACGAAGTCGAGCAGGTTCCGAAATCCCTCGGGGCGGGCGAGCTGCTCGGGCCGGATCACGCGAAACAGCAGGATCACGCCTCCCGCCGCCCCCAGCGCGATGATGGACAGAAGGTCGCGGGTGCGTCGCGCGGGAAAGATGTTCACCAGGATGAGTGTGACGGCGGATCCGATCACCGCCGGCAGAATCAACATCGGAACGATCGCCAGGATGGCGTACGGCGCGAACAACACGCCGCCGCCGAACACGACGCCGTACGCCGTCAAGATCGGCATCGCCATCAGCGCCACCATCCAGGAGGAGTGCAGCAGCGTCTCCCCCAGCTTTGCGAGATAGAGGCGCAGCCAGTCGACCGGCGCCGAGACGAGGAGATCGAGATCCTTGGCCAGAAAGAAGCTCGACAGCGCCGTGATGATGTTCGAAAGAATGAGAATGGAGATGAAGGAGAGCAGGATGAGCCCCAGCATCTTTCCGGGAATCAGGGGGCCGAGCTCTTGCACTGCGCGCAGCGCTTTCAGGATCCGATACAGAACGGTAAACACGCCCGCCCAAAACAATCCGCCGACGATCACCAGCACGATGAGCTTGCCGGTGCCGCCGCTGGCGCGCTCCTCACGGATGCGCTGCAGCGCGGTGCGCCACTTGGGCTGGAGAACGTGCAACAGCGACGGCTGATTCACTTTCCGAGGACTTCCGCCAGCTCACGTATCTGGGCACCACCAGTGAGCCTCAAGAAGAGCTCCTCGAGGCTCGCGTCGCCTGCTTTGTGCTGCCGCCGCACGTCGCTGACCGTTCCTGCCGCCACGATCTTG
>Ga0184638_1000063_pt1 | contig 24132 bp, 30 predicted proteins | sample PLM31_50_b2_FD_133141 | JGI IMG/M metagenome (GOLD analysis project Ga0184638, IMG submission 133141) | Groundwater sediment microbial communities from an aquifer in East River, Colorado, USA - PLM3-1_50_b2 | ecosystem: Environmental > Terrestrial > Soil > Riparian zone | place: USA: East River... | reverse complement strand
GGCGGCACCAGGAAGTGGGGCGGGGGAGGCATCCACCCCAGCGGCCACTTCATCGGGCTGCGCGATGCATGGCTGTTCGATCCGGCCGACGAGCAATGGCATCGCACCGGCGACCTGGTGACCCAGCGTCCCGCTGAGGTGTCTGCGGGCAAGGACGTCGAGAAGACGGGCGGCCGATGGTACCCGACGCTGCTCACCTTGCCCGACGGCCGGGTGCTGGCGGTGTCCGGCCACCCCGAGGTCGACGACTCCCGGCACAACAACAACTCCCTGGAGCTCTACGATCCGGCTGCCGGGACGTGGTCGATCGTGGGGGCTGTTGACTACTCGAACATTGATTCCGGCGTGGCGCGCATGTACGAGTACCCGCGCCTTCACGTCCTGCCTGACGGCACGGTGATCTCCATATCCACGATGTCCAACGGCAACCTTGAGCGGTGGCACCCCTACACGGACGCTACCGACTGGGAGCACGTAATCGGCCCGGCACCCGACCCCATGTACGGAGGCTTCGCTCAGGACACCACGTCCGTGCTGCTGCCCCTGAAGCCGTCGGATGGATATCGGGCGCGGCTTCTGCTCGCCGGAGCGTCGACGCCTTACGTGCTGGACATGGGCAATCTGGCGGCCGGCTGGGTTGCGGCACCTCGGAACATGGCCGATTACCCTGCCCCGGGTGACTTCAACCCGGTGCGAGAGAACCTGGACGCCCTCCTTCTGCCAACCGGCGAGGTGTTCATCGAAGGCGGGGTGAAGAACCCAAGCAATGACGCGACCGCCGTGAAGCGACCGGAGCTGTTCGATCCCGAAGGCGGCGGGGTGGGCTCGTGGAAGGTCCTTCCCGAGGCGGAACGGCCCCGCCAGTACCACAGCGTCGCCCTGCTCATGCCCTCGGGAGCGGTGTTCGTGGCTGGTTCCAACTTCAACTCGAGCACCGGGTTGAGTAACCGTGAGCTACGGGTTGAGATCTTCGAACCGTGGTACTTCTGCGGTCCGCGACCAGAGATCACCGACGCGGCCGCTGAGGTGTGCCACGGAGAGGAGTTCGAGATCCGCACGCCGAACGCAGCGTCGATCGCGCGCGTGGTGCTGGTTCGGTGCGGGTCGGTGACGCATAACTTCAACCCCGATGAACGTCACGTCACCCTTGAGTTCAGACACGACAAGGGTGACGTGTTGGTCGCTACAGTCCCCGCCAACCCGGCCGTCGCCATCTGCGGCTACTACCTCCTGTTCGTGCTGGACGGAGGCCGGCGTCCGAGCGTCGGCCGCTTCATCCAGGTCTGCCGCAGCGAGGGCGTCGGCACCCACTGGCCGTGGGAAGACATTTGGGAGTGGCTCAGGGACCTGTTGAGCGGTCGATTCGAGCTGAGCCCCATGCACCTGCGGCGTTTGAAGAGGCAGATGGGAATCGCACCGAGCGCGCGCTCCCGACGACGACTCGAACCACCGGGTCCGATACATGGCGAGCAGGATCACGAGGAGCCTCATCACGATGGGCGGAAACCGCGTGACCGCAAGCAACACCCTCGGGGCCGCGGCCCGCACGACTCACAGGTCTGAACAGAAGTTGTGGATGCGAACTCGAAATGGGCGCCGGGCTATTCTCCACGCTGCCGGCATCTCGCTGGGCGGAACCACCCGAAACTCGGGACAACGCCGGGACCCGATGCTTTCTTCCTGGGCAGACGGCGCGGCCGTGAGGCACATAGGCGGGAGCCCGACAGGCTCCTCTTGCGCACCAACGACGCCAGCCCTGGTAACGGGACCGTCAATTCGAGAGCCACGCTCACGTGTTCCCCCAAGAGTGATGCGTAGATCCCTGCCAGGACACAGGGGAGGACGGCGATGACACGCTCGCAACCGGAAGCCAAGGGGCCGGTACCGGTCAGAGCATGGCACATGATAAAGACCTACCGGTACCTTCGCGTCGGGATGATCGGCGCCGTCGTGCTCCTGGGGATCTCTTTAGTGATCGAGGTTATGCGGACCGACTGCTGGCAGACGTCGATCAGCGCCTATTACTACACCCCTGTCCGACCCATCCTCGTCGGTAGTCTCATCGCCGTGGGCGCCCTGCTCATCATCTACAAGGGCCGAGGGTTGTTGGAGGATGCCTTCCTGAACTTGGCGGGCATGTTGATCACCGTTGTCGCGGTGGTTCCGACTAGCTCCCCGGATCAGCCCGGCCCCTGCCCGTTGGAGAATGCCCTCCCCAGCATCGACAACAACTTCCGGGCGCTGTTGATCTCCGGGCTTCTCGCGTGGGTCTTCTCGTTGATCGTGACGATCGGGGCTGTCAGGACGGCGAAGCAACTGGGCGATCGCCCGGATAAGGGGACCTGGTGGGCGGTCGGCGTCACACTTAGTGTGACGCCAGTGGTGTTGCTGCTCGGTTGGTGGGCCTTCAGGTATTGGGACGGCTTCGATGAGTTCGCTCATGGCTGGGCCGCCGTGGGCTTCTTCGCCTCCCTCATCGCCGCAATCATTTCCTATGTCGTGGAGCAATGGCGTAACTATCGGCAGGGGCTCCAGGATAGCGGGCGCCAGGGATCGGTCGGCACCGGGGAGAGGACGGAAGGGGGAGAATCGGATGAAGCGACCGCTGATGTCCGAGGCCGACGTGTAGGGTGGAGAGTCAAGTACGTTGTGACGGGGTGGAGAGTCACGTACGTCGTAACGGCGGTGCTCATGATCCTCGGAGTGGTGTTCTTCTGGTACTTCCTGGACCACTACCGGTATCATATCTTGCTGGCGGAGGGGTGGGGGATCGTCACCTTCGGCGCCTACTGGAGCCTCCAGACTTGGGAGAACTGGAATTACGAGTATGGGCTCGGGTGGCAGAGGATTGAGACGAGCCAGCTGATACAGCCAAAGGACATCAAAGACCCATACAAGCTCGAAGGTGGAGAAGAACGACTGAAGGACGTTGCGGTGAGCGAAATTCTGTCACTTTTCAAGAAGCTCGAGAAGGAGAACCCAGGCAGATATGACCGTGTGGTGGTCTGGGATGGAGACGCCGGCGGAAGAGTCTTTGCGGTGTTCCATCGAGCAGCTCTACAGGAGGCATACATCCGAAGGCTAACGGAGCCTGGGCCCGGACGGGTCTCGACGGTGCTCGATAACTGGACGGTCGGAGACTTGGTGGAGGCGGACTACAGGACATTCGAGAACAACGGCCTCAAGGTTGTTAGGAGACATGCAACCCTGGACGAAGCTGTGAGGATGATTGAGTTCCCCTGCCGCGACGTCTTCGTGACCGCGCACGGGCAGCCTGATGAGCCCATCATCGGTTGGCTGACGGACCACGAGATAGGCGGAATCTCCCGCCTATGACGCGATATCAGGGGTTGAGGTAGCGTGACCTTCCTCGGAGGGATCGTGACCGAACCGCTTGACTCTATGGAGCGCAAGCTGAACGTACGTGGCCTTTCTCATGGCGGCTGGGGTGTTGCTCTACGCACTGCTGCGGGTTATGGGCACACAGTGGCTTTTTGGGCCGGGGCTTGGGAGATCGATCTCGCCGCCACCTACCGGATCGGCCAAACCGTTGAGTACCGGGATCGGTAGAGCAAGGCGGCCAAGCCCGAAAGGGAGCAGAACTCGATCCCCCTGAGACCTGGAAGCATGCCCCCCCGAGACCGGGAAGGAACGGTGACCTTTGAAGCATCGGTCAGGAAGCCGCTGATGCATCCACGCTTGGGAATGTTGCTGTCGGTCTCGCCCGGGACCTCGGTCGAGAGGGGTGGGAACGCATGGGAAGCAACCGGGTCGGGACTAAGAAATGGGCTGATGCCACGGGGGGCAGCCTTGGAATCGGGGATCGACTGGCCCTGCTCGGGCAACTCGCCATGGTAGTTGGCGGGCTCCCTGGGGTGATCCTCCGAAGAAGCAGGCCGATCGCGAGCGGGAATCCAGTCGGGGCCCGAGTCCGCCCTCGAGTCGTTACGGAAGCCATGCGGCGAGCGGAGGCTATTTGCTGCGAACTCGTTCCCGAGTACCTGAGGTGTCATTCCTATCGCACGTATGCGTGGGCGCGGACTCTTGTGGCCTTGGATGGCATCTCCAACGATGACATCGACGACGAAGTCCTGTACGTGAGCTGTCTCATGCATGACGTCGGGCTTGCCACCACGCAGAGGTCGTTCGACAGGCCGGGCTGCTTCACGCTGACGGGGGCTCAGGCCCTTCGGGGCATCACCACCGGTTTGTGGGAGGAGGAGCGAATCTCTCAGGGCGAGGAGGCGATCACACTCCACATGAACCTGCGAGTTCCGCCGAGCCAAGGGATCGCGGCACATCTTTTGTCCCGAGCTAGCCAACTTGAGGCCCTCGGACTTGGACTGTGGAAAGTATCAAAGGCCGATCGGGAGCGAGTGTTCTCGGAGTGCCCGCTGGACCCAGCCCAGAAACGGGGGATCAGCGACCTCTTCCGTAGAAGCCGGCACGCTCGGAAGTCGCGAGCAAGGATGTACTCAGCCTTTGGCAGCACGTGGCTATTCCGTCACCTGGGACTGAGGGCGAATTGACTCACGCGCCGAGGCGAACCGGCTCAACTTCTTCTCGGCGAGAGAAGTGACGACGACGCTGTTCCATGGTCGGGACCTAGAGCACTCCAGCAGTTCAACCTCCGGTTTCGGTCAAGCGACAGTTCGTGGTCCGAGTTACGGGCACCGGGGGCTTGCCCAAGTGCGAGGAGTGCAAGCGCATCTCCGGCTAGTTGCTCTCTAGGAGGTGGGCATCGTGGAGGAATACTCAGTAGGAGCTAAGCCTCGAGTTTCTCGAGGCGATAGAGGCCGGCGCCACAGTTTCGATTCCCTCTGCCGGAGCCTAGTCGCGGGGTCTTGAGGGCCGCGCAGGAGAAAGGTGATCATCAGGGCACCGGATGGAAATTTGAAGTGAAAAGCGATCATTAGCGCATATCGCGAGCCAGAAGTAGTCGAGCGGCCCATTGTAGAAAGGTCTGCTTTGAGAGCCCCGACGGCATCGTGAGGTGGGGTTGCGTGATCATTTGGGCTTGACCGGTCTGGCGGCGACCCCCGCGCGCCAAAGAATCGGGGCGGACTTCGCACGAACCAAGGTAAATGAAAGTATTTTGCACGCGAGCCGCACGTAGGTTGTCACACATCCCTGCAAGGGTCCAATGGGACATGGGCCGTTCAGCGTCCGTGTAGCTCCCCATTTCTGCCAACATTTCAAGTCGCAATCTGGAGAAACTCCCCGTCCCGTATAGCCTTATGATCGTGGTTTCCGGCGCGGGTAGGCGAGCCATCCGCCGTTTGTCGCGTTACGCTCCCGGGTCGCCGGTGCTTCACGGAGCTGGCAGCGCGAGAGAGCGGTCCGCGTCTGAACCCGGAGGGGTCGTGCGGAAGAAGCGGCATCACCTGGCGAAGCGACCTAGCAGCCTGAGGCCGGCGCGTCAGCCGCTGTTAGACCGTTCGACAGTCCGAGTCCGTCGGCTTCGGGGTCGGTCTCTGTGGCTCGAGGCGCCCGTGGCCTTGCTGCGATTCCCTGGGATCTTCGCGGCCGTAACGGCCGCTACCTTCGTCCTGGGGATCACCAGCGCGACAGCGCCCATGTTCCAGTCCTCAGCGGGGAGTGCTGCGCTAGCCGTGCAGCTAGCGAAGGGGACTCCGTGGGAGGCTGGACTCACCGTTTTCGGCGTGGGCCCGTTGGGAGACCGCTCGCCCGGTATTGAGCAGGGCCTAATCACTCCGAATGAGCTGTTCCGTCGGCGGGATGAGCTTCTCCGATCCGACACCAGCCCCTTGTTCGGGCTCGGGCAAGAAGTCCTCACCATCACGGCCGGGTGCTCGTCGGCATGGACGAACTCGATGGAGGAAGGCTGGACCTGGAGGGCGACGTCATCGGCCGCATGCGCGGGAGGGGCAGTTTCCCACGCTCCCAGCAGAGCCGCCAGGACGAATGGAAGAATCCAGAGCGCCCTGGCCCAGGTCCCCCACAAGTTCGTCCCGCTTTCGATGGTAGGAGGATAGGGAAGGAGTCAACTGGGGGCAAGGGGACGACATTGGCCGAGGTTCGAGCGCCCCTTCACCTCACTTTTGCTCCCGGACCAAACCTGTACAAACCCGTACAAGCGGGGTCAGCATGACGGAGCCGGAGCTTGAACCCATTCCCTTCTGAGCAATCGGCCGGAGGTCCAGATAACTTGCGATAATGCCGCGGGCGCCCTGATCTCCTGCCGGGGGGCCAAGCTCTATTGCACCGCTGGATCTGCTGCATTCGCCGAGGAGCAGCAGAGGGAACAGGCCGGGCCCTCGGCTTGTGGGCCTGCGCTGCCGGTGCCCGTCGTCGCCAATGGGACACTTGGGACACCACCCACGCTCAGCGGGACACTTCTCAGCCAATCGATCGAGGAGGAGCTCGGCTAAGCTCGGCGGAGCCCTAGTGAATCAGCCCGCGTCTCCGAGCTTCGCCGAGAGCCTGAGCTCCCTGCGCGACGCCAAGCTTGAGGAAGATCTCCCTCAGACGCGTGACGACCGCAGCGCTCGATATCCCGAGTTCCCTAGCCAGATCTCGTGTGCTCTTCCCTGAGGCGAGCTGCTGCAGGAGCTGAATCTCATCGGCGTCGAGGGGTGACAGCCCTGTTGGGGCGACAGTGTCCGCAGGTTCGTGTTCACTCGCTTCAGGCGCCTCGTTGAGCGGCAGCTGCGTTTCTCGCTCCGACGGACGCGATTGCCTCCCGGAAGTAGGCCTCTTCTTCCTCTGCATACGAATGAAGTGGAACTTGCAGCTCTGCCCAATGTCGAAGCGGACGTACGCGAAGACGGCCTCCGAACCGTCTTTGCGTCGCAAGCTCTGAGCATCGACTGCCTCGACCCAGCCTGTTCCAAATAACGGATGGTAGACGCGCTCGCCCTTGCTGATGTCGCGCTTCTCGAGCCGCTCGAGAAGGTTCGGAAGATCCTCTACTGAGCCGATGCGTTGCGGCAGGAGAACTCTTCCCCCCATGCCACTTCTGGCCGCGATCCGAGAGATCTCGGTCGCAACCCGCACGAAGTAGTCGTAGTCCTGGAGCTCGCTCGTCCATTCGGGCGGGACGTTTTCATAGCCGTGGTAGGCACCGCAGAGCCCTCCGACGAAGCCGCCGATGGTGTCGGTGTCCGCCCCGAGTTGATTGATCGCGGTGATGACCGCTTCCGAGAAGTCCTCGCCGAGAAGAACGAAGATGAGGAGGCCGGCGAGGACCGTGCCGGTTCCGGACGAGCCCGTCCCAGTGTTCGATGAGGGGCTGATAAGTAAAAGGAGCCGGGGAGTACTCTCCTACCGCCCATACGTCATCGGCAGAGATCGCGGAGACAGCGTTGAGGACCCCGTCGGGGGCCGGGACGACGCTCCACGCCACTCCGTTCCAATGGATGACCAACGCGTGGCCCAGCCCGTCCTGCCCGGTGTAGAACCCAACCGCCCATACGTCGTTGGAGGAGACGGCCGAGACGCCCAATAGATAATGGTAGGACCCGGGGACCGGCGCGGGGACGTTCCGCCAGGCCTTCCCGTCCCAGTGCTCGGTCAGGGGCGCGATCGGGCCATACCACCCAACGGCCCAAGCGTCGGAGGCGGAGATGGCCGCTGCGTCATAGAGGTAACCCGCCCGGATCGGCTGGGAGGCCTCGGTCCAGGCCGCGCCGTCCCAGTGAAGGATCAGCGGCGGGGATGGGTACAGAACCAGGCAGGGGAAAGGCGGAGCGGCATTGAGACGGAAGGCGCTGGTCGCCTCATGTCAGCCAGAGGGGTGCGTCCATCGGCACTTTATAGAAGCCGGCGTTTGGTGGGGAAGCACCAGCAGCAGCTTCAAATGCAGGTCCGCTCGGGTTTCGACAGACCTGGAGCCATGCTCGTGTCGTATGTCATGCGCGACTCGCAGCTCACAAGCCCGTTGGCTTTGAGGTCCTCGAGAAACGCCCCCGGCGGGATCAGCGCACGGCCACCCGGGAGTGTCACTTCCATCGATTCCGCCACGGGAGCGAGTTGGCGGTGCTGCATTACGATCCGCCTATACGAGGCCCACTCGTCCTGAGTCAGATTGTCACGAAGCCAGCACTCTTCGACCAAACCGGTTGGCGTTATCATGACCTGCTCGATGATCTCCCTCACCCAGAAGCATTTCCCGAGCTGGGGGACATCAACACCCTCGATGATCTCGTTGAATGCAGCCCCGTCTTCCGAAGTGAGCTCTTGAACAGCTCCTTGGCCGCCTTGGGCGAGCTGAGTTGGCTGAAGAGCTGACCCAAAGCACCGAATCGGGCAGCCATTTCATGGTACAGGCCTTCAAGTTCGGAATCCGGTTTCTCCATGGCAGTCCCTCCTCTATGACAGATGCCCTGTGCGCAGTTTATAGAGCGTGGCAGAGTAACGGTCAATGTCTCCACCGTGAAGAGAATCGGTCGCGGTAGGGTCGCAGGGAGTCGCCCTTGCTCGATGCGGGCACGACGCGCCCGTCCTCACGACAGTCCTGGCCCGAGAGCAGCCGCCCAGCGAGCCGCCGGCCGAGCGAGTGATCGAACGTGCGCGCGCGCGGCGCCCCACCGAATTGCCACCCAGCGGCGACCGTCTCGACTTCGGCACATCGCTGGCCCGCGCGATGGCCCCCAAACGGCGCTAGCTCGCGCCTTTCAAGTACCCGCGACCCAGACCCTTCGGCGGCATGGGCAAGCCGGTCGACGAGAATGGCTTCTCCGACCACTTCCCAATCGGTGCGCAGATCACCGAAGCTTGATAACCGGCGAGACCGATGGCGGAACGAGCGCATCGCTGACCCGGCGTTCGAGGGCAGCCGAGCCCCGGCCCCGACGGCATCTGACGAGTCTCGGCATCAGGCTCGAGCGTTTCCCTAGTAAGAAGCGTTGATTCGATACGAATGCGCCGAGACCGGTGATAGCTTGTGGTAGCAGGTCTCCGGGAAGGGCCAGTTGGGAAGTCTTCCTTTCTGGCTATTCCGGAGAGGAGGACCGGAATGGGACCGAAGCTTTGTGAGACGGGAGTGGAGAGGGCAGGGAAACCATGATGCCCCAGACCTTCATCGTCGAATGCGGCGTTTGCTCACAGGCTTGGGAGGTACCAACGCCTGCCTTCTCCTCGCCCGGGCACTGGCTGGTTCTGCCAGACCACGCGATGCTGCATCAGCTAACGGGTGAGCGGATGGTGGTGCCCTGCCCCGGACCCCAGATGCCTGGAATGGGGTTGGGCAACAGGGCCGACTGGGAGCGCAACTGGCCGCTGAGAAAGGGGTCACGTCCGCTTCCCTCCGTGTTCGATGGTTCGGGAATCCGGCTCTTGCAGGGCTGATGCCTGACCCTGTCTGGTACAACCTGAGGAAGTCACGGGCCGACCCTCCCGGCTTGGCTGGCTCCGATGCTGTCCGCCGGGGCATATACACATCGGGCCTCCATCAGTTCGACGAGCTATTCGGAGCGGCGCGGCAGGTCACCGCAGCGAGCAGGCCCCTCTTGATCTACTACGGACTTTCACAGGGAGGCAGGTCCATAGTGGCGGCGCACGGGGCCGACATGGCGTACGGAACCCATGGCCTCAGCCGCCCCTCTGTCTCTCTAGGCATTACGAAGATGGCCGTGGAGCCGAAGGCCACGGGGGCGTTCCCATCTGTGTGCAAGGCGATAGGTAGTCCCATCCCCACTGGCGCTGTCGAGTTGGGTGCTGCCTGGGGAGCGATCCCCGACCTGTGGGGAACGCGGCTACCTCAATCCTCTTGGCCCCGAGCCCTTCCCTTCGACCCGATTCAAGAGGGCGGGTACCTCCTCTCGGTCAATGCAACGGCCGCCGTCATCTTCGATGAGGAGCCCACCAAGGAGACGCTCCCTGGGGTACTCGACAGCTATCCAACGACTACTGGCTGGGTTCCCGGCCTACCGGATTCGGGCGTGAGGGCGTCGGAGTCGGGGTTCGAACTTCGACTGGCTTGGCAGGCTGCCGGACAAGGAAGCGAGAGCGATCGGATGGCTCGTCTGAGGGAAGTGGCTCCGGAGTACCGATTCCGGGGGCAGCATTGGCTTCGGCCTGTTCTCGGCGGTGTCCAGATTCACCCTCTCATGGCTTGGTGGGCCTTGCTCTACATGCTCTCCATCCTCGCCCGGTATCACCCGGCGGAGTGGCTCGCGGCCTTGAACCTCGATGCTTCGCCGCTCGCCGTTCCTCTTGATGACGCACTAGAAGAAGCACTGGAGGCCGTACCGCACTTGGTCCTAGAGGCAATCCTTCAGGATCAGGTCTTGTTGCGTTCAACCTAAGGGGGATGCGCCTTCAGTCTCCCGGGCCAGGAGATGATCGAGGCTCGCTGGGGCCAGAGCCACCTGGGCGTGGAGTCCTGTTTCCCCTAGGTGCTCAGGGTCTTCAGCCCGGAGTGATCGGCCCAACCCTTAGCAGACCTGGATTGCTACCTCCAGGGCAAGTGCTGTGCCACAAGCCAGTTCCACCGACGCCACAGACGGACTTGGCGAGGCCAGTTGCGGGGGGAAACACGCCGGAGGCGTTGCAGAACGAGTAGCGCGAATCCTCGTGAAGCTGTCCGTCGGGGCGAAGATCAGGACGCCGACCCCGTACACGCAGGCGAATCGCACTGAGCAAGCCGATCGCGAAAGGCCCGCAACTGCCGGGGATCGGGCGCGTGCACCTGACGCAATACGAGAAGCGAGACCTCTGCGAGCATGCCACCCGGTACTCATGACCTCGCGAACGGTCTTCGTCGGCCGCCTCCCCCAGTCGCCAACACGTCACGTGTCGAGGAAGTCCCACTCGTCTCCGAGTACCCAGCTGAGCGCTTACATCTTGCCATAGGTCCCTAGCTCAAGGAGGATCCGGCCGCCCCCTGAGGAGGTGGGGGGCACCTGGAGGGTGAACCCCTGCTCGAGGCCTCGCTCGTCGTTTAGGTACCGCATCGTCCAGGTCGTTCCGGGCTGCGACGGCATCCAGCTCAGTCGAACGGCATGGACCCACACGTTGGCACCAAATCCCTACTCTCACACTCGGATGGCCCCGACGCCATGTAGAACGCCCTCCTTCTCGGGCCTCTCGGAGGAGTCGATTCCGGTGAGGTCCAACTCCCGAGCTCAAGACTGAAAAGGGTGACCCTTCTCGACGACTTCGCGTTCGTACTGAAGCGGTTTGCCGAACAGCGCAGCCTCACCGACGCCACGAGACGTGCAACCTATTGGTCTCCTCGTCCGTGACCGTGTGAGGACCCCAGGCCTTTCGTGACAAACCACCGAGATAAGGATGCGCTCGCCAGAAGTCGGGATAGAAGTTGCGAAACACGAAGTCGACGAAGTGACCTAACCGGAGAGGCGCCGCGCACGCGATCCGGCATTCGGAGGAGTTGACTGACAAATGTGCCGCGGGATGGTCGGCGTTGCCACCTCCTTCAATATCGTAGTCGAACCGTATTGTTGTCCGAAGGACTACGTCCACGGCATTTCCAGCTGCGTAGAGATCAACGATTTCAAGGGGTGACTCCAGTTGAAGTAACTCAAGGTCAACCATAAACGGACAAGGGACCCAAGCGAGTCTATGAGCGATGAGGTGGTGGCCCACGAAATCGTAGGTGACCTGCAGAAGGGCACCGTCGAAAAGCAGGGCTGAGTAGGCGCCCGCTTCAAGCCAAGCTCGATACGTTGCGACCGATTCGGGTTCGCGACTCTCGAGGAACTTCCCGTAAGGAGCGAAGCCCCGCCAACTTACTCGCCCGCCCTCGTTCCTGACTGGATTCGCGTGAAGCGCAATCTCCGAGTAAACGAGATAGTCAAGTAGATTGTCGATCTCGTCGTGAACAACTCGGCTAGTCGGCGCCATCGCTCAGACCCTCACGAATCAGTCTCAACAGCCTGCTGCGTAGGTCGGGTGGCAGATCCTCGATGTCAACTTCGCCCCGCTCGACCGCCTCGAGTAGCTCTTTAGCGTTGCGAGTCGCTCTTTTCATCGATGCTACTTCTGCGCCGGTGCGGTCCCTATGGATGCGACGGAGTTCGGCCAGCTGTTCGCTCGTCGGGATGGTGAACTGGAGGCGGAAACCGGCTTTGCGAACAGTCTCCACTTCCTTGCTCACTTCCGTCATCCTGTCCCCCCACCCGCAAATGCGAACCCAGGCCCTACTTCGGGTAATCGCCGTAAACAGAGTGTTTCGGCGAGTAATCAGATTCGGCCCCTGGACCGCATATTGCGAGTCGAGGACATAGACCATCGGCGCCTCGTTCCCCTTTGCTCGGTGGATGTGAGCCATTGCAATCGAGTCCCGAACAAAGAGTTGGTCAGGGCTAGTACCTACCCCGGCGAGATGCGAGTCGATGCCGTGCTGGACGAGGGTCCGGGCGAACCGAGCGGATCGTGGCTTCGACGTGTATGCATCGGGGACCACCACAAGCACGTCGTCGGGCTCCAGCTCGTCCGCTTCGAGGTTGGCAGCGATTTGGGCGGCCACCCAGCTGTCTTGCTCCGCCTCATTGGCGAAGGACTGCAAGACGACAGCGTCGGCAGGATCGAGCAAGTCCGCGAAGTAGGGCGGATAACTGGTCTGGGCGCGCTCCAACTCAACGAAGCTGCCCGCGTCGAGGCTGCCACTCAGTACTTGATACCCAATGTCGGTCCATAACTGCGGTTCATCGAAGTGTTGTACTAGGTCACCCTCTCGGTAAATCCCGAGGCCCACAGCGTGGGCCGTGACCAACGACCACGGGGAGTTGCGATAGCACACCGGCAGGATGATGTCCCGCCGAGCTTCGCCCTCCTTCTCGGAGAGGCTAACCAAACCATCCCCGGTCGAAGTCGTGCCGAACAGCTCGTCTGTATTGGGCATCGCGGCCTCGGAGAGCTTCTGGAGCTCGTCGAAAGCCCAAACGATCCGTTTCGGATCCTTCGTAAAGCGATAGACAAGGCGAAAGAACTCGGGCGGGAAGTCTTGTGCCTCGTCAATCAGCAAGGCGTCAAAGATCGGTTTCGGGTCGTTCTGCGCGGTCAGGGTGAGGAGTTCAGCGCAGATGCCCCGAAACGCATCGTCTCTGCCGAAGGTTGCCTGAGCGTAGTTGAAGTCGCGCGGTGTCACGCCTAGCGCTCTAGCAATCGAGCTGTACACACCATCACGAGATGGAGAACCCCACCCGTGCAGGATCTGCAGACGTTCGAAGTCTGGTTTGTCGTTGCTGTGCTCGAATGAAAACCGCGTGACGAGGTCTTCCAGCTGTTGATAGAGGGCCCTCGACTGAAAGGTGATGGCTATGCGCCAATCCGGGTGTTGCGCATGAAGGTATGCGCCCTTCAGTGCAAGAACCACGGTCTTCCCCGATCCTGCCAAACCTCTAATCCTTTGTGGTCCATCAGGAGTCTCGATCGCTGCTCGCTTTTGCCAACGGTCAAGATTGGCAATCCCCTTCTCGATCTCCTTCAGAACCGCACCCCGTGAGTTCTCGCGGGTGACCTTGGCTCTCCTCTTGGCAGGTTTGATGGTGGTGACTCTCTGAATTGCAGCCTGGAGTGCTCGTTCGGTCGACTCATCGATGCTATTGAGGCTGCTGACCACCTGCGCGACGGTATCGATGTCGCAGTAGCGCCCTTCGGTGCCGGCTGGAGGATCTCCCGGTGGTGAAGCAAAAACCGACACTGTCTGGATCTCTATTGCTAGGTGGCGACCCTTCCTCAGCGCTTCGTACCTACCCAGGTGACTCTCCAGGGCACCAAAGAGACGGTCCTGATCTGATACATACTTGCTCCAGTCGACGTTCGCATCAGGGACGCCTTCGGCCAGCTGAAAGGCCACGAAGCCATGTTCCTTGCTTATGAGGAGCGCGTCGACGTAGATCGTGTCGTCAGCCGAAGCAAGCACCGGGTAGCCGAGATACACCGTGCCCTCCGAGGCCGCCTTCTCCAACTCGGCCGCGAGCTGAAGGGCAATTTCGCGGTTCCTTGTTTCTCCGTAGACGACGTCAAGGGTCATAGCTGTCTCTTTCCGAACCCCTCCTAGGACCTGGGACCACAGATGGAAGATAACCGGTTGTCGGCCAGCCGGGTAGCTTCAACCTTGGTGGGCCATCTGCCGCCACTCTCAAGCCTGTCGGATCGAATGTCAGGCAATGATCCACTGCCCCGACAGAGATCCTGAGCTTGAAGGCCGAGATACCCGTCCAGGCGGAAAAAGCGAGGGGTTCGGAACCCCGAATTTGGCCGCCGGGCCCACCAGCCAGTCTGCGCTCTCCCCAACCCAAAATGGAACCCATTAGCAAGCCCGAAGCGGCTCTTCACCCCGGCACTGGCCACCCCATTTTCCTCGTTGCTTCTCCGCCCCGCCCAGAGCTAGCATGCGCGACCGATGCTCAAGGTGGAAGACTCCACGATCGAGGCTTCCTCCCTTACCGTCCGGGACTACCTCGCCGACTGGCTAGCTCAGATGAGGACAAGGTTTCGGCCCTCCACCTACGACGGCTATGCCTTCTTGATCCAGCACCACGCTCTTCCCGCAATTGGTCATCTTGCGCTCGGCGAGGTGCAACCCCCTACACATCCAGCAGGTGTACGCCAGGATGACCTCACCGGGCTACGAGGGGCCGCGAGGTCAGGTCTCGCAACACCCCAAGCCTCCGACCTGCGCTCTGTGGATAGTGCCAGTCTTACCGCGTGGTTACTTAGGTTGGCGACTCCGAAGATGCGCAGGTCAGGGAGCGTTTAGCGAGTTTTGCGGACACCCCACAAGAGAATGTGCACGTTGGAGGCACCATCGCACGAGATGAGCGTTCAGCACGTCATTGAGCTTCGGGAGCACCCGTAATGGCGGCTCGCGCGTCCTCTGACTCCTCCACGAAGGTCTCTTCGCCCGGTTGCGCCCTCATGGCCTCGGCGATCGGCTCGACGAGAGGCGGGTGCTCTTCCGAGAGTCCAGCCAGGAGCGGCTCTTCTTGCCCAACGCGCCCGCGTAGTTTCGCCGGCCTGGCCTTCCACGGCGAAAGTTGCTGCAGGACGTCCCCATAGAACGCGGTGGTGGCCGTGACAGCGCTCTGGATGAAAGATCCCCGACTCGCGTCCCGCTTCAACCCCATGTCCCGCGTGATGCCAACGGTGAACTGCCTGATCTCGCGTCCTCCGTCGGGGTAGAGCGAGGAAGGGTCTTCGCGAGCAGCCCCCAGCGTGCAGGAGAGCGGCGCCGCGAGCCAGGACACTTTCGCGTCAACCTTTACCTGGTCGGGCGCCTTGTGAAGCTGTCTGAGCAGCCAAGACACCCGGCCCTTCGAGCGTCCCTCCCGAGGGGCATCAAACGTCGTGGACACCGTGATGCGTCTAGCTCGCAGATCGGCCACAACCTGCACAGTGCCTATGGCGTCCGGAATCTGGATGTCTGCGGAGAGCCGGCCGTGATCGGCGAGCGCTTCCTTGAGGTTCTTCAAGCGGGTCGCGGGCTCCTTTTCCACCCTGGGGAGCATTGGCCGAACGTCCCGTCCAAGGTCCTTGGTCAGGTCCAAGCAGAGATACCTGATGAGGTCGTCCCATCGGAGCGCTACTGCCTCGATCTGCGGATCGCCCTTCCTCAGGCTTCGATCGCGAGCGCCATCCCGTACGGCGGTCCAACTTGCCCCCATGTTGTCGAAGGACACTGCGCCAGATCGCGGATCGCTCAAGTATCGAATCAGCTCGGAGAGGATGTAGGCCTGGTCCGGATCTTTCACGCCTCGGTACTGCTTCTGCACGATTGCCTCGGTAAGCACGTCGACCCAGGACCAGTGATGGATCGACACCTTGCGGAGCTTCTTGCGGTCGATGGCGATCGGATAGGTGCTCGAGGATGTGACGTAGTGATTGGAGATCGAGATGACCGCGTCGAACCCGTAGTCTCGGGCCAGATCGAGATACATCTCCATCTGCTTGGGATCGAGTGCGTTCGAGCCGGTCTTGGCTTCGACCAAAGCTCGCCAGCTGCGGGTGCCTTTCGCCACGGCGATAACTCCGTCAGGACGAATGGTTCGCCCCTCCTGCTTGAAGGGAACCTCGATGAAGGCCTCGACCCTGCCCGCCGGGGCGCCAAGGGGTTTGAGCAGCGCCCGACCGAACTCCTCGACCGCTGCCAACACGGCCAGGAGGGCTGATGCCACCCTGCGCTCCTGTGCCTCGATGCCCGATGCGGAGCTGAGCGGTATCAGCCTCGCGACAGGCCACTGCTCGTCTTTGAGCATATTAGGTCTCCCCCTTGCCCTCTCCGGCTCTGCAGTCTATGGACCGGACGGGAAAGCGGTCAACGTTGGGAGAGGCATGGGGGTGCTCCGCTCCCTGTTCTTTCTCCCGCTCTGGCCCCGACGCTAGGAAGCCCCCGAGCAGGCAGACCTAGAAGCTCATACTTAGGCCAGCTGCTTGGCCACCTCCGCGACGAGCTCGGCTGGTTGGACATACATGAGCCCACCGTTCTCAGGGGCACCGTAGTCACGGATCCTGGAGGCTACGGCACGCACTCGGCCCCAGGTCGTCGTCTGAACGACGGCGGTCAGGCCACATACACCCTGCCCCCGCAGGGCCTCTTGACCTGCCCGACAACCACACGGAATCGCGCGTGGCAGAAGCATTTCCGAGGAAGATGTCCCGCGGATGTCCAAGCCGAGCCGTGTGCCATGGGCCACAAAGAAGCAAGGGGGCCCTACTAGGCATTTTGGCCAAGGATGGCAGTATCCCACGACGCCTACGGGCCGTCTGAATCAAACTGGTGCACTACCCGATGTTCGTCGAAGACCAGCCCGGGTGACCTGACGCTCGTCCTTCAGGCGGCCCTCTCGTTGCAAAAGAGGACGAGGCAGAAGCTCGTGCAGTTGTGACCCGTGAAGCAATACTTCTTGTCGGTCTCCCCACACCCCGTGCAGCTGAAATAGTCGCCGCCGCAAGCACACCCATCGCACCACAAGACGGTGCAATACTCGCCGCAGGGAAGCGGAACCAGACTGCTGGCACCTGCTGCTGGCACCGCGCGGCGCCCCACACCGACCAACACGCCATACGTGACGAGTGCCGTCGCTGAGGCCTTTTTTAGGAAACCACGTCGGGTCAGCCGGTCCAGGACACGTTCCCTCGCGCTCATCGTCGCCTCCTACTCGATCACGGAATGATCGATAGTCCGAACCTCCACCGACTCTCCTCTGTCCAGGAGCGCCATTACTTCCAGCATGGTGGCTACGGGGCCGTGGGCCATCACTTGGCTGCTCTCGCCGATGACGAACGCGTATGGCCTGAGCATGACGCCAAACTGCCGCGAAATCCGGTCCTGTTCCTCGAATACCACCGTCGTTCCGGCCATCGCTCGCGCGGAGGAGAGCCTGCCCAGCCACTCAGGCCTGGCTTCCCCCTCCGCCCGACGGGTGACGATGAGAAGCGAGAGTGTGGTGGTATCCATTGCCCAATCCAACAGCTCCGGTACGAGCTCGTCGCATGGAGCGCAGCCCGGGTGTGCGAACAGCAGTAGAAAACGATGCCCGGCCACGTCTCTGTCCGAGAACGCGGCGCCCGCTGGGGTTCTTCCCTGAAAGGCTGGAACCGGCGCGCCTTCATGTAGCCCAAGTGCGACTGGCCGAGCCGCTGTCAGGGAGTCAGACTCGCTCCTGAGGTCGCGGATAGTCGTGAGGAGGCCAGCTACGACCAAGTACAAGTACGCGACTGCGACGAGGAGGAAGCCGATGGCGATCCAAGCAACGACGTTCATAGAGTTGCCCAGTTGCCTGGCTCTACGATGAGCGACCGAAGGACTTCATTGGTTTCTGCCAAGTCGGCGTCCATGTCAGCCAGGCCGATGACAGCTTGGAAAGAGAACGGCCTCGCACCTAGTGAGAATAGCCGCTGGTAACCAACCAGGCCTGGTCTTGGCAAATGGAGGGCGTGAGGCTGGAAGTCATCTCTCGCGAGCGGGAGGGGTAACCCGACCTGGGCGAACGCGGGCCTCCCAAGCTTGTGGGCTCCGAACTCCATGAGGGCGAGGAACGCGCCCCGACCGTTCATCAATCCGATCGCGACACTCCCAAACGCACTTGAATCGGAAGGGAGCGCAAAGCTTCCGGCGTGAACGATAGGAAGGACCGGTGCGTCTGGGTCCGGGTCTGGCATGAAGATGCGCCCCTCCCACCCCACGGGGAGCCGAAGGCTGATGCCGAAACCGGAAACTACCATTCAGGTCACCCCCCGCCTAGAATCGCTGACTGACGAGTAGTAGGGCACCGGCGGCCCCTATGAGAATCTGCGAAACCCAGGTGAACGTCCTCGAGGATCGGGTCGTCTGTTCGAGTCGTGACCAGACTCGCCCGAGCTGTTCCGGGTGCCTCACCGAAGCCACGGTAAGGATCGGCATGGCGCGTATGACTCCGAAGGTCATCCCGATGATCCCCCCGATTGCAGGCGACTGGGAGATAAACGAAGCGGCGAACGTCACGTAGATAGCCCAGGTCTCTACGATCGTAACGACGCCTAGGCCGAGCTGGAAGCCGAATCCCAGCCCATAGACCCAGGAACGGTACCGAAGCAGCCATTGGTCGTTTACCTGGCGGCGGATGGTCACGACAGAGTCCCAGAGCGAGCCAGAATCCAAAAGCCCTCCGAGGAGGAGGATGAATACGATGACCACGACGCTCGCCCTCGTTTGGAGGCGCGGGAGAGCAGCTCCTAGGGCGCCGAGTGACGCCCCCAGCGCCAAGCCGCCAAGGGTTGAACCCGTGACGAAGTAGAGAACGGTAGTCAGCCATTTGTAGTTCCGTGTCCGCTCCCCGAGCGGATTCATGCTTCCCAGCATGGACTCTCCTCAAGGCGACCACGTTGATCGAATCGCCGCGACAGCAGCTTCTGGTAGTACGACCATGGCTAGAACGGTCCACGGCACGATTAGGCGTCGCTCCTCTCAAGGCTGAGCCCGTCAGAGTTGGCTTGATTCAACTCCAAGTCTTCGAACGAGTCGTTTAGCAAGGACAGAACGGCATCCCAAGTCGCGGCTGTGCCCTCCGACAACACCTTGCCGGCCCGGCCATCAACGAAGATGAAGTACGGGGACGTTTCCACCGCGTAGTCCGTCCACGCCTTGGAGGACATCACCATGGGCACTCTTGAGGTGTTGAGCGCCTTGAGCCTTGAGGGGCTTTCGTGATCCCGGTCCTTCGCCACGACGACGATCCTGGCATCGAGTGGAAGTACCTGCTGCACGGCCTGCGCGAGGCCGTGCCAGAAGGTTTGGCACGTGAGACAGCCGCTGGTAAGAAATGCCAGCAGGGTGCTTTGACCCCCGGTTGCACTGAAGACGGAGGCGCCACCGTCCGGCGTGGTTCCCACGATATCGAAGGCTGGGGTATCGCTCTGACGACCGCGGGCGCGTCGTGTTTCTAACGGCACTTTGGTAGCTTCCCCGTGGCGATCTTGTGCTCGACGGATGATCTCCGCGTAGGCTCGGAGAAGGCCGAGGAGAAGCAGCGCCATTACGGCCATGATGATTGTGTCAATGGCTACCAGTACGCGCATGAGCTACCTCGGCGGCGAGAAAGCCAAAGAGATGAGTTCACGTTCCGTCCGTCTAGCAGGCCCCGCTCAGACATGATGCCCCCCCGAGGCAGTTAGCGTCGTCTTGGCACGTGGTGTCGTCAGTTGTCCCAGAACCAGTACACCCTGTGCATGGGATGGTGGATGGGCTCTTGCAGGAGACCAGCCTACATACCACTTTGTTGCCAACATACGCGTCGTTGCACTGCACGTAGCCTGATGAGTAATGACACGTGCGACGCTTGGCGCATGAGTCGACCGCACAGTGACCGGTGCAGCTGGTTGTGGTGACGCAGTCCATGTAGAAGCGGACCCCTCCCGAACATAGCCCGTTCCCGCAGTACTGCGTGCACTTCCAGAAGCCCTGTATCACTGAGCCTGAGGGACACCCGGTGTTGGAACCGCCGCTGAGTTGGCAGCAGAAGGCTGAGTTCGCCTTGCAGCAGCAAGAGCCGGATGTGCAGTCCGAGCACGTGACCGTCTCGGGGACAGTACTACGCGTTATCGCGTACCTAAGAGGGGCGACGGACATGGCGGCCGCTCCTCCGGCGAGTCGAGCCAACCAACTGTCCCTTGGTGATCCCCCAAGAGTTGACGCCAGCCGATCCATCACGGCAGCCATCAAGCTCCTCCTTCCGCAGGCTCCGGTGGGGGCGATTGGACGCTTGAGCCACCGAAGCTCCAACCGCCCCATAAGCTTGGGTGGTCGAACGGTATTCCAGCCTGAACAAAGGCTTCTTCCGCGGTCAAGTGGCGGTGTAGCTGCGTTCGGGGCGAAGAGTGGTAGACAAAGAATAGTTCGGAGAAGTAGGTTCCGAGCCCCCAGACAACACCCGCCATGGTTACCAGGCTTAGGAGGTACAGGAGTGGCCACGGCTGGGAGCGCCACAGCTCGCCGAAAGACGGGCCGTTCTGCCAGGCTACCGCGGTGGCTGAGCCAGCCGATGCCACGTTGATGGCAACATGGGTGTAGCTTGGTCGAAGCGACCGCTTCCCGAGGCACCCGCAACTGAGGTCTTCGAAGCCGGGGCGAGTTCGCAAGTACAGAACGAACCCAGCGAAGGATAGGTAAAGGACAGCGGAAACCGACGCCGCCAAGCGCCAGGTTCCGATCAAGCAGGAGGCCCCGGTCGCAGCCTCCACGACTCCCACAATCCGAACCAATAACGGTGCGCTGGGCAGCCCGACCGCAGACAAAGCATGGGAGGCTGGTCCTGGATCATGGAGTTTGCGGAATCCCGACCAGACGAGAATGGCCGCCGCCACAATAAACACTGAAAAAATGGCGGGCCCCACCTTCACCCCACTCTCCATTGAGGAGAATACGAAGGTTAGACAATCGAGGGTTGCCCCGAAAGCCAGAAGAACGACCTACTGCAGTAGCGTTAGGTCACTCGAATTGGTCCGGATGATGGAGGTTTTCGTCGCGGCCTGCATCCCGCCAAGTTGGTGGGGTCATGCCCCGTCATCTATGAGGGCGCGAACGTGTCAAGTCATCGCGATTTCCCTCCCGGTCGGTGGGTTGTTCTGCCATCACCACGTAGAGGGTCGGGAGGAACCAGTCATCTATTCGGAGAACGCGCTCCATGGTGGACATGCGGCGAGGCTGCTAATCAAGAAGGGCGGCCGTCGACTGAGGCCATGACGTGAGCCGAGCGCGCCTCGACCAACCCGACATTACCCGGCGACGGGGAAGGAACCACAGCCGTCCTCGTCGCGCAGGGCGTAGTAGCAAGGGTGAGAACCGGCCGCGCCCCAAGGCCAGCACTCGGCCGGGGCCCAGATAGCTTGCGATAATATCTGCCAAGCCTGGGTGCCGGGGAGGAGGTCAGGGAGGTACCGGCGTCCATTACCCACCGGGAGCGTAGGCCACGAGGCTCACAGGGCAAGTCCGATTCGGTGGAACAGAACCTCCCCCTTCCAGGGCGGGTCGGTGTGGGCGAGGAGCTCGGGCTGCTCACCGGGGTACCGAGACCAGCTGTTTCCGGAGGACCCAATCATCCCCCGTCTGCTAGCGATGCCAGGTCGAGTACCGGACCGGGGGTACGCGTTCTTCACTGGCCCAGGCTGGCGGTATCACTCGGCGCAATCCAAGCGACCGACGACGGCTGAAGGCCCACGGTGTCGAGGCTGGCAAGTTGATTCCCCTCAAGGTCGAGGAAGATCACTTGCCCGTCGCTGACTGCAGCAAGAACGAGGCCATCGGCTGACCAAGAAGGGGACTTGGCATCTGGAGCGAGCCGGCGCCTGCCCGACCCGTCAGCGTTGATGAGATACAGACTCGAGGACGATTGCCCCTCCACGTGGCGAGCGTACGCGATTGTGGTGCCGTCTGGCGACCACGCAGGTCGGCCTGTCGACATGTCAGAGCTAATGCGATGAAGATCCGTTCCGTCGACATTGACCACGTACATCCCTGACTGAGCTTCGTCTGGCGTGTCGAAGCAGTCACGGATGAAGACGAGCCGTGAGCCATTGGTTGCCCACGCCAGGCGGCTGTCGGTACACCACTGGCCGGGATCCGTGACCTTCTTGAGACCCGTGCCGTCCGGCGCGATGACATAGATCTCCCCGTGCTGAGTCGAGAAGGCGATTTCGTTCCCCAGAGGGGACCACACCGGGTACTGCGGCAGGTCGAAGTCCGTCACCTGCGTCGTCGTCCCATTAGTTACGTCCACGATGATTACTTCTGCGGTTGGATAGGGCTCGATTGCTCGACTCAAGACCACCCGTGTGCCGTCTGGCGACCATGAGCCGGGAAAGAGAAAATTGCTCTCCCCTGAAACGAGCTCACGTGGTGACTGTCCGTCCGCGGCAAGATAGAGAGAGTCCCACACGTCTACCGTACCGTTCTCATGAGCCATGATCGCGAACAGGCCGGTGATCTCGAATGATCCTGCCCGGGGCGTCGATGGTTTGGTGGACGTGGCCGGCGCCGCGCTCGATCCGAGTGGCAATCCCGTTGAGTTCCCTTTGGATGCTCGGATAAGAAGGGAAAGAGGAATCAGGCTAATCACCATTAGGGCCAGTACAGCGACGATGAGGATCACCCTCGAAATAGGCTGACCTTGGTGTCGTCTCTCGGCTCGGCTCCGAACCCGCTCAAGGATGCTCTCCACCTCGTCTTCCGTTGGCGTTGAGGCGGAAACAGACCGCAGACGCTCATCTAGGCTCACAACATGCTCCCTTCGTCATTCGGTTTCCCCTAGGCGCTCAGCGAGTGAGCGACGTGCGCGGAACAGCAATGCCCTAACGGCCCCATCGTTCTTTCGAAGCGCTACAGCTACCTCATGAATATCGAGATCGGCGAAGTGGACAAGGACAAGCACTTCTTGCTGCCGTCTAGGCAGGCGGGCGATGGCGCGACGAAGATCCAACATCTCGACAGCCTGATCCGCTTGAGAAGCGACTGACTCGTCTATTGCCCCTTGACGGAGTCGCTGCCGGCCCCGCAGCTCCACAGCGAGCCTACGCACATGGCTACGGGCGAGGTTGGTCGCGACTGCCCCCACCCAGGCGCCGAGTGACTGAATCAAGTGGCCATGCAGCTCTTGCTCCCAGGCCCTGGCCAAGGCTTCTTGCACCGCCTCCTCCGCCAGAGCTCGGCTGCCGCTTATCAGCGTCAGTCCCGTCACGAGCCGTGGATACGGCCCACGAAGGTACTCACGCATCCTCTCTTCGGTTGTTTTCTCGTCTGTCGTTGCCACTCCGAGTAAGACTCCCACACCTTATGAGACGCTGAGCGGGGCCTTCGTGTTATTTGCCCTGGTCGAGAAAGTTGAAATTGCGTGAGTTCTTCGCCTCCAGACGGCCGCGATCGCTTAGTACAATCGCGCGCGGTAGGGTCGCCTAGGCTGGCCGAGGGCGGCGGTCTCGAAACCTCCTATGGGTCCTCCCCAAACAATAAGGAGGCTCAGCGGCGCCGCTGAAGGAGTCGCTCACACTCGCTCGAAACCCCCGTTTCCCTCGTTGCTTCTCCTCCCCCACCAGAGCTAGCATCCCCGACCCATGCTCAAGGGGCCTCCCCGGCCCCCGAGCGGTCTTCGAACCAGCAGACGTCCCGCGAAGGGTTGGCAGCCCATAGGAGCCATCGAGAGGCGACCGCTTAGTAGAATCGGTCGCGGTAGGGTCGCCTAGGCTGGCCGAGGGCGGCGGTCTCGAAAACACCTGAGCAGGCCCATCTACCTGCAGCTTTGCCGCCCCGTCTCAGGGGCGCCTTCTCCTCCTCGCCCCTGACCTCGGCCAGTCGGGTCCGGGCGCTGCGGGAGCGCCGCCGATGTCCACCCCCGAGGCTCGGTCCGGCCATTCGGCAGCTCCGCAGGTGGTGGGCCTCGTTCCAATGACCCGGGGCGGGTCCCACCCGGGGGGCCTTGGTCCACCCCGCGTGGCAAGTCCCAGCACAAGGGCGTGGGCCCGTGCTCACCCCAGTTCACCCCGGCAGTCCCACCTCCAATGGTTGAGCGCCCGATCCAGAGCTAACGTCCAATGGCGAGCGGGGGGGCTTTGGTCCACCCCGCGTGGCAAGTCCCAGCACAATGGCGTGGACCCGTGCTCACCCCAGTTCACCCCGGCAGTCCCACCTCCAATGGTTGAGCGCCCGATCCAGAGCTAACGTCCAATGGCGAGCGG
>Ga0184638_1000062_pt1 | contig 24140 bp, 24 predicted proteins | sample PLM31_50_b2_FD_133141 | JGI IMG/M metagenome (GOLD analysis project Ga0184638, IMG submission 133141) | Groundwater sediment microbial communities from an aquifer in East River, Colorado, USA - PLM3-1_50_b2 | ecosystem: Environmental > Terrestrial > Soil > Riparian zone | place: USA: East River... | reverse complement strand
CTACACCTGGTCCTGCAGCGCATGCTCGGGGACGATGCGGCGCGTGCCGGAGGTGATCGACGCCTGGTTCGATTCCGGTTCGATGCCGTACGCGCAGTGGCACTATCCGTTCGAGCACCAGGCCGACTTCAAGGCACATTTCCCGGCGGATTACATCTGCGAAGGCGTGGACCAGACGCGCGGCTGGTTCTATTCGCTGCTCGCGATCGGCGTGACGGCGTTCGACGCGCCGGTCTACAAGCACGTGATTGTCAACGAGCACGTGCTCGACGTGCATGGCCAGAAGATGTCGAAGAGCCGTGGCAACGTCGTCGATCCCTGGCAAGTGATCGGCGAGCACGGCGCTGACGCGGTCCGCCTCTACGTCCTCGGACAAAGCCAGGTGTGGCTGCCGAAGCGTTTCGACGAGCGACAGATCCCCGAGGTGTCGGGTGGATTCCTCAACACGCTGCGCTCGACGTACGACTTCTTCCGTCGCTACGCCCAGGACTGGAATCCGCCCGCCGAGGCGGACGTCACGCCGCCGAGCCAGCGGCCGGCGGCGGATCGCTGGCTGCTCGCTCGACTCGACGAGGTCGTGAGCAGCGTGCGCCAATCCTGGTCCGCCTACGACGTCACCGCCGGCGTGCGAGCGATCATGGATTTCGTGGGTGAGGACCTCTCGCGCTGGTACATCCGCCGCAACCGGCCGCGCTTCTGGGCACCCGACCGCGCGACCGACCCGATCGCGCTCGAAACGCTGCATGAGGCACTGGTGGCCGCGGTCCGGCTGCTTGCCCCCGCGGCGCCCTTTATCTCCGACTGGGTGCACCGTGCCCTGACGGGGGCGTCCGTTCACCGGGCCACGTTCCCCGTGGACCGCGGACACCGGGAGCCGGAGCTGCTCTCGGCCATGGAGACGGTGCGGCGGCTGGCCTCCCTGGCCCGGGCGGCCCGGGAATCGCGTAACCTGCGGGTCCGGCAACCCCTGGCCCGGATGCAGATGGCCGTTCCGGCCGCCGCCCAGGGCCCGGCCTTGTCAGACCTGTTAGATATTCTGGCTGCCGAAGTCAACGTAAAAGCGGTGCAGGTCGTGGCGTCGGACCATGATCTGGTGCGGCTGCGCGGGAAAGCGAATTTTCGGACCCTCGGAAAACGCTACGGCAAGGACACGCCGCGGGCCGCCGCCGCGGTGGCGGAGTTGAGTGCGGCGGACCTGCAGACACTCGAGCAGGGCGGGACGGTGCGGAGCGGGGAGTGGGAGTTCCGGCCCGAGGATGTGACCGTCACGCGCGAAGTCACCAGCGAATGGCTGGTGCAGGCGGATGGACCATACGTCGTCGCGTTGGATCCCGAGTTGAGCGACGACCTGGTACAAGAAGGATTGGCGCGCGAGGTGGTGAATCGCGTGCAGCGCCTCCGCAAAGAGGCGGGCTACGAATACACGACGCGCATCGAGTTGAGCATCGCCGGGGCCGAAGATGTGGTCGCCGCGACGCGCGCGTTTCAGGGGCTGGTCGAAGGAGAAGTGCTGGCGCGCCGGATGCTGCTGGGAGCGGACGCCGTGCTCGACGAGCCCGACTTGCAGCGTGACGTAGATATCGAAGGACGCCGGGTCACGATTGCGCTCAGGCGTCACGACGGACGAAAGGGCGGAACCAGATAATGCCGACGAAATCCACGAAACTGAAAGCGAAAGTCAAAGGCGGCCTCAGCAAGAAACAGCTGACGCACCTCGAGAAGCGGTTGCTCGAAGAGCGCGCGCGTGTGATCAAGGAGCTGGGTCATTACGGCGAATCGTTCAACTCGAGCCTCCAGGCGTCGGACGGCGACCTCTCGAGCTACTCCTTCCATATGGCCGATCAGGGCACCGACGCGATGGAGCGCGAAAAGGCGTTTCTGTTCGCGTCGCAGGAGGGCCGCTATCTCTGGCACGTGAACGAGGCGCTGCGCCGGCTCTACGGGACGCCCGAGCGCTTCGGCAAATGCGAGCAGTGCGGCGATCCGATCGGATTCGACCGTCTCGACGCGCTCCCTCACGCCCGCCTCTGCATCAAGTGCAAGGCCAAAGAGGAAGATGGTAAACGTCGCTGAGCGCCGCCTGTTTTGGGGGACGGCCGTCGCGGTCGTCGTCGCGGACTTCGTCACCAAACTGATCGCGGAGTCGTTTCTGGCGCGGCGCCTGCCGCTCCAGGTGCTGGGCGACATCGTGCAGTTCCGTCTCGTCTACAACGAAGGCGCGGCGTTCGGCTTGCACCTGGGCGAGAACTCCCGCTGGATTTTCCTCGGACTCGCCATCGTGGCGCTGTTCGTACTCGCGTCGCTGGTGCGCGGCACGCGCCCCGGCGACCGCTTCCGCCTGGTCGCGCTCGCGCTGGTGTGCGGCGGCGCGGTCGGCAACCTGATCGACCGGATTCGCAGCGCGCAGGGCGTGGTGGACTTCCTCGATGTGGGCCTCGGCGCCTGGCGCTGGCCCACATTCAACGTCGCCGACTCGGCCATCACGATCGGCGCCATCGCACTCGGACTTTCCCTCTGGCAGGAAGGCCGCGCGCAACAACGGGCTAAGGAGGCGCGGGCGGCGGAGCCTTGAGCGTCACGTTTTGTGTCGTTGTCAGGACTGAACGTTTAGATCGATTCCTCGCCGACCAGCTCGCTCTTTCCCGCACTCAAGCCGGACGTCTGATCGCCGATAAGCGCGTCAGCGCGCGTGGGAAACCGCTGCGCGCCTCCGCCGTGCTCGAGCCCGGCACGGAGATCACGGTCGAGTTCCCCGAGGCGGCGCCCCCACGCAGTTACACGCCTGCTCACGCCGTTTTGCATTTTGTGTACGAGGACGAGCACCTGGCCGTCCTCGACAAGCCGGCGGGACTCGTCGTACACCCCGGGCCCGGTCACTGGAACGACACGCTCGTCAACGTGCTGGTCGGTCGGGGTACCGACCTGTCGAAAGGATCAACCGCAGGCCGGCCGGGCATTGTGCATCGCCTCGACCGCGACACGTCGGGCCTGCTCGTCGTCGCGAAGAGCGATCTCGCCCATCGCCGCCTCGCCGGCGCCATCGAGCGCCGGCAGGTAACGCGCGTCTACGCCGCGCTCGTGTGGGGCCATCTCCGCAAGAGTCCGGTGGACATCGAAGCGCCGATCGCGCGCAATCCCAAGGAGCGCACGCGCATGACCGTCGCTGAAGGCGGCCGTCATGCGGTGACGCACGCCGCCGTCGTCGCGCGCTTCGCGCACGCCGATCTGTTGCGCGTGCGGCTCGGTACCGGCCGCACCCATCAGATCCGCGTGCACCTGGCGCACGTCGGTTGTCCGATTGTGGGGGACCGGGAGTACACATTCGGCGGGAGCCGGCGAGTGACTCCCTCCGGGCGCGCCGCAGCCGAACGGCTCGAAGCGTTGGCGCCGCGACAACTGCTGCACGCCGCCGCGTTGTCGTTCGCGCATCCCGTCACGGGCGTACCGGTCGCGCTCATGTCAGAATGGCCCGACGAATTGCGTCCCGCGCTTGCGGAAGCGGCAGGGGACGCGAATTTGCTTGCCGAGCGCAACCCCTTGCAGTATCTTGGCTTCTTCGCATCCGATGAGTGAAGGAAACCTCGTCCCCGCCCCCCCCGGCCGATTGCTCGTGTTCCGTGTGGGAGCGCTGGCATGCGCGGCCGAGGTGGATCAAGTGCGGGAGATTCTCCCGCGCCTCCCAACGACGCGTATTCCGGGCGCGCCCCCGGTCGTCGCGGGGCTCGTGAATGTCCGCGGCACGCTGGTGACGGTCGTGGAAGGGTGGCGTGCGCTGGGGCAAGCCCCTCCCGGCCCATCCGCCCCACTCGGGGCCTCCACAGCCCCCCCGACCCCAACCACCGACGATGCCCCGGGGTCCACGATCATCCTCGAAGTCGCACCGGGGAAGCTGATCGGATTTACCGTTGACGAGGTGATGGACATGCTGGCGGGTGGGGACACGACGCTGGAGGATCGGAAGACGTTGCCGGGCGTCGATCCCACGCTGGTCCGGGCGGTCGGGCGCCGTAATGGCGAGGTGTTCATCGTCCTGGACGTGGCGGCGCTGTTGGGCCCGATTCTGACCACTTAAGGAGCGAGCAGTGAGCCACACGGTTCTCGTCTGTGACGACGCCATCTTCATGCGCACGATGATCACCGACATCCTGGCGCAGGCCGGATTCGAGGTTGTCGGCGAGGCGGAAACCGGCACGCAAGCGGTGGAGAAATACCGGCAGCTCAAGCCGGACCTGGTCACGATGGACATCGTGATGCCCGACATGGGCGGCATCGACGCGGTCCGCGAGATCGTCAAGCACGACCCCGACGCCAAGATCCTGATGTGCAGCGCCATGGGCCAGCAGGCGCTGGTCGTCGAAGCCATTCAGGCGGGCGCCAAAGACTTCGTCGTCAAACCCTTCCAGCCCTCCCGCGTCCTCGAAGCCGTCCAGCGCGTTCTGGGATAGCGATGGACCTGTCGCAGTACGCCGAGCTGTTCCTGGCCGAGAGCCGCGAGCACTTGAGCGCCTGCAACCAGTTGCTGCTCGAGTGGGAGCGCCATCCCACCTCGCCGGAACCGGTCGGCGGGCTGTTCCGCGCGGTCCACACGGTGAAGGGTATGGCGGCGACGATGGGCTACGGCCGCGTCGCTGATCTGGCGCACCGCATGGAGAACCTGCTCGACCACCTGCGCCGCGGCGGCAAGGCTCCGACTGACGACACGCTGCAGCTGTTGTTTCGCGCAACCGACGCACTCGAGAAGGCCGTCGACCTCGCGGTCGCGGGCCGCGAGCGGGAGCTGGATCTCGCGAAGGTTCTTGCGGATCTCGACCGCGCCGGCGCGAAAGTGCCGGTGCCTCACGCCGCCCCGAGCGTACCTGTTGCGTCTGCTGCGTCTGTTGCGTCTATAGGATCCGGACGCCTGGTCCAGGTCACGATCCGCCCCGAAGCTCCGTTGAAGGGCGGCCGCGCGGTGCTCGTGATCCGCAAGGCGCAGAGCCTGGGGACGATTTACCGCGTGCAGCCGCCGCCCGCCGCGTTCGAGTCCGACGACTTCGACGGCCACTTCGTCTTTGAGCTCGACACCGCGGCCACGCCGGCGGACATCGAAGCCGCGATCCGCTCGGTCGGAGACGTCGAGCGCGTTGTCGTCGGTGGCGATGAGGAGCACCTCACGCCCGCCGAGAGCGTCGCCGGCGCAGCCGCAGGACGCGGCCGCCACATCCGCGTGGACCTGCGCCGGCTCGATACGCTCATGGATTTGATCGGCGAGCTGGTCACCGAGCGCGGCCGGTTGAACGACCTGGCGGCGCGCTGGGTCGGTCGCGACCCGGAAATCGACGAGGTCGCGATCCAGATCTCCCGGCTCTCGGCGGATCTGCAGAACGAAATCATCCAGGCACGCATGACGCCGGTGTGGCAGGTGTTCGATCGCTTTCCGCGGCTGGTGCGCGATGTCGCGCGGCAGCTCGGCAAGCAGGTCGCGTTCCGCGTCGAGGGGAAAGAGATCGAGCTCGATCGCGAGATTCTCGACGAGCTGGGCGACCCGCTGGTGCATTTGCTCCGCAACGCCGTGGACCACGGCATCGAGCCACCCGCGGAGCGCAAGCGCCACAAGAAGAATCCCGAAGGCGAGATCGTGCTCGCCGCCGTGCGCGAGCGCTCGAGTGTGGCGATCAGCATTACCGACGACGGCCGCGGCATCGATCGCACGCACATTCTCGAGAAAGCGAAGCGTGAAGGCCTCGTGGGCCCGCACGTCGAGTCGCTCTCGGACGATCAGCTGCTGCGGGTGCTGGCGCGTCCCGGATTCTCGACGGCGGACGAGGTGACCAGCGTGTCGGGGCGCGGGGTTGGGATCGACGTCGCGATGACCCGGATCCGGGCGCTGGGCGGCTCGGTCGAAATCCGGACCGAGCCGGGGAAAGGCACCGCGTTCATTCTGCGGCTGCCCGTCACCCTCGCGATCGTGCGGGCGCTGATTGCCGCCGTTGGGGCGGAGCGCTACGCGCTGCCGCTCACCTATGTCGCCGAGACGGTCGAGTTCGGGACGGTGCCCCTAACGACGATGGAAGGCCGCGACGCGATTGTGCTGCGCGATCGGGTCGTTCCCCTCGTGGATCTGCGGAAGCTCCTGGGAACGAATGGCGGCGCCCCCGCGCCGCCGCCTCGCCGCCCGGTGATTGTGCTCGAGATGGGCGAGCGGCGTTCCGGCATCGTCGTGGATGGGATGCTGAGCCAGCAGGAGATCGTCGTGAAGGGATTCGATGCGCCGCAGGGCACGCTGCCGGTGTTCAGCGGCGCCACGATCATGGGCGATGGCGTGCCGGCGCTGATCCTCGATGCGGCTGGACTGGTTTAGGTCTCGTACTTCACACCCTCAAGGGTGTGCCCGGCGAAGCACTGTCCTTAAGGACAGTGACTGCCGAGCGCACGCTTTAGCGTGTGGGAGGAACGATGGAAGACGTTCGTGATCTGAAAGCGCTGCAGCTCGACGCGCTGAAAGAGGTCGCCAACATCGGCGCCGGTCACGCTGCGACGGCGCTGTCGCAGCTCACGCATCGCCGCATCATGATCTCGGTGCCCGAGATCAACATCGCGCGGCTCGAGGAAGTGCCCGGGCTGATCGGCGACCCGCAGGAAGTCGTCGCCGCGGTGCTGATGCACATGCTCGGCGATCTGACCGGGCGCACGCTGTTGCTCTTCCCGGAGCCGGTCGGCCGGCAGCTGTGCGACATGCTCCTCAAGCGCCCACTCGGCACGACCAAGGTGTTCGAGACGATCGAGCAATCCTGCCTCAAGGAGGCGGGCAACATTCTCTCGGGTGCCTACATGAACGCCTTGTCGGAGTTCATGGGGATGCTGCTCCTGCCGTCCGTGCCCAGTCTCGTCGTGGATCTCTCGGCCGCCGTCCTCACGACGACCTACCTGAACTTCGGACACGACCGGGACTTCGTGTTTTGCGTCGAGACGGAGTTCAACATCGATGCCCGGGACGGGTTGCGCGGTCATTTCCTGCTCCTACCCGATCTGGCGTCACTCAAGGCCATCTTCGACGCCATTCGTTTGACTTGACGGTATCGGAGCGTGACGTAGCGGTATTGAGGTCCTTTGCCCGCCGGATCGATCCGTCGGATGCTGGCGCACACAACAACCTCGGCGTCCTCTACTATCAAAAGGGCCTCGTCCCCGAGGCCATCGAGCAGTTCACTCGCGCGCTCGAGCTCGACCCGCGCATGCAGGTCGCGCAGCGCAATCTGGAAATCGCCTATCACAACACCGGCTTCTACGACCGCCGCGTCGCCGAGCTGCAGGAGCGGCTGCGCGTGGCGCCCGATGAGCGCGATCCGCGCTGGGAGCTGGGGCGCACGTACGCGATTCTCGGCGCGTACGAGGAAGCCGTCGCCGAGTTCGAAGAGCTGCTCGCGCACAAGCCCAAGGACGTGGCGGCGATCATCCAGCTGGGATTGGCCGAGAAGAGTCGCGGTCGACTCGAAGTCGCCACAGAATGGTTTTTGCGCGCGGTCGAAGACGAGCCGGATTCCTCCGTGGTCCACTTCTATCTGGGCGAGGTCTACTACAATCGCGGCCTGAACGAGCCGGCGCTCACGGCGCTCGAGCGGGCCGTCACCCTCAACCCGGACAACGCGAACGCCCATTACCTGATGGCCTTCGTGCTCGGCGACATGGGGCGGCACCAGGACGCGCGCGCGGCGTCGAAACGCGCCATCCAGCTGAACCCGCCCCTCGCGCGCGCGCAGACGAATCTGTCGCTCGAGCGCTATCGCGCGGAGCGCCAGTCCGCCGAGCAGCGGTTGCGCGAGCAGCCCACGCCCGAAGTCGCCGAAGGCAGCGAGCTGGCCCACTACAACCTCGGGCTCGCGTTCCGGCAGAAGGGCTACTACGCGGAAGCGTTGCGCGAGTACCGCCTGGCGATCGAGCGCGGCGAGGACCGGCGGCTCGTGCGCCAGGCGATGGCCGAGGTCTATCTCTTGAAGCGCGACTACACCGACGCGCTCGAGCTGTACGAATCGCTCATTCATGACGTGCCGGACTCGCCCAAGCTGTGGAACGAACGCGGCGTCGTACTGCACCAGGCCGGCCGGACCGGCGAGGCGCTCACCTCGTACCGGCAGGCGACGGAGGTCGATCCGCGCTACGCGCTCGCGTGGAACAACGTCGGCGTCGTCCTCGCGCATCAGAGCGACACGGAAGATGCGATCGAGGGGTTTCGGAAAGCGCTGCAGCTGTCGCCGGGCTTCGCTGGCGCCCGGCTCAATCTCGCCCTGCTCTTGGCGCATTTGCGCCGCTTCCAGCTCGCGCTCGAGGCGTACCGCCAGGTCCTCGCCGAGCAACCGGCGTCGGCGCCCGCATGGAACGGCGTCGGTCTCGTGCTGGTGGAGCTGAAACGGTTCCCAGATGCGCGGAATGCGTTCGTCCGGGCGGTCGAAGCCGACCCGCAGAATGCCGGCGCGCACTACAACCTGAGCTTCACGCTCTCCAATCTCGGCGATTACGACGGCGCGCTCCGGGCCACGAAGCGGGCCCTCGAGCTCGATCCCTATTACGTGTCGCAGAAGTTCGCGCTCGCCATCGACCTGCAGTACGAGACCGTGTCAATCGGCGTCGTCCCGGAGATCTCGGCCGATGTCTCGGCCGAGAACCTGGGCGGCGAGTTCGCATTCGACCAGCGGCTACTCGACAACATCTTTCAGGAGCTGGAGCCGCCGGCCACGGCACCGCAGCCCGCGGCGGCCGGGCTCGCCAAGAAGGCGGACGATCCCCTCGCGCTCGCGCGCGACTACGTCAGCAAAGGCATGATGGACCTCGCGGTCGCCGAAGCGATGCGAGCAGTGCAACGCGGCGCCGACCGCGGCCAGGCGGCGACCCTGGTCGGCGACAGCTACGCGCGGCGAGGACTCCACGGCGAGGCGCTGGAGCGCTACCGCGAAGCCCGGACGCTCGACGCGACGAATGCCGCGGCGGCGCTCGGCGAAGTGAAGAGTCTGCTGGCCGTCAGCCGGCCGGCCGAAGCGCTGCCGCTCGCCGAAGCGCTCGTGGCGAAAGCGCCGGAGGATGTCGAGGTGCTGGTGGCCGTTGCCAAAGCGCGAGCTACGATCGGCGACGCGGCCGGCGCGCTCACCGCGCTCCGCCAGGCACAAACCCGCGCGCCGGCGCGTGCGGATCTGCACAAGCTCCAGGGCGACATCGCCGTCAAGGTCGGTGACCGGCAGGGCGCGCGCACGGCGTATCGCGCCGCGCTCGATCTCGATCAAGGCTTCGTGCAGGTGTGGCTCGAGCTGGGGCGACTGCACGAACAGGACGAGGAATGGTCGCAGGCACAGCGCGCCTACGAAGAGGCGCTCGAAGCGTTGCCGACCTTCCATGAGGCGGCGCTCGCGCTCGCGGACCTCCTGCGCCGCTCGGGCGGCGTTCGCGCCGCGGTTGTGCGGCTCGCCGAAATGCTGGAACAGGATCCCTACGACATGGATGCGCTGCTGCTGCTCGGCCGGGCCCTGCTCGACGACAAGCGCAACGCCGAAGCGCTGGAAGCGTTCCGGCGCGCGCTGAAGTTCGATCCCGACCATACCGGGGCGTTGTTCTACCTCGGCGCGACACTGGCGCGCCAGCAGCACTACTCAGAGGCAGTGGCCGCCTGGGACCGCGTGACCCGCATCGATCCGGCTGGGCCATTCGCGCAGCGGGCGCGAGTGCACGCGCGCACCGCCGTGGACCTGCAGCACATCTTCTCCAGCTCGGACGCGGCGTAGCGCTATGGCGATCGAAGGACCGCTACGCGAGCTCGGCATCCACGATGTCTTCCAGCTCCTGGACCTGAGCCGGAAGACGGGCGCCTTGCGCGTCACGTCCGAGCTGCGCCACAACGAGGGCACGATCTACTTCGACAACGGTGTCGTGGTCTCTGCCGAGATTCGCAGCAACCCGCACCCGCTGGGGGCACTGCTGCTGCGCACGGGCAAGATCACCGAAGCCGACCTCGAGCGCGCGCGCGACATGCAGCAGCGTCAAGGCGACAAGCGGCGGCTCGGCGAAATCCTCGTGTCGCTCGGCGTGATCACGCAGCGCGAGGTGGAGCGCCAGGTTCACTTTCAGATCGAAGAAGTCGTCTTCGAAGTGATGAGCTGGAACGAAGGCTACTTCTCGTTCAACGAGGAGCCCGACACGAAGGTCCCGACCGAAGTGCAGGTGCGCATCCCGGTCGAGGCGCTGCTCATGGAAGGCGCGCGGCGGATCGACGAGTGGTCGCGCATCGAGAATCGCATCCCGCACGTCGGCGTCGTGCCCTCGCTCGCGCCGACACCCGAAGGCGGCGGCGGCGAGCTGGATCTGCTGCCGCCCGAATGGGAAGTGCTCGCGCTCATCGACGGCCACCGCTCGGTCCGTGGTCTCGCGACCGAGCTGGGCCGTTCGGACTTCGACGTCGCGAAGACACTGTTCGGTCTCGAGAGTGCCGGCATCATCGTGCTCGTAGATCCCGGCACCGCCAAGCGCGGCCGGGCGGACCCGACCGCCGCCGGTGACCTCACCGAGCTCGTGGCCAAAGCCGAGCGGGCGCTGGAGGCGAAGGACCTCGACGCGGCGCGCGCCGCGGCGGAGCAGGCGGGCACCATGCAGCCGCACGACGCGACGATTCACCTCCTGCTCGGCCGCATTCACCTGGCGCAGGGACACGGCGCCGCCGCCGCCGAGGAGCTGCGCCGCGCGCTGCGTCTCGACCCGCTGCTCCCCGCCGCGCATCGCCAGCTGGGATTCGCCCTGGTCTCCATGGGCCGCTTCGGTGAAGCAGTCGCGAGCTGGGATCAGTGGGAGCGGCTCGCTGCCCGCAGCCCGGACGAAGCGGCGCAGCGCGAGGACGTCGAGCGGGCGCGCCAGGCAGCCCGAGTGTTCGCGCATGGCTGACGACATCCGCGCGCTCTCCGCCCAGCTCGCCCAGGATCCGCAGAGTCTCGTGTTTCTGCGGCTCGGCGAAGCGTTGCGCCGCAAGGGCCAGCTGGACCAGGCGCTGCGTGTCGCCATGAACGGCCTCGAGCGCCATCCGCACCTCGCGGACGCACACGATCTGTACGCGCGCGTGCTGACCGACAAGCACGATTACGAGCGCGCGTTCGACGAGTGGGACATGGCGGTGCGCATCGCGCCGAATCACACGGGCGCGCTGAAAGGGCTCGCGTTCCTCTATTTCAAAGTCGGCGATCTGGCGCAGGCAGAAGCGCATCTCGAGACCGCGCGGAAGGTCGAGCCGGACGATCCGAGCATTGACCAGGCGATCGCCATGATGCGCAGTGGCGTGCCTCCCCACGCACCGGAAGCAAGCGCCGCCCCTTCGCCGCCCGCCGCCGCCGCCGTATCTCCCGCCGCCACGTCGGCGCTCGATGAAGCGCGGGTCTTCGCCGGATTGGAAGGAGCGAACGAAGGTCTGCTGCTCATCGACGGCGCGGGTCGAGTCCTGGGTGGCGCATTGCGAGATCGGTCTGGCGTTGATGTCACGGACGCCGTCGCCGCCTATCTCGCCGGTGTGTCGCAAGAGGCCGCTCGGACAGCGAAGCTGCTCGGCCTCGGCGCGTGGAACGGGCTCTCGGCCGAAGGGCAGCAGGGCAACGTGCACCTCGGCCACCCGACGTCCGACGCCTTGCTCCTGGTCGTGCGCGAGCGGGGCATGCCGCTCGGCCGGCTTGCGATTCTCGCGCAACGCGCGACCGCGATGGCGCGCCGCTGGCTGGAGAAAGAGGCGTGAGCAAAGCGCTCGATCTGATCACGCGCGTGCGCGGCGTCCGGGGCGCGATGCTCGTCTCGGCGGATGACGGGATCGTGGTCGCCGAGCAGCTGATGGAGGGGATCAAGGGGCCCGCGGTCGCTGCGCTCGCGGCGAGTTTAGCCGGTAGATTGCGCCGCGCCATGGACGCTGCGGGAACGGGGGCCGCCGTGTTCTGGCACCTGCAAGCGGAGCAAGGGGCGTTGCTCGTCGTCCCCGGGAGCGGAATTCTTGTGGTTGCCGTCGCTGAGCCTGACGTGAACATCGGTCTCGTGCGGCTCGAGTTGCTTCGCGTCGTCGAGGCAGGCTTGTGAGTCCACAGACCCGCGCCGTTGAGAACTGGACGCTCCAGCCGCTCACCGACTTCGTCCGCGAAGCGTCGCTGCGTCTCGTGCTCGTGCTGACGCCGTCCGGCCAGGTGCTCGCGCAATCGGGGTTCTCCCGGGCCGTGGACGTGATGTCGGCGGCGGCACTCGCGGCGGCGATCGTCGCGTCAACGGGTGAGCTGGCACGCCAACTCAAGCAGCCGCCGTTCGCGGCGCTGAGTCATCAGGGACCCAAGAACGGCTTCTTCCTGGCGACCTTCATGACCGACCGCGGAACGCTGGCGGTGCTCGCCGTCTACGACCTCGATGTTTCATCGCTTGGCTTGGTGCAGTTATTCTATGAGCAAATGGCGGCGGACTTGAAGGCGGCGAGCCCCAAGGGTGCGGTATCGAAGCAGGTGCTGGCCGCGGACTTCGAGCGCGAGCTGACGGACAGCCTCAACACGCTGTTTGGGAGATAGCCCGTGTCCCTGGTCAACTTCACGACCCGCGAGATCACGTGCAAAATCGTCTACTATGGACCGGGACGGTCCGGAAAGACGACGAATCTCCATTACATCTATGGGCGCGTGCCGGAGACGCGGCGCGGGCGCATGGTCTCGCTCGCCACGCAGACCGACCGCACGCTGTTCTTCGACTTCCTGCCGATCGATCTGGGCCAGATCTCCGGGTTCTCGACCCGGTTCCAGCTCTACACCGTGCCCGGCCAGGTCTATTACAACGCGACGCGCCGCTTGGTGCTCCAGGGCGCAGACGGCGTCGTGTTCGTCGGCGACAGCCAGGCCCGGCAGCTCGACGAAAATATCGAAAGCCTCCAGAACCTGCAGAGCAATCTGCTGGAGCACGGGGTCGACGTGCGCGCGCTGCCGCTCGTGATGCAGTACAACAAGCAGGACCTGCCGCCCGAGCTGATTCTCACCCCGGCCGAGCTGGATGACGCGCTCAACTTCCGCAGCGTAGCGAGTTTCCCGGCCGACGCGCTGCACGGCACAGGCGTGTTCGAGACGCTGAAGGGCATCTCGGAGTTGGTTCTCAAGAAGTTGGCGGCGGGGAGCCCGGCGGTATGACCAGCGCGCTCAATCCCCGGTTCACCTTCGAAACGTTTGTGGTGGGCGCCGCCAACCGCCTGGCCGTCACGGCGGGCCGGACGGTCGCCGAGAACCCGGGTTCCGCCTACAACCCGCTCTTCATTTATAGTGGCTCCGGGCTCGGCAAGACCCACGTGCTGATGGCGATCGGCCACGCCGCTAAGGCGATTGCCGCACAGCTCAACATCGAATACCTGACGCTGGACGAGTACGTGGAAGCGTTTCACGCGGCGATTGCGGCGGGCCAGGGAGACGCGTTCCGCCGGCGCTTCCAGAACGTGGATGTGTTGCTGGTTGACGACGTGCAATTCCTGACCAATCGCAAAGAGATGCAGACCGAGCTGCTGCGCCTCACCGAAGCCCTGCAGCAGGCTGGCCATCAGATCGTGCTCGCGAGCGATCGCCCCCCGGCCGAGATCGCAGACCTGGACGAGCGGCTGATTTCGCGCTTCTCCGGCGGGCTGGTCGTGGACATCGGCATCCCCGATTACGAAACGCGAGTCGCGATCCTGCGCCGCAAGGCCGAGGAGCGCGGCACCACGTTCCAGCCGGGCGTGCTCGAGGCGATCGCCAAAGCTGAGGTTCCCAACGTGCGCGAGCTGATGGGCGCACTCAATCGCGTCATTGCCTATCAGGCCGTGAACGACACCCCGCTCACTGCAGAAGCCGCCCGCCAGGTCCTCGGTGTGCCTGATGCAGGGACCGCCGCCTCATCTACCGCCGCTTCACCGACCGCCGCCCCACCTACCGCCGCTTCATCCGACGAGTTCTCCCAGTTCCTGACGGACGTCACCGTCACCGTTGGGAAGGCCGTCGAAGCATGGCGCGCCAGAGTGACGGAGGCGGTGCTGCGCTGGGAAGGCGAAGGGTATCGCACCGGCCGTCTGGAGAAGCTGCTCGATCAGCAAACGCCGGCCGCGGTGGACGAGGCGATCGCGGCTTACGTGCAGGACGTCGAGCGCCTCAAGACGCTCGAGGCGGAAGTCGCGGTGCTCGATCCGCAGGCGGCGGGCGAGAAGGTGTTCCGCGATCCCGATCACATGGAGGCTGCCGAAGCCGCCGCCGCGAAGGTGCGCGATGGAGCGGCGCCTCCGCCGGCGCCCTCCGCCGCGTTCCCGCTCGACACGTACGTCGCCGGCCCGTCCAACGAAGTCGCGCTCAATGCCGCACGCGACGCGATCGCCAAGCCGGGGAAGAAGTACAATCCGCTGGTCATCGTGGGAAAGAGCGGCCTGGGGAAAACGCATCTGCTGAACGCGATCGGTTTGGAGCTCGCGAAGAAGAAGAAGGCCGTCGTGGCGTGCCTGTCGACTCAAGGATTCGTGGACGAGCTGATCGCGGCCATCGACGGAAATCGCGTGGACTGGTGGCGCGCCCGCTACCGGCGCGCCACGGCGTTCTTGCTGGACGACATCCAGCTGCTGGCCGGCAAAGAGCGGACGCAAGAGGAGCTGTTCAATCTCTTCAATCAGTTCCTCGACGGTGACCGGCAGCTCGTGTTCACGGCGCCTGCGCATCCCAACACGCTCGAGGGGCTGGAGGAGCGGATCGTGTCCCGGCTCGAGGGGGGGCTCGTCGCGGAGATCAGCGAGCCGGACAAGGAGCTGCGCCGCGGAGTGCTGGAGCGGCTGCTGCAGCAGCAGCGCGTGGCGGCCGAGCCGGCCCTCCTCGACTACCTCGTGGACCGGCCCGTCGACTCGGTGCGCAATCTGACGGCCCTCGTGCAGCGCATCGTCGAGGCCGCCGCCGCGCAAGACGCGCCCGTGACGGCCGGACTGGCGCGCGACGTGCTCGAGGGCGCGCCCGCCCCACGGCGCACCACGGGGTTCCGCACCAGCGGGATCGTGGTCTCGAGCGCCGGTGGCGTGCGCAGCCGCGAGAAGATGGTGTGGGATTGGCCGGCGGCCGCTGATCGCGTGATCGAGGATCTGCGCTGATGGCGATCAAAGGCTCACTCAAGGAAGCGTCGCTGCCCGACGTGTTGCAGCTGCTCGCGTTGGGGCAGAAAACCGGCTGCCTGTCGATCGCCGACCGTTCCAACTTCGGCTACATCTACTTCGACAAGGGCCGCATCGCCTACGCCTCCATCGTGAACCGCCGCGACCGCCTGGGCGACATCCTCGTCAAGCACGACAAGATCACGCAGGAGCAGCTCGACGCGGCGATCCACCGTCAGGCCAAGGAGCGCGACAAGAAGCTGGGCGAGATTCTGGTGAGTCAGACCGTGCTCACACAGCAGGAGCTCGAGCGCTACATGCGCATGCAGATCGAAGAGTCGGTCTACTACCTGTTCACCTGGACCCAGGGCACGTTCAACTTCGAAGCCGATGTCCGGCCTGAACAGCAGGACTTCCTCGTGTCGATCAATCCCGAGTCGTTGCTGCTCGAAGGCGCGCGCCGCGTGGACGAGTGGAGTCTCATCGAGAAGAAGATCCCGTCCTTCGATCTGATCTTCCTCGTGGACCGCGACCGCCTGGCCATCAGCGACGCGACGCTCACCGAAGTGCAGGAGCGCCTGCTGCCGCTGCTCGACGGCTCGCGCGACGTGAATCAGACGATTGAAGACTCGGGGCTCGGCGAATTCGAAGTGGGGAAGGCGCTGTACGGGCTCGTCACCGCGGGCTTCCTGCACCGCGCCGGCCGTACCGCCAGCGCCGAAGACGTCAAGATGACCGATGCCCGAGTGGAGGAGCATCGGAATCTGGGCATCGCGTTCTACAAGACCGGGATGCTGGATGAAGCCGCGCGCGAATTCCGCCGGGTGGCGGAGCTGCGGGCCGCCGACGCCAACGCGCATTTCTTCATTGGCCTGGTCGCATTGAAGCAGGCGCGCTGGCGCGAGGCGATGGAATCGCTGCGGCTCGCCGCGGAGAAAGGCGGCTCGCGCCCCGCCGTGCTGCACAACCTGGGGTTGGCGTTCGAGCAGCTCGGCCGGCTCGAAGACGCGGAGGCCGCGTACTCTGAGGCGGCGACACGGGCGCGCACCGATCCACGCGTGTATGTCGGGTGGGGCATCGTCGCGCTGAAGCAGGGAGATCACGCCAGCGCCGCGGGACGGCTCGACCGCGCGAAAGAGCTGTTCGCCGACCGTGCCCCGCCGATCTGGTTCTGGGCGCGCGTGCTCGCCGCCGCCGCCGTCGGCGACTTCGAAACCGCGGAACAGGTGGCGACGCAGGCCGTGGAGGCCTACCCGCAGCATGGCGTGCTCCGCAACAATCTCGCCGTCCTGCACGAGCTCGCGGGCGACCTGCCCAGGGCGGAGGAGTTGGCGCGCGCGGCGCTGCAGGACGAGCCGTCGCTGCCGCAGCTCTCCAAGAACCTCGGCGATCTCGCCTACCGCGGCTCCCGCTACGACGAAGCGTGGAATCTCTACCAGCGCGCCGTCGAGTTGTCGCCGGAGCTGGGCGACGACGTCTACTTCAAGCTCGGCAACATCGCGTACAAGCGAAACGACCGCGACCAGGCGAGCGCGCTGTGGCGCCGGGCGCTCGAGCTGAATCCCAAGCACGAACTGGTGAAAGCGAATCTGGACACCTTGAGCACGCTGTCGTGACCAAAGCGCAGGACGAGCGCGCGTTTCTGGCGCTCACGGAGAAGATTTCGCGGGCGCGCGGGGTGAGCTGCGGGTCGTACAAGGACAAATGCTTGAAGCGGCGCATCGCCGTGCGCATGCGCGCCCGAGGCGTCCACACCTACGAAGACTACGGCACGCTGCTCGATCAGGACGCGCGCGAGTACCAGGAGCTGCTCGACGCGCTCACGATCAACGTCACCAAGTTCTTCCGCAACGTCGAAACGTGGAACGCGCTGCGCCCCTATCTCGTCGAGCTGGCCCGAACGCGGCCCGCGCTCCGCATCTGGTCCGCTGGGTGCGCCTCCGGAGAAGAGCCATACACGATTGCCGTGCTGCTCACCGAGATTCTGGGCGAGGGGAAGGCGGCCATCGATGCAACGGATGTCGATCGCCTGAGTCTCGAGCGCACACGCCAGGCCACCTATCTCGACAGCGCCTTCACCGAGATGCCGGTGGATCTGAAGCGCCGCTACTTCCGCGACGGACAGCCCGTCCCGCCGGTGCGCGACGCCGTCCGGGTGTTCGCCCACGATCTGACCCGCGAGCCGCCGCCGCGGCCGTCCTACGACCTGATCGTGTGCCGCAACGTCGTCATCTACTTCGAGCGCCAGGCCCAGGAACGGCTGTTTCAGGTGTTCGTGAACGCCCTCGCGCCGGCGGGCGTGCTGCTGCTCGGCAAGGTCGAGACGCTGTTCGGGCCCGCGCGCAGCCATCTCACGCTCGCGGACCCCCGCGAGCGGATCTACACGAAACCTGCGGCCTCGTGAAGGAAGTCATCGTCAAGGTGGCGGATTGGGCAGCCGAGCGTGGGGATGGCGTGATCGTGACGCTGGGGCTCGGCTCCTGCGTCGCGATCATGCTGCACGATCCGCAAAGCAAAGCCGGCGCCATGGCGCACGTGCTGCTTCCCTCCACCAGTCTCGCGCGCGACATCACCAACAGAGCCAAGTTCCCCGACACGGCGGTCCCATTCCTGGTCGAGCGTCTCAAGGCGCTGGGCGCCGACCCGCGGCGGCTCGTGGCCAAGCTGGCGGGGGGCGCCAGCATGTTCAGCCAGCTCGTCACGCCCGGCACGATCCAGATGGGTGAGCGCAATGTGCTCGCCGCGCGCAGCGCGCTGCGCGCGGCCGAGATTCCGATCATCCGCGAATCCGTCGGCGGCGAGCGGGGACGCAGCGTCCGTTTTCACGTCAAGGACGGACGCGTGGAAATCCGCTCGGTGGGAGCCAATGCCGAAGTCATCTGAGCCCACCAACCGGCCGACGGTGGTGGTCGCCGACGACAGCGCGCTCATGCGGCGCGTGTTGGTGGACGTGCTCGGCGGCGGCGACGCTGACGACGGTGAATTTCGCGTGGTCGCGACGGCGCGCGACGGGATCGACGCCATTCGCAAGATCCATCAGTATAAGCCCGACGTCGTCACACTCGATCTCGAGATGCCGCAGCTCGATGGACTCGGCGCCATCGGCTACATCATGTCGGAATCGCCGCTGCCCATCGTCGTCGTCAGCGCGCATGCCGGACCCGGCACGGCCACCGCGATCCGTGCGCTCGAGCTTGGCGCCGTCGAAATCGTCGCCAAACCGCCGCCCCCTCCGGACGGCGTCGGCCATCCGCGCGCCGCGCTCGCAGCACTGGCGCCGCAGCTCATCGCCGCCGTGCGGCGCGCCCTCGCGGCGGATGTCTCGCACGTCAAAGTCCTGGCGCGGCCACCCGCGCCCGTGGTGCATCCCCCCGAGCTCGCGCTGCGAGGTCGAGCGGTGCTCGCCGTGGGTGTGGCGGCATCGACCGGCGGGCCGCGCGCGCTGGCGGACCTCGTGCCGCGTCTCCCCACGGGTCGCGGCGCCGCCGTGCTCATCGTGCAACACATGCCGCCGAAGTTCACGCGCAGTCTCGCGGAGCGGCTCGACTCGATGAGTCCACTGCGTGTCGTCGAGGCGGCCGATGGCGCTCCGATCGTCGCCGATACGGCATACGTGGCCCCGGGCGATTATCATATGCGGGTGCGTTCCGCTCCCGATGGTCCCGTCATCGCGCTCGATCAGTCCGCCCCGATCCACGGCGTCCGTCCCGCGGCCGATCCGCTGTTTCGCTCGATCGCGGAGGTGTACGGCGCGCGCGGCGTTGGGGTCGTGCTCACAGGCATGGGCCGCGATGGCGCCGACGGATTGCGCGCGATGCACGACGCCGGCGGCACCGGCGTCGCCCAGGACCGCGAGACGGCGATCATTCCGGGCATGCCGGTGGCGGCGGTGCAGGCGGGCGGCGTGGATGTCGTGCTGCCACTGGGCCAGATCGCCGACCGCGTCGCCGCGGAGCTGGCGCGCCGGACTGTACGATGAAGGGCTACTTGCTGGTGCGCGCCGACGGCAAGGCGTACGGCCTGCCGGTCGCTCGGGTGCTCGAGGTTGGCGACGCGACGGAGGTGCTCAGCATTCCTCGCCAGCTGCCCGCCGTGCGCGGTCTGACGCCGCTGCGCGGACGCCTCGTGCCCCTCGTCCACCTCGGCGCGTTCCTCACGGGGAGCGAAGCGCCTCCGTCTACCGTCACCGCGGGTGGCGTGCGCACCGTCGTGCTGGTCGAGCTGGGCGCGAGTGGGAAGCGGGTGGCGTTCGAGGTGGATGACGCGGACGCGGTGGTGCGCGAGGAACCACTCCCGGTGCCACGCGGCCAAACGCTGCCGTGGGCCGCGGGCGTAGCGGAGCAGGAGGGCGGGGGCCTGGTGCCGATTCTCGACCTGGACGCGCTGGCGGATCGCATCGGATGACGACGAGCGGCGGGAGCGCCGGGGGCGCCGGGGGCGCCGGGGGCGATGACGTCCAGCTGGTCACGTTCAAGGTCGGGGGCCAGGACTTCGCGTTCAACATCTTCCAGGTCGAGCGCATCCTGCGGTATGAAGCGCCCGCGCCGCTTCCCAAAGCGCCCGAATTTCTCGAGGGGGTACTGCAGTATCAGGGGGGCGCTATCCCCCTCGTGGACCTGCGCAAGCGTCTGGGCACGGCGGCGCCGCTGCGCGAAGACACGCGCACGGTCATCCTCGAGTTCGATGGCGGAAAAATCGGCATGATCGTGGACGCCGTGACCGAGGTGCTACAGGTCGCGGCCCAGGCGGTCACCCCGCCGCCGGGCATCGTGAAGGGCCTCGCCGCGGAATACATCTCCGGTCTCGTGGTGCAGAATGGCCGCACGATCGTCGTGTTGAATACGAACAAGCTGCTCAATGCCAAAGAAAAAATGGCGCTCCAGGGAGTGACATGACGGAGTCGCCGGTGACGGCGTTGCGCCGGGAATACGATGTCATCGCCCGCCAGCTCGAAGCGGGGGGCGCGCTCGGCAGCGCCGAGCGCGAGGCTGCCAAGCGCGAGATCATCGCCTATTTCAAGAAAGTGGACGGCATGCTGGGCGAGCTCACGCAGCTGAAGGACGAAATCCGTCAGCTCGTCGATCGCTACAAGCAGATCGCCGCCGACACCAAGCAGGCCGCCGCGCCGGAATTCACCGGACAGCGGCCGGCGTTGCACGCCGACCACATCGGCGCGTCCACGTTCATCGAAAAAGGGTGGAGCCTCATATCCCTCGGCGACCACGCCGGCGCGATCCAGGCACTCACCAAAGCGCTGCAGCTCTCGCCCGGTGAGACGCAGGCGGAGTCGCTGCTCGGCTGGGCGCAGATGCTGCACGAGGACTACGACGACGCGCTCGGCACATTCCAGAAAGTCTTGATGAAGGAGCCGGCGAATTCACTCGCCCGCATCAACGTCGGATACATCTGCCTCAAGAAACGGATCTTCGGCGAGGCCATCGAGCATTTGTCCAAGGCGATCCGGCTGGACAACGACAAGAAGGCCACGCTGTACGCGCACTTCTATCTCGGGCTCGTGTATCTGCAGCGCGAGATGTACGAGGACGCGGAAACGTTTTTCCAGAAGACGCTCAAGCTCGGTCCCAACTTGATCGAGGCATACTACGAGCTGGGGCGCGCGCATTGGTTTGCCGGCGATCAGCCGAAAGCCAAGTCCACGTGGGAGGACGGCTTCAAGGCGAACAAGTTCAATCCCTGGGGCAAGAAGTGTCAGGAGATGCTGGAGCTCGTCGCTAAGGGGGAGGAGCCGCCGCGAGAATAGCGCTGCTCGTCCTGCTGCTGCAGGGTTCGCCTCGTCCTCCCGTTGCCGTCACCGTCGGACGCGTCACCGCGATTGCCTGGCCCAGCCAGCAGGCGCTCGCCACCTCGCTCGCCGAAGTCGCGGATGGCGCGCGCGATTTCCCCGGCATCGGCGCGTTGCCCGATCGGCCGATCCGCCTGATCCTCGCGCCGACCCGTGAGACGTACGACTCACTGACCCGCGGTCGTCTGCCACTCTGGAGCGAAGGCGCGGCCTTTCCCGATGCGGGTACGATCGTTCTCCTCACCGACAAACCGGCAAACCGCCCAACCGCCGCCTTGCGTCACGAGCTCGCCCACCTCGCCCTCCGCTGGCACGTCGGCCGCCGCGCACCGCTCTGGTTCGAAGAGGGTTACGCGGCGGTCGCGGCGCAGGAGTGGGATCGCCTCGATGCGTTGCGCCTCAACTGGCAGCTCGCGCGCGGCGTGCGCATGGGCCTCGACGACATTGACCGGGCGTTGCGCGGCGGGCGTGGCGATGCGGAGGCGGGATACGCGCTCGCGGCGACCGCCGTGCTGCTGCTGCAGCGCTGGGGCGGGGAGCGCGGGCTCGGGCCGCTGCTGGCGAACCTGCCGCAGGCGGAGTCATTCGACGCGGCGCTGCGCGCGACCTACCACGTCACCGCCGGCGACTTCGAGCTGCGCTGGCAGCGCGACGTCGGTTCCCGCTACGGCTGGCTGTCGTGGGTCGCCGCCATGGGCTTCTTCTGGCTGGCGATTGGCACCCTGCTCGCCGCGCTCGTGGTGCTGCGGCGGCGGCGCGACCGGGCGAAACGCGCGGCGCTGGACGCCGAGGAAAGCCAAATGCTTGACGACCTTGGGATTAACGAATAGACTCCAGCCCCTTATGGCAGACCAAACGCTCGCTCGCTCGCGCCTGCGGTTCGGACCGAAAAACTATCTTGTGCTCGGAGCCGCGCTCGTTTCGCTCGCGCTCGGGTACTGGTTGTTGTCGAAGGGATCTACGACGCTCGCGCCGGTGCTGCTCGTCCTGGGCTACTGTGTGTTGTTTCCAGTCGGCCTGGCCCTCTAGCACCCCGCCTCCCCATGGCACGGGCGAATAGCTCAGCGGTTCAGAGCGCCTGCCTTACACGCAGGATGTCGGGGGTTCGAATCCCTCTTCGCCCATTGGTGTAGCAGCCTGTTACGGAGGAACGAACAAGGTGAGAGCGCTTCGATTTGCGGTAACCCTGACAATCGGGATTGCGACGACGGCAGCCGCGCAGCTCGCCGCGCCGCAGGCGCCGAGTCAGAGACTTCTGGTGTTGCCCTTCCAGGCTTCGGCCGCCGATTCGGCCGTGAGCATCGTCTTGGCGGACGCGATCCGTGATCGCCTCACGGCGCTCGCCAAGAATAGAGTCACGGTGGTTCCGAAAGCGAAGCTGTGCGAGGCGCTCAAGGCCTCGGGTTTTCCCTGTGACGGCTTGCTCGATGACCAGCAGGCGCGCCAGCTCGCGCGGTTTCTCCAGGTGCACTCCTATCTCACCGGTTCCTTCGCGAAGAGCGGCCCGACGTTGACGGCCGATGTGCACTTGATCGACATCTCCAGCTCCGGCATGACGGGGACGTTCACGGCGACCGACGCCAATCCCGGGACGCCCGCGGCGCTCGCCGACATCATCGCGCAGCGCGTGGCGACGATCGTGCGGATCAGCGAGCCGATCCGCAGTTGCAATGAGGAGCGCAAGAAGGGACAATTCGCGCGCGCGCGCAACGAGGCGCAGAAGGCGATCGCGGTCGATCCCAATTCCACCGGCGCGTGGCTCTGCATCGCGACGATTTACGAGGCGCAGCGGATGCCGATCGACAGCGTGATCGCCGCCTCGGAGCGCGCGCTGAAAGGCGACTCGCTCAACGGCACCGCGCTGGAGAACATCGCGCGCGGGCATCAGCAGAAGGGCGACACGCTCAAAGCGCTCGATGCGTTCACCCGGCAGCTGCGTGGCGAGCCCCGGAATGTCGGCAAACGGCTCGGCATCGCACAGCTGCTGCGGCAGATCAAGGAGCACCAGCGCGCGGTGGAGCTGTTGAACGAGGGATTGAAGGTCATGCCCGGCGAGCAGCAGCTCCTTGATCTGCAGTTGACGATTTGCAATGAAGCGGCGATGTACGTCTGCTCGTCCCGCAACTTCGTCCAAAAGGCCCAGCACGACACCGCGCTGCTCGCGGACACCGCGTTCCTCAAACCAGCGATCGGCGCGGCGCAGCAGGCGTCCGACACCGCAGCATTGGAGTTGTTTACCGCCGCGGCCGTGCGACGCTCGCCGAACAACGTGAGCTTCGTGCGCGCTCGGGCGGGAAGGTTCGAAATGGCCGGGATGGCCGATTCGGCGCTGGCCTACTACAAGAAGGCGCTGGCGATGGAACCGAACGACGTCGGCACCAGCCTGCAGATCGCGAAGATCATGATTGAGCGAGCCGTGTGGGATACCGCCGGCTCGCGGGACACGGCAGCCACCAGGCCCAGACGTGCCGCGTTCGCTCAGCGGGTGGACTCGGCGAGGCCCTATCTGCGTCCGGGACTGTCGTCGCCCGATTCCACGCAACGACTGGCTGCATCGGTGATCATGCTGACCGGCGGCTCCAAGCTCGCGCAGGCGGGCGCGTACGATCGCGCCTATCCATGGCTCGACTCCCTGCTGCAGGTTGTTGCCCCGAGGAGCTCGGCGGATACGCTCGGGCCGAAGCAGCAGGTCCGAATCAACGCGAGCTTCTGGTACGGTCTGTCCTCGGTATTGACGCTGAACGGTCCGTACCAGGACATGACGAAGGCGAAGGGGAACGACCGGTGTCCGAAGGGGCGAGCCGTATTCGATCGCCTGACACGTACGAAGACCGCGCTCCAGTTGGGCCGGCGCGTGCATCCGCCGACGGCGGATCAGATGCTTGGCTTCGTCGCTCAGTACGAGAAGGCCAAGCCATCGGTCCAGCGCGCGTTCAAGTGCTCGCCGCCGTTGAATTGACCTGACCCCCGGTCTATATTCCGGCGCTCCGTAAGGGGCTTGGGGCTGTAGCTCAGCTGGTTAGAGTGCCGGTCTGTCACACCGGAGGTCGCGGGTTCGAGCCCCGTCAGCCCCGCTTTTGGAGAGGTCATTCGGCGACCCCACCCCCGCCCCTAATCGGCGGGGGTTTTCTTATTATGGAGCGTGCCCACGGCCGCCTCGGACTCCCCTTCGACCCCGTACCACATCCCGGTTCTCGCCGCTGCCGTGAGAGGCTGGGCGGTGGGGAGTAAGCG
>Ga0184638_1000058_pt1 | contig 24954 bp, 20 predicted proteins | sample PLM31_50_b2_FD_133141 | JGI IMG/M metagenome (GOLD analysis project Ga0184638, IMG submission 133141) | Groundwater sediment microbial communities from an aquifer in East River, Colorado, USA - PLM3-1_50_b2 | ecosystem: Environmental > Terrestrial > Soil > Riparian zone | place: USA: East River... | reverse complement strand
TGCTTGCTCCACAGCAGGCCGGCAAAGGCCTGGCGCATGATGTTTCGACCATCTGCCGAGATATCGCCGGGAATAATGCCTGTATAAAAGTCGTCCGCTTCTTGTCGCCGTTCCGTGAAGACCCGGTCGAACCCGGTGTCGAAGGGCTTCCAATCCGACATGATCTCCCGATCCGTAAATCGCAACCGTAGGGTGACACTCTGTCCGGGGTTCAGGAGCAACGGATAATGGGCCGAGGCCTTAGTCCCGGTCTGCCTGGGGTTCACCGTCTGCTTGTTGCCATGTACGATATAGTTATTGATGCCGTCTTTAAAATAAGACGAGAGGCTCTCGGGCGTTGTTTCGTCAAAGCGCCGATGGTTCGTCTCGTTGTCGGTGAATAGCAGTTCGGGCTCGCCGTCGCAATAGAGCCAGCGCAGGTCATAGTAATAGTGCCTGAGCGCGACCATAGTAGTGTGGTTCGATGTGTTCTCTTGTCGCAGCTGCGGGGGACGGGCATCGAGACCCCAGGACCAGGTGTTGCGAAACCAGATGGTGGGCAATACGTGGAGAGGCGCGGCATCAGGACCACGGTTGATCACCTCGATCCGGATGAGGACATCCTCGGGCGCGGCCTTCGCGTACTCAATGACGATGTCGAAATAGCGATGTTCCGCGAAGACGCCTGTGTCCAGCAATTCAAACTCAGGATCGTGCCGGCTTCGGCGGCGGTTCTCCTCTACGAGCGCGGAATAGGGGAACGCGGCCTGCGGATACTTGTACAGATACTTCATGTAGGAGTGAGTGGGGGTCGAGTCCAGATAGAAGTAGTATTCCTTGACATCCTCCGAGTGGTTGCCTTCGTTCCCCGTGAGCCCGAAGAGCCGTTCCTTGAGAATCGGGTCATGGCCGTTCCAGAGCGCCAGCGCGAAGCAGATAAACTGGTGGCGATCGCAAAATCCGCCCAAGCCGTCCTCGCCCCAGCGGTAGGCCTTCGAGCGGGCATGGTCGTGCGGGAAGTATTCCCAAAAACTGCCATGCGGGCTGTAGTCCTCTCGCACGGTCCCCCAGGCCCGCTCGCTCACATACGGGCCCCATCGTTTCCAGTTTTTCTTCCGGCGCCCATCTTCAGCAAGGCGTTGTCCCTCAGCCGAGAGCCGCTTCTCGGCACTCTCTTTTATGACTTTCTTGCTCTTCATGAGGATATCTACCTATAGATCTACCTATAGACCTATCGCGGGCAAAACGCAAGAGTTTGGCCTCCACAGAGCCTTCATTGCCCTCAGGTGACCACAACGCTTGTGGCCCCTGTGCGGTCCCGTTAGACTAGCGCCGTTGCCAACGAGGAATCCATGCCCGAGAACGAATTGATCGGCCGATACCTGTTGATGTTGCAATCGGAGCGCGGATTCTCCGTCAACACCGTCGATGGATATCGGTCCGACCTCAATAAATTAGTAACGTTCTTGCAAAAACAAGGACGCGCTGATGCTGCCTCGCTGGTGCGCAACGAACTGCCCGCGCTGCTCGCGTTTCTCCAGAACCAGGGGCTGGGTCCGGCGTCGGTCGCGCGGTGCCTCTCGGCCTGGCGGGGTTTCTATCGCTTTCTCTTAGGCGAAGGCCATACCGACCAGGACCCGTTTTTACATATCACCGCGCCGAAACCGACCGAACGCCTGCCCAAGGCCTTGGCCTTTGCCGACGTGAAGCGCTTACTGGACGCGCCGGGTCAGGCAATCAGGAGCGGCCGTCGGCAACCGGAAGCCCTCCGTGACGATGCGATGCTTGAAGTCCTGTACGCGACAGGCCTTCGCGTCACAGAGCTGATCACCTTAGAATTGAACGCGGTGAATCTCACGGTCGGCTTTCTTCGCGCCTTTGGCAAGGGGGCTAAGCAGCGGGTGATGCCGCTCGGCGATCTGGCCGTCGGCAAGCTACGGCCGTACTTGGAGCATGGGCGTCCCTTGATCCTGAAAACCCGGACATCGAATCATCTGTTCGTCACCCGCTCAGGCCGCGCGATGACGCGGCAGGGGTTTTGGAAACTCCTTACCCGCTATGCTCGCGCAGCCGGCATCCGCCGGAAAATCTCGCCGCACATGGTGCGACACTCCTTCGCCACTCACCTGTTGGAGCGTGGAGCGGATCTCCGGGTCGTGCAAACCTTACTCGGCCATGCCGATATTGCCACCACGCAGATCTATACCAAGGTGGAGCGGGACCGCCTCAAGAAGCTCCACCAGCAACACCATCCGCGAGGGTAGTGGTGTGAATGCTGGTTCCCACAGGTGTCTAGTTTATTACACAGTCGAGACCTTGGCCATTGCTTCAAATAGGCCTGGTCAATTCGTCCTCGGTCCGGATCCCTGCAGTTTTTCACGGCATTTTTCTACTGATAACTCGGAGGTTTCGATTGACAGGTGGGTCTCAATGTTGCTAAATTCTCTTCGCGTTCGGCGGTGTTAATCACGAGAGCATTCGGGCGGATAGCTCAGTTGGTCAGAGCGCTGCCCTTACAAGGCAGAGGTCACAGGTTCGACCCCTGTTCCGCCTACCACGGTATCGATGACGTTGTTCCCGGGGCCGTCGTTCAGCCTGGTTTAGGACGCCAGATTGTCAATCTGGAAGTCGCGGGTTCAAATCCCGTCGGCCCCGCCATTTACCGTCGGCGCGCCGTAACTCGGTAAGAAGAGGGTTTCGCTCACACGATGCTCTTTCGTTCAGGTCTGTTCGGGCTACTCTCCTCGCTGAGCCTTGTTTCCAAACTCGTTCTTTTCATTCTTCTCGTGTTTTCGGTCGTCTCTTGGGCCCTGATCCTCTACAAATGGCGATTCTTCCGCGACCAGGAAGTCTCCGATCAACGCTTTCTCCGTGCCTTCGAAAAGGTCAAGATGGAGGATCCCCTCGAGACGTTTCGCAAAGTGGATCGCCATCGCGGCAGTGCGGTGGCGTCGGTCTATGCCGAAGTGGCACGCTGTTATCAGCTGGTGGGCAACGGCGCGATCGGTGGGCGGGACCTCTCCGCGATCGCCGACGATATTGAGAAGATGCCGACACAGCGTTATGTGGAGCGCGTGTTGGGGCACGCCATCCAGGACCAGATCAGCCGGAATGAGTCCTACCTGCCGTTTCTGGCCACGACCGGCAACATCACCCCGTTTATCGGCTTGTTAGGGACTGTGCTTGGCATCATTGATGCATTTCGGGAAATAGGGATACAGGGAACCGCGAGTATTGGCGCGGTCGCGCCCGGCGTCGCCGAAGCGCTCATCGCGACCGCCGCGGGGTTGTTCGCGGCGATCCCCGCCGTGGTGGCGTACAATTACTTTCTCGGGCGTGTGCGGAGGCAAGCGTCGCGGATGGAACGGTTTGGGATTGATTGGATGAACGCCCTTGAGCTCCGCCGTGTGCGCGAAACCGCGAGGCGACCATGATCGAGGCTCGCCGACATCGCTTCATGGCGGAGATCAACGTGATCCCGCTTGTGGACGTGGTCCTGGTTCTGCTCGTGATTTTTATGGTGACGGCACCGATGCTTTATCGGGGACTGGACATTAATCTCCCGCAGACCGCGACAAACACCATCAAGCCGGAACAGCGGGTAGTCTTGACGGTCGAGCGCAATCGCCAAATCTACCTTGACAAGGACCCGGTGCCGCTCATTCAGCTTCAGCCTCGGCTGGAGGCGCTTCGCCGAACGAATCCCGACGTATCGGTCTTTCTGCGAGCCGACAGGGACGTCGCCTACGGGACAGTGGTGTTGGTTATGGACTCGATCAAGAAGGCGGGGATCGATAAACTCGGCATGGTGACCGATCCGCTCCATGAAGAGCGTGTCCGCTGAAGAGCAAGCAGTATGGAGATGATCGGTCCTTGAGCGAAACTGCGGCACGCGCCAGCTGGGCGTAGGGGAAAAGAATGTCTACAAGCGCGTCCATAGTGGTCGGGATGCCGCCGGACATGCGCCGCACGGTCTTCGTTTCCGCCGTGGGGCATGTGGTGGTGCTGCTGGTGCTGACCGCCCTGCCGATGATCAAGGTGCCGGCTCGTGATGGAACCTCGTATCACGTGGTGCTGGTGTCCCCGTCCGCGATTCGTTCGCTCCCACAACATCGGGAGACACCTGTTCCGCCGGCTAAACCACCAACGCCCGCAGTTCCCCAAGCAGTGAAACCGGTCCCGCCGCCACCGAAAAAAGAGGCCCCGATGGCGGTGAGCCAGGCTCTGCCGGCTCCCCCCAAGGAGAAGATCCCCCAGCATCCTGTCGCGCGACCCCCACAACCCCCTCCTGAACCTCTTGTGGCGAAAGCGGCAAAGACCCCCGAACCGGTCCAGACCCCCCATGCGATACCGAAGCTGGGCGAGTTTCATCGCCCGGATCTTCCCATGGACCCGACCCCACCGGGACCGTCCCCCATTCAGCTTCCCAGGCAGGAAGCACCCACAAAACCTGTGGTGGATAAGGATCTCATGGCGTCGTTGAAAAAGGCGGAGGACAACCTGAACAAGCCAACGACACCACTGGCTCCGTCGTCGTCGCCCGCTCCGGTTGTGACGGCAAAACGATCGCGAACGGCGGAGGAGGTTACGCGCGAGCTCAATCAATTATCGACCCCGAAGGCAATGAAGCCGCTGGTCCCGCCACCGCAAGAGATGCAGCGTGCTGAGGCACAACCCCGGCAACCCACCATTCGAGAAGAGGTCTCACGGATGTTGGCAGACGCGCGACCCCTGCCGGAACCCACGCCAACGCCGAGCCGAGAACCAGCCCGCGAACCGGTCGTTGGCCCCACAGCAGTGGCTGCAGCCACCCGCGCCACCCTTGAGCGCTGCCCGCCCAAGGCCCAGCGGTACTGTCCTGTGTTCGAAGCGGCGATCAACCGGCTGTGGAACGCTGACTATAATCCTGCCATCCGCCAGGTGCTGGAGAGCGTGGGGGATTCAGCCGCGCTCATCTTAATCGAAATTCGGCCAGACGGCGTCATCCAGAAAATCGCCGTGCAGGAGTCTTCAGGCAACAAGGGTTACGACCTGGCGATTCAGAGCCTCCTACAGGATCAGAAAAGATTTCCTCCATTGCCGGAAGAATTACAGAACGAGATCTTTAAGGCGATTACCAGTTTCAAGTACACTAGGAAAACATGAGGCCTTACTTGCAGATCCGGTCGCTCCGCAACATGGTATCCTCCGGGACCAGGACTGTCCTTGGCGTGGTGGTGGCAGGCGTTCTGCTCCTTCCACTGGTGCTCCTGCCGCATTCTGGAGCGGTGGACGTGTTCATTGATGCGACGCGAGGAGAGATCAAAAAAATTCCGATTGCAGTGTTCAGTTTGAAGGAGAACCTGCGTCACGAGGGCCAGAATCTGACTGAGATCCTGAAAGCCGATCTTCGGCGGTCCCTGCTGTTCGAGGTGGCGGACCTGAAAAGCCTGGACATCAAGCCGGGCGTCAATTCACGGCCCTCCGCTGAATCCCTCCGAAAAGCGAGCGAAGCGGGACTCCTAGTTCAGGTATGGGGCGCATTTTCAGCCCAAGGATCGGATGCTGTGCTGGAAGGAACACTCTATGATTCCCTGCGTCGTGATGAGGTCGGCGGCAAACGGTATGTGGGTCCGCCTAAGATGGCCCGCACGATGGTCCATCGCCTGGCCGATGAGCTTGTGTTTCAGTACACGGGTGAGCAGGGCATCGCTCGCAGTTGGATTGCGTTTGTCTCCGACGTGCAAGGCGCCAAGGAACTTTTCTTGATGGATTACGATGGCTATTATCCACGCCGTCTCACCTATGACGGCTCCCTCAACCTCGCGCCGAGCTGGTCCCCCGATAAGCGGCGCTTGGCGTTTGTCACCTATCGGCACGGCGACGATCCGCAAATTGAAGAGCTGGACCTGGGCAGCGGCCGCCGCCGGACGCTCGTGGCCTTTCCCGGAATGAACATCACGCCGGAATGGAGCCCGAGCGGCGGCGAATTGGCCTTCGCCGCGACCAAGGACGGGAACTCCGAGATCTACAAAGTAGACAAGGCCCTCCAGCGGTTCGAGCGGCTTACCGACAACCGCGCGTCGGACCTTGCCCCGACCTGGTCGCCGACCGGTCGCGAGATCGCGTTCACCTCCGATCGCGGCGGCGGCCCGCAAGTTTATCTGATGAGCGCCGACGGGTCGAATGTTCGGCGGCTAACCTATGAAGGGACGTACAATACCGCTGCCGCCTGGTCTCCGAAAGGCAACTGGATCGCCCACGTCTGCCGCGATGACCGCAAGCTGCTGAAGATTTGCATCATCAGTCCTGACGGGCAACAATGGCGCCGCCTGACGACCGGAAACAGCAACGATGAGTCTCCCTCGTGGGCCGCGGATGGCCGGCACATTGCCTTCAGTTCCACGCGGAGCGGGCGCCGGGATGTCTATATTATGACGGTGGAGGGTACCGAGGTGGAGCGTTTGACGACCAATGGGTCCTACAACGAGGACCCTGCGTGGTCAGTCCCATAAAAAATGACACTAATTGCCGTCTCTTTGACGGCGGGAGCAAGGTCATCCATACAACCACAAGGAGATGAGATATGCTAAAGCGAACGGGGATATTCGTCCAGTGGGTATTCGTGATCGGGTTGGTCGGACTGCTCGCCCTGGCAGGTTGTTCGAAAAAAAATGTGGGCTCGACCACGACCGGTACTGAAAACGAGGACTCGGCCAAAACCAGAACGGCCGGCGCGCCGAAAGGCGGGGAATCCTCAGGGATGATCAGATCAGAGGCCGAGAGAGGTGAGATCCCGCCTGCGCCCAGCGATACTCGGTTTGGGGGCGGTGATACCGGCTTAGCCGGAACGAGCTCCCCGGAGAAAGGCGCGAAAGCCGAAACGGGCCTCCGGTCAGAATCCACGGGCAAGAGCGGAACCGAGCCTGGTACTGCCGGCCGCTCGACAGAGTCGCTGGGGCCCATCGGGAGTGGCCCCCTCCAGGGCTTCAGCAAGGGGTCGGCAGAAGAGCGATTGGGAGATACTCCGCCGCTGATGATCGCCAAGGCGGAGCCCCAAGATCTTGAAACCCGAAAGGCTCAGGGAGAGAAGCGGCAGGAGCTGGCCGACATTTATTTTGCGTTCGATAAGTGGGTGCTGTCGGAGGAAGGGAAAAAGAATCTTGCCAATAGCGCGCAGTTTTTGAAGCAGAATCCGACGGCCAAGCTGGTGATCGAAGGCTACTGCGATGAGCGGGGGAGCCGCGAATACAATTTGGTGTTGGGAGAGAAGCGTGCGAAAGAGACGCGCCGCTACCTGGCGGACCTCGGCATCGATAACCCGGTCAGCGTGACCAGCTACGGCAAGGAGCGCCAGGTCTGCACGGAGCGCGATGAGTCCTGCTACTGGAAAAACCGCCGAGCGCATCTGCTGGTTGATGCGGGGAAATAGCATGCGATACCTTGTCGTCTGCTGTCTGACTGGGCTGGTGTTGATGATGGCTGCCTGTGCGACCCAGGAGGAGTTGCGGCAGACATCGCGAAAGGGTCAGGAGCACGCGGATGCGGTCCGATCATCGTTGGAGACGAAGATCGAGCAGTTGAACCGCACGCAGCGCGAGGCCGAGAAGTCGCTCGCCAGACTGGATCAGCTCATCGAGGAGCAGAAGCGCGAGCAGGGTCAAACCAGGGAGCTTGCCGCCAAGCTCAACAGCGATCTGCGCGGCATCCGTGAGTTGGATCTGATGAAGGTCGAAGGCCGAATCGAGCGGGCAAAACGGGACATCGAAGTGTTACAGGGACGGGTCGAAGACCAGGTCACGAGCCTGCAACAGAATGCGCAGCAATGGCTGGCGACCCTGGACCAGAAGCAGACCGCTAAACTGGACCAGCAGGTCGCGCGAGTGAACCAACATCTGGCCAAGGTGGACGCACGCCTTGAGACCCTGGACAAGCGGGAGGCCGCGGCCTCCACGCGCATCCAGGAGACCCTCACAACGCTGGGAAAGAAAATCGATGAGCGTTTGGATGCACAGGATCGGCGCATGGAGGGACGGATCAAGAAAGTCGACGATGAAGGGCGCCTGACGACCAATCATCTCACCGTGCATCTCACCGACGTGGATAAAAGCCTGGCGCAGGTGAGCGAGACGATGAAGACGGTCGGCGCCAAGCTCTCCACGCAAATCGAGCAACAGGGCGTCTCGTTGACCAAGCTGGAAGAAGCGGCCAAGCAAATGGACGGCCAGATCCGAAGCCTCACACCACGCGTGGATCAATTAAGAACATCCATGGCGGAGTTGACAAAGGTGCTGCATACGCTGACCGAGAAATCAGGCGAGCTTGATCGTCGCCTGACGGAGGTGGCCGGCCAGACCGAGGGCAAGGTCGGGGTGCTCGCGGTGCAGGGAGGAGATCAGGCCGCCAAGCTGGACAAGCTGACGAAGCGGGTGGAGTTGGACGCACAGGCAGTCAGCGGCCATCTTAATACCGTTACGGAGAACGTCAATGCCTTGGCCAAGTCCATCGAAACGTTTCAAGGACGGACCGTCGAAATCCAAACTCCTCGGCCTGCAAGCAGCGCTCAAGTCGAGCCGAGCCAGCCGGACCAGCCGGAATCACCCCAACCGCCGATCCGCTCGCCGGAGCCGCCACTGCTGCCACCGAGCGGGGGCGGGGCAAAACCCAGCGCCCCAGGGTCCGTCTCAGCGGAAAGTGCGTATGAGCGCGCGTATCAGCAGTTCGCCAAAAGCCGGTATGACCAGGCGCTGGTGTCCTTCCGTCAGTTTCTCATCCAGTACCCGGATTCGGCCTTCGTGCCGAATGCGCATTTTTGGATCGCCGAATGCTATACCAAAAAGCGCGACTATCAGCGAAGCCTAGAGTCGTATGATCAGGTCATTCGCAACTATCCGAAGAGCGCGAAGGCGTCCATCGCCCTGTATCGAAAAGCACTGGTCCTGATCGAATTGAAGGACAAGCCGGCGGCGAAGAGCGCCTTGAAACGATTAATTGCGGCGTATCCGAAGTCCGAGGAATCCAAACAGGCCCGGACGAAACTGGCAACTTTGCCATGAAGAGATATGCTCTATGGATCTTCCTGGGGTTGATGGTGTCGGGCTGCGTGCCGACCGCCGATTTTACAGAACTTCGAGACGATGTTCGGGAAGTTCAGGCCGACAACAAGAAACTCAAACAGGCCGAGGCAGAGCTGCGAAAGCGTGTGGAAGCGGCGGATAAGAATTCTCTGCCTGCCGCCACCGTGAAACGTTTGGACACCCTCGATGCGGCCGTGGCGGATCTCAAGACGAGACAGCAGAGCCTCGATCAGAAGCTCGCGGCGCTCATCACGCAGGCTGAGGACACCTTGCGTCAACTCGACTCGCTCTCCGGCCGCTTAGAGGAGCCCAGTCCAAAGCCTCCGCCAAAGGCCGCATCGCCGAGGCCGTCGCCGCCGAGCGGATTCGATAACCAAGCGATGCTCTCGCCGACCGCTTCATTCAATCTGGCGTATAACGATTATCTGAAGGGTAACTATGACCTCGCGGTGGCGGGGTTTGAAAATTTTCTTCACCAATATCCCAGCACTAGCCTTGCGGCACATGCCCAGTATTGGATCGGAGAATCCTACGCTAATAAACATGAATACCGGCCTGCCGTGGACGCCTATGAGCGTCTGATCTCCAGTTACCCCAAAAGCGATAAGCTCCCTGCGGCGCTGTATAAGGCGGCTCTGGGATATGCCGAATTGGGTGATCTCGCCAAAGCGCGAAGCCTCTTCAAACGCCTGATCGAAGAGCATCCGCAATCGGACGAGGCCGCGCGCGCCAAACAAAAGCTGGCCGAGTTGCGATGAATTCAAAGATCGTGGTGCTGCCGGCGGACGTCGCCAACCGAATCGCTGCCGGCGAAGTGGTGGAGCGCCCGGCTTCCGCCGTCAAAGAACTGGTGGAGAACGCCATTGACGCCGGCGCACGCCGCATTACCGTTGAGATCGGGGAGGCCGGTCGCCGATTGATCCGTGTGACGGATGATGGCGAGGGAATGACCCCGGCCGACGCCGCGCACGCGTTTCTGCGCCATGCCACCAGCAAGATTCGCACGGACGGGGATCTCTCGTCGATTCGGACCTTGGGATTCCGTGGGGAGGCGCTGCCCAGCATCGCCGCCGTGTCCCGAATGCGGCTTGTGACGGTGCCGGCAGGCGCTGCGTGCGGCACCGAAATTCGGCTCGAAGGCGGCTCCATCAAAGAAGAACGGGATGCGGCGGCCGCTCCCGGAACGACCGTAGAGGTGGCGGATCTATTCTACAACACCCCGGTCCGAAAGAAATTCTTAAAAAGTCCGGCGACGGAGTTCGGACACGTCTGCCAAGTCATTCAGCGGCAGGCGCTGGGATTTCCCGGTATTCAGTTTCGCCTATTGCACAACGGAGCGCTCGTTTCGGAGTATTCGCCGGTACGGTCTCTGCGAGAGCGGATTCAGCAGGTCTACGGTCTGTCTTTGGTCGATGCCTCGGTGGACGTCACGGAGGGCGATGAAGACTCACGGCTCGACGGACTCTGCTCGCGCCCGTTGAAGAGTGGCCTCTCCCGGGCGCCTCAGGAGATCTTGGTGAACCACCGCTGGGTCAAATGCCCCTCCCTCGCGCATGCCGTTTACGAAGCTTACGGGACCTACCTGGCCAAAGGACATCATCCGCAGTTTATTCTTCATCTCGCCATTGATCCTCGAGTCGTCGACACGAATGTCCATCCCATGAAGCGAGAGGTACGGTTTTCTCAGCAAGAGCGCCTGCATGATCTCGTCCGGCGATGGGTGCGAGCGGCGATCAGTGAGCAGACCGCTGACGCACTGACGCCGAAGAGCGGCGCCGGCCAGGGGCGGACATCCGCAGGACCAATGTCTGGCGAACGCGAGGTGGAGATGACATTCGGCACTTTCAGCGTGGGTTCGGGAGGGGGGTCCAGCCGGATACCCGCTTTGCGGGTGGAAGGGCCCCCTCCCGCGATGATAGGGTCGGGGCGCTTTTCAGGAGAGCAAGATCCGAGGGAACCTGCCTCCGGCTCGGACCGGGTCGCTGAGGCGGTGCCAGCGTACTTGCCGGCACTCGGTACCGAGGTGCATCCGCTGGGGCAGATTGCGGACCGATATCTGCTGGCTCAGGTGGGAGCGGAATTGCAGATCGTGGATCAGCATACGGCACATGAGCGTGTGCTATTCGAGCGCCTGTGTGCGCAGCTTGGGCAAGGGGTGGTACTCTCGCAGCAGTCGTTGCTGCCTCAGACAGTGGAGCTTCCTGCAAGCGCCGCGGTCGTATTGCGGGCGCATCTTGAGGAGTTAACGCGCCTGGGATTTGAAGTGGAAGATTTCGGCGGGGACGCATTTCTCGTGCGCGCGATGCCCGCGCTGCTGACTCAGAGCGGACGGGAGGAGCCAGCCTCGATGCTCCGCGCACTGGTGGAAGAATGGGAAGAGGAGGCCTCGACCGGCTCATTACAAGACAGGTACCATGCAGCGCTGGCCTCGATCGCCTGTCACAGTGCGGTGCGCTCAGGTCGGAGGTTGGAGCACTCTGAGATTCGGCATCTATTGGAAGACTGGCAGGGGGCCGGGTTGCCCAGCACCTGCCCCCATGGACGCCGCGTCGCGATGCGCTTGACCATCGAAGAGCTGGACCGGATTTTCGGACGGCAGGGGTGGGTGTAATGGGGGACGCAGCAGGCCCAGAGAGAGCCGCCCTTCCTGTGGTGTTTCTGGTCGGCCCCACGGCCATCGGCAAGAGCCGCGTCGCGATCCTGGTGGCGCAAGCCCTGAGGACCGAAATCCTAACCGCCGACTCGACGCAGGTGTACCGCGGCATGGACATCGGGACCGATAAGCCGCGGCCGGAGGAGCGCGGCGGCGTGCCGCATCGCCTGATTGATCTTGTGCCGCCGGATGAGCCGTTCAATGCCGGGCAGTTCTGCCGAGCGGCGCTTCGGGAGATCAGCCGATTGCATGCCGAAGGGCGGATTCCTCTCGTGGTCGGAGGCACCGGGCTCTATGTGCGGACTCTGGCGTACGGCTTGTGGGCAGGTCCTCCAGCCGATTGGGAGTTGCGGCGGCAATTGCTGGAAGAAGAGGTGGTTCACGGCGAGGGATATCTCTGGAAGCGGTTGCAAGCCACGGATCCCGAGCGTGCACGCCAGCTGCATCCCCATGACCGAAACAAGATCATCCGAGCGCTGGAGGTCGCGATGCGGACAGGCTTGCCGTTGTCGCATTGGCACCGGGAGCATCGCTTTCAGGAACGGCCGTTCCCTTCTATCATGATCGGGCTGACCATGGACCGGCCGGCGCTCTACCGTCGGATCAACGCGCGGGTGCTCCGGGAGATCGAGGACGGCCTGATCGAGGAGACGAGAAGATTCCTGGCCGCGGGGTACGACGAACGGTTGGGCTCCATGAAGGCGCTCGGATATCGGCAGATGACGGGCTATCTCACCGGACGGTACGACTATGACGAGGCCGTGCGGCGATTGCAGCGGGACACGCGACATTTTGCGAAACGACAGATGACCTGGTTTCGGAGCGATCCCCATGTCCATTGGTTGACTGTGCAAGAGGATGAGACGGCGGAGCGACTGGCCCAGCGCGTCCTTGCTCACCTGACACGCCAGGACATTCGCGGCGCTGCGCGAGTCGCCTGAATGAGCGGCTCCAGCATCGCAGACAAGCCTTCCATCGGCGTGATCGGCGGAAGCGGCCTGTATGAGATGGTGGGCCTCAGCCGAGTTCAGAAAGTCCGCGTCTCCACCCCTTTCGGTTCCCCTTCGGACGCCATTATTCTCGGAGAGCTTGAAGGACAACGAGTCGCGTTTCTCGCGCGCCATGGACGAGGCCATCGGCTCTCACCCTCGGAGATCAATTACCGGGCGAACATCTATGCGTTGAAAAAGCTCGGCGTGGAGCGGGTCGTGTCAATCAGCGCGGTCGGCAGCATGAAGGAGGCACTGCAGCCGGGACATGTCGTGATTCCCTATCAATTCATAGACCAGACGAAGCGGCGCATCAGCACGTTCTTTGACCGCGGCATCGTGGCGCATGTCGCGCTCGCGGATCCGATCTGCCGCAGTACGGCGGATACGCTTGCCGAAGCAGTGCGAAAAAGCGGCGGCACCGTGCACGCAGGCGGAACCTATCTCTGTATCGAGGGGCCACAATTTTCGACCAGAGCGGAGTCTCTGGTCTACCGGCAGTGGGGAGTGGATGTCATCGGTATGACGAATCTGCCTGAAGCGAAACTCGCCCGCGAAGCCCAGATGTGCTATGCCACGATGGCGCTGGTGACGGATTATGACTGCTGGCATGCCGAGCATGATGCGGTGACGGTGGACGCGGTGATCGAGACGCTCCATCGGAATGTGGCGCTCTCCCGGCAGGTGATCCGCACGGTCGCACCGTTGCTGACCGGCGACCGGTTCTGCCCCTGTCCCTCCGCGCTGGCGGGCGCCGTGATTACGGCCAAGGTTCCCCCGGCGGCCCGAAAGCGCCTGCAACTGCTCCTCGGGCCTCGGTCGGCGAAAACGTCGTGAACGGCCGTCACAGTATGATCACGGGATGAATCACGCCGTGACGAAATTATTAGTGGTAGGTTCGGTGGCGTTGGACAGCGTGAAGACGCCGTTCGGCGAAGTTGAGGAGGTGCTGGGCGGTTCTGCCGCCTTCTTCGCCACGGCCGCCAGCTATTTTACGAAGGTCAGCCTGATTGCGGTGGTGGGCGAGGACTTCCCAGACGCGCACCTGAGCTTCTTGCGCGAACGCGGTGTGGATCTTGCTGGGTTGGAACGGCGACCGGGAGAGACCTTTCGCTGGCGAGGGGAATATTCCTATCAACTGAACGAGGCCAAGACGCTCGAAACACAATTAAACGTGTTTGAGACTTTTCGTCCGCAGGTGCCGGCGAGTTACCGATCGCCCGACATGCTATTCCTCGCCAATATTGATCCGGACCTGCAGCATAGCGTCCTCGAGCAGCTCAAGCGACCTCGACTCGTCGCCTGCGATACCATGAACTTTTGGATCGACGGCAAGCGCGACGCCCTGATCCGCCTTCTCACGGAGGTCGATCTGTTAATGATCAACGATGGGGAGGCGCGCGCCTTAGGGCAAAGTCCAAACCTGGTCACGGTTTCTCGGGCGATTCTCGCGGCAGGCCCGAAAGCCATGATTATCAAGCGCGGCGAATATGGAGTGCTGATGTTCAGCGGAGACCGAGTCTTTGCGGTGCCGGCCTTCCCACTGGAGCAAGTGAAAGATCCCACCGGCGCAGGGGATTGCTTTGCGGGGGGGTTCATGGGCTACCTCGCCAGCATCGAAGATCTGAGCGATGACGCCCTCCGGCGGGCCGTGGTGTACGGCAGCGTGATGGCGTCGTTCGCCGTAGAATCCTTTAGTTTGGACCGGCTCCGGGTGTTAGACTATAAGGAAATCGAGGCGCGCTTTGCGGCTTTCAAGCGCATGACCTTCTTTGAGGAGCTGTAAGATGCGAGATTCCAGAACCACCACACCGCTGCGCCTCATGATCGGTCTGACGGTGACGGCGGTCCTGCTCGGCTGCGTGAATCAACAAGAGGCCAAAAAACAGCTGAACGAATCGGACGGATATTATAAGGAAGGCGTCTCCTTCCTGCAGACGGACCAACAACGAGCCTTTGTGTCATTTCAAAAGGCGGTGCAATTAAATCCCAATAACTTTGATGCGCACTACGCACTCGGCGGCATTTACTTTCAACGGAAAGAATTCAGCGACGCGGAGCGGGAATTCCGTGCCAGCACAGAGTTAAATCCCCACAGCGGCGAGGCGCTGAATTTCCTCGGCCGGACTCTGATCTTGCAGAATCGTAAGCCTGAGGCCATTGAAGTCATTAGGAAGGCGACCAAGCTGCCGTTGTATGCCACTCCCGACATCGCCTATACGGATCTTGGTTGGCTGCTTGCCAGCGAAGGGGACATCACCGGAGCGATTGATGCCTATGAGTACGCCTTGAAGACCGACCCGCCGAACATTCCGCGCTCCTTTATCTATCTCTGGCTGGGACGGCTGTATATGAAGCAAGGAGATGTGGTGCAAGCAAAGGCCGCTCTCTCGCAGGCCAAGACCTTGGATCCGGATGGAGCTGTTGGAAAAGACGCCACCCGCCTGCTGCAAGGGTTGAAATAAGACGCGCCTGCGGCTTCCGTAGTCGCGCCGCCTTGGCGGCGCGGCGTTCAAATAGGACTGAGCATGGCCGAGCCACTAGGTCAATATTTTAGCCACGCCCGCCAGGAGAAGGGTTGGACGTTGGATCAAGCGGCGGCCAAGACCCGGATTCAACTGCAATATCTGAAAGCGGTCGAGGAGGACAATTATACGCTGCTGCCGGAGGAGGTGTTCGCCAAAGGCTTCGTCCGTTCGTATGCTCGGATGTTGGGGCTCGACGAGATGGAGGTGATGCACCGATTCAACGAATCTGGCGGGCAGTTCTACGCGAAGCGAGCGGAGCGCGAGCAACTCAAGCGACAATTGCAGGAAGAAGAGCGGCGCAAGAAGGCCAACCAAGTGATGGTGGCGGGGGTCGTGGGCGTGGCGCTGGTGGTCCTGCTTCTGGTGATTGGACAGGATCGTAACCGGATAAAGCCGGCGGCGGAGGCTCCGCCGCCTTCTCCGGAAAATTCTGCTCCAGCCCGCCCGCTCGTAACAATAGAGCCGGGACCCTCTCCTCGTTCTGTGTTGCCGGTACCTCCGGAGCCGCTGGCTGGTATCGGAGCGCCGATGAGTGAGCCCGCTCCCCCCACGCCGGTGGAAGTCGAGCCTGCCTTCCCCGCCGACCTGCCGTTGGACGCAATCGCCTCTGATGGTGAAAAGCTTGTCCTGGACGTGGAAGCCCTCGAGCGAGCATGGCTCCTTGTCAAAGCAGATCACGGTGCGGTTCAGGACGTCATGCTGTTGCCAGGAGAACATGTGCGCTGGAGCGCCGAGAAGAAGCTGATTCTTACCTTGGGAAACGCCGGGGGGGTACGTATTTCCTTGAACGGGAAGCGGCAGGGGCCGTACGGCGCCAGCGGGCAAGTTGTCAAAGACCTCGTCTTCACCCGCTAATCATGGACAGGATCAAGCTTATGGGAAAAGCCAGGGCGGCCATGGCGCGTGCAGTTGCCCCGTCTTCGAAATTCCGTGTAGGGGCCGCTCTGCTGTGTGACGATGGCTCGGTCTTCACCGGTTGCAATATCGAGAGCCCGACCTATCTCGGTATTTGCGCGGAGCGGGTCGCCCTGTTCAAAGCGCTGTCGGAAGGGCAGCGAAAGTTCAAGACGATCGCCATCGTATGCGGCACAAACGGCGCCTGCTCGCCTTGTGGCGCTTGCCGACAGCTTCTGTGGGAGTTTGCGCCGAAACTGGAAATTGCGTTGGATAACGGCAAAGGCGGAGTCATCCGCCGGCGCATCACTGATTATTTCCCCGAACCATTTGATCGCAACAAGCTCGACCCAACCCGCAGGCCGCCGCTCGTCTAGTTCACTGGGCGCCGTAATCCCGGCTGCAGAAGGCTGCTTGATCTCTATCGCAACTATGGGACACGCGCCATCACATAGGCGGTGAAGGCTGCTGACCTTAGATCCTATGTGGCCTTGACGGTCTACGGGTCGTCCCGTAGAATTTACCAGCATGGTTCGTGCCTCCCTTAAAAATCCCTACGCAGTCGTTGCCATCTGTCTGATTGTCGTGCTTCTCGGAATTGTCTCGTATCAGAAAATGGTGGTGGATATCTTTCCGGAAATCAACACCCCGGTCGTCGCTGTCGCGACTTTCTACAAAGGCATGGGGCCGTCAGAAATTGAAGGCGCTATCACGCTGCGGCTGGAGCAGCTCTACCTGCAGGCGTCGTACGTCGAGCATATCGAGTCGCGCTCGATGCCTGGTATCAGCCTCATCAAGATCTACTTCCATCCGGATTACGACGTGAATGCCGGGGTGGCCGAGGTCACCAGCTTAACCTATTCGGCGCTACGCTTCTTGCCCAAGGGCATGTTTCCTCCGACGATCATCAAATTCGGCGCCTCTAGTCTGCCGATCGCTCAATTGACTGTCAGCAGCCCGACACTCAGCGAGAAAGAAGTTCGTGACATCGCCTACTTTACCGTCCGTCCGCAGCTTGCAACCGTCCCGGGCGCTGCTCCGCTGCCCCCGGTCGGTGGCACTATCCGACAGATCACCGTGTTTCTGGATCGGGAAAAGATGATGGCGCGGGGAGTGTCGGCCAGCGAAGTGGTCAAAGCGGTCAATGCTGAAAATGTGCTCGTTCCTGCGGGGAATGTGAAGATCGGCGACTTCGATTACAACGTCTTTAGTAACAGCATGGTGCCGCTGGTGTTCAGCCTCAATGACATCCCGATCAAGATGGTAAACGGCGTGCCGGTCTTCCTGAAGGATGTGGGGACGGCGGCCGATTCGCACTCGGTTCAGACCAATGCCGTTCGGGTGAACGGGCATCGGGCGATCTACATCCCGATTCTCAAGCAGGCGGGAGCCAACACGATCGCCGTTATCGACAGCATGAAGGTGGCAATCAAGCGATTGACCGGCCTGCCGGACGATGTCGATGTCAAACTCATCTTTGATCAGTCGCTGTACATCCGAAACGCGATCGCGACGCTCGAATATGAGGGTCTCTTAGGCGCCGGTCTCGCGTGTGCGATGATTCTCTTATTCCTTGGCAGCGTCCGCTCGATGCTGATCATCGCTGTCGCGATTCCCCTCTCCATCGCCACCGCGTTCGTCTTGCTGTATTTCACCGGCCATACTATCAATATCATGACGCTCAGCGGGCTGGCGCTCGCCGTGGGCACGCTGGTTGATAACTCGATCGTTGTCCTGGAGAATATCCATCGACACATGGAGATGGGCAAACCGCCGAAACAAGCGGCAGCCGATGGCGCGTCGGAAGTGGCGCTGCCTATGCTGGTCATCACCATCAGCATCTTGATCGTCTACCTCCCTATCATGTTCTTCACCGGCATCATTAAATTTCTGTTTGTGCCCTTGGCTCTCGCTGTGGCATATGCAATGGGAGCCTCCTATGTCGCCTCGCTGACAGTGGCGCCGGTCAGCATTGCCACATTCGAAAAGTCGGTTAGGGATGAGAGGGTAGAAACGTCTCCGGAGCGGCTGACCGGTTTCAGGCTCTTGCAGGCCGGCTGGCAGCGCTGGAACTTCTTCGAGCGCCTTGTCGAGCGGTATGTGCGGGTGTTGGGCTGGGCATTAAACCATAAGGCCGTGGTCGTGACCGGAGTCGCGATCATTTTCGCCGGCTCGCTCGCCCTTGGCTCCCGCCTCAGCACCGAGTTCTTCCCGAAAGTGGACGCCGGGCAGTTCATCTTGACCGTCTCGGCGCCGGAGGGCACACGCTTGGAGAAAACCGAGGCGATGATCGCCAAGATTGAAGCGTTGATCACACGCCGCATTCCTGTGGATGAGCTTGACCAGATTCTCGCCGACATCGGCATCCGCCGGGGATGGAATGCCCTCTATTCGCCGAATCCGGGACCGCACGCGTCGGTGATTCTTGTTAGCTTGGTCAGAGGGCATCGCGTGAGCAGTTGGGAATACATCGATCGCATCCGTGAAGATCTGCACAAGGAGCTTCCCGGGATTAAGTTTGCATTTCAGACTGGAGGCATGGTCAGCGACGTGCTGAACTTCGGCTTGCCGGCGCCGATCGACATTAAGGTCAGCGGGCCGAAGTTGGCGGAGTTGCATGAGACCGCAGGGAAAATCCGCGACTTGGTGGCCTCCGTCGTCGGCACTGCCGACGTGCGGGTGCACCAGGGTATGGATAGTCCCGAGCTACACCTGAATGTGGATCGAATCAAAGCCGCTTCTTTGGGCATGACGCAACAGCAAGTCATGGCGGACGTCACGACGGGCTTGACCTCGAACCTCAGCATGGATCCAGGCTATTGGATCGATCCGAAGACGAACAACGCCTACTTTGTGGTCGCCCAATATCCGGAGCAGGATCTTGTGCGGTTCGAAGATTTTCTGGACACGCCGTTGGTGGGTGCAAGAATTCCTGAACCCGGGAGTGTGGGAATTGGCCAGTTACGGGGCGCAAGCTTGGCACTGCAGAACACCCGCTATTCAGGGGCGCCGGTTCCGGCCGGCGGAAGCTTCGGTGTCGATGGGGGGAGCCGCGGCCCGGCACTTCTGTTAAAGGATATGGTAGAAGTGGTGAGAAAGACAGGGGCCGAAGAGATTGCGCACTACAATCTGCAGCCCACGTTCGACGTGCTGGCAGGTGTGCCGGGTAATGACTTGGGACAGGTCGCGCGGACCATCGAACAGAGAATGCAGGAACTGGCTGTCCCGAAAGGGATCTCGATCTCGATCCAGGGCGAAGCTAACAGCATGCGCAATGCGATCACGAGCTTCGCCCTCGCCCTCCCTCTTGCCACCTTGCTGATCTACCTGGTGATGGTCGGCCTCTTCCGATCCTTTTTGGATCCCTTGCTCATCCTCTTCGCCGTGCCTTTGGGCTTTATCGGCGTCATCTGGATGCTATTTCTGACGAATACCTCCGTGAACGTGGAGTCCATGATCGGGACGTTGATGATGATCGGTATCGTGGTGTCAAACAGCGTTCTGCTTATTGACTTTGCCAATCGGCTTCGAGCGAACGGCCTGTCCGCGGAGGAGGCGGTGATGCAGGCCGGGCGGGTTCGAATGCGACCTATCATCATGACGGCCCTCGCTGCGTCCCTGGGGCTTCTGCCGATGGCATTCGGGCTGGGCGAGGGGGCGGAGGCGAACATTCCATTGGCACGAGCAGTGATCGGCGGCTTGATGGCATCGACGATCATGACATTGGTCTTTGTGCCGATCCTCTATAGCATGTTAAAAGAATCGCCGCCGGCGGCTGTGATCGATCAAGAATGAGAGAAGCAGATTAATGGAAAGGGGCGACGAGACACCACGCGGGCGGCGGACGTTTGTCATGGCCGCCTTCGCATTGGCAGCATTGGTCCTCGGCCTGGTCTACGTCTTCACCGTGATGACGAAACCTCCATACGCCGTCACGCCGACAGTGGATGACAAGCCCGGCACGCCATCTAGAGCGGTCGACAGCGCGTCGGCACGCCAACCGAAGCCCATCGAAGTTCAGGTGGCCAAGCCACAAAGACGGGACATGACATACTCCGTGCGGCTTTCCGCGACCCTGTCTCCCATTGCCCAAGTCACGATCTATGGGAAGGTGTCGGGGTATCTCAAGAAAGTCTACGTGGATAAAGGCGATACGGTCCGGGCGGGGCAATTGCTGGCCGTCATTGATGATCCTGAGCTAGGGGAAAAGTTTCAGCAGGCCAAGTCGGAGTATGTCATCAAGAAGATCACCTACGAGCGTTTGGCTAACGTGCGAAGAGAAAATCCCGACGTGATCGCGAAGCAGGATGTGGATGTGGCGGAAGCCAACTACATGGGGGCGAAGCATGCCTTGGATGAATTGCAGACGCGGTTTGCGTATACCAATGTCCGCGCTCCGTTCGCCGGCATCATCACAGCGCGCTTTGCGGATATTGGCGCACTCATCCAGGCAGCCACGAGTTCTGCCACCCAAGCGTTGCCGCTCTTTACGCTGATGGATATGAGCACAATTCGCGTCTATGCGAATGTTCCGCAGGAAGATGCTTCCTTAGTAAAGCCGGGGATTCCAGCTGCCGTGACTATTACTCAAATGCCGGGGCGCATGTTCGAGGGAACCGTGACACGGACCACGGGAGCATTGGACCCCGGAACCCGAACGATGCTGGTCGAAATACATCTCCCGAACAAGGAGCGGCTGCTCCAACCGGGTACGTTTGCCGCCGTCGTGTTGCAATTGAAGACCCACCGGGATGCCCTTGCGATCCCGCCAGCCGCCCTCGTCAGCGAGAACACCGGGACGTCCGTGTTCGTAGTAGAAAATGGCAAAGCGAAGAAGGTGTCGATCAAGACCGGAATCGATGACGGCGTCTGGATTGAAGTGACGGAAGGTCTTACGGGCGGGGAAGACGTGGTACTGGTAGGGAAGGCAAGATTAACAGAAGGCAGCCTAGTCACGGCCGCGCCGTATAGCATTCCGACCGGAATTCCTGCGCGCCAGAAATTTTGACGATTCGGCACACATGATCGCCGCAGCGGGAGCAACCTCAGCTTGAAGGTCCTGCTCGCCGTAGACAGCACACAACAGGCCGACGAGGCCGCTCGCACAGTCCGCGACTGCTTCCCAAGCTCGGATGTTGAAATCCTCCATGTCTTAGATATCGAAGCGGTTCCTCATTCTCATCTTTCCGCCTACCTGATTGACAGATATCATCAGCGAATTCGGATGCGGCTTCAAGTTGAGGCGAGTCGCTTTCTCCCCAAGCTGCTGGAGCTTTTTTTGAGACTTACGGGACGGGTCCGGGTACTGGTGCGGGAAGGCCCGACGGCCGATATCATCCTGGGTACCGCCTCGTCATTGCGTCCCGATCTGGTTGTTCTCGGCTCCCGGGGACTGACCGAGATCCAGGCCCGATTGCTGGGGGGTGTCAGCTACCGGGTGGCACAAGAAGCTGTCTGTCCGGTCCTGCTCATTAAGCACGTATTGCCATGTAGTCCCAAGATGCTACTGGCGGTTGACCGTTCGAAAGGGACGGAGCAAGCTGTACGATTTCTTGAGACCACTACCGCCTTTATGTCTTCTCGCGTGATTCTGCTCGCTGTAGGACAGCCTCGCTTGGACGTTCAGGAATATGTGAGCGCCGTTGCATCGCGGCTATCCGTTCGCAACTTCAACGTAGAGACCCGCATCCTGCAAGGGGATCCGGCCGCAACGATTCTTCAATGCGCGCGGGTCGAGCGCGTTGATGTCATTATTACAGGTTCCCGGGGGCTTCACGGATGGCTGAAGCAATGGTTATCGGGCAGCGTCTCGCGCAAAATTATCCTGCATGCCGAAGCCTCGGTGCTGATTGTGCATGCGCAGGATGCTAAGGAGGAATAAACAGAATGAGACATTTGCTGAGCGCAATTCTTGCAATCACCCTGGGATTCGGATGGGTAAGCTATGTATCAGGCCAGCCAGGGAACAGCGAGCCTCAGGGGCCGCGCCTCACGCTGGAGGAGGCGGTCCGCACCGCCCTCGAAAAACATCCCACGCTCCAATCTGCTGAGTTTGCGGTACAGTCCGCAGAGGCGAGGGTAAAGCAAGCGCAGTCACCGTATTATCCACAGGTCGCAGGCGCGGGAATACAAACCAATGGATCACTGCGGAGCAATGCGTTCCTGCGACCCTCGGGATCATTAATCCAGCCCAACCAAAGCGATATCACGGTCGGGGTGACCGCCAGTCAATTGATCTTTGACTTCGGGCAGACGAAGTATCGGGTCGAATCCCAGCGGGCTGACAGGGCAAGGATTGCGAAGGAAGCAGGCGCTCGACGCGCCGACGTCGTGATTGGCGTGCAGCGAGCCTATCTCTCAGTGCTAAAACGCCAGCGCCTGGTTCAGATCGCGGAGCAGACGGTGCGAGAACGCGAGACGATCAAGCAGCAGGTGGATACGCTGTATCGCAACCAGATCAAATCCAAGTTGGACTTGGGTTTGGTTCAGGTGCAGGTGTCGGATGCCGAGTTTGCGGTGATTCAGGCCCGAAATGATCTGAGTTCGGCATTTGCGGAGTTGACCAATGCGATGGGCATTGAAGGGTCGATGGCGTATAAATTGGAGGATGTGCCAGTGACGGTCGGACAGCCGGATCTCCTGGACTTACTGATTGTCGAGGCACAGTCGCGGCGTCCGGAGCTGCTTGCCCTGAAAGAGCGGGTGCGGACGGCAGAAAATCGCATCAGAGCCGCTAGCAGCTTGAATTTTCCGGTTCTCCAAGCCGTGGGCAGCGCAGGGGATACTGAGCATCTTTCCGATAGGCCTCAGCTTCAAGAAGGCGGCTGGTGGGGAGCGGGAGCGATCCTCTCGGTGCCGTTTTTTACCGGCTTTTTGATTCAGAACCAGGTCGCCGAAGCGACGTCCCAAAAGCGGGAGGCCGAAAGTCTTTATCAGACCGTGCTCCACGATGTGCGGCTGCAGGTCAAAGAGAACTTTCTGTCGCTTGTCACGCTGATCCAGCAAATCAGAGTGGCTCAAGAACAGGTCGCGATCGGGCGGGAGGCTCTTGGACTTGCGCGGCAGCGTTACAAGCTGGGGCTGAGTTCCATTGTTGAGGTCACACAAAGCGAGGTCGCCGTAACAGCGGCAGAAACGCGCCTGGCAGACACGCAGTACAACGCCAAGATCGCCGAAGCGCAGTTGCGGTACGCAATAGGCGCTATCTAAGACCGGCATAGCGGGGGCGACCAGTCCACGACCGTATTTGGAGTCCAGCCTCATTGCTCGGCTCTTGGCCTCAATAAGCTGAGGCGGCCTTCCTTCGCGGATTGCAACAGGATGATCGCGATTGGGCGGGAATTGATTTTATAGTTGTGCTCGAATTCGTCCCGATCCTCACTCAGATGGTTCAGCGTACGGCCGCTGAGACGGACTCCCGAGCCAAGTCCGGCAAGGGTAATTTCCCACGTCCCTAAGTAGGTCGAGTCTACCGGCTTCACGAGAAACGTCGCCGGCAGATTTCCTTCCCACAGACCCGCGCGGTCCTCATATCGCAGCTTGGTGACATGATAAATCCCGGCCGGAAGCGCGACGGCAAAGAGGCCGCCGTCGGTCACCGGGTCCATCACGTACTTCTCTCCTGATTCGGCTTGGAGCAGGTCCCAGCCGAACTCCCGCGACAAACCAGGCATAGAGAGCATCTGATCCGTGCCATCACGCATGATGGCTATCCGCCCGAACACGAGACCATGGCCGGGTTTCTCTATGGCTCTTTCCCCAGGCGGTACCGCTCGGACAAATTGCGCGCAGGCGGAAAGAAGACTCACCACCGCAGCCAGTCCTAGAAGTATTGACCACACACAGCGCCGCTCCTGCATGACTCCCCGAAACTCCGAGTGTTAAGCGCAGGAGTATATCGAAAGTTCTTAATGGTGCGCAACACTAATATAGTTATAAATGTTATTTAGATAAGTTACGGCTACTATTGACACATAAAATATCTTAACTGTATCATAACGTCACACCAGGAGGCGTGAGATGAAACGCACTCTTTTGTTGCTGATCTTCGGAGCGGTCCTCACCATTCTCGCAACCCCTGCGAGTGCACAGGACAAAGCCACACTCGACCTTCTGTTGAGGAAGGGCATCATTACGCAGCAAGAGTATGACGAAGTGATGAAGGGGGCGAAGGATCCTTTAAGGGAGCCCCGCGAGCGGGAACCCCCGAAGAATGGAACACCGACAGTGTCCACTGAAACCAAGCAGCCCGGGGAAACCCGGCCGCCCCCGGTCGGTTCATATAAGGACCTTGAAACTGTCCCTGGAGGTATTGAGAACTTGCGGAAGAAGGGCTACCGCGACATCTTCACCTCCTTGGACAGTATTTTGAAGCGCTCCGAACGGTTGAGCGTTGGGATCGTAGCCCTGAGGATGGCGTATCAGGCGGAGAACGTGGACCGAAAGCCGTCAAGTTCAACTGCCGATACTGCCGAGCGGCAGAACACCACGCGAGATGAGAATGGGTTCAGGATTCGAACGGCCGAGCTTTACGTAACCGGCAGATTGACCCCCTGGTCAACCTACTACTTGGAGGTCGATTTCGCCCGCCAGACCGAGATCGCTTTGAACAGCGTCTACATGGACTTCTATGCCAAGGACATCCCTTACCTCAAGGGCATCTATCCGTTCTTGTACAAGCTGCGGGTGGGCCAATTCCGAGAACCGTTCGGCATTGAGCAAGGCACCTCGATCGGCCTGATCGATTTTGTGAACCGCGCGTATTACACGGATTTGAGAATCGGAGCAAACGGCTCGGTTGATGCCCGGCCTGGGGATCCTGGTCTGAATCCATTCGGCAAGGACAATTCATCGGG
>Ga0184638_1000057_pt1 | contig 24990 bp, 27 predicted proteins | sample PLM31_50_b2_FD_133141 | JGI IMG/M metagenome (GOLD analysis project Ga0184638, IMG submission 133141) | Groundwater sediment microbial communities from an aquifer in East River, Colorado, USA - PLM3-1_50_b2 | ecosystem: Environmental > Terrestrial > Soil > Riparian zone | place: USA: East River... | reverse complement strand
GATCGAGATCCGCTCCCCGGGGACCAACCCGAGCTCCGCGGCGGCGGCCGACGGCCCCGGCGCCGCCGCGGTGGGACTCACCGTCACCACGTCCGAAGGATCCGTGCGCTGGATGACGATGACCGCCGTCATGATCTTCGTGATGCTGGCGATGGGACGCCGTTCATCGATTTCGTTTCCCCACAGGATCTGGCCTGTGTCCAGGTCGGCGAGGACGACCGCACCGGCGGCGACCGTAGGCGGTTCGTTCGACGGAGGCGGCGTCCGCAGGACCTGGGGGAACGGAGAGGGAGACGTCCCTCCGCCGGGGGCGGGCACCGGCGTCGGCGGGGGCGTCTGGCCGGCCAGGGCCAGACTGAGGGAAGGAGGGAGGAGGAACAGCGTCGCCAGCGCGACGAGCGCGATCGGTCTTCGCCGCCGGACCCGGCCATCCCGCACGACGAGAAGGTTACGGCGAGGTCAGGTGCTGCCGCAGGTTGTTTCGCAGGAGCGCCTGCTTCAGCTTGCGAGACGCCCTCGAAAGGTCCCCCAGCGAGCCCACCGCCGTCTTTCGCGCGTCTGGATTCCGTTGGCGGAGCTGCGGCATGATGATCGACTCGAAGAAGCTCGCCTCACGTTCGGCGAAGTGCCGATACATCGTGAGGTGGCGAGGTTCGACCCCGTACTTGAAGAAGTCCTTGACGATGGAGAGCACCACGTAGTCATCGCCGTCGTAGTACTTCGCCGAGTCCGGCCCGTGCGATGACACGAGCCCGAACGACTCGAGCTCCTTGATCCGTTCCTTGTCGATCCCGGTGGCAGTGGACATCTCCTCGATGGACATCTGGAGGCCCGTGGGCGGCTCGGCCAGTTCCTCCTGGATCTCGGTCCCCACCGCCTCCCGGTCGTCGAGCCCTTCGCCAGGTCCCGTCTCCTGGGTCAGCAGCCGGTCCTTGATCACCTTGAGGGGCAGGTACTCGTCGCGCTGCATCCGCAGGATCTGCTTCAGCCGATCCACGTCCTTGTCGTAGAACTTCCGATACCCCGAGGGCGTGCGCTCCGGTTCGATCAGGCCCTCGGACTCGAGGAACCGGATCTTCGAGATCGTGATGTCTGGGAACTCCGTCTTCACCGACACCAGGACCTCACCGATCGACTGGTAGCTGCGCGTGGACACCCCTCACTCTCCTGCCTGGAAGAAGACCAGCTTGAACTTCCCGATCTGGATCTCGTCACCCGCGGCGAGCTTCGTGGCCTCGACGCGCTCACCATTCACGTAGGTTCCATTCAAGCTGCCCCGATCGTGGATGGAGAACTCGGTCCCGTCCCGGCGAATCTCGGCGTGCTTTCGGGAAACGGTGATGTCGTCGAGGAAGATGTCGCCGTCCGTGCCGCGGCCGGCGGTGGTGACATCGTCCTCGATCAGGAAGGTCGAGCCGGCGTTCGGACCCCGCTTGACCACGAGCAGGGCCTGTCCCGGTTGGAGTTCCTCTCCGGGGAACGGAAACTCCTCGCCGGTCTCCTCCTCAACTTCAACCGGGGTGATCCCCACGGTCGTCTCATCCAGGAGGGGAGCCCCGCAGTTGGCGCAGAATCGGGCTCCGTCCTTGTTCGGATGTCCACATCGGGTGCAGTACAAGCTCGGTCGCCCCTTAGGTCAGACCTCCTGCTGAGGTTCGAGGTTGAGCGTTACAGACCAGCCTCGACCGAAGGTCGAAGTTATCGCAGCTGGGTTGAAGGGTCAACTGGGGAAAAGGGTCCTATTCGGCCTCGGCCTGGCGGAGGAAGGCCTGGTAGGCGGCAGCGTCCATGAGGGATTCGAGCTCGGAGGGGTCCGCTCCCTCAACCACGACCATCCACCCGTCGCCGTAGGGAGACTGATTGACCAGCTCGGGACGTTCGTCGAGGAGTGCGTTGCGCTGGGCGATGGTCCCGGTCACTGGGCTGTACACGTCGGATACCGATTTCGTCGACTCCACCTCCCCGAACGGCTGCATCGAGGTGACCCGCGTCCCCGGCTCGGGGATGTCCACGTACACCACATCACCCAGCGCGTCCTGGGCGTAGTCGGTGATGCCCACCCTCACCCGGCCGCCGCCCCCCTCGTCGCGCACCCACTCGTGCTCCTTCGTGTACCGCAGATCCTGAGGGAACTCCATGTGGTCCTCTCCATGTGGTGAAGGTGCGTCGACCTGAACCTCAAACTATCATCCCGTCCCCGAGCGCCGATAGCTCACGTAGACCCCGACTCGAGGGCTCGCCGAAGGTCCCCGGCATACAGCACAGCGGCCACGTAGTACTCCACGATGCCCACCGCATACATCACCCACCCGACCGCCTCGGCCGCGGAGGCGAACGGGTAGCCCAGGTTCCCCCAGGCGATCAACCCGATGGCCACGACCAGGCTGAACGTGGCCACCTTCCCCACGAAGCGGACCTCGATCCGTACCTTCCGCGTGACCAGGAGCAACACGCCGACGACCACGACGGCCAGGTCTCGAACCAGGATCAGCAGGGCTGCCCACAAGGGGAAGGCGCCTCGCACGACCAGGGCCACGAGGCCGGCGGCAATGGCCAGCCGGTCGGCCGTGGGATCGAGCATCTTGCCCACCTCCGAGACCCGGCCGGTACGACGAGCGACATAGCCGTCCAGCCAGTCGGTGCTCACAACGACGCCGAACAGCAGGAGCCCGATGAAGGTGGTGTCCCGGTCGACGATGAGCCACACGAATGCCGGGGTCAGCAGGATCCGGGCGACGGACAGCGCGTTGGGCACGGTCGCGATGGCGGAGGATGCCTCGTTCGACGCCCCGGAAGGCTGGCTCATGCCCGATTGCAACCTACCATCGGTGGAACGAAGGGGCTGACGGGCGCAACGTCAGGGCGGACTCGAGACCAAACGAACCTCAACCTACGGACAAAGTTGAGGAATCCGTGGAAGAAAGCGTCGGTGAATCTAGGCTTGTGGTCGACCGTGACTTACACTACCGATTGGCCGGCCGGAGCCTCCATGAGCACGAGTATCTCCGATCCGGTCCGAGGTGGCCCGGGTCTTCCCCCCGGGCCACCTTCAATCCTGGTCCCGTCCTCGCGTGCATGAGGCCCTCGTTCCCTCGTTTCGTCGGGCCGGCCGGATTCGAACCGGCGACCTTCTGACCCCCAGTCAGACGCGCTAACCAAGCTGCGCCACGGCCCGCGACCTCGATTGTATCGGCGACGGACCCGGGCCCTCAGCGCCCACCTCCACGGGGCCGCTTGGCCCGGAATCGCAGGCGGATGGGGACCCCGCCGAGACCGAATGCCCGACGCAGGCGTCCCTCCAGGAACCGAGCGTAGGAGGGCGAGGGCGGCCTTCCACCGAACAGGACGAATGTGGGAGGCCCGGCCGAGACCTGCGTTCCGTAGCGATATCGGACCCCTCCGGGGGATGGGCGCTCGTCCTGGGCCTTGGAGAGGACGCGGTTCACATCGCTGGTGGGCACGCGCCTCCCCCACCGATCGTGAAGATCCACCAGCTCCGTCGGAAACCTGGTCACCCCAGCGCCGGTCAGCGCGGACGTCCGCCACACGGAGGTCCCGGAGAAGACCGCGACGGCCGCGACCAGTTCCTTGTACGTGGGGTCCTTCTCCAGGACCAGGTCCCACTTGTTGGCGATCACGGCAAGCCCTCGGCCGGTCTGGATCACCCGGGCGGCGATCTTGCGATCCTCCGTGGTGAAGCCCTCGCTCGCGTCCAGCACGAGCACGGCCACGTGCGCGCGTTCGATCGCTCGCACGGCGCGCACGTAGCCGTAGTACTCCACTCCCTCCGTGCGGGACGGACGGCGGAGGCCTGCGGTGTCGACGAATCGGACGCGGCCGCCCGGCCAGGTCACCACGGCGTCGACAGCGTCGCGTGTTGTGCCTGCCTCCTCGTACACCACGGAGCGCTCCTGCCCCACCAACCGGTTGAACAGCGACGACTTGCCCACGTTCGGCCGGCCCACGATGGCGAAGCGCGGTTCCCCCGCTGCCTCCCCCTCCTGGCCGTCCGTCTCGGCTTGGGGAAGGAGCACGACGATCCGGTCGAGCAGGTCACCGGCCCCTCGCCCGTGGAGCGCCGAGACCGGCACCGGCTCGCCCAACCCCAACGAGGAGAACCGCGCGGCGTCGGCCTCCTCCCGGTCCGAATCGACCTTGTTGGCCACGAGGAGGACGGCGGCCCTGACCCGGCGGAGCCGCCGGGCCAGGGCCGCGTCCTCCTCCTGCTCCCCGGTCTGTGCATCCACCACCAGAAGGACGACGTCTGCGTCCTCCGTGGCCCCCTCCGCCTGCCGGGCAACAAGGGCATCGACCCCCCGGGCCTTGGCGGCGAAACCCCCGGTGTCGACGACCCGGAATCGCCGCCCGCCCCACTCGGCCTCGAGCTCCACCCGGTCGCGGGTGACGCCGGGGCTCTCGTGGGCGATGGCCTCCCGGCGGCCGAACAGCCGGTTCGCAAGCGTCGACTTCCCCACGTTCTGACGACCCACCACGGCGACGATCGGCAACCGGGGGCCCGGGCTCCCTCGCTCCTCGCGCTCGCCGTCGCCGCTACGCACCCGAGGCCTCCAGCCGTTCGCGAGCGATCGCCAAAGCCGCGCGCAGGACCTCGTCCGGGTCCTTTCCGGTCGTGTCCACGAGGACGGCGTCCGGGGCCGGGATGAACGGGTTCACCCGCTCGTCCAGGGCATCCCTGTTGGCAAGGGCTTCGGCCACATCGGGGGTTGGCGTTGGGCCGACGCTCGAGGCCGCGGGCGCAGCGTCGCTCTGGAGGGGCTCGCGCCGCTCGCGGACCCTGCGCGCCACACGCTCGTCGGGCGCCGCAACCAAGAAGATCTTGACGGCAGCGTCGGGGAACACCACGGAGCCGATGTCCCGACCCTCCATCACGGCTCCCCCGCTGCCCAGCCGGCGCTGCTCGTCCCGGAGCACGGTCCGAACCTCGGGGTGACGCGAGAGGGTCGAGACGTTGACCTCGACCTCAGGGATCACGAGGTCGGGCGAAGGAGGCTCACCGTCGATGAGGACGACGGAAGGTGAGGGCCTCGAGCTGAGGTCGAACCTGATCCCTCGAGCCACCTGCGCCAAGGCCGGACCGTCCTCGAGGTCGACCCCTGCCCTGAGCGCCCGCAGGGTCGCCGCCCGATACATCAGCCCGGTGTTGACGTATGGAAGGCCGAGCGCCCGGGCCAGCCGTTCGGCCAGCGTGCTCTTGCCCGATCCGGCCGGCCCGTCGATGGCCACCACCCGCGCGGCCACGTCAGGCCGCCCCGACCCTGGCCCCCAACGCCGAAAGGGCCGGGAGGAAGCCCGGGAAGGACACCTCGGACCACTCCATGCCATCGATCTCACATTCGTCCCGGGCTCCGAGGGCCGCGATCGCCGCCGCCATTGCCAGGCGGTGGTCGCGGCGGGCGGAAGTCCTGCCACCGGCCAGCCCCCCGCCCTGGACCACCAGGTCCTCACCCTCGACCTCGGCCCGGCCGCCCAGGTCCCGGACCATCTCGGCCACCCCGGCCAGCCGGTCGCTCTCCTTGGCTCGAAGCTCGGCGCCTTCGGCGAACCGGGTCGCCCCGTCCGCATGGGCGGCGAGGGCCGCGAGGACCGGCACCTCGTCGATCACGAGTGGCATCTCTCCCGCCGTCACCTCGGTTCCGCGCAGCCCCGCGACGTGAGCCACGAACAGCTCACCCACCGGCTCCCCCAGCTCCTCTCCGGTCACGCGCGACTCCGTGCCGACGCCCATACGTTCGAGGATCGACAGGAAGTGCGTGCGGGTGGGGTTCAGCCCGACGCCTCGGATGGTGAGCTCCCCTCCCGTGAGGATCGCCGCCCCCGCAAGGAACGCGGCTGACGACACGTCGCCAGGCACCTCCGCCTCGAAGTCATCGTGCTGGAACCGGGAAACGGATATGGTCCGCTCCACCTCCTCCAGGCGAAGGGGGGCGCCCAGCCGGCGAAGGGCTCGTTCCGTGTGGTCTCGGGTCCGGGCCGGCTCCACCACCGTCGTCCACCCATCGGCCGCCAGGCCGGCGAGGAGGATGGCCCCCTTCGCCTGGGCGGTGGGCACAGCGAGCTCATGGCTGATCCCCTTTAACGGCCGGCCTTGGACCTCCACCGGTGGATGTCCGTGGTCAGTGCGGATCGACGCGCCCATCTCCCGGAGCGGCACCGCCACCCGTTCCATGGGCCGCGCCCGAAGGCTCTCGTCACCCGTCAGCGTGGAGGTGAAGTGCGACGCCGCCAGGACCCCGGTGAGCAGCCGCATGGTGGTGCCGGAGTTGCCGCAGTCGAGCGGTCGTCCAGGCACCTGGAGACGATCCCTTCCCTCACCCTCGATGATCAGCTCGGCCCCGGCCTTAGTGGGACCTACCCTGCCATCGACCGTGAGCCCGGCGCCGATCCCCTCATGCTCCAGCATCGAACCCCAAGCCTCAAGCCGAGGTCGAGCTCGGACTCCGACCACCGCGGCCAGGCATCGCGCGGTTGACGCCACGTCCAGAGCCCCTGGCAGGCCCGTCAACACGGATGTCCCCCGGGCCGTGGCCGAAAGGATCAACCAGCGGTGAGCGATGGACTTGTCTCCGGGGACGACGGCCTCGCCCTCCACGGTGCCGCCGGGCTCGACCTGGATGCGCACGTCGACCCCCTAGGCAAGCCGGACGGGTTCGAACCCCCGCCCCTGGAGGGCCCTGACCGCGTCGTCGGCCGCGGAGGAGACCACGGTCAGGTGGACGGTGCCCCGTCCGCCTTCCGGTGAATGGACGATCTGCAGGTCCTCGATGTTCACGCCTCCGGATCCCAGGCACGCGGTGAGGTCGGCCAGCGCCCCGGGCCGGTCTGGGACGGCCACCTGGAGCACGGACACCCCCGTCCTCACCGTGGGTTTGGCCCCGAGGGTCAGGCGGGCTTCCTTCGCTTCGGTGAACGCCCGCTCGACGTCTCGGCCCGACCCGGCGATGACCATGTCGCGGATCTCCGACAGGCGCTTGGCGTACAGGTCGATGGCCTCGGCGATCTGGGCCCGGTTGGCCAGCAGGATGTCGCTCCACAGCTGCGGGCTGGAGGCTGCCAGGCGAGTGAGATCCCTGAACCCTCCGGCTGCCAGTAGCAGGATGTCGGGCTCGCCCGCCTCCTCCGTTGCGGCAAGGCCCATCAGCGCGGTCGCGGCCACTTGGGGGAGGTGGCTGACCATGGCCACCAACCGATCGTGACGAAAGGGATCCATCACCATGGGCTTGGCCCCGACCTTCTCCACCCAGGCCGAGACCTGTACCGTCGCGGCCTCCGCCGTGGCCGACGATGGGGTCAGCACCCATACGATCCCGTCGAGGACCGAGGATGAGGCCCCATCGGGACCCGAGCGCTCCGACCCCCCCATGGGATGGCCACCGACGAATCGCGACCTGTCCCCACGCGGGACGGTCCTCTCGACCTCAACCAACACGTGAGACTTCACACTTCCCACGTCGGTGACCACGGCATCGGTGGCCTCGGCCAGCGCCTCGGCCACCACCGCGGCGATGTTCGGCACCGGTGTGCACACGAAGACAAGAGACGTTCCCGCCACCGCGTCCGCGATCGAGCCTCCCGCCTGCAGCCCCGAGCGCTCCGAGGCTCGGGCGAGGACGTTCGGGTCGGGGTCGAACCCACGGACCTCTTCCCCCGCGGCTCGGGCGGCCATGGCGATGGACGTCCCGATCAGGCCCGTCCCGACCACGGCGACGTGCTCATCCGAGGTCATCGCGAAGGGACTCCGCCCCGTCGAGGTAGGTGTGCACCACCCGGTCCGGTGGACGATCCGTGTAGAAGTGCATGAGGACCCGGACCACCATTGGCATCGCGCCCTCGACCGGGATCTCTCGGGCGCACAGGAGGGGCACGTGGCCCAGTCCCATCTTTCGAGCCGCCTCGGCCGGGAACGCCGACCGGAGGTCGTCGGTGGCGGTGAAGAAGACGCTCACGATGTCGCCGCTGGCCACCCCGTTTCGCTCGAGCATCGCCGCCAGCAGCCGCTCCGTCGCGGACAGCACCGATCCGGTGGCGTCCTCCGCCACACGGATGGCCCCCCGGGCCGCTCGGACCTTCGGATCTGCCATGGGTCGCTCGGGCCTCAGGCTACAGGGACGCAGAGGGCCGCCGCCCCGGAAAGGGGTGCTCCGGCGACCTGATGCGGCTACAACCCGGCCGCTTGGTACAGAGCCCGGACCTCCGAAGGCGTGAGGTCTCGCCGCTCGCCCGGGCGAAGCCGGCCGAGCCTCACCGGACCGACCCTGAGACGGATCAGTCGGCGAACCGGGAGGCCAACGGTGGCCAGCATCCGGCGGACCTCGCGCTTGCGACCCTCGGCCATGACCAACCGGATCGCTCCCTTGCCCTCCGCTCGGGCGACCGAGTGGGCCGCCACGGCCCGGGCCGGGCCGTCCTCGAGCTCCACCCCCCGGCGCAGCCGGCCGATCTGCTGCCTGGTTGGGATGCCCTCCACCTCGGCCAGGTACTCCTTCTCCACCCCGTGCCGGGGGTGGAGGAGCCGGTTCGCCAGCTCGCCGTCGTTCGTAAGGAGCAGGAGCCCCTCGGTCTCCCGGTCCAGCCGTCCGACCGGGAAGACCCGGGCGTCCTCCGGAAGGTAGGCCCCCAGGTCCGTCTTGGCGTGGGGATCCCGCAAGGTCGTCGTCACCCCTATCGGCTTGTGCAGGGCGAGGTAGCGGAGGTCGGGATCGACGCTCGCCCGGCGCCCGTCCACCTCCACGACGTCTCGGGACGGATCCACTCGGTCGCCCAGGAGGGCCACCCGCCCATTCACACTGACCCGCCCCTCACGGATCAGGTCCTCGGATGCCCGGCGCGAGCCGAATCCGGCCCGGGCCAGGGTTCGCTGCAACCGCTCCTCGGGCATGGCGGAGGAGCTAGTCGCCCGCCTCGGCCTCGGCTTCCTCCCCTGAAACCTGGCCGAGCAGCGGGGCGAGCGGAGGGAGCGCGGAGATGGAGGGAAGTCCGAGACGCTCCAGGAAGTCCGGAGTCGTCCCGTACACCATGGGTCGGCCAGGACCCTCCTCCCGGCCAACCTCGGCAACCAACCCCCGGTCCACCAGCGCCCGAATGACCCCGTCGGAGTTCACCCCCCGGATCCCGGTGATCTGGTGCCGAGTCACCGGCTGCTTGTAGGCCACGATGGCCAGGGTCTCGAGCGACGCCTTGGTCAGGCGGGCGTGCCGCGAGGAAAGCACGTACTGCTCGACGAACGGCGCCGCGTCTGGATGGGTGCTCAGGCGCCACCCGCCGGCCACGTTTCGAAGCACGACGCCCGACCCCCGTTCCTCGTACGCACGGGCGAGGGCCTCGCACAACTGGTCCACCTCGTGACGATCCATCTCCAAGGACTGGGCCAGCACGGTCGAGGAGACCGGCTCGTCCGAGACGAACAGCAGCGCTTCCAGCGCGCGCGTCGCGTCCGGGGGCTGGCTCACCCCTCGCGCCCCCGCCACTCGACATCGATCTCGCCGAACGTCTCCGCCTGCGCCAGGCCGACCTTGCCCTCTCGGTACAGCTCGAGGAGGGCGAGGAACCGCACGACGACGTGGATCCGCTCCTCGCAGTCGGCCACCAGGTCGCGGAACCTGGCTCGCCCCATCCGGCCGAGGGCGTCGGTCACAGCGCTCACGGCGTCCTCCATCGAGTAACGGATGGGTGTGACGTGATAGAGGTCGAGAGACGGCGGCGGCCGGAGCAGTGTCGCGGCGATCCTCGCCAGGTCGTGGGCCGAGACCCGCTCGAGCACGTCGGGGTACAGGTGGGCGAACTCCGGCGGAGGGCCGGCGCCCCGTGTGTGGTGGAGCGCCTCCTTCTCCATCCTCTCAGCCATCTCACCGGCCACCTGGCGGATGGCGGCCAGCTCCAGGCTCCGCGCGTACGCGAGGTCGGGCGACACGCCAAGCATGTCCTCCTCGTCCAGGACCTCGGGCCGCGGCATGAGCCGGCCCACCTTCAGTTCCAGCAGGACGGCGCAGACCGCCAGGAACCATGTCGCCTCCTCGAGGGTCCAGTTCTCGACCCGCTTCGAGTACGACAGGTAGAGGTCGGTGACGCGTCCGATGGATACATCGCACACGTCGACCTTCTGCTCCAGGATGAGGTCCGCCAGGAGCCGGAACGGCCCGGCGAACACCGGCAGCTCGACCGTGAATCTGCCACCAGCGTCGGTCCGCTCGTCGCTCATGCCAGGTTCATCGCCCGTCGGACGGCTTTCATCGTGTCTTCCACCACCGGCCGAACCTTCGCGGCGCCCTCGGCCAGGACCTCGTCCACGATCTCCGGCGTCCGTTCGAGCTCCGCGCGCCGCTCGCGGAACGGGCGGTAGTACTCGACGATCCGGTCGGCCAGGTCCATCTTGTCCTCGACGCATCCCAAGGCGCCCGAACGACAGTTCGCGTCGATCCACGCAACGTGGTCCGGCGCGGAGAACAGCCGCTGCAGCGTGAAGATGGGGCAGATCTCGGGCCGCCCCGGATCGCCCAACCGAATCTTCTTGGGGTCGGTGATGAAGGTCCGCACCTTCGCCCTGATGTCGTCCGGCCCGTCCGAGACGCCGATGAAGTTGTCCAACGACTTCGACATCTTCCGGCCGTCGGAACCGGGGATGAGGGGCGACTCGGAGAGCAGCGGTTGGGGCTCCACCAGGACGGGGCCGTACAGCCGGTTGAACCGGCGCACGATCTCCCGGGAGATCTCCAGATGCGACACCTGGTCCTCCCCGACGGGCACCAGCTCCCCCTTCACGATTGTGATGTCCACCGTCTGGATCACCGGGTAACCCAGGAGCCCGTAGTTCGCGATGTCGCGCTCGGCCAGATCGCGGAGGCGCTCCTTGTAGGTGGGGACCCGTTCCAGCCATCCGAGGGGCGTGATCATGCCGAGCAGCAGGGTGAGCTCGGCGACCTCCGGGACGTCGGACTGGCGGTAGACCGTGGCCTTGGCCGGATCGATCCCGGCGGCCAGCCAGTCGAGCACGAGGCCACGGACCCGATCGGGCAGCAGCTCGGTCCGGTCGTAGTCCGTCGTGAGCATGTGCCAGTCCGCAACGAAGAAGAACGCGTCGTGCTCTTCCTGGAGCTTCCTCATGTTGAGGATGTTGCCGAACCAGTGGCCGACGTGGAGGGGACCGGTCGGGCGGTAGCCCGTCAGGACCCTGGCCCTACGCGCGGTGTCCGGGGGCGATGTGGAGGGAGCCTTCGTGTCGATGTCGCGATGATACTGCCGGGACCGGGAGGCTCCCCCGAAGGATCAGCAGTTCTCGGCGCCGGCGACGACCGTGCAGACCGCGCGGAACAGGCCGTTCACGATGCTGAGGAACGGGCCGCCCAGCAGGAAGAAGATCGCCAGCATGAACAGCACGAGGTACTGGTCCAGGCCCTGATAGATCTCCCGAACCCGGGGCGACAGGACCCGGGCCAGCAGCTTCGAGCCGTCCAGGCCCGGCACCGGCATGAGTTGGATGACGAGCATGTACACGTTCACCAGGAGCCACGAATAGGCGAACGTGGCCGCCTCGCCTGCCAGGCCGAACCGGAGCGCGATCCCGGCCACGGCCGCCAGCACCAGGTTCGCTCCCGGTCCGGCGAGGACGACGATCAGCGAGTCCCGACTCGGGTTTCGAAGGTGCCTGAAGTCCAGCGGCATGGCTTTGGCGTACGCGAACACCGGGATGACGAAGCCGGCCTCGGCCGCGACAAGGATCAGCGCCAGCGCGGGCAAGATGATGGTCCCGAAGGGGTCGATGAGCGGCCGGGGGTCCAGCGTCAGCCGACCCCACCGACGAGGGCTTGGATCGCCGAGGCGGTCGGCGGCGAGCGCGTGACCGTACTCGTGGAGCACCAGGCTCGGAACCAGTGCGATGAGCAAGTAGAGCGCGAACCTCAGACCATCCACGACGGCTCCCGTGCTCCGCCCGTCAGCCGCCGTACCAGCCGTGGACGAGCGGTGGAGGCTCGACCGGACGTTCGCTCAGGGTGAGCGCCGACAGGACGCGAGCGATGCACTCGCGGGCGGCGGCCTCGTCTCGGGCGTGGATCGTCCCGATCTCCTCCCCCGTCTCCAGCTGGTCTCCGATCTTTGGCCGGAACACGATACCGACCGCGGGATCGACCGGGTCTCCCTTCTTCTTCCTTCCCGCCCCGAGATCGGTGCTGGCCCGGCCGAGGGCCTCAGCGTCCACCGCGGCGAGGTGCCCGCCGCGATCGGCCTCGATTGGACGGCGCACCGGGGCCTTCGGGAGGACCGTCCACGGATCGTCGACGACCCTGGGGTCGCCCCCCTGGGCCTCCACCATGGCCCGGAACGCCTCCAGGGCCTTCCCCGAATCCATGGCCGTGGCCGCGGCGCTCCGCCCCTCGCCCATACCGGCATCGGTGAGGCGCGACAGCGCTTCACCCGCGAACAGCACGGAGAGATCGCGCAGTCGCCCATGCGATCCCCCCGAGAGAAGCGTCACGGCCTCCGCGATGTCGAGGGCGTTGCCGATGGCCTCCCCCAGGGGTTGGGACATGTCCGTCACCGCGGCCCGGCACGTCCTCCCCCAATCGGCGGCCAGGGCCGTGCACGTCTCGGCCAGGGCACGGGCGTCCTCCGGCGTCTTCATGAACGCTCCGCTGCCCGCCTTCACGTCGAGCAGGATGAGCTCGGTCTCCACGGCGAGCTTCTTCGACATCACGCTCGCCGCGATGAGCGGGATGGAGGGCACCGTGGCGGTGGCGTCGCGGAGCGAGTACAGCGCCCCGTCGGCGGGGACGATGTCGTGGGTCTGCGCCGCAACGGCGCATCCGACCCGCTCCACCTGGCGCACGAGCTCCTCGGGCGACAGCTCGGTGCGAAGTCCGGGGATCGACTCGAGCTTGTCCAGGGTGCCGCCGGTGTGGCCCAGCCCCCTACCGGAGAGCTTGGCCACCGCCAGGCCGAGCGAGGCCGCGAGCGGGACGAAGGCCAAGGTCACGCCGTCGGCCACGCCGCCGGTCGAGTGCTTGTCCACGGTGGGGCGGGACACGTCGCTGAGAGCGATGGTCCTGCCCGACGCGACCATGGCCCGGGTCAGGGCCAACGTCTCGCCGGGGTCCAGCCCCCGGATGAACGCTGCCATCAGGAAGGCGGCGGCCTGGTAGTCGGGGATCTGGCCCTCGGCGAACCGTGTGACGAACCCAGCCAGGTCCTCCGGCTGCAGGCGCCTGCCATCACGCTTGAGGGCGAGCACATGTCGAGGGTCCTGCATCGTCACCTCGTCCTCGCCCTCTCCCTGTTACCTCGGGCGATAGCACCGTCGACCTCACCTCGAGGGTTTGCCCACCACGGGCGAAGCTCGCGAGGCGAACCGTCAACCTTCGGCCGAGGGAAGACTCGACCGATCATCCTCACAGCCCGATCTCTGGGGCGAAGCTCTCCCCCGCCAGGCCCTCGGTCTTGACGTCCAGGAGGTCGGCGACAGTGGCACCGAGATCGGCGAACGTCGGGCGGGATCCCAGGTCGACCGGGCCATCGGGCAGACCGGACGCGAGCAATGGTGTGCGCTCCCGGGAATGGTCCGTTGGCGGGGTCGTGGGGTCGCACCCGTGGTCGCCCGTGAGCAACATCACTCCCCCGTCCAGGGCCGATTCCAGCTCGGCCAGGCGAGGGTCGAGGGCCTCGATGCACGCGGCATAGCCCCTCGGATCGTTGCGATGGCCGTACTTGCTGTCGAAGTCCACCAGGTTGGTGAACACGAGGGTCGGCGAGGGGCGCGCCAGGTACTCGAGCGTGATGTCGAGGCCATGGTCGTTCGAGTCGGAGTAGCGGGCCTCGGTCATCCCCTGTCCGGCGAAGATGTCCTGGATCTTCCCAACACCGTACACGCCGACCCCGCCGTCGCGGCAGAAGTCGAGGACGGTCTTCCCCGGAGGCGGCATCGAGAAGTCACGCCTCTCCGGAGTTCGGGTGAAGTAAGCGGGCGTTCCGGTGAACGGCCGGGCGATGACTCTCCCCACGTTGTGCTCCCCGGTGAGGATGCGCCGCGCGACACGGCACCACTGGTACAGGGTCGGGAGCGGGACGACCTCCTTGTGCGCCGCGATCTGGAAGACGGAGTCGCCGCTCGTGTACACGATGGGCCGCCCCGTGCGCAGGTGCTCCTCACCCAGCTCCTCGATGATCTCGGTCCCGGATGCCGCCCTGTTGCCGAGCACCGTGCGGCCGATCGCCTCCTCGAACGGATGGATGACCTCCGGTGGGAAGCCCTCCGGGTACAGGGGGAACGGGCGCTCCAGGACGATGCCGCACATCTCCCAGTGACCCGTGGTCGTGTCCTTGCCCGCGGAACGCTCGGTGAGGCGGCCGTGGGCGGTCCCCGGCCCCGCCGTCGTCGCCATGCCCTCGATCGGCGTAAGCAGGCCCAGGCCGAGCCGTTCGAGGTTCGGCGCCTGGATCCCACCAACCGCCCGGGAGCAGTTTCCGAGCGTGTCCGAGCCCTCGTCGCCGTACGCCGCGGCGTCGGGAGCGTCTCCCACTCCGAACGAGTCGCACACGAGCATCAGGATCCTGGGGACGCGAGCCGTGGTCACCAACCGGTCACCGCCCCTCGCCCCGCTGCTTGCACCCGATGCACAGGATGGCCCACGGGAGCGCCTCCAGACGTTCGATCGCGATCGGTCGGCCGCAGGACTCGCAGCTCCCGTACGTTCCGAGCTCCATCTTGGTCACGGCCCTGTTCACGTCCCGCAGGTTGGAGCGCAGGGCTTTCATCACCGACAGCAGCCGGGCGCGTTCCGCCGTGCTGTGCGCGCTGTCGGCGAAGCCCCGCTCCACGTCGATCTCGACATCGTCCGAGTCGGGCGCGCCGCCCAGCTCCACGATCTCCTTGCGCAGGTTGTCCCGGTGCTCGTCCAGGACGGCCCGGAGGTCGGCCATCTTCGTCTCGTCGATCACGCCCGGTCCCCCGTCGCCACGGCTCCCGTCCGCCGGGCCCGAGGATGTGTGCTGAAGTACACCTCGCGGAGATGTTCCTTGGTGACCAGGGTATAGATCTGCGTCGTGGCGACGCTCGCGTGACCCAGGAGCTCCTGGACCACTCGGACATCGGCCCCCCCCTCGAGCAGATGGGTGGCGAAGGAATGGCGGAGGGTGTGCGGTGTCACCCGCTTGCCGATGCCGGCGCTCCGCACGTGGGCCGCCAGGATCTTCGCGCAGCCCTGCCGGGAGAGACGCCCACCCCGCTGGTTGAGGAACAGGGCCGACCGCGAGCGAACTGTGGCCAGGGACGGTCGCCCACGAGTGAGGTAGGCGGCCACCGCCCCTCGGGCATACCGCCCGAGCGGCACGTCGCGCTCCTTGCTCCCCTTGCCCAGCACCCGGACGCTCCCCTCGTCCATCTCGAGGTCGTCGACGTCGAGGCCGACCAGCTCGGTCACTCGAAGGCCCGCCCCATACAACATCTCGAGCACCGCACGATCCCGAAGGCCAGCAGGGGTCTCGTCCGGGCGTGACGCCAGGAGCCGCTGGACGTCCTCGACCGAGAGCGGGTGAGGGAGCGATCGAGGAAGCTTGGGGCGGACCACGCCCGCGGAGGGGTCCCGGTCGGCCCGACCCTCCCGCATGAGGAACCGATGGAACGATCGCACCGATGACAGGGCTCGGACCACCGAGGTGGCCCGGTAGGGCCTCCCATCGTGATGCGTCGAGGACGACAACCGGGCGATGAACCCGGCCACGGCGGCGTCGTCGACGGCCCGCGCGTCGCGTACCTCGCGGGACGCGAGGTACGAGGCGTAGCGCGCCAGGTCCCGCCGGTACGCAGAAAGTGTGTTCGCGGACAGTCCCCGCTCCACCGAGAGGTGATCGAGGAACCGCTCGATCTGGGTCGACATGACCTCCGTCACTGGCCTCCTCCGGCGTGCGCCCTAGGACAAACCGTCGACGAGGCTACCGAGCGGCACGAATGCGAGGTCGTGGGCCTCGGCCACGCCCTGGTTCGTCACCTGCCCCGCGTAGACGTTCACGCCGTGTGCCAGCGCACCATCGAGCCGGACCGCCTCCTCCAGGCCGTGCGCCGCAATCTCGAGCGCATACGGAAGCGTGACGTTCGTCAGCGCGTACGTGGAGGTGCGCGGGACCGCGCCGGGCATGTTCCCCACGCAGTAATGGACTACATCGTGCACCACGTACACGGGATCGGAATGGGTGGTCATGTGGGCCGTCTCAACGCAGCCGCCCTGGTCGATCGAGATGTCCACGATGACGGCGCCGGGCCGCATGGTTCGCACCATGTCCTCGGTGACGAGCTTCGGGGCCCGGGCCCCCGGCACCAGCACGGCGCCGATCACGAGATCTGCCTCCGGCACGAGCTGCTCGATCGCCAGCACGCTGCTCATCACGGTCTGGATCCGTCCCCGCTGGATCTGATCGACGAATCGCAGACGGTCGACGTTCTTGTCCAGGACGACGACCTCCGCTTCCATCCCCGCGGCGATCCACGCAGCGTTCAGCCCGGCCATCCCCGCGCCGAGCACCAGGACCCGCGCGGGGGCGACACCCGAGGCCCCGCCCATCAACACGCCCCGGCCTCCGTACGGCCGCTCGAGGAAGTTCGCCCCAACGTGCGGGGCCATCCGCCCCGCGATCTCGCTCATCGGGGCGAGGAGCGGCAGGCGGCCGTCCTCGAGCTGAACCGTCTCGTAGGCGACGGACGCCACCTTCCGCTCGATCAGGAACTCGGTCAGTCGCTTGTCCGCGGCGAGGTGGACGTACGTGAACAGGACCTGGCCCTCCCGGAACCGGTCGTACTCCTCGGGCTGGGGCTCTTTCACCTTTAGGATCATGTCCGAGGTGTCGAAGACCGCGCCGGCGTCGGGTAGGATCTCGGCTCCAGCCGCCCTGAACCGTTCGTCGGAGAGGGCCGAGCCCATGCCGGCGCCCGCCTCCATGACCACCTCGTGGCCCGCTCTGGCGAGCTCGCGAACCCCCTCGGGCGTGGCCGCCACCCGGAACTCGTTGTCCTTGACCTCTCTCGGGATCCCGACGATCACGTTCGGCTCCCTCTCCTGGCCAGGATGCGACAGAAGCGTACCCGACCGCGCCGGACAGGCTCAGCAGGCCGAGCTCAGCAGGGGAGCTCAGCCCGGGATCGTCTCGCGCCGGCCAGGAGCAGCGCCACCGCGGTCTTCGCGTCGCGCACCCGGCCGGCTCGCGCAGCGGCGACCATCTCGTCGAGCGGCCGGCGCAGCACCTCGATCCCCTCCTCCGGGGTCCCCTCCTGTCGGTCACCCGTCCACGCCTCGAACAGATGGATGTACTCGTCGGCGAAGCCCGCGGAGGTGTAGATGCCCCCAACGAACTCGAGCGATCGGTGGCGGTACCCCGTCTCCTCGAACAGCTCCCGGGCCGCACAATCGAGCGCGTCCTCCCCGTCCACGTCGAGGATGCCTGCCGGGATCTCCACGAGGGTCCGGCGGATGGCCGGGCGGAACTGCCGCACTAACAGGACGTCGCCGTCCGGCGTCAGCGGAAGGACCGCTGCGGCTCCCGGATGGCGGATCACCTCGAAGTCGTGGCCGTCCCAGGACTCGACCTCGACGCGGATCAGCCGTCCGGCGAAGCCCTCCCTCGTCGATTGGGGCTCCACCGAGGTGTCCGTCAGCCGGAGACGGGGACGGGGCGCTCCGCCGAGGCGGTCCGATGGGCGTGCGCCGCTCCCACGAACTCCCGGAAGAGCGGGTGCGGCCTGGTGGGCCGGGACCGGAGCTCCGGATGGAACTGGCCCCCCATGAAGAACGGGTGGTCGGGCAGCTCGATGATCTCCACCAATCGTCCGTCGGGCGAGAGGCCGGAGAACACCAGCCCGTGCTCCGAGAGGATCTGATGGTAGGTCGGGTTGACCTCGTAGCGATGCCGGTGACGCTCGTACACGACCTGCTCCCCGTAGGCTGCCGCGGCCCTGGTCCCCGGCACCAGATGGCAGGGCTGTGCCCCCAGGCGCATGGACCCACCGAGGTCGGATACGTTCTTCTGCTCGGGCAAGAGGTCGATCACCGGGTGGGGGGTCGCCGGGTCGAACTCAGAGGAGTTCGCGCCCCCGAGGCCACACACGTTCCGCGCGTACTCGATGACGGCACACTGCAGCCCCAGGCACAGACCGAGGAACGGCACACCACTCTCCCTCGCGTAGTGGATCGCCTCGAGCTTTCCCTCGATGCCCCGCCACCCGAACCCGCCGGGCACCACGATGCCGTCGATGCCCGACAGCACGGTGGCGGCATCGGCCTGGTCGAGCTCGTCCGACGACACCCACGTGATGTCCACCTCGGCCCCGTGGTGGAACCCTCCGTGGCTGAGGGCCTCGATCACCGACAGGTAGGCGTCTCGGAGGTTCACGTACTTCCCGACGATCGCGATCGATACCGGGTCGGTCGCAGCGTCGATCCGCTCGATCAGGCCATTCCACTCGGAGAAATCCGGCTCGGCGTCGATCCGGAGATGGTTGGCGAGCTCGCGATCCAGCCCCTCCCTTCGAAGCAACGGCGGCACCCGGTAGATCGAGTCCGCATCCGGCGCGGAGATCACGCCGGAGATCGGAACGTCGCACAGGAGGGAGATCTTCTCCTTCAGGTGGCGCCCGATGGGCCGGTCGGAGCGGCACACGATGACGTCGGGCTGAAGGCCCAGCGAACGCAGCTCCTTCACCGAGTGCTGCGTCGGCTTGGTCTTCAACTCACCGGTGGGGCCGATGAACGGCATGAGCGAGACGTGGACGAACGCGCACCGGTCTCGCCCGACCTCGTTCCTGAGTTGCCGGATGGCCTCCAGGAACGGGAGGCTCTCGATGTCACCGACCGTGCCGCCGACCTCGACGATCAGCAGATCGGCGTTCTCGGCGGTGGCGTAGGACCGGATCCGGTCCTTGATCTCGTCGGTGATGTGCGGGATGACCTGCACGGTCTTGCCCAGGTAATCGCCCCGACGCTCCTTCTGGATGACCGCGGAGTAGACCGCGCCGGTGGTGAGGTTGGAGCCGCGGTGCATGTTCTCGTCGGTGAACCGCTCGTAATGGCCGAGGTCGAGGTCGGTCTCGGCTCCGTCGTCCAGGACGAACACCTCGCCGTGCTCGAACGGGTTCATGGTCCCGGGATCCACGTTGACGTACGGATCGAGCTTCTGGAGGGCGACCCGCAGGCCACGCGACGTGAACAGCCGGCCCAGCGAGGCAGCGGTGATCCCCTTGCCAAGGCCCGAGGCGACCCCACCGGTGACGAAGACGAACTTCGGCTCTTTCTGCACCTCGGGATTGCATCCTAGCAGACAGGGGTGACGTGCCGCGTCTACGAGGGTTCGTCGGAAGCGGGGACCCTGCCCAGCCGGTCGAACCATCGAAGCGGCGCGACGGTGTCGATGAGGCGGGAAAGCGTCACGGTGTCGGCGAGCACGTTCAGTGTGACCGCCACGCCGGCCGCCACCCACACCCACGGCGATGGGAGGACGACGTACAGTCCAAGGCCGGCCGTGAAGCCCAGGAGGTTCGATCCCCCGTCTCCGAGCATCGCCCGCTCACGAAGATCTGCCGGGAGGGCGAGGATCGCACCCAGCAGGACTCCGGGCACGCTCGGCGCCATCCGCATGGGAACGCCGGCCACCAGGACGGCCCCTCCGGCGAGCACGAAGTACTTGAGGGCCCTGCCGGGACGGACGTCCAACCCGTTCCCCAGGTTGGCGCAGCCCGCCAGTAGGACGACGCCGGCCAGGCGGGTGACACCGGGGTGGACGGGCTGAGCCGCCACCACGACCACCGAGCTCCCCACGATGACGACCAGCTTGATGATGCCGGTGGTCATGTGGCCCGACCCCAATGACCTCACGTGCGCACGAAGCCCTCGAGGGCCGGAGGCGATGAGGTCGTCCATCAGCCCCACGGCGAACACCAGCAGGCTTCCACCGAGCGAGATCCATGCGGCGGCATCGAGCGACAGTCCCTGCACGGTCACGATGGCCAGGCCGGCGAACAGGCCGACGATCGCCCCGGGGACGATGGCCACCAGCCCGAGGATCGCGGGAAGTTGCTCGCCCCGGTAGTTCTCGGTCCGGAACCCGCTCCACCCCATCATCGAAGCCCTAGGGCACGCGGCACCACCGCGAACAGGACGTCGAGACCCTGCCGGGCTCGATGAGCGAACCCTCCGATGCCTCGCCCGGTTGCCCGGTGGTCGAGGTCCGCCGGGACCTCGACCACCCGGAACCCCCGGCGAACGGCGTCGATCGTCATCCCCGTCTCCAGCCCGAACCCCGCCGACATGGGCCGGCAGGCCTCGATCGCCTCGTGGGTGATCGCGCGTTGTCCCGAAAGCGGCTCGACGGCCTGGAACCCGCTCAGCAACCGGATGGCGCGCCCGGCCGACCGCTTCACCAGCCCGAACCCCCCGTTCCGCGCCGGAGGCAAGACGGCGATCGCAAGGTCGGCCCGGCCCTCGAGCACCTCGGATAGGACCGGACCGAGCCGAGCCGCGGTGTGGCCGAGGTCCGCGTCGGCGAGGAGCCAGACCCCAGCAGGCGGGAGCCGGCGGAGCGCGGCGTCGACCGCCCGGCCCTTGCCCGCCCGGCGCCGACCTAGCAGGACCCCCGCCCCCGCGGCCAGGGCCGCGGAGGCTGTCCCGTCGGTGGAGGCGTCGTCCATGACCACCACCTCCGCGATCTGCGGGATGGAGCGGAGGGCCGACACCGTGGCCGCGATCCGGTCTCCCTCGTTGCGGGCAGCGACGAGCGCGCGCACGCTCGGGTTGGTCACGTGAGGGGTGGAAGGGGGGCCGTCGCTCCGGCCTTGATCCCGTAGTTGCCTCCCTGTCCCAGGACCAGGAGCCGCTCCAGCCCGAGGACGAGCGCCGCTCCGCCAACCGAGAAGTCGAGATCGTCCACAGTGACCATCGACGGCTCCGTGCCGTCGCCGGCGGCTCCATCGGCCCGCAGCGCCGGGACGAACGGATAATCGGTCGACACGCTCTCACCCGCGGCGACGGTGGCACCACGCTGGACGAGCCCCTCCACCAGGGGCACGAAGAAGAGCTGCGGATCGACCAGGGGCTCGCCTCGCCCACCGGAGAGGACGATCACCAACTGGTCCTTGCCTCCGATCCCCGGGAGGTCTCCCTGCGAGATCGAGGGCGAACCCGGCGTGGTGGTCAGGAAGTTCGTGGTCAGGAGGTCGTCCAGGATGTCCGTTCCGCTCGGCGAGACGGCGCGCCGGGGCGCGCCCACGGCCAGGCGCTGGGCGAGCACCTCGGCCGCGCGCATCTGGAGCGTCGCCGTCTCGGTGTTGCCCGCCATCCCCAGGAGCTCCGCCAGCGCCTCCCGGGATGATTCGTCGCCGACCGCTATCCGGTCGGTGATCGACAGCTCGGCCACCATCCTGACGGCCGCCTCCGACAGCGAAAGCCGTACTTGGGACAAGAGGCGTGGGTCCACGGCGTCGTCTGTGACCAGCACCACCGGCCGGTCCGTCAGGGTGCCCTGGTCGAGCGAGGGCAGGATGTCGCCCGCCTCCTGGAGGTCTCCGACCTGCGCCTTGAGATCGCTGACCTCCGCGCGCGTATCCGCCAGGTCCTGCCCGAGTTGGTTGGCTTGGCTCCGAAGGTCCTTGATCAGCGCGGGCTGGACGACGGACGACCCGAACAACAGGCCGAGCCCCACGGCCAGGAAGATCGCGACGATCGTGAAGATGTGGTACCGGAACGAGATCAAATCAGCTCCTTCAGGTGGAACAGCCACTGACGGAACCGTTCGAACAGGAGCGTCACGTAGGTGCTCAGGACCGGGGAGATGGCGATGATCAGGATCATCACGACGAGCGCCGCCCCGATCAGCAACACCGTGTCACGGGTCCGGATCCTCGGGGTGTAGACGCGGGAGACGCCCTTCGCGTCCATCAGCGTCTCTCCCACGCGCAGCCGCACCAGGAACGTGCTGGCCATGCCCATCCGCCCCTTGTCCAGGAACTCGCGGAGGTTCCCGTGGCTGCCCACGGTGACGATGAGGTCGGCCCCCTTCTCGTGGGAAAGGAGCAGGGCCACGTCCTCGCTCGTGCCCGCCGCGCGCACGATCGTGTACGGGACGCCCAGGTCCTCGAGTCTGGCCTGCCCCGGGGCGAACCCGTCCCGGTACGCATGGAGGACGATCTCGGTCGGTTGCTTGCGCCGCAGGCGTTTCGGCCGGGACAGCGCAAGCCGCAGCGCGGAGTCGGACACGCTGTCCATGTCCCCGATGATGAGGTCGGGCGCATACCCCGCCTCGATGAGCGCGTCGGCGCCCCCGTCGACGCCGACGAGCACCGGCCGAACGTCGCGGATGTACGAGCCCAGGGCGGCCAGGTCCTCCTTGTACCGGTAGCCCCGGACGACGACCAGGACGGGCCTACCGGCCAACTCGTGCGCGAGCTCCGGAAGCCCCGATCCGCCGAACAGGAGATCGCGTTCGCGTTGCATGAAATCCACGGTGTTGCGGGCGAAGCTCTCGAAGCGATCGGCCAGTCCGGCGCGAGCCTCCTCCATGGCCAGGCGGACCGATTCCTCGCCCTGCCTGACGCCCACCGCGAGCAATCGGTCCCCAACCAGGATGCGGTCCCCATCGACCTTGACCAGGTCACCCTCCCCCACCTTGCGGAGCAACAGTGGGCCCACGCCGTCGACCAGGGGGATCCCGGCGTCGAGAAGGATCAGTGGCCCGAGGTTCGGGTACCGACCGCTGATCGAGCGTCTCGCGTTCACCACGGCGGCCACACCCGCCCCGACCAGTCCTTCGGCAGAGACCCGGTCCAAGTCCTCGTGGTCCAGCACGGCGACGTCGCCGGGCTGCAACCGGCCCACCAGGCGCTTGGTCCGGGCATCGACCCGGGCCACGCCCTGCTGGGGCCGCTCCCTCCGCTGCGGCCGCCGAAGCAGACTTCGGGCCCTCGATGTGGACGTGTCGATCGCCTCCCATCGCGCGGACCGCAGGCGGTCAGCGCCGAATCGGATCGGCGCGACAAGGGTATCCGAACCGGCTCTCCGGGAGGGTGCCGGCTCGGCCGGGTCAGCGCTCCCCGCCCGGAAGCCCGAACTTCTCGCGCACCAGGGCGTGGAAGGCCGGGGCGTCGTGCCGGCGGACCAGGCGGGCCGGGTTGGGGGCCGCGCCGATCCGCACCCTCGATCCGATCGGAAGCTCGAGGCTCTCCCGTCCATCGGCCGAGATCAGCCCGGGCTCGTCGCCCACCACCTCGAGGGTCACCCTGTCGTCGGCGCCGATCACCAGGGTCCGGTCGAACACCATGTGGGGCGCCACCGGGGTGACCAGCAAGCACGGGATCGCCGGCGTCACGATCGGCCCACCCGCCGAGAACGAGTACGCCGTGGAGCCGGTGGGGGTGGCCACGATGACGCCGTCGGCCGAGAGTGTCGTGACGTAGACGTCCCCCACGTACAGAGCCAGCCGGACCAGACGGTGACGGGCTCGCTTCTCCACGATGACCTCGTTCAGGGCCCACTGGGGCGCGAAATCATCGCTCTCCGGGCGTGCCAGCACGGCCAGTCGCTCCTCGATCCTGGCTCCGCCCGTCGCGACGAGCTCGAGGAGGGGAGGCGCCTCGTCGGGCTCCACCTCTGTCAGGAAGCCCATCCGGCCCACCTTGACCCCGAGGACCGGACACCCCACGGCCGAAGCCACATGGGCCGCCCTCAGGAACGTGCCATCGCCCCCCACCGACAGGATCAGCTCGAGGCCGTCCGCGAACTCAGCAGCCATCCGATCGTCGCCGTTCGCCGGATCGAACCACCGGACCTCGACGTCGCGGTCGTCGAACCATTGCGACAGGCGCTTGGCCGCCGCCATCGCCGTCTCGCGGGCCGGATGGACCACGAACCCGGCCGCCTTCACGATCCCCCTCCGATGCGCCTGCCCTCGTCGATGGCGCCGTCGAGATCGGGCGGCCGCGCGAGGCCGCCCTTCACCGCGTGGATGAAGAACTCGACATTGCCGGCGGGGCCGATGAGAGGGGACGCCATCGCCTGGTCGGGCATCGCTTCCGACGCCTCGCAGGCCGCGACGACCCCTTCGAGGGCCCGCCGCCACACGTCGGGGTCGCGGACCACGCCGTGCGCGCCCACGTCCTTCGGCCCCGCCTCGAACTGTGGCTTCACCAGCAGCACCAGGTCGGCGCGTTCCATCGCCACCTCGGCAAGCGCGGGGAGGACCAGTCGAAGGGAGATGAACGACAGGTCGGCCACCACCACCTGGGGGATGAAGGGGAGATCGGCCGGAACGAGGTCGCGCACGTTCGTGCGCTCCTGGAGCGTGACCCGGGAGTCCCGGCGAAGCTCCCACGCCAACTGACCGTACCCCACGTCGACGGCCACGACCCGGGCCGCCCCTCGCTGGAGCAGGCAGTCGGAGAAGCCACCGGTGGACGCGCCCGCGTCGAGGGCATCGCGGCCGGCAACCCCCACCCCGAACCGCTCCAGTGCCGCGTCGAGCTTGTCACCACCTCGGGAAACGTATCGGCGGGGCGGGCCGGCGAGACGAAGGGCCTCGTCCTGTCGAACGAGCGTCGACGGCTTGCTCGTTGGGCGGCCCCCGACCACGACCAGCCCGTTTCGCACGGCTTCCTGCGCCTCCGTGCGGGTGCGGGCCAGACCTCGCCGGACCAGCTCGGCATCCAGCCGCCGGCGGGTCACGTGACCTGGCTCAGGCCCCGTCCGTGGCCGTGCTGGGCTTCGCTGCGGAGGTCGGCTTCTTTGCCCGGGAACGCGCCGCCGTTGGCTTCTTGGCTGTAGCAGCTGGTCCACCGACCTGGCGTTCCAGCTCGCGCACCCGCCGCTTCAGCGCGTCGACCTCGTCGCGGCCCGCGACACCCAGGGACTTCATCTGGGACTTGACCTCACGCTGCACCGCCTCGGAGAGGCGCTGGCGGTTCTTGTTCGACCAGTCGATGAGTTCCCGGGCGACCTTCTGAACCTGCTCGCTGGT
>Ga0184638_1000056_pt1 | contig 25167 bp, 27 predicted proteins | sample PLM31_50_b2_FD_133141 | JGI IMG/M metagenome (GOLD analysis project Ga0184638, IMG submission 133141) | Groundwater sediment microbial communities from an aquifer in East River, Colorado, USA - PLM3-1_50_b2 | ecosystem: Environmental > Terrestrial > Soil > Riparian zone | place: USA: East River... | reverse complement strand
CGTCGGCCACAAGTCGATCCCCAACAAGCGCGCGTCGTCGCAAGCCTCAAGCAGACCAACGGCCGGAAGCTCAGTCGCCATTGCCGCCGCCGTACCTCTCCTGCAAGTAGGTGTCGAGCGGCGACCCCTGCGCCTGCAACCCGAGCGCCGACCGCGAACGCGTATTCAGCCCCAACGAGTCGGCTGCCTTCAGTGCCGAGTTCTCCGCGCTGGCCAGCAGACGCGACACCGGCCTGATTGCACCGCGGCTATCGAACAGCCCATGCGTCTCGACGAACGCCGACATCATCTCGATCCGGGCGAGCAAGCCCGCCAAGACGACGACCGTCGCCTCGTCCGACTCGATCAGCCCCGGCGCCGCGCTGCGCAGCTCCACAGCAATCTCCGACGCACGCTCCGAATGCCGCACCAGCGAAGCCCGACCGCCGTGCGTCATCGGCACGCAATCCGCCGCACGCTCCCTCCGCGCCCGACGAACCTCGCCGCTACGGCGACCAAGCTCAACAGGATCATGCCCACCACTCATCCGCGACGCAGCCATTCACACTCCCCTAACAAAGACGAGCTACGACAACAAAGCCACGTTCATACTGAAGATCATGCAGACGCTCCCGGACGTAACTCTCCGACGTTCAGAACCCGGTTTAGCCACTCATCGGAGAAAGACGATGTCGGCACGCTGCCGGGGCGTGTGCTCGATGATTTGGCGGTTCTCAGCCCTGGTCGGGGTCGCCGGTTTGGGCAGAGCTTCCCGTCGTATGGGCAGTGGATCGCCTGCGCCTACGCCGAACACGCGGCTGAGCAGGGGATCCCGTGGGCGACTGCATGCTGGTAGAGCAGGGGGTCGCGTCGGAATCCCGTGGTTGAGCCATTCTCAGACGCTGGTCTAGCTCGGCGAGGCTGAAGCGCAACAGGCCGCCGACCTTCCTCGCGGCGAGGTCGATCTTGTGCTCGTAGACGAAGCCCACGGAGACGCCCAAGTACCTCGCGACCTCCTCGGGGCCGACCAGGACGCCCATCGTCGGGCTGCGCTCCTCGAGCAACGCGACCACGCGCCTGGCGATCAGATCAACCTCAGACGGCGTCACCGGACGCCCCCGAGGCGACTGAGAAGGCGAGCCACGAAGAGACGAAGACGCGGGCGGGGAGCATGGGTCAGTCCGGGAAGTCCACTTAGTACCCCGAATCTGACTTTCTCCTCTAGAGAGTGGTCTACGCGAGAAAGTCGGAACTGATGGACTTCCTGGACTTCCTGGACTGGGCTGTTCATCTGCTCACCAGTCGAAGTCCGCTGTAGGTGCGGACGTTGTTGGATTTCGTTGCCTTGATTCCTCGTCGTGTGAGGCGTTTGCCGAGCGAGCTTGCGGTGAGGGGCTTCTCGCCGAGGTCTTTGCAGTACGCCTCGTAGGCGGCGCGCAGGGTGGCCGCTTCGACTTCGCCGTGGAGCTCGCACTGTTCGGCGAGGAAGGCTCCGAACACGTCTTCGTCTTCGCGGTACTGGGTGGTAGCGGCTTCGACCGCGGCTGGTAGCCCTAGTCCGTGTTGCTGCCACTCACGGCAGCCCTGGACGGCCCACGTCAGGATCCCGGGCAGCTCCCCCGTCAGCGTCTTCGCTAGGTGCGTGTCTTCGCGGCCCTGGAAGGAGACTGCGAAGGGGATCAGCCGGATCCGTCGCCAGATCGCGTCGTCGTCGCCCTCGACGCGCGGGCGATGGTTGGTGATCAGGAAGATCTTGAAGCCGGGTCGGTACTCGAAGAACTCCTGGTGGAGGAACCGGCACGGGATCACGTCGCCTCCGGTTACGAGCTTCACGGTCGCCTCGTCGAGCTTGCGTCCCTCGCCCGACTCGGCGGCGACGACCAGCCGGGAGCGGTGCAGGCGGGCTAGGTCGTTACGGATGCCGCGGTCGCGCACACGAGCGAATGTGTCGAACGGCGTCACCGCCGCGAAGCCGCCGGCGATCCGCTGCATCGTCTCGATGAAGACGGACTTCCCGTTGCAGCCGCCCCCGTGCAGGACGAACAGCGCTTGCTCGCGTGTGTCGCCGGTGAGTGCGTAGCCGCTCGCACGTCGGACGAAGCCGATCAGCTCCTCGTCGTCATCGAACACTTCGCGCAGGAACCGGAGCCAGCGTGGGCAGGTCGCGGCGGGGTCGTAGACGATGTCCGTCCCGAGTGAGATCAGGTCGGCCGGATCGTGGTCGCGGAGCTTCCCGGAGTGCAGGTCGAGCGTCCCGTTGGCGCAGGCGAGTAGGTAGGGGTCGCGGTCGAGCTCGTCGGCTGCGAGCACGATCCCCGGCTCCGTCGACGCGAGAGAAACCATCGCGCGGAGACGCGAGTCGGAGTGTGAGCCGAGCGCCCAGTGCGCTTCACGCTTGCGCTGGTCGTCGTTGTCGATCGCGGCGGCGCGTGCGAGCCGGTCGCGTGTCGTCTCCTTGGCGGCGCGCATGATCTCGCCCGTCTCGTCTTCGCGCCACCGCCCGCCCTGCCAGACGAGCCAGACCCGGCGCGCGCGTACGTGACGGAAGCGTTCTCCGTGCTCGACGGCGAGCAGCTCGGCGTTGCCAAGATCGGAACGGCTAAAGCGATCGTCGGCGCCATCCTTGCCGTCGCGTCCGTTGCTGTTCGCACGTCGCGCCGGGAACTCGATGTCCGCCTCCGTGAACCCGTTCTCGATGAACCACGACTCGTTCGGGGCGCTCATCGCGCGGCCGCCATGCGCGCTAGCTCATGTACCAGCGCTCTCGGTGTCGAGCGGTCGACGGTGGAGCGCCACCGTGCCATCTCCTCGACGGTCACCGAAGGGTCTGGCCGCCCGCGGCAGATCGTGCATCTAGGGGTGACGCGGCCGCCGCAGCTTCCGCACCGCTCGAGCCCGAAACGATCCGGGGCCACCAGTACCGTGTCGGGTGCGCGATCGTGGGGCCGTCCTGTGGGGCGGCCCTCGACGTCTGACGGCATCGCCGATCAGTCCTCGCCCTTCAGGTACTGCTTCAACGCACGCCGGATCTCTGCCGACAACGTTCTGTCGTTCCGCGCCGCCTTGACGAGTAGTTGCTTCCTCAGGTGCGGCGACACGAACGCGGCGATCTGCACGCTGGCGCTCACCCGCTCGGGTGTGTCCTGCATGTGAACCTCCTAGAGAGAGGTAGGTGGGGGCCCGGTATCCGGGCAACAAAAAACCCGCCTAGGTGGCGGGCTCTGGTGGCGCAACCCGATACGCGGGCGCACGAAACCTAATAGCGGCGGCTCATGTCACCCTGGAGCAACTGGCCGTCCTTGGATAATCCGTAAAGCGTCGGACGGCGCCGCCAAGGGAAGCGCCAAATGGTTTAGGCAGTAAGCCCTCGTTGCTGCCCAAACCCGCCTAAAAGGGCCGCAATGCGCGCGGCGTCTCGACACGCCGACACGCTGCGAAGCGCCTAACGATGCGGCTTGCGGGTGCCGACGCGTGGTCGGCACCCTGATTTGCAAGCCGGAGGTCACCGGTTCGATCCCGGTACGCTCCAATCTCTTAACCAAGCGAAACTGCGCGATTAGCGGCGCCTTTTCGTTTGCGCCGACTCTCAAGCTGAATCCGCTCTCGTCCGCTCGAAACCGCTCAAGAAGACTGCTGACTGGCGCACAACTGGCGCGCACGAAGTTGTCGCGCGCCCCTTCATTAGGCCCGTCTCAAGCATCCGCGAGGCCATAGCGCGCGTCATCGACATCTTGCCGCTGCCCTGACGCGAGTTCTGCCCTGCAGTGGTGGCTGTCTGCTTCGCGCGCTTCTCAGCCCAGGCCCCCGGCACAGTTTCGACCCCCTCGGGCGCGGAACGTCCACGCCCTTAATCGAAACCGTGCGTCTTGCTCAGCCGCTTACGTCAGGGTCACGACGAGCTTCGCATTCGCGCCGGCGGCCTGCCGCTCCCAGGCCTCCGCAACCCGCTCGAATGGGTACGTCTCGATGTCGAAGACGATCTCGCCCGCGGCCGCGTGGCCGACGAGGCGTAGGTACTGCTCGCGGAACGTATTCCTCGGCACGGCGAAGTCCGTGTAGCCGTAGAGCTCGCCCATTTTGCCGCGGACCACTGCCGAGGCCAGCGTCACCTCCGCGTCCGCGGACTGGCCGACCTGGACGAGGCGCCAGCCGGGCGACGCAGCCTGAATCGCGGCAACCGCCGGCGGGCCCCAGAGCGTGTCGACGATGTGGGTTGGGCCATCGCCGCCCGCCGCCTCCCTGAACGCGGCGACAAGATCGTCTTCTTCGAGGCTAACGGTCACGTCGGCCCCGAGCTCGGCCGCACGCTTCAGACGCCCGGGATTACGGCCGACCGCGACGACGCGCCTCGCGCCGAGGAGCCTCGCCGCCTGCGTGGCGACGAGCCCGACCGTGCCGGTCGCCCCGAGCACGAGCACGCAGTCGTCCTTTCGCACGGGCGCGCGCCACGCGATGGGCATCCAGCCGGCCATCCCGGCGATGCCACACGAAGCCGCGATCTCGCTAGACACTGCGTCCGGAAGCGGGATGCCGAGGTCGGCCGGTGCGGCTGAGCGCTCAGCCAGTAGTCCGTCGCGGGAGAGGCCGAGGCCGCCGCTGAAGAGGTAGACACGCCCGCCGTTGGGGGCGCGGCCGACCCCCTCGCAGCCGGGGACGTACGGAAGCTCCGGGTGGCCGCCGAAGTAGCGGCCCGCTCCGACGTTGATGTCGACCGGGTTGAGCGACACTGCCGAGATCTCGTAAATCGCCTCGCCCGAGGGCTCAGGCCGGTCTGCGAGCTCCGGTGGCCGGCCGAGCTCGCTGATCACGGCAGCTCTCACAGACCGGCCTTCTCGTACCGCGACGCGTAGTCGAGTTCCAGAAAGTCGCTCACCTCGGCCAGCCAGCGCTCCTGCACGAACCGAACGTGATCCGGATGTTCGTTGTAGCCCTCGTACGCGGCGCGGTCGGCGAACTCCATGGAGATTCCGAAGCGGTAGCCGTTCTTCGGGCTGACCTCGGCGAGGAGCTCAAACGCCTCCACACCCGGGATCGCCGCGAGCCGCTCGGCCGCCTCGAGGAAGTCTCGCTCCTCCGCCGACCCTTCCGGATGGGCGAGCGTGAACGCGACGGTGTGCCGGATGCGCCCCGCGACCATCTGGCAAGCCTATGCGGAGCCGGCTTCAGCGCGGATCTCCGACAAGGTCTGGCGCGGTGTGATCGCCTCCGGGTCGACCCGGAGCTCGAGGAGAGCCGGCCGATTCTGCGCGAGCGCACGCTCGAACGCGTCCGGAAAATCTTCGGAACGCAGCACGACCTCGCCGAAGGCACCAAAGGCGTGCGCCCAAGCCGCGAAGTCGGGGTTGACCAGGTCCGTGCCGACAACCCGACCAGGGAAGAGGCGCTCCTGGTGCATCCGGATCGTCCCGTACATCCCGTTGTTGACGACGAGCACGACGATCGGCAATGCGTCCTGTACCGCGCACGCGAGCTCGTGCCCGCTCATCAGGAAGTCGCCGTCCCCTGAGACGCAGACAACCGTCCGCTCGGGATGGACGACCTTGGCGGCGATCGCCGCGGGGATGCCGTAGCCCATCGCGCCCGAGCACGGAGCGAGTTGCGTCCGGTACCGGCGGAACGCGTAGAAGCGGTGGCACCAGACCGTGTAGTTGCCGGCGCCGTTCGTCAGAATTGCGTCGTCCGGGAGGCACCCCCGGAGGTGTTGCATGACGTCGCCAACGTCTAGCTCGCCCGGTCCGCGTTTGTGTTGCAGGCTCGTGAGAAAGTCTGCGTGCGCCGAATTCGTCCAATCGGCTCGGTGCGAGCCGTCGACCGGCTCGAGTGCGCGTGCTGCGGCGAGGAACTCCCTGGAGCCGGCCACGATCGGAAGGTCAGGCTGGAACACGCGCCCGAGCTCCTCCGCATCGGCATGGACGTGCACGAGCGTCTGGGGCGTCCGTGGCGGTTGCAGCGTCGTATAGCCACGCGTTGCGATGTCGCCCAGGCGGGAGCCGATGACGAGGAGCAGGTCGGCTTCACGGAGCCGCCGCGCGAGCGATGCGTCGTGCCCGATCGTGAGCACGCCGGCGTAGCTAGGCGAGGTGTTGTCGATGTAGTCCTGGCGGCGGAACGAGGCCGCGACGGGGAGCGCCGACTCCTCGGCGAAGGCCTGCAGATCCGCGGCGGCTTCGGCACTCCAGCCGCCGCCGCCGACCACGATCAGCGGTCGTTCCGCTGCGGAGAGCACCTCGCGGACGCGCGCCAGATCTTCAACCGACGGAGCGCTCCGCGCCGGCGAGAAGTGCGCTGCGTCCTCGACATCCGCCTCGTCCGAGAGGACATCCTCCGGCAATGCCACGACGACCGGGCCCGGCCGTCCGGAGACCGCTGTCTGGAAGGCGCGCGCCGTGATCTCCGGGAACTGCTGAGCCTCCTCGACCTCGACCGCCAGCTTCGTCAGCGCGCCGAACGCCTTGCCGTAGTCGAGCTCCTGGAACGCCTCTCGTCCGCGATGCTCGAGCGGCACCTGGCCGACGAAGAGGATCAGCGGAGTCGAGTCCTGGTACGCGGTGTACACGCCGGTGGCGGCATGCGTCGCCCCCGGCGCCCGCGTCACGAAGCAGATGCCGGGCCGTCCGGTCAACTTTCCGTAGGCCTCGGCCATGTTCGCGGCGCCGGCTTCGTGTCGAGCGACGACGAGGCGGATGGGAGCGTCCCGGAGAGCGTCGAGGACGGCGATGTAGCTTTCGCCCGGAACGCAGAATGCAGTGTCGACGCCGTGAACGACGAGCTGGTCGACGAGGATCCTCGCGCCGCTGCGGGTCACAGCTCGATCGGCTCGTCGAAGAAGACAGTCGCGCGCTGGAGCTTCGGCTTGTCCTCGTCTGCCGAGTCGAGGTAGCGGATCGTGCGCTTCCCCGCCCACACGCTCGGGAGGAGCATCGCCCGAACGAAGGAGGTCTCCTCGGACTCGGATGCGATCGCGAGCACCGGCTCCGGGCCGGACTCGAACCAGGGCTCGCCACTGCGGTAGACAAGCGTCTCGCCCTCGCTCTCGATGCTGATCGACCCGTGGAGCAGGCAGCGGATCCCTGGCCCGGGATGCGTGTGCCGATACGCGGTGCCGCCGGGCGGAAAGTCGACGCGATCGCAACGGAACAGCCACTGCGTCGCCCGGTCGAGTTCGACAGGCGCGGTCAGCTTCGCCCCTGTTTCAGCCTCTTCCGCGAGCCTCCAGACCAGTGCCGCGCCGGACACCGAAGCTGCGCCGAAGTGCGCTTCATTGCGCCTGAGGTCGTAAACGACGACGTTGCCGCCGGTCGTCTCGACTCCGTGCGGGTGACCGTAGAGCGCCAGGATCAATGAAAGTACTGGCCGCCGTCGATGACGATCGTCTGGCCGGTCACGAACGTTGCTCCGGGACCGCAGAGGAAGACGACGGCTCCGACGACGTCCTCGGGCTCCTGGTCACGCTGAAGAGTCCGAGCGGAGACCGAGACCTCGCGCAGCGCCTCGATCACCTCCGGATGCTCGCGGACGCCGTCGCTCATCGTGAAGCCCGGCGCCACGCAGTTGACGAGGACGTCGTCGCGTCCGAGCTCCTTCGCGAGCGCACGCGTCAGCGCGACAATGGCGCCCTTGCTCGTCACGTAGTGCAGGAGAAACGGAACACCGCGGAACGGCGTGCCGGACGAGATGTTCACGATTCGACCACCGCCCTGCTCGCGCATGCGCGGCACGACGGCCCGCGTCGTCAGGAACATGCTCAGGACGTTGACGTCCATCACCTGCCGCCACTCTTCCACGGGGATCTCCGTGAACGGGCGCATCTGCAGCGAGGCGTAGAGGCCGGCGTTGTTCACGAGAATGTCGATGCGGCCGCAGCGCTCGACCACCTCCCGAGCCAGCCGCTCGACCTGCGCTTCGTCGGCGACGTCCACGGTGAGCCCGATCCCATCCTCGAACTCTTGTGCAGCTTCCTCCGCACGGCTTAGGTCGGCGACCACGATTCGCGCTCCCTCGGCGGCGAGGCCCTTGGCGATCGCATTGCCGATTCCCTGGGCGGCGCCGGTGACGACGGCGACCTTGCCCTCCAGCGAACCGCTCATCGAATCGGCGAAAAGGACGTCGGCATGAGAATCCGGTTCTGCTGCGTGTGGATGAGAGGCTGGATCCGCGCGAGAAAGGCGCGCCACCGCTCATCGGCCTGCAACCTCGCGCGCCGTTCCTCCCGCTCGGCGAAGTTGTCGTATCCCCACAGGCTGGTGTACGTCGACAGCGCGCCGATGTCCGTCGTGAAGACGCCGATCAGACCGCCGAGGAACTCCTGTTGGAGAGCGATCCCCTCCCCCTCGTAAAGCCGCACGAGCTCGACGAGCTTGCCCGTGTACACGTGGTAGTCACGCTGCTCGACGATCACCGGTCGACACCGCCCATGGCGAGGTACTTCAGCTCCAGCCACTCTTCGATGCCGTACTTCGAGCCCTCGCGGCCGATGCCGGACTCCTTCATGCCACCAAAGGGAGCGACCTCCGTGGAGATGAAACCGGTGTTGATGCCGACGATGCCGTACTCGAGCGCCTCGGACACACGCCAGATGCGCCCGACGTCGCGGCTGTAGAAGTACGCGGCGAGTCCGTACGGAGTTCCGTTCGCGACCTCGATCGCTTCCTGCTCGGCGGCGAAGCGCCCAACTCCGGCGACCGGCCCGAAGGTCTCCTCCGAGGTCATCGCCATCGACGTCGTCACGCCGGAGAGCACCGTCGGCTGAAAGAACGTGTGACCGCGCTCGTGCTTGCTCCCACCGGTCACGAGCTCGGCGCCGCCGCTCAGTGCGTCCGCCACGTGACGCTCGACCTTCGCGAGCGCCTGGTCGTCGATCAGCGGGCCGACGCGGACGTTCGGCTCCGTGCCCGCACCGACTTTCAGCGTGGCCACCGCTTCGGCCAGGCGGCCCAGGAACTCGTCGTGCACGGAGTTCTGGACGAGGATGCGGTTCGCGGAGATGCAGGTCTGTCCGGAGTTGCGGAACTTGCACAGCAACGTGCCTGCGACGGCCTCATCGAGATCGGCGTCCTCGAAGACGATGAACGGAGCGTTGCCCCCGAGCTCGAGCGACACCTTCTTCACCTGGCGCGCGCACTGCTCCATCAGGAGCTTCCCGACCTCCGTCGAGCCGGTGAAGCCGAGCTTGCGCACGATCGGATTCGAAGTCATCTCGCCTCCTATCGCGGGCGCGTCGTCCGCGTCGCCGGTGACGACGTTGAACACTCCGGCCGGCAAGCCTGCTTCCTCGCCCAGTTTCGCAACTGCGAGCGCCGACAGAGGCGTTTGCTCTGCAGGCTTGAGCACCATGGTGCAACCGGCTGCGATTGCCGGCGCGGCCTTGCGCGTGATCATCGCGGCGGGAAAGTTCCACGGCGTGATCCCGGCGGTGACCCCGACCGGCTCCTTGGTAACGACGACGCGGCGGTCCTGCATGTACGTCGGGATCGTGTCTCCGTAGACGCGCTTGGCCTCCTCCCCAAACCACTCGAGGAAGGATGCGGCGTAATCGATCTCCATGAGAGACTCGGCCAGCGGCTTGCCCTGCTCGGCGGTCAAGAGGAGCGCCAGGTCGTCACGGTGCTCAAGCATCAGATCGGCCCAGCGGCGCAGGATCCGCGCACGTTCCTTCGCCAGGGTCGCACGCCAGGATGGATACGCATCCCGTGCGGCCTCGATCGCCCGTCGGGTCTCGTCTGCGCCCATGCGAGGAACCTGCGCCAGCTCTTCGCCCGTGGCTGGGTTGACGACCGCGAAGGTCGCCGCCGAATCCCCCTCGACCCACTCTCCTCGGATGTAGCCGCGGTCGAGCAGGAGGGTGTGCTCTCTCACGATCTGCGCCATTCCGGCGCGATTCTACGCAGCTGGTCGCGCGATCACGCCGCGCTCCTCGAGCGACGCGAGCCGCTCGTCATCGACGCCGATCTCTCGAAGCACCTCGGCCGTGTGTTGCCCGAGCAGCGGCGGTGGCGTCGATGCTTCGAGCGTCGCGCGCTCGAGCTCGAAGGGCGGCCCGACCAGTTCGATTCCGCCGGCAGTCGGGTGGTGCAAGCGTTGAGTCCTGGCCTGCCCCTGGCGAAGCGCCTCGCCGACTCCCCGGATTTTTCCCGCGGGCACACCTGCGGCGAGCAGCACACGCTCCCAGTCGTCTGTGCCGCGGCCGGCGAACACCGCTTGGAGCTCCGCGATCAACGGTTCCCGATTCCGAACCCGCGCCTCATTCGTGTCGTAACGCTCGTCAACGGCGAGGTCGGGCCGCTCGATCGCCGCGCAGAGCCTTGCGTAGAGGCCGTCATTGGCCGCAGCGACGGCGATCCAGCCGTCGCTTGCAGGGAACGGCTGGTAGGGGACGATGCTCGGGTGCGCGTTGCCGTAGCGCCTCGGCTCTTCTCCCGTGAGGGTGGCGTTTGCCGCGACGTTGACGAGCGCGGCGAAGGCGCTGTCGAGCAACGAGACCTCCACGAGATCGCCTTCCCCGGTGAGGTCGCGCCGATGGAGCGCGGCGAGAATCGCCGTGGCCGCATTGAGGCCGGTCAGAACGTCAACGATCGCTACGCCGACCTTCATAGGTTCGCCGTCGAGCTCGCCCGTGATCGCCATTAGACCGCTTTCGGCCTGCACGGTGAAGTCGTAACCGGCCCGGTCGGTCGGCTCGCGTGAGCCAAAGCCGCTGATGGTGCAGTACACGACGTTCGCCCGCCGCTCCCGCACGGCCTCGTAGTCGAGGCCCAGCCTTGCCGCACCGCCTGGGCGAAAATTCTCGATGACGACGTCAGCGCGTGCGCACAGGTCGAGCGCGAGCTCACGACCCTCCGGATCTTTCAGATCCAGGGCAACGCTGCGCTTCCCTCGGTTGACAGAGAGGAAATAGGCGGACTCGCCGCCCGCAAACGGAGGGCCCCACGTACGCGTCTCGTCCCCACCGGCCGGGTGCTCGATCTTGACGACGTCGGCTCCCAGGTCGGCGAGCGTCATCGTCGCGTACGGGCCGGCGAGCACGCGCGAGAGGTCGACGACCCGCACGCCTGCAAGCGGCGGCGCATTTGCCGGCTGCGACACGGTTCGAGTCTAGGCTGCGCTCAGCGGTAGATGATGTCCTCTCGGCGCCCAGTCTCCGCCGAGCGCACGATCGCGTCGCAAACTTCCGCAGCGCGATAGCCGTCTTCGAACGTCGCCCCCAACGGCGCAACGTCCGTGTTCTCCGCGATAGCACGCAGGAGGTGATGGATCTCGTGCACGAACGTGTGCTCCCAGCCGAGGATGTGACCCGGAGGCCACCACCACTCGAGGAACGGATGCTCGGGCTCGGTGACGAGAACGGTCTCGAAACCGCGTGTCGGCCCACTGCCCGCTCGGAACACTTGGAGCTCGTTCAGCCGTTCCATGTCGAATGCGATTGACCCCTTCGTCCCGTTCAGCTCCCATTGCAGAGCATTCTTGTGGCCGAGCGTCACACGCGTCGCCTCGATTTGTGCCGATCGCGCCGCCTTCGAATTCGACGCTTGCGGCGATCGCGTCATCAACCTGGCGGCCGGGAATGAAGGTGCGCACGACTCCCGCGACGGAGGAGATCTCACCGGCGAGGAAACGGGCGAGGTCGATGACATGGGCGCCGGTGTCGCCGAGCGTCCCGCCTGCTTCCGCGGCTCGGAAGCGCCAGGCGTCGAGCGTCGGGTCGGCCCCCCACTCCTGTAGATACTTTCCGCGGAAATGGAGCAGATCGCCGATCTCGCCGGCGTCGGCGAGCTGACGTGCAAGCCGGACTCCCGCTCCGTTCGTCCGAAGATGGCGATGAGCTTCGGCAGCAGAGGCGGCGGCCAGGTCATGTACGCGAGCTTGCGATAAGCGTTCGAGTGCGCCTTGCCCATGAAGCCGTAACCGAGCATGCCGACGCCGATCTCCCGCAGGTCGGACCCGCTCATTTGCCGGAGCGCTGCATCGCGGCGTCGAAAGCGATCGCCGACGGCGCGAAGTCCGTGCGGCGGACGAATGCGAGCGCGTCCGGTGCGCCCCAATCGCGGTCCATGCCCGAGTCCTCCCATTCGATGGAGAGCGGGCCCGCATAGCCGATCCTGTTCAGCGTCCGGAAGAGCGACTCGAAGTCGACGTCGCCGTGCCCGGGCGAGACGAAGTCCCAGCCGCGCTCCGCCTCGCCGAAGTTGAGATGGCTGCCGAGGATGCTCTTGCGCCCGTCCAGCGTCTTGCGTGAGTCCTTGACGTGCACGTGATAGATCCGGTCGGAGAACTCCTCGACGAATGCCACCGAATCGAGGGACTGGTGCGCGAAGTGGCTCGGGTCGAAGTTGATGCCGAACTCGGGCCGGCGGTCGATCGCGTCGAGCGTCTTGCGCGTCGTGACTAAGTCGTATGCGATCTCCGTCGGGTGCACCTCGAGGCCGAAGCGGACGCCCTCCCGCTGAAAGACGTCCATGATCGGGCCCCAGCGTTCCGCGAAATCCTGGTAGCCGCGCTCGACCTCGGCGAAGTCGTTCGGTGGGAACGAGTACAGCATGTGCCAGACGCTGGAGCCGGTGAAGCCGTTGACCTGCTCGACACCGAGCAGCGTTGCCGCGCGCGCGGTGTCCTTCATCCGCTCGGCCGCGCGCCGGCGCACGCCTTCCGGCTCGCCGTCACCCCACACGTCGGGCGGCACGATCGCGCGGTGGCGCTGATCGATTGGATCGCAGACGCATTGGCCTACGAGGTGCGCACCAATCGCGTGGACCTGTAATCCGTTCCGCTTGAGCGGTTCGCGCCGCGAATCGACATAGCCTGAGTCGGCGAGGGCCTTGTCGACCTCGAAATGGTCGCCCCAGCACGCGAGCTCGAGGCCGTCGAAGCCCCACTTCCCCGCCTTCTCCGAGAGCTCAGAGAGCGGAAGGTCGGCCCACTGGCCGGTGAAGAGCGTGACCGGTCGCGGCATCAGGCCGCCGCCAACACGGGAACGGCGAGACCTGCGGCGCCGAGCTCGGACATCGTCGGCTCATAGCCGGAACGGCCGAGCAGCTCGAGCCCGAGCCGCGCGCGCCGGACGCGCTCGCGCGATAGAGCAACCGTCGTCGCTTCGATGTGGGTCCCGGCGGGATACACATCGGGCGCATTGCGAAGACCAAACTTGACGTAGACCGGCGCAGCGATCCGGATGAGCTCAGGGATCTCGTGCAGGCGCACGAAGCCGCCGATGTTGTCCGGCGCCTCGACGTAGAGATCGAGCGGCACGTCGACGGCAGCACGAATCGCAGCGATCTGAGGCAGCGTGAGGTCCGTGGGCAGGTTGAGCGTGCTTGCCCCCAGGTCGGCGAGCACGCGTGCGGCGGCGGGATTCGCCGCCGGCAGCATCACGGAGATCTTCGCCGGCATGTCGCCTGGTAGCTCACCTGCGGTGCGCATCGCGCTGAAGACGGAGAGCAGGCCGATGTCCGCGATCAGAACGCTGCGAATCCCATGGGCGGCAGCACGCTTCGCATCTTCGATCCCCTGCACGACCTGCTCCTGGCCGCGCGAGGTCGGCGCCACCACTCCGCCGGCTGGTGAACGTGCCATCGCGGACGTGTCCCAGGCGGCGTTCGGACGGGCGAAGAGGCTGATCTCGACGCGCGCGTCGGCTGCCATGCGTGCCATCGAGTCCAGCTCGTCGTCCGTCTGCAGGAACACGCCGCTTCCCTGCGAGACGCGGTGCACCGGGACGTCGAGCCGCGCCGACTCCTCGAGGACGGCCTCGAGGCAGGCGGGCCCTTCGACGCTCGGGATCTCGATGCGGTACTGGGCGCCATCCGGGAAACGCAGCTGCGAGTCCGGGAGCTCGTGCAGGTCGCCGGGCGGAAGACCGATCGACGCGAGGAACGCGCGAGTTTCGCCCATCAGCAACCGAGTCTAATGCCGTAAAACCGGCCGCCACACCGGAGTCGAGTCATTCCCTCCCGACGTGACCTTGCGCACGCGCCGGGTGCGGTCGACCGTCCAGATCGCGCCGTCGCGCGAGAAGGCGATTTCTTTGCCGTTCGGCGACCAGGCGGGGTCGATGGTGTCGATCGCAGACCGCGTCTCGCGTCGCAGGCCGCGGCCGTCACGGCCGATCGTGTAGATCTCGAAGTGCCTTCCCCGGAGGTTGCTCTGGAAGGCGATGCGGCGCCCGTCGGGAGACCAGGACGGCAGCGTGCTGACCGCCGGGAGCCTCGTGACGAGCCGCGTGTGGCTGCCGTCGACGCGGATGACCCAGATCTCGCGGGAACTGAAGCCGGGCCTCCGGTAGTCGTACGCGATCAGCTTCCCGTCCGGTGACCAGGCAGGATTGGCGGCCTCGCCGCCGAGGCCGCGGGTGAGACTGCGTACAGGGCCGCCTGCGGACCCCACAACGAACAGGTGTCGGTCGCGCGAAAAAGCGATCCGACGTTGGTCAGGCGACCAGGCCGGGCCGTCGTCATCCGATTTCCCGCGCGTGACCTGGCGAACCTGAGTGCCGTCGGCGCGCATGACGTAGATGTGCGAATGGCCGTTGCGTCTGCTTGCAAACGCGATCAGCCTGCCGTCCGGAGACCAGGCGGGCTCGACGGCGAAGAACAGACCCTCTGGAGTCGACGGATCGCCGTGCCCCTTTGTCAGCCGGGTCTCGCGCCCGCCCGAGGCGCCGACGCCGTAGATCGCATAGTCGCCGTCACGACTCGACGCAAACAGGAGGTCGACGCGGGGCGACGCGGACGTGCCGCAGCCTGTGACCGCGAGCAGCACGGGCAGTAGTACGACAGCAGGGCGGATGCGGGGCGTTGGAGGGTCCTATTCGTGCGCGACCGGCTCGACGCCGAGATAACGGCGCTGGAGCTCAGGGCTCGACCCTAGCTCGGCCGCTGTCGTCTCCGCTGCGATCTCGCCGGCAATCATGATCAGCTGGCGCTCCGCGAGCGCAGTCGCGACGGCGAGGTTCTGTTCGATCAGGAGAATGTGCAGGCCTTCCTGCGCGAGCTTCCGGAACGTCCCGATCAGGGCCTCGATGACCGTTGGAGCAAGCCCTTCGGACGGCTCGTCCATGATCAGTAGCTCGGGATTCGTCAGCAGCGCGCGCCCGATCGCGAGCATCTGCTGCTCCCCACCCGAAAGCTCCGCGCCGCCGTTCCGCTTCCGCTCTGCAAGGCGAGGGAAGAGCTCGTAGACGCCCTCTGGAGTCCACCTTTGCGCGCCGTTGTGACGTCTCCCGATGATGCGCAGGTGCTCGTCCACCGTCAGAGATGGGAACAGTCGCCGGCCCTGCGGGACGTAGCCAACCCCGAGCCTGGCGACCTTGTACGACGGCTTGCCCACGAGCTCCGAGCCGCGGACGCGAATCGAGCCGGACACGCGGGGCGGCGTCATCCCCATGATCGCGGCACACAGCGTCGTCTTCCCCATGCCGTTGCGACCGAGGATCGAAACCGGCTCGCTGCCGATCGTGAACGAAACGCCCTGTAGCACGTGCGACGGGCCGTAGAACGCGTGAAGGTCCTCGACCGCGAGTAGGGGCTCATTCATTGCGATAGCCCGTGCCGAGATAGAGGCTGTGGACGAGCTCGTTCGCCCGGATCTCGTCAGGAGTTCCTTCGACGACCACGCGGCCCTCGTGCATCATGGTGACGCGCTCGGCGACCCGCAAAGCCACGTCCATGTCGTGCTCGATGAGGACCAGCGTGATCTCCGGGTCGAGCGCAAGCAGGAGATCCGTCAAAAGCATGCGCTCGCCTCGGGAGAGACCGGATGCGGGCTCGTCGAGCATCAGGATCTTCGGCTCGGAAGCGAGCGCCATCGCAAGCGCCACCTGCCGCTGCTCGCCATGTGAGAGTGACCCGACGAGCTGGTCGAGCTTGTTCGAGATGGCGACACGCGCCGCGGCCGCGCCCGCACGCTTCCGGAGCTCGGCGTCTCGCTTCGGGAGGATCACCGGCCGCAGATGTCCGCTCCGCACGCCGAGGACCGCGAGGTAGATGCTCTCTTCCACCGTCAGCCCGAGAAACACGCGGGACTGCTGGTACGTGCGCGCGAGGCCGAGCCGGGCGCGCGCGCGTGCCGGTCGCATCGTGACATTCGCCCCGAGCAGCTCGACCGATCCCGTCGAGGCCGGCATGTCGCCTGCGATCACGTTGAAGAGCGTCGTCTTCCCGGCGCCGTTCGGACCGAGGATCGCACGACGCTCACCTGGTGCGACGTCGAGGTCGACCTCACTCACCGCCCGCAGACCGCCGAAGCGCCGGCCGACTCCCCGCAAGCGGAGAGTCGGCTCGACGTGTTCAGCTGGTGCTGCTTCGCTCAACGACCTACTTGATGACCTGGTTCGTGATCACGCCGTTCTTCACGACCTTGATCTTGCCCTGCCACGGCAGCTTGCCCTTCTTGCAGGCCGGCTGCGTGCGACCGGGCGGCTTGCTCGAGGCCTTGAAGAGACCGCTGAATCCCTGGTCGACGTTCGGCACGAAGCCGACGACGTTCGCAGCGACTGAACCATCCTTCTGCTTCACGAGCTGGAGCGGATACTGATCCTGGATCCCCTGGCGATTCTTGTCGAGATGCAGGACGCCGCCGTTCGACACCTGGAACGCGGCCTTGAGGCTCCGCGGCATCGACGCCTGGAGCTTCGAGCCGAGCGCGCCTCCCGACTTCTGCAGGCCTTGGACCAGCGCCCACGCGGCGTTGTAGTAGTTGTAGACGAAGCCGTCATCGGCAGGCAGCTTCGGGTAGTACTTCTTCATGACCGCTCGGTAGGCGTTGGCGGCCTTCGTCTTGAGGCCTCCTGCCGTTCCGAAGCCCCCGACGTAGGAGCCTGCGACCTTCGGCGCAACGACCTTGTCGGCACCGAGGAAAGCGAAGAAGAGGTTGCCGTACAGCTTCTTCGGATTGAGCTTTCCGTGCGCCTGCTCGAACGCCTTCAGAGACGGCGACGTACCTGAGCCGCCGACGACCCAGAAGTACCCGTCGACCTGGTTGGGAGCTGGGAGCTGACGCGCGAACGGAGCGTAATCGGTCGTGTTGAGGGGCGGGAATACCCGCTTCGTGATCTGGCCGCCGATTGCGCAGAAGTCGGCGATGAAGCCGGCTGCGGACGTCCAGCCGAAGCTGTAGTCGTCGATGATGATCGCGGCCTTGCGCCACTTGAGCTTCTTGTAGGCGATCTCACCGGCGCCCGCATTCCACATCGCGCCGTCACCGTGATAGCGGAAAAGGTTCTTCGGAGCGATTTGAAGCGTCGGGTCCTGCGAGCCCGCCGTCCCGATAATGAATGTCTTCGTCGGGTGCGATTTCGCATAGTTCGCGACATGGACGGCCTCGTCGCCTGACAGCGGGCCGACCATCACGTCCGCCTTCAACTGCTCCATCAGCCGCTTCGTCTCCGTGACCGCCACCGGAACGGTGTCGTTACCGCAGCCGTATCCGACGATCTTGATCTCCTTGCCCGCGACCTTGATCCCGGTCATGCCGGCGGACGGCTTGTTCTTGTTCTTGACTTTCCCGCCCGCGTATTTCGCAAAGGCGGCCTGTGCGCCGCCGATGTCGAAGTCATAACCGAAGCTGAAGGCGCCCTTGCAGTCGGTCATGATCGCAACCCGGATCACGCCCGCTTTGCTGCTCGCGAACGACGCCGAGGCGGCAGCGGTCAGCCCGACCACGACCACGAGTAGCGGCACCGCAATCCTCCAGCTTCGCAAGCTGGCTTTGCTCATAGCGTCGATCTCCTCCCTCTCATTCCTTCTTCTGACCCAGCCCTTTTGTCCAAGACGGCGATTCTCGCCGTTTCGCGCGCCTACCTCAAGTCCGTCCGCCCTAGGTTCCTCCTTTCACATCGTTTCGATACTCAACACCGGCTCATCGGGAGGCGTCCCACGCCGCCGACCGCGCCGCGTGAAGGCGCGATCCCAGATGCCCATCAGGCCCCCCGGGGAGACCAGCACGATGACGAGGAAGATGATCCCGACGACGGTGTTGAAGCTCCCGCCGAAGAGCGTGCCGCCCATGCTCAATCCCGGCACGTGGAAATCACGCACGTAGTTCTGGATCACGATGAAGGCGAAGGCGCCGAGCCAGGCGCCCTCGACCCGCAGAAGGCCGCCGATCACCGCCATGATCAGCAGGTTGATCGTCTCTGGAACGTCGACGTTCCCCGGCGCGATCTGACCGCTCCACCAGACGTAGAGGATCCCGCTGAGTGAGGCAATGAAGGCCGCGAAGCCGAACGCGAGCGTCCGGTGGAGAGCGACGTTGTACCCCAGCGAGGCCATTCGAACCGGCTCGTCGCGGACACCTTGCAAGGCGACGCCAAAAGGTGTGCGAACGATGTACCTGATCAGGACGTACGCAACGACCGAGAGAATGAGCGCGACGTAATAGAGGCGATTCGGATGGGCGACCACGTCGCCGATCCAGCTCGGCGTATGCTCGCTGATGCCGCCGATCCCCGAGAAACCGGAGATCTTCGTCACCTGTCCGAGCGTGTACGTCACGATCACCGAGAAGGTCAGAGTGATCATCAGGAAATAGATCCCTGCGCTGCGCGCGGCCACGGCGCCCAGCACAAGGCCGATCGCCGTCGTCATCACCACCGCGACCACGAGCGCGAGCGTCGGGTCCCAGCCGAGGTGCAGACCCTTCGAGGTCCCGCCCGGCCCCCCTTTCGTGGCGAGGTTGCCGAGGATCACGCCCGCGATACCGAACATCGCCGTCTGCGCAAGCGAGACCATGCCGCCGTAGGCCGAGAGGAAGATGAGACTCGCAGCGGCGATTCCGAACAGGAACGTCTGGATCAGGATCTGATGCGACCAGTACGTGCTCAGCCCGACCACGGGCCAGACGGCGACGAGGACGAACGCACCCAGAGCGATGCTGCGCTCGAGTTGCTGCTTCGAGGTCCACGCGAGTGGGTTCAACCGTCGCCTCTTCCGAACAGGCCTTGTGGCCTGAATGAGAGCACCAGCGCGATCAGGATGAAACTGAAGATCGGCGAGTACTGCGTACAGCAGTCCGCTCCCGCAATCGGGAGATACGAGCCGCTGAAGTCGAGCACGAAGGCGTAGAGCAGCGCGCCCGCCGCAGCGCCGAAGATCGAGCCCATCCCGCCCACGATCACAACGACCAGTGAGTTCAAGAGCCACTGCCCGTCCTGACCCGATGCGATGTTCGACTGCGAGGCCCAGACGACCGCGCCGACCGCGGCCAGCGCCGACCCGACGACGAAGGCGATGGCGAACGTCTTCTGGATGTTGATCCCGAGCGCCGAGGTCATGCGCTGGTCGTCGACGCCGGCGCGAATCACCATTCCGGTCTTGGTCCGGTAGAGCCAGAGCCACAGCGCGACGCCAACCGCGACGGCAAATGCGAGCATGACCAAGCGCGCGAGCGAGTACTGCACGCCCGCGATATGCAGGTCGACGAGGCGATCGGTCCAACCCGGCCAGGTCAGGTCGACGGCGTTACCGCCGAACTTTTGCGTCCCGGCCGAGACGTTGCGGGGGAAGTGGGCGATGATCTGGTCGGCGATGATCACCGAGATCGCGATGGTGATCAGCGCCTGGCGCAGCTCCTGGCCCGCAGTCCAGCGCAGGAACGCTTGTTGAGTGACGAGGCCGAGTAAGGCGATGCAGGGCGCGGCAACAAGCATCGGCACGATCCATTCCCAGGTGTTGACCTCGGAGCTCGCGATGGAGAAGCCCTGGCCCGTCATACCCTGCTGCACCTCGTAAGCGATGTAGCCGCCGAGGAGGTAGAACGAGCCGTGGGCCATGTTGACGGTGCGCATGAGCCCGAAGATCAGCGCGAAGCCGCTCGCGACGATGAAGAGGGCCCCGGCGAACGTGAGCGAATCCAGCACGACTCGCAAGAACGACCCTGGGTCATTGATCGCCGAGCCGAACGTCGTCGTCCGCCAGTTGCCGATGCCTGAAGCAGGAATCTGGCGCCCGATGACCACGACGTAGAGAACGGCGAACACCACCGCGGCCACCACAAAGGCCGTCGGAATTCGTCGGACCAGCCGGGATGGCTGGAGTTGGCCGCCTCTGCCCAGGGAGGTCAAGAGAGGTTGAGTCTAAAACGGGTTTCTCGCGCCTCCAAGCTCTTGGACGGCGACGGCCGGCTAGTCGGCGGCGTGATAGAGCGTCGCGTGCGCGGCGTCGCCGGTCTGCGGACGCTCGTCGGCGACCCGCGTGATGTTTGTCACGACCTCTCGGTCGAGCGTGGAGATGTCGGGCCAATCGACCTCGACGAGGTTCCCGGCCGGGTCTCGGAGGTACATCTGCACGGCGCCGCCAGTCAGCTCGCGCACCGAGGCTCCGAAGGAGTCCTGGTCCAGCAAGCCGAGCTCTTTTGCCTTTAGGTAGGCGGCTTCGAAGTCATCGACGTCGAGCGCGATGTGGTGGAACTCGGGCGCCGGCGTCTCCCGGTGGAACAGATGGAGCTGCTGCTCACCAAGGCGGAGCCACTCCACGTGCTGCGAGAAGTTGGGGCTGGGGAGCCGCTCCATCCCGAAGACGTCGATGTAGAAGCGAAGCGACTCCTCCATGTCGGAGGCATGGATGCTGACGTGGTTGAAACGGGTCGCTCGCACCAGGGGACTCCCGGCGTTACGGTAAACCCATTGCCGAGTCGAGGGGAGGCCTAATGGCTGGTCCGTACCGCGCGCGCATCCCGTTCGAGTCGCTCGATCCGCTGACGATCGGCGCTTCGGACGACGAATCCAAGGTCTATCGCGAGGAACTGGAGCTGGAGATCCCGGCAGGGAACCTGCTCGCAGCGATCTATCCTCAGGAGCCCGAGCCCGTTCCGAACGCGACGGAGGCGGCACGACAGGCCCTCGCCTCGCCGACGAGCGGCCCGTCGTTCGCCGAGCTTCTGAAGGGCGCCGGCAGCGTCGCAGTGATCATCGACAACCAGTTCCGCCCCACTCCCGCCTCGAAGCTCCTACCCCCCGTGCTCGACGCGATCGAAGCCGCCGGGGTCGACGCATGCGTGGTCACGGCGAACGGCAAGGTCTTCCCGCTGTCGGAGTCGGACATCGAGCAGAAGGTCGGCAGTGAGAACCTCGACCGGATGGAGAAGCTCAGCATCCCGCTCTTTCAGAACGAGCCCCGCAACGCAGATGCATACACCTACATCGGAGTCACGTCGCGCGGAACGCCCGTCTGGATCCACAACGAGGTGGCGCGCCGAAACGTCAAGATCGCGATCGGCCAGGCGCAGGCGAACCACTGGGGCTACGGGGGCGGCGGCAAGCTGATCATGCCCGGCGTCTCCTCCGACGAGACGATCGAGTCGAACCACTGCAACTTCGTCCCCTCGCCGCAGACGCACTACGGCGCGCTTGCCGGTCCGATGCGCTCCGACATCGACGAGGTCGCGACCATGAGCGGCCTCGACGCAACGATGAACGTCCTGCTCGATACGCGCGGCCGGGTGATCGAGCTGAACTTCGGCCCGCACCCTTCGTCACACCGCCTCGCAGTCGAGCGCTTCAACGAGATCTATGCGTACGAAAGCCCTGTGCCGGAGAAGGGGCAAGCCGACATAGCGATCTGCGGCGTCTTCGCACCGACCGATCATCTGTTCTTCCACACCGGGTGGGGCTGCATGTCGGCGGACTTCGTGCTCAAGGACGGGGGAACGCTCATCTACTGCAGTCCGTCTCCCGGCGTGCACACAGAGGTCGGCGACTTCCCGGGTCTCGCGCTGATGGATCTGATGAAGCCGTACATGCCGGCGACACCCGAGAATTACCAGCGCATCCTCCGTGACATCCATGCACGCACGATCCAGATGTGGGCCGGGTGCATTTGGGTGCCGATCTACGAGGTGATGACGCGGAAGCACCTGCGGCTCGTCACGCTCGAGGAGAATCTCGAGATGGCCGCCGATATCGGGATCGACGCGACGACTTCCCTCGACCAGGCATTCGCGCAGGCGATGCAGCAGCACGGTCCCGACGCGAAGGTGATCATCCTCCCCTTCGCGCGCTATCAACTGCCCCGCAACATGGTGCGCCTCGATGCGGAGCCCGTCCGCTTCCCGCAGGAGGCCCACGCCTAGGCGGTTCATCGTGGAGGAGATCCGCGGGTCGACCACGATCGTCGAACTGCTTCGACGCTATCCGGGCGGCGAGGCCGCGAGGCTCATGTCCTCCCTCAACTGGGCGTGCGCGCACTGCGGCGGAGCGTTCCACGAGCCGCTGACGATGGCGGCCAAGCGACACGCGTGCGATCCGCGCGCCGTGCTCGACGCGTTTCGCGCGCTCGACGAACCGGACGGCCCCGCTGCGGAGCTCGTCGCGCGCGCGGCGACGAGGCACGGCTGAGCGTGTCGGACACGAGGTTCGTCGCCGTTGGTGACGTGATGGTCGACGTCACCGCATCCGGCGTTGGTCACGCCGCGCGCATTTCGCTCGCAGCCGGCGGTTCTGCAGTCAATTCGGCGATCTGGGCAGCCGTAGCCGGCGCCGACGCAACGGTGGTGGGCCGGGTCGGTGACGACTTCGGCGGCCGCGCTGTTCGTACGGCGCTCCAGGAGCGCGGCGTCGCGAGCGAATTCGCGGTCGATCTCGAAGCGGCGACCGGGACCTTTCTCCTCGTCGACGGCGAGATTCGCGCCGATCGCGGCGCGAACGCACGCTTCTCACCGGACGATCTGCCCGACCCGCTCGAGGCGGACGTCGTGCTCGTCTCCGGCTACCTACCCGGCCCGACGGTGGCAAAGGCGCTCGAGCTAGCCGAAGGAACGTGGGTCGCGCTTGCACCGGCGTTTCTCGATCCTCTCCCGCCTGGAGCGAATGCGATTCTCGTAGACGACGTCGAGGCCCGTCGGATCACCGGCTCCGCGCCTGAAGAGGCGGCGCGGATGCTCGGCGAGCGTTTCCCGCTTGCGTGCGTGACCTGCGGCGCCGACGGAGCCGTGGCCGTGCTCGACGGTCGCTTCGAGACGAGCAGACCGGAGCCCGTCGACAACGCGAGCCAGGTCGGCGCGGGCGACGCCTTCGCCGCAGGCCTGCTCGTTGCGTTGGCCCGTGGGGCCGGCCTGCGCCCTGCGCTCGATGCCGGCTGCGGCCTGGGCGCGATAGTTGCGGCGGGCGTGCCGACGTGAGCGTCAGGACTGAGGCCGGGAACTGGGTCGGGCGGGCGCTACCCCGGTTCGAGGACGAGGCGCTTCTGCGCGGCGAGGGGCGGTTCATCGACGATCTCGATCCTTTGCCGAATGTGCGACATGCGGCGATCCTCCGATCCTTCGTCCCACACGCGCGCATCGCAGGCCTCGACGCGAGCGCCGCGCTGGAGTTGCCCGGCGTGGTCGGAGTCCTGACCGGCGCCGACGTTGCGGCGATGTCGCGCCCCTTCCCGGCCGGAATCGACAGCGGCGTGCCGTATTGGGCCGCGGCGCATGAGGTGGCGCGCTACGCCGGCGAGCCGCTGGCCGTCGTGGTCGCTCACGACCGTTACGTCGCGGAAGACGCAGTCGAGCTGATCCAGGTCGAGTACGACCCGCTCGACGCAGTGCTCGACGTCGAGGCCGCAGTCGAGACCGAAGCGTGCGTCCACGATCGGTCGTTCCAGTACGGCGACGTCGACGGTGCTCTGGCGGGAGCCGAGCTCGTCGTACGAGAGCGCTTCCGGTTTCCGCGCTGGAGCTGCACACCGGTGGAGTGCTACGGCGTCGTCTGCGACTGGGACAAGCCGACGGGGACGCTGACCGCGTGGGCGAACTTCCAGGGGCCCTTCACCCTTCACTCCGTTGCAGCGGCGGCGCTGCGGCTGCCCGGGTCGAAGCTGCGGCTGATCACGCCGCGGGACTCCGGCGGCTCGTTCGGGATCAAGTCTGCCGTCTACGCCTACGTCGTCCTGATCGGCCTCGCCGCCCGGCGCTTCGGGTTTCCGGTGCGCTGGACCGAAGACCGCCTGGAGCATCTCGCGGCGAGCTCCGCATCGACCGCTCGTGTGACCGAGCTCGAGGCCGGCTTCTCGGCCGAGGGCAAGCTCGTCGCACTTCGCTACGACGCGATCGAGGACGTCGGCGCATACGTGCGCGCGCCGGAGCCGGCGACGCTGTACCGGATGCACGGCTCCCTGAGCGGTGCGTACCGCGTTCGGAACGTCGCGGCCCGGAATCGCGTCGTGCTGACGAATCGCTGTCCGACCGGCCTCAACCGCGGCTTCGGCGGACCGCAGGTGTACTTCGCACTCGAGCGCGCAATGGCGATCGCGGGACGGCGACTCGGGCTCGATCCGGCCGACCTCGCTCGACGGAATCTCGTCCGAGAAAACGAGTTTCCGTACCACACACCCTCCGGCGGTCTTTACGACTCTGGCGACTACGCGGCCTGTCTCGAGCGCTCGCTCGAACTCGCCAACTACGACGAGCGGCGCGAGGAGCAGGCGGCGGCGCGCGAAGCGGGCCGGCTCGTGGGCATCGGCATCGCGTGCGTGGTCGAGCCTTCGATCTCGAACATGGGCTACATCACGCTTGCTCAGACCGCAGCTGAGCGGGCGGAGACGCTGCCGAAGTCGGGCAATGCGGAGGGCGCCACCGTCAGCATCAATCCGCTCGGCGGGATCACCGTCCGCATGGCGACGACGCCGCAGGGTCAGGGACATGGGACGGTGGCTGCGCAGGTCGTCGGCGACGTCCTGGGCGTGGATCCGGCCGACGTCGACGTTCTCTCCGAGCTGGACACAAGCACCGATGCTTGGACGGTCTCGTCGGGCAATTACTCGTCTCGGTTCTCGGGCGTCGGGACCGGCGCGGTGCTGCGCGCGGCCCAGAAAGTGGAGGCGAAGCTGAAGGCGATCGCCGCAGCCGAGCTCGGTTGCTCGCGCGAGGACGTTCACCTGCGCGATGGGAAAGCCTGGGACGGTGAGAGCAGCGTCTCGCTCCGGCGCCTCGCCGGCGTTGCGCACTGGCATCCGGTCGGGCTGCCGGACGGGATCGAGCCCGGTTTGCACGAGACTGCGTTCTACTCGGCGCCGATCCTCGAGCCTCCCGACGAGGAGGACCGCGTGGCGTCCTCCGCTGCACACGGATTTCTCGTTGACGTCGCCTTCGTCGAGGTCGAGCGGGAAACGGGTGCGGTGCGCGTACTCGACTACGTCAGCGTCCACGACGCCGGACGGTTGCTCAACCCACTGATCGTGGAAGGTCAGGTCCGGGGCGGCTTCGCGCACGGAGTCGGCGCTG
>Ga0184638_1000054_pt1 | contig 25278 bp, 23 predicted proteins | sample PLM31_50_b2_FD_133141 | JGI IMG/M metagenome (GOLD analysis project Ga0184638, IMG submission 133141) | Groundwater sediment microbial communities from an aquifer in East River, Colorado, USA - PLM3-1_50_b2 | ecosystem: Environmental > Terrestrial > Soil > Riparian zone | place: USA: East River... | reverse complement strand
TCGCGGCGGGCGCCATCGCAAGAATCTGCCGGTGCGCGGCCAGCGCACGCACACGAATGCGCGCACAAAGAAGGGGCCGCGGCGCGCGATCGCGGGCAAGAAGAAGCCCGTCCTGAAAAAGTAAAGGCACATGGCCGACGCAAAACCAGACGCGAAGCCAGATGCAAAGCCGGACGCAAAGCCGGAGGCCAAACCGGCTCCAGCTCGTGCGGCCGGTGGCGCCAAGCGCACCAAGAAGGTCGTCGAAGCCGAGGGCGTCGCGCACATCACGGCGACATTCAACAACACCCTCATCACGATCTGCGATATGCAGGGCAACGCGATCACTTGGGGCTCTTCCGGCAAGGCCGGCTTCAAGGGCTCCAAAAAGTCCACGCCCTTCGCCGCGACCGTCGCGGCCGAGCAGGCGGCGCGCGAAGCGTTGAACCTCGGCGTGAAGCGTGTGCACGTGCGCGTGCAGGGTCCCGGCTCGGGGCGTGAATCCGCCATTCAGGCGCTCGCAAGTGCCGGGCTGCAGATCCGTTCGATCCGCGACGTGACGCCGATTCCGCACAACGGGTGCCGCCCGCCCAAGAAACGGCGGGTCTAAGCGATGGCACGGTACACGGGACCTGTTTGCAGGCTGTGCCGCCGCGAGGGCACCAAGCTGTTTCTCAAGGGCACGCGCTGCCTGACGGAGAAGTGCGCCGTTGAGCGCCGCGCCTACGCGCCTGGGCAGCATGGCCAGTCGACCGGCCGCCGCCGCAAGGCGTCGGAGTACGCCAAGCAGCTGCGTGAAAAGCAGAAGGTGAAGCGGATCTACGGCCTGTCGGAGCGCCAGTTCCGCAACCTCTTCGAGCGCGCCATCAAGGAGCCGGGCGTCACGGGTGAAGCGCTGCTCGTCGCGCTCGAGAGCCGGCTGGACAATTTGGTGTACCGGATGGGCTTCGCGACCTCGCGCAAGCAGGCGCGCCAGCTCGTGCGGCATCGCCACATCCTCGTCAATGGCCGCACGTTGGACATTCCGTCCTACCGCGTGCGGATCGGGGACGAAGTGAAGGTCGCCGATGCGAGCCGTGAGCTCGTGGTGGTGAAGGTCGCGCTCGAGCAGTTTGGGCGCGGGCAACCGGTTTCGTGGATCCAGGTGGACACTGACAAAGTGCTGGGCAGGATGACCGAGCGGCCGACTCGCGACGCCATCCCGATCGCGGCACAAGAACAGTTAATCGTCGAGCTCTATTCCAAGTGATAACGACTCTTGATTTGACGGGGTTGGTCCGCCCGCACCTGGTCGAAATGACCAAGCGCGAGGACAATCCGAATTCCGCCGAGTTCCGCCTCCAGCCGCTGGAGCGGGGCTACGGGTATACGCTGGGCAACTCACTGCGCCGGCTGCTGCTCTCGTCGCTGCGCGGCGCCGCGGTCTGGGCGTTCCGCATCGACGGCGTCGTGCATGAGCACCAGACGATTCCGAGCGTCGTGGAGGACGTGCACCAGATCATCCAGCGGCTGAAACAGCTGACGCTGGTGCTGGCGCCCGAGGTGGACGAGGCCGTACTGCGCTTCAAGGTCGAGAAGGCCGGCCCGGTGTACGCCCGCGACCTCGAGGCGCACGGTGCCGTCACGATTCAGAACCCCGAGCAGCTGCTCTTCACCGTTCAGGACGACCGCGACATCGCGGGCGAGCTCTACGTGAACAAGGGCCGCGGCTACGTGGAGGCGGAGCAGCATCCTGTGGATCGCACGCTCGCCGTGGACGTCGTGCGGGTGGATTCGATCTACAATCCCGTGCGCCGCGCGAACTTCACGGTGGCCGAGACGCGCGTCGGCCAGCGCACCGACTACGACCGGCTCACGCTGACCGTCGAGACGAACGGCACGATCTCCCCGGAGGACGCGGTGGCGTATGCCGCGGCGCTCGCGCAGGAGCATTTCCGCTTCTTCGTCGACTTCGGCAAGGTGCCGATCGTCGCCGGCGAACCCGCAGGGAACGGCGGGACCGAGGGCGGCCGGCTGCGTGATGTGCTGAACCGCGCGATCGACGACGCCGGATTGTCGGTTCGGTCGGTGAACTCGCTCAAGAACTCGAACATCCGCACCCTGGGCGATCTGGTTCGCTACAAGGAAGACGATCTCCTGAAGGTCAAGAACGTCGGCGAGAAGGCGCTGGGTGAAATTGCCGAGCTGCTCCGCCGCGAAGGATTGAACTTCGGGATGCAGCTCGAGGAGACGCCGGGGGGTGACGTGCGCATCATTGACCAGGGCGTCGCACCGCAGGCGCAGCTGACGGGCGGCGAGGAAGACTAGTGCGCCACCGCGCCAAAGGCCGCCAACTCTCGCGCACGTCGAGCCATAAGAAGGCGACGCTGAACAACATGGCGACGAGCCTGTTCCTGCACGGCGGTATCCAGACCACCGTGGCGAAGGCGAAAGAGCTGCGTCCGTTCGCGGAGCGGCTCATCACGCTCGCGCGCCGCGGCGATCTGCACGCCCGCCGACTCGTCGAGCGCCGCCTCAAAGACAAGGACGTCACGCACAAGCTGTTCGTCGAGATCGGCAAGCGGTTTGCGGCGCGGCCGGGCGGCTACACGCGCATCGTCAAGCTCGGCCATCGTGTTGGCGATGGCGCCGATGTGGCCCGCATCGAACTGTTGAGTGAGTAGGACGGGGCCGACGAGTCGAAACGAAAAAGGGACCCCCGCAAGGGTCCCTTTTTTCTTGAGCGGCGCGTGCTTACGAAGCCTTCGTCACCTTGTTCGACTTGATGCACTGCGTGCACACCCGGATGCGGCGCACGACGCCGTTCACGACGACGCGAGCACGCTGTAGGTTGGGGTACCAGCGGCGGGGCGTCTTGTTGTTCGCGTGGCTGATGTTGTGTCCCGTGATGGGACGCTTGCCACAGACCTCACACACTCGAGCCATAGGCCGTCCGACAAAAAATGAGTTCTAAAGGCGCCGAAAAGAGGCCTAAACCTAAACAGGGCACCGGGGAGCAGCAACCCCGCCCGCCCGCGACGGCCCGGAAGACGGCCGTGATCACCGGCGTCACCGGCCAGGACGGCTCCTACCTCGCCGAGCTGCTGCTCGACAAGGGCTACGAGGTCATCGGCGTCGTGCGGCGCACATCGCACGATTCCTACGAGCGCATCGGGCATCTGCTCGATCGAGTCCACGTCGTGGCTGCCGATCTTCTCGATCAACACTCGCTCACCATGGTGATCCGCGATGCGAAGCCGGATGAGGTGTACAACCTCGCCGCGCAGAGCTTCGTCCCGACGTCCTGGAACCAGCCGGTGCTGACCGGAGAGTTCACGGCGCTCGGGGTCACGCGACTGCTCGAGGCGATTCGCCTGGCGCACCCGCGGGCACGCTTCTATCAAGCCAGCTCGTCGGAAATGTTCGGGAAGGCGGTCGAGACGCCGCAGCGCGAAAGCACGCCGTTCTATCCGCGCTCTCCCTACGGCGTCGCCAAGGTCTACGGCCACTGGATCACGGTGAACTACCGCGAGTCCTACGGGATGTACGCGGTCAGCGGCATCCTGTTCAATCACGAGTCGCCCCGCCGCGGCCTCGAATTCGTCACGCGGAAAGTCAGTGACGCCGTCGCCCGCATCAAGCTCGGGAAGGCGAGCGAGCTCCGCCTCGGCAATCTCGAGTCGGGCCGCGATTGGGGATTTGCGGGGGACTACGTCGAGGCGATGTGGCGTATGCTCCAGCAACCGGAACCAAACGACTACGTCGTCGGCACCGGGAAGATGCATACCGTGCGCGACCTGTGTGCCGCGGCGTTCAGCCATGTCGGGCTCGATTGGCAGGAGTACGTGAAGATCGATCCGCGCTTCGTGCGGCCGGCCGAAGTGGATGTGCTGCTCGCCGACGCGACGCGCGCCCGCCGGGAGCTGGGTTGGGAAGCGCGCGTGAGCTTCGAGCAGCTCGTGAAGACGATGGTGGACGCCGATCTGAAACGGCTCGCATGAAGGTGCTCGTCACCGGCGCCAACGGATTCGTGGGCCGCAGCGTGGTACGGCGGCTGCTCGCCGATGGCGACAGCGTGATCGCGGCCAACGGACCAGGCGCATCCAGCGGGCCGGCCGGGAGGAACGTCACGAGCGTCCTGCTGGACGTGACGAACGAAATGTCGGTTCGCGCGTGTCTGCAGACGCCGGTCGACGCCGTGATTCATCTCGCGGCCATCGCGCTGAGCAAGGCTGCCGATCAGGATCCCATGCGGGCCTGGGTGACCAATGCCGGCGGAACCGCCAACCTCGCCGCCGGCCTTGCCAAGGCGTCGGCCGGCTGGAATGCGCAGCCGGTCTTCCTGCTGGCATCGACGGCGGAAGTCTATGCCTGGCGCGAGCGCCCTATTAAGGAAGAGGATCCCATCCAGCCGTCCACACCGTATGCCTCCAGCAAGCTTGGCGCCGAGCTGGCGGCGGAGCAGGCGTCGCGTTGCTGCGGACTGAAGGTGATCATCGCGCGGCCGTTCCCGCATTCTGGTGCGGGCCAGGATCCGAGCTTCTGGATTCCGGGCCGGGGTAAGATGCTGCGAGAGGTGAAGGATCACGGGTGGCCGGCGGTGCCCGTCGGTGACTTGACGGCCGTGCGGGATTTCCTGCATGTCGACGACGTGGCCGATGCCTATGCCTTGCTCCTGAAGCGCGGGACGCCGGGGGAGGTGTACAACATCGCCTCCGGCCACGAGGTCACGCTGGACGAGATCCACACCCGCCTGGAAGCGCTGCTCGGCATCGCGCCCAAGCGGGAAGTCGACGGGAGTCAGGTGCGTCGCGAGGCGCGACCCTATTTGGTTGGCGATTCCGCCAAACTGCGCGCGGCGACGGGCTGGTCCCCGCGCCGCTCGCTCGACGATATGCTGCGGGACGTGCTCGATGCCCAAAAGAACTGACCTGCGGCGCATTCTCCTGCTCGGTTCGGGGCCGATCGTCATCGGCCAGGCGGCGGAGTTCGACTATTCGGGAACGCAGGCGGTCAAAGCCCTCAAAGAGGAGGGCTACACAGTCATCCTCGTGAACTCGAATCCCGCGACGATCATGACCGACCCCGAGCTGGCCGACCGCACCTACATCGAGCCCGTCACGCCCGACTGGGTGCGCAAAGTCATCGAGCGCGAACACCCGGACGCGCTGCTTCCCACCATGGGCGGCCAGACGGCGTTGAACGTCGCGATGGCGCTGGTCAACGACGGCACGCTCAAGAAGCACGGCGTCGAGCTGATCGGCGCCAACGCGCGCGCCATCAAGATGGCTGAGGATCGCGCCGAGTTCAGCGCGGCGATGCTTCGCATCGGCCTCGCGACGCCGGCGGGACGGACGGTGACGTCGGTGGCGGGAGCGCTGGACGCCGTCCAGGAGGTCGGCTACCCGGCGATCATCCGCCCGTCGTACACACTCGGTGGCACCGGCGGCGGCGTCGCGTACAATCGCGCCGAGTTCGAAGAGATGGTGCAGCGGGCGCTCGAGCTGTCGCCCGTGCATTCCACGTTGATCGAGCGCAGCGTCCTTGGCTGGAAGGAGTTCGAGCTCGAGGTCATGCGCGACCGCCGCGACAACGTCGTGATCGTGTGCTCGATCGAAAACCTCGATCCGATGGGCGTGCATACCGGCGATTCCATCACGGTGGCGCCCGCGATGACGCTCACCGACCGCGAGTACCAGCGCATGCGCGACGCGGCGATCGCCATCATCCGCGAGATCGGCGTCGAAGCGGGTGGCTGCAACATCCAGTTCGCCGTCAATCCGGTCGACGGGGAAATGCTGGTGATCGAGATGAACCCGCGCGTCTCCCGCTCGTCGGCGCTCGCCTCGAAGGCGACCGGATTCCCGATTGCGCGCATCGGCACGAAACTCGCCGTCGGCTATACGCTCGACGAGCTGCCCAACGACATCACCAGGACCACGCCGGCCTCGTTCGAGCCCGTGCTCGACTACGTCGTCGTCAAAGTGCCGCGTTTCGCGTTCGAGAAATTCCCCACGGCCGACTTCCGCCTGACAACGCAGATGAAGTCGGTCGGCGAGGCGATGGCGATCGGCCGCACCTTCAAGGAAGCGTTCCAAAAGGGACTGCGCGCGCTCGAGATCGGCCGGCCGGGATGGGTCGCCGGAGCGGCGCTGGCGGACGACCGGCTCACGAGCGCGTCGCCCGAGGACCTGCGCGTCGCGCTGCGGACCGCCACGCCGGAGCGGATCTTCCAGATCAAACACGCGTTCCTCGCGGGCCTCACGGTGACCGAGATTGCCCAGGCGTCCGGGATCGACCCCTGGTTCCTCTATCAACTCGAGGAGCTCGTCGCGGCAGAGCGCTGGTTCAGCGGGCTCTCGGTCGCAGGGGCGGCCGAGCTCAAGCGCATGAAACGGCTGGGATTCTCGGACCGCCAGCTCGCCGCGCTGCGCCACACGACCGAGTCGGCCATTCGCGAGCAGCGGTGGAGTCTGGGCATCCATCCCGCGTACAAGACGGTGGACACCTGCGCCGGCGAGTTTCCATCGGCGACGCCCTATCTCTACTCGTCGTACGACGAAGAGAATGAGTCCGAGCCGTTCGGCGATCAGGGCATCGTCATTCTGGGCAGCGGTCCCAACCGCATCGGACAAGGCGTCGAGTTCGATTACTGCTGCGTGCGCGCCGGGCTGGCGTTCCGCGAGCTCGGGTTCAAGACGATCATGATCAACTCGAACCCCGAGACCGTCTCGACCGACTTCGACATCTCGGACAAGCTGTACTTCGAGCCGCTGACGCTCGAGGACGTTCTGGAAATCACGCGCTGGGAGCGGCCCAAGGGCGTCGTCGTCCAGTTCGGCGGCCAGACACCGCTGCAGCTCACCAAGCCGCTCGAGGCGGCCGGCGTGCCGATCCTGGGCACCTCGCCTGACGCGATCGACATCGCGGAAGACCGCGAGCGCTTCGAGGAGCTGGCCGACAAGCTCGGCGTCACGCAGCCGCCGAACGGCATTGCCCGATCGGTCGAGGAGGCAGTCGCCGTCGCGCAACGGATCGGCTACCCGGTGCTCGTGCGGCCGTCGTACGTGCTCGGCGGCCGCGCGATGGAGATCGTCTACGACGACGGCTCGCTGCGGGAGTACTTCGTCAAGGCGGCGCGCGTCGCGCCGGAACATCCGGTGCTGATCGATCACTTCCTGGAAGACGCCTTCGAAGCGGACGTGGACGCGATCTCCGACGGCACGCGCTGCGTCATCGGCGGCGTCATGCAGCACATCGAGGACGCGGGGGTGCACTCGGGAGACTCCGCCTGCGTGCTCCCGCCCTACTTGATCGGCGACCGCCAGGTGGACGAGATGCGCCGCTACACGCAGGCCTTTGCCAAGGCGCTCGGCGTTGTCGGGCTGCTCAATGTCCAGTACGCGATCAAGAACGGCGTGGTCTACGTCCTGGAGGTCAATCCGCGGGCGTCGCGGACGGTGCCCTTCGTGAGTAAAGCCACCGGGGTCCCCCTCGCAAAGCTTGCGGCGGCGGTCATCGTGGGGAGGACACTGGACGATTTGGGCCTTCCCGATGAGCTTCCCGTCGCCGGGGTAGCCGTGAAAGAGGCAGTCTTCCCCTTCACGAAGCTGCCCGGCGTAGATACCGTGTTGGGGCCGGAAATGCGGTCCACCGGCGAGGCCATGGGCCTCGCCGACAGTTTTGGCATGGCGTTCGCCAAGGCGCAGATTGCGGCGGAAGGCAGCCTGCCCCTCGAGGGCACGATCTTCGTCACGGTGAACGACCACGACAAGCCGACGGTGCTGCCGATTGCCCGCCGCTTCCACGAGATGGGCTTTCGGATTCTGGCGACGGAGGGTACCGAGCGGTATTTGCGTGGCCGCGGCGTTCCCGCGGAACGGGTGCTGAAGGTGCACGAAGGGCGGCCCAATGCGATCGACCTGATCGTGTCGGGAGAAGTGCAGCTGTTGATCAACACGCCCCTGGGGAAGTTCACGCAGGTGGATGATTACGCCATCCGGCGCGCCGCACTGGTGCATCGGGTGCCGTACACGACGACCATGTCCGCGGCGAGTGCCGCGTGTGATGCGATCATTGCGCTCCGCAGCCGTACCGGGAGCGTCAGGAGCTTACAGGAATGGCACGAAAGAGCGAACGTCAAAAAGGCACCGGCCGGGCAGATCGCGGCGGCAAACGCGTAACGAAAGCTGCCAACGCCCCTCCGTCTCCGCCGCCGCCGCCGAAGGTAAAATTCCGCGGCAAGCTGCTCGAGAACGAGCCGCTGTCGCGGTACAACACCTGGCGGATCGGCGGACCGGCGCGCTACCTGGCGCTGCCTGCCGACAGCGAGGACGTGGTCCGCGCGTTGGAGCTCGCGCAGGGCCGCGGCCTGCCGTGGGTCGTGCTCGGATTGGGCTCGAACGTTCTGGTCAAGGACGGCGGTTTCCCCGGCGTCGTGATCCGGATGGGGAAGGGGCTGGACCGTTTCGAGATGAAGGGCGCGACCGCGATCATCGGGGCGGGCATGCCGACGCCGATCCTGGCGCGGCGCACCGCCGAGGCGGGGTTCGCGGGCGTCGAACGGTTCGTCGGCATTCCAGGGACCGTGGGTGGCGGCATCTTCATGAACGCCGGCTGCCACGGCGCGGAGTTTTCCGAAGTCGTCACCGAAGTGACCGTCATGGACGCCAAAGGCAAGGTCAAGCAGCTCTCGCGCAAGCAAATCTCCTTCAAGTACCGCTCCACCAACCTCGAAGGCATCGTCCTCGAGGCCAAGCTGGTGCTGGGCGAGGAGTCGCCCGCCAAGCTGAAGGAGCTGCAAGCGAAGCTATTCCGCTGGCGGAAGGCCGGCACACCGTTCGACCAGCCGTGTTGCGGTTCGACGTTCACAAATCCCAGCGGCACCAAGACCGCCGGCATGCTCATCGACGAGTGCAGCCTGAAGGGCTACACGGTCGGAGGCGCGCAGGTGTCCACGCAGCACGCCAACTACATCATCAACAAGGGCACCGCGACCGCGAGCGACGTGCTCAAGGTCATCGAGCACCTCCGCAAGACTGTCGCGAAGAAAACGGGCGTCACGCTGGAGCTCGAATGCAAGGTCATCGGAGTTTAGATGGCTGCGTCCGGATACTTCGCGCACGAGTCCAGTTATGTCGATGACGGCGCGGTCATAGGGACCGGCACCAAGATCTGGCATTTCTCACACGTAATGCCCGGTGCCGTCATCGGCGAGCGCTGCAATCTCGGCCAGAACGTCGTCGTCATGTCGGGCACCAAAATCGGCAACAACGTCAAGATCCAGAACAACGTCTCGATCTACGAAGGGGTCGAGCTGGAAGACGACGTGTTCTGCGGCCCTTCCTGTGTGTTCACGAACGTCATGAACCCGCGCAGCCACGTGCCGCGCAAGAACGAGTACCAGCGCACGCTCGTGAAACGTGGTGGCTCGATCGGCGCGAACGCGACCATCGTTTGCGGCGTAACACTGGGTGAGTACGCCTTCATCGGCGCCGGCGCGGTTGTCACCTCAGACGTGCCGGCGTACGGCCTGATGGTCGGCGTTCCGGCACGGCGCGTGGGATGGATGTGCCAGTGCGGCGAGCGGCTGCATCCCGCCAGCGGCGGGGGCAGCGCGACCTGTGCCGTCTGCGGCGCCAACTATCAGGAATCGGCGGGCTCGCTGCGCCAGACCCACCCTTCCAGGGTCCGCGCCTCATGAACATCCCGTTGCTGGACCTGGTCGCGCAATACTACACGATCAAGGACGACGTGCTCGCCGCGATGATGAAAGTCGTCGAGACGCAACACTTCATCATGGGACCGTCGGTGCCGGAGCTCGAGACGGCAATCGCCCGGGTCTCGCACGCCAAGCACGGCGTTGGCTGCGCGAGCGGGACCGATGCGCTGCTGTTGCCCCTCAAGGCGCTGAATCTGAAGCCCGGTGACGAAGTTATCACGACGCCGTTTACCTTCTTCGCGACCGCCGGCACGATTCACAACGCTGGTGGCACGCCGGTGTTTGTGGACATTCAGCCCGGCACGTTCAACATCGATCCCGCCGCGGTGAAGCGCGCGATGACGCCGCGCACCCGCGCGATCATGCCCGTGCATCTGTACGGACAGATGGCCGACATGCTCGAGCTGATGGCCATCGCCAAGTCGCAGGGTGTGAAGATCATCGAGGATGCGGCCCAGGCGATCGGTGCGCGGCGCAAGATCGATGGCGAGTGGCGGATGGCGGGCGAGCTGGGGTGGGTGACCGGCTACTCGTTCTTCCCGAGCAAGAATCTCGGCGCCTGGGGAGACGCCGGCATGATGGTGACGTCCGACGACGCGGCCGCCGACCGGCTCAGGAAGCTGCGACTGCACGGCGGTGCCAAGCAGTACCACCATGAGGAAGTCGGCACCAACTCCCGCCTCGACACGCTGCAGGCAGCCGTGCTGCTCGCCAAGCTGCCGCACCTGTCCCCGTGGTCCGCCAAGCGGCGCGAGCATGCCGCGTACTACACGAAGGGGTTCGCGGACGTCCCGCAGGTCCAGCCGCCCTTCGTAGACCCCGCGAACGAGCACATCTTCCACCAGTACACGCTGCGCGCCGAGCGTCGCGACGCGCTCCAGGCGCACCTAAAGAAGGAAGGGATCGGACACGCGGTGTACTATCCGATCCCGCTCCACCGCCAGCCATGTTTTGCGCACCTGGGCTACAATGAGGGCAGTCTGCCGCAGGCGGAACGCGCATCCAGAGAGGTGATTTCGCTGCCGATCTACCCGGAGCTCACACGGGCGCAGCTCGACCGAGTGATCGATACGATCCGCGGATTCTATCGGTGAAACGCCTGAAAGTCGGCGTGGTTGGTGCCGGCGCGTGGGGGCGCAACCACGTCCGGACGATTGCCGGGCTCGCCGAAGCCGAGCTGGCGGCCGTTTGCGATACCGACCCCCAGGTCCGCGAACGGGTCTCCCGCCAGTACCCGGCCGTGCTGGTGACGGCCGATATGGCGGCGTTGCTCGGGGCCGTGGATGCGGTGATTGTGGCGTCTCCGGCAGCGACGCACGCGGCGGTGGCCCACCAGGCGATCGCGGCGGGCAAGCCGGTGCTGGTCGAGAAGCCCTTCGCCTTGAGCGCGCGCGACGCTGAAGCCGTGGCGCGGGCGGGGGCGGAACGCGGCGTGGCCGTGCTCGCCGGCCACCTGCTGGTCTATCACCCTGCGGTCGAACGGCTACGGGAGATGGTGCAGACGGGGGAGTTGGGGAAGGTATTCTATTTGTATGGTCTGCGCGTCAACCTGGGCCAGGTGCGGAAGGACGAAAACGCCCTCTGGAGCTTCGGACCGCATGACGTGTCTGTGGCACTCTACTTGCTTGGTGAGCAACCCGTTCGGGTCGCTGCGCATGGCAAAAGCTATCTGCAGCCGGCGATCGAGGACGTCGTGTTCTTGACGATGGAGTTCGCGAGCGGCGTGCTGGCGCACGTGCAGATGTCCTGGCTTGATCCGCACAAGGGACGGAAACTCACGGTGGTAGGGGCGAAGAAAATGGTTGTCTTCGACGACATGGAGCCGCGCGAAAAACTGCGGATCTATGACAAGGGCATCGATCGACCGCCCGAGTACGGATCCTTCGGCGAAAGCCTGGCGATCCGCGAGGGCGATATTTTCATTCCTCGGATCCCGACGGTAGAGCCGCTCGCGGCCGAGTTGGCGCATTTTCTTCGGGCCGCGCAGGGTCGTGAGACTCCTCGCGCGAGTGCCGAGGACGGCGTCCGCGTCGTCCGTGTGTTGGAAGCCGCCTCGCGCTCGTTGGCCCGCGGCGGCGCTCCGGAGGCTCCATGACTGCGACTGTTGCTGCACCCACGGCGGTCGAGACGCTGCTCGCCAAAGCGAAGGATCGCACCGCGGTCTTCGGCGTCGTCGGCCTGGGCTACGTCGGACTGCCGCTCGCGATGGAGCTGGTTCGCGCCGGGTACCGCGTGCTGGGCGTCGATGTCAATCTACGCGTCGTCGACACCCTGAATGCCGGACGCTCCCACATTCAGGATGTTCCGGCTGTCACCGTGGCCGACGCCGTGAAGGCGAAGCACTTCTCCGCCACGGCGGACCTGGCCCGGTTGAACGAGCCCGACGTCATCTCGATCAGTGTTCCGACGCCGCTCTCCAAGACCAAAGATCCCGACGTGAGCTACGTGCTCGCCGCGACCGAATCGGTGAAGCGCGCGCTGCGCAAGGGACAGCTCGTGGTGCTCGAGTCCACGACCTATCCGGGCACGACGCGCGAGCTGATGCTTCCTGCGCTCGAGTCGACCGGTCTGAAAGTGGGCGAGGACTTCTTCCTGGCATTCTCGCCGGAGCGGGTGGATCCCGGCAACGAGCGCTTCAATACCCGCAACACGCCCAAGGTCGTGGGCGGTATCACGCCCAACTGCCTGAAAGTAGCGATGGCCCTCTACCAGCCGGCCATCGAGACGCTCGTGTCGGTGTCGTCGCCGGAAGCGGCCGAGCTGGTGAAGATCCTCGAGAACACGTTCCGCAGCGTCAACATCGGGCTCGTCAATGAAATGGCGATCGTGTGTGACAAGCTCGGCGTGGATGTGTGGGAAGTGATCGAGGCTGCGTCCACGAAGCCGTTCGGCTTCATGAAATTCACGCCCGGCCCCGGCGTCGGTGGGCACTGCATCCCCCTCGATCCGCACTACCTCGCCTGGAAGATGCGGACGCTCAATTACAAGACCCGCTTCATCGAGCTGGCCGGCGAGTTGAACGCCGAGATGCCGGAATTCTGGGTCGGCAAAGTGGTCGACGCCCTCAACGAGCAGGGGAAGGCAGCGCGCGGCAGCGACGTCATGCTCGTGGGCGTCGCCTACAAGAGGAACATTGATGACATCCGCGAGAGTCCCGCCCTGGATGTAATCCGGCTGCTCCATCAGCGCGGCGCCAAGGTGTCGTACCACGATCCGCATGTCGCGGTCCTGAAGGAAGACGGGATCTCACTCGCGTCCGTCCCGCTCACGCCGGAGACGATCAAGCAGGCCGACTGCGTCGTCATCGTGACTGATCATGCCGCGGTGGACTATCAATTGATCGCGCGGCACGCGCGGGCGACCGTTGATACGCGGCATGTCTTGCCCAAGGCAGGTCCCCGCGCGTGAAAGTTGCCGTCGTCGGCACCGGATACGTTGGTCTGGTTGTGGGCGCCTGTCTCGCTGAGACAGGGAACGACGTCGTATGCGCCGACGTGGACGCCGAGAAGATCGCGAGCCTCAAGGCGAACAAGCTGCCGATCTACGAGCCGGGACTCGAGCCGATCGTCGTCCGCAATCAGCGCGAGGGCCGGCTGACGTTCACGACCGATGTCGGCAATGCCGTCGAGCGCTCCGAAGTGGTCTTCATCGCCGTCGGGACGCCGCCCGATGAAGACGGCTCCGCCGATCTGCAGCATGTCCTCTCGGTCGCCACGACGATCGGCAAGCACATGAATGCGCCGAAGGTGGTCGTCACCAAGAGCACGGTTCCGGTGGGGACGGCGGGGAAGGTGCGCGTTCAGATCGCGCGCGAAACCAGGACGCCGTTTCACGTCTGCTCGAATCCGGAGTTCCTGAAGGAAGGCGCCGCGGTCGAGGATTTCATGAAGCCGGACCGCGTCGTCGTCGGCGTGGATTCCCCCGACGCGGCAAAGGTGATCGAGGAGTTGTACACGCCCTTCGTCCGGACCGGGAATCCGCTCATCGTGATGGACATCCCGTCGGCTGAAATGACGAAGTACGCCGCCAACGCCATGCTCGCGACGCGCATTTCATTCATGAATCAGCTCGCGCGGCTGTGCGAAGCAGTGGGCGCGGACGTGACGCAGGTCCGGCGCGGCATCGGATCCGACCGGCGGATCGGGCAGGCGTTCCTCTTTCCCGGCCCCGGGTACGGCGGATCCTGCTTTCCCAAGGACGTGAAAGCGCTGATTCGTACCGGCGCCGAGAACGACCTGCCGCTCGACATTCTCTCGGCCGTTGAAGCGGCAAATCGCCGCCAAAAGCGCGTCCTGTTCGAAAAGCTGCAGCGCCATCTCGGATCGCTGAAGGGAACGGTTATTGCGGTCTGGGGCCTCGCCTTCAAAGCCGAGACCGACGATGTCCGCGAGAGCCCGGCCCTGGTGCTCATCGAGGAGCTGCTCGCCGCCGGGGCCAAGGTTCAGGTGCACGACCCCGCGGCGAGAGAGACGGCGGCACGTCACTTGGGCGATCGGGTCACCTATGCCAGCCACGGATTCGATGCCCTCGCGGGCGCCGATGCCCTCGCGATCGTCACCGAATGGCTGGAGTATCGCAACCCCGATTTCGCCAGGATCAAGCAGCTCCTGAAGCGGGCTCCGCCCCTGATCGTCGACGGGCGCAATCTGTACGATCCGGAGAAGCTCGGTCGTCTCGGGTTCACCTACGATAGCATCGGCCGCCCGCTCGGATGCGCGTCCTCATAACGGGGGCAGCGGGCTTTCTCGGTTCGCACCTGGTGGACCGGTTTCTCGCCATGGGGCACCGAGTGCTGGCGATAGACAATCTGCTCACCGGCGATCCCGCGAATCTCGCCCATCTCGCCAACCATCCCAGCTTCGCGTTCCACCGCCAGGACGTCACGACATTCATCGAAGTCGAGGGCGCTCTCGACGGCGTGCTCCACTTTGCCAGCCCGGCGAGTCCCGTCGATTATCTCGAGCTGCCGATCCAGACGCTCAAGGTCGGCGCGCTCGGCACGCACAAGGCGCTGGGGCTCGCCATGGCGAAACAGGCGCGCTTTCTCCTTGCCTCGACGTCCGAGGTGTACGGCGACCCGCTGGTGCATCCACAGCCGGAGTCGTACTGGGGGAACGTGAATCCCGTGGGCCCGCGCGGCGTGTACGACGAGGCCAAGCGCTTCGCCGAGGCGCTCACGATGGCGTATCACCGCTATCATGACCTGGATACACGCATCGTCCGAATCTTCAACACGTATGGGCCGCGCATGCGACCCAATGACGGGCGTGTCGTGTCGAACTTCATCGTGCAGGCGCTCCGCGGCGAGCCCCTCACCGTGTACGGCGACGGGTCGCAGACGCGGTCGTTTTGCTACGTGGATGATCTGATCGAGGGCATCTTCCGGCTATTCGATAAGGGCACGCCGGACCCCACGAATATCGGGAATCCGCACGAGTTCACGGTGCGACAGCTGGCCGAGCGAGTGCTCGCGTTGACGGGTAGCAAGAGCAAGTTCGTCGAACGGCCGCTGCCGGTGGACGATCCGCAGGTGCGACAGCCAGACATCACGCGCGCGCGCGAGACGCTCGGCTGGGAGCCCACGGTTTCCCTCGATGACGGCCTGCGCCGGACGATCGAGTATTTCCGCGGCGTGGTGGCGCGCGAAGGCGCGTGCACGTGAATCTTCTCATTACCGGCGCCGCCGGCTTCATCGGATCGCATGTGAGCGAAGCGCTCATCGAACGCGGTCACGAGGTGACCGGTGTGGACAACTTCGATCCGTTTTACGCGCGCGAGGTGAAGGAGCGGAACCTGGCTGGCCTGCGCAAGCTGCCGGGGTTTCGTTTTGTCGAGGCCGACGTCGCCCGCGATCCGATGCCTCTCGACGGTGTCGAAGCGGTCCTCCACCTCGCCGCGAAGCCGGGCGTACGACCCTCGCTCGAGGATCCCGGCGCGTATATGGAGGCGAACGTTACGGCGACGGCGCGGCTGATCGACGCGGCCCGGCGCATGGGGATCGCACGCATCGTCTTCGGCTCCTCCTCATCGGTGTACGGGAACGCGACGCCCGCGCCCTTCGCCGAAGACGGGCCGGCCGTATCGCCGATCTCGCCGTACGCGGCCAGCAAGCGCGCCGGTGAGCTTTTGGCTTACGCCTTCGCGCATCTCTACCCGCTCAAGATCATCTGTCTGCGGTTCTTTACGGTCTACGGGCCGCGGCAGCGTCCCGACCTCGCGATCCACAAGTTTACGGACCTCATCGCGCGTGGCCGTCCGCTGCGGATGCATGGGGATGGGTCGAGCGAGCGCGACTATACCTATATTACCGACGCGGTGGGCGGCATCCTCGCCGGCCTGGAGTGGACCGCCAGCGCGGCGCCTGGAACGGTCGAGACCGTCAACCTGGGTGGGGGCGCGCGCGTGCGCCTGGACCGCCTCATCGCGCTCATCGCAGCGGCCTTGGGCCAAGAGGCCCGCATCGAGCGCCACCCCGACCAGCCGGGGGACGTGCGACTGACCGATGCCGATCTGGTCCACGCCGGACGGGTGCTGGGTTTCCGCCCGCGCGTCGGAATAGAGGAAGGAATCCGCAAGTTTGTTGACTGGTACGAGGGGGTTCATGGACGTCAGTCCTGAGCGGCTGGTCGAGCAGGCTAACGAGCGCTTTCAATTGCAGGACTATTACGGCGCGATTCACCTCCTCGAGGAGGTCGTCGCGACCGGCCGCGCGTTTGCCGACGCCCACCACCTGCTGGGAGTCTCCTACTCGCTCGTCGGACAATCGGACAAGGCGCTCGAACAGCTGGACCGGGCGCTGGCGCTCAATCCCAATTACATCGAGGCGCTGATTCACCGCGCCCTCGTCCTCAACGAGCTGGGCCGCGAGGAGGAAGCGAACGCAGTGCTGCGGCGCGCCCGCCAGGTGAGCTCGGATCGGCGCTCGGGGTTCCACGGCCACGTGGCGGCCAAGCTCGCGAATCAGCACGCGGCACTCGGTCAAGCGTATCTCGAAGCGGGCGGACTGAACGAGGCGATTGCCCAGTACGAGGCGGCGCTCGTGCTGGGGCCCGAATTCCACGATCTGCGCTACAAGCTGGGCCGCATGCTGCTCGAAGCCGGACGCGCGCTGGAGGCGCACGAACACTTCCAGGCGATTGTCCGCCAGCGCCCCTCGTTCCTCGATGCCGCCGCGATGCTGGGACTCGCCAGCTATCTCGCGGGCGACGGCCTGGCGGCGCGCGCGGTGTGGGAGGAACTGCGGGTGCGCCGGCCCGAAGACCCACGGGTCGAGGCCTACCTGGCGCTGCTCTCCCGCTCCGATGTCGAACCGGTGCCGGCCGCTGCCGCGCCCGCGCCGCCTGGGCGAAAGAAGAAGAAGCAGTGAGACGCGTCCCGACGTTGGTGCTGCTCCTCGCGATGGGCTGCACGCGTTCAGCCGCCAATCATGAGGAGCTCGGCGACCGCGCGTATGCCGCGGGCTCGTTCGCCGATGCGTTGGCGGAATACCAGCTCGGCCGCAGAGCGAATCCCGGTAGCGCCACGCTGCTCGCTAAGGTCGGCGCGGCGGCGATGCATGCCGAGGATTACGAGCTGGCGGCGGAAGCGTATCGCGCGGTCGCGCGGCGCGACCGCTCGAGAGCCGAGGAAGCAGCCGACGGCCTCGATCGGGTCGCGCGCGCGGCGCTCGGCGCCAACGACCGGACGGCGCTCGCGAGCGCGTTGACGGGGTTGCGGGAGGTCGCGCCGCGACGGCCCCTGGGCCGCTACGTCGTCATGGCTGCGCTGGACGCGGTGGACCGTGGCGACACCGCCGAAGCGGCGGCCCTGCTGCCGGTCGCGGCGGCATCCGCCGCGGACGCGGCGCGCGCCGACTCGCTACTGTTCGTCTACGGCAGGACGCTGGTACGCGTCAGGGACTGTAGTACCGCCGTCCGCGTATTCGAGGGCGTCATCCGGCGCCAGCGCGCCGCGGTGGTCGTCGAATCGGCGCGCGAAGGTCTCGGGTTGTGCGCGCTCGTCGAAGGCGAGAGAGCATTGGCGCAGGGACGCCCGGCCGACGCGGAAGGTTGGTTCCGGCGGGCAACGGCGCCGGGTGCGTCCCCCGACGTCGTTCGGGCGGCGTTTCTCGGCCTCGGCGACGTGCGCTTGGCAGAGGGCGATCTGGCGGGAGCGATGGAGAGCTACCAGCAGGCGCTGGCTGGCGGCACACCGGGCGATACGATCTCACAGCGGGCGCAGGAAAAGCTCAACGCATTAGGAAAGGCCGAACCGGAATGAGGATGCAGCAGATCATCGGCGTGCTGGCTTGCTTCGCAGCGCTGGGAGGAGGAGCGTGCCGCCACGGCACTCGAGTGGCCAGCGCACCGCCCGCGGTGCAGCCGGAGGTCGAGCTCGAGCGCGCGATGCGGCTCTTCCGGCGCGGCGACTTCCGCAAGGCCCAAATCATCTTCCAGCGACTCACGGTTGAATTCAGTACGACCCAGGAGGAACTGGCGCAGGCGCGCTACTACGTGGCCGAGTGCAATTTCCAGCTGGGAGATTACGTGCAGGCCGCGTCGGATTTTCGCAAGGTCGCGGATGAGTTCTCGACCACGGCGTACGCCTCGCTCGGGCTGCTCCGGGCGGGGGATGCGAACCTGCGGCTGTGGCGTCGCCCCGAGCTCGATCCCACGTATGGCGAAGCCGCGCTCGCGATCTATCAGGAGCTGACCGGACGCTTTCCCGACAGCCAGGCGGCGGCGCGGGCGCGTCCGCATGTGCGACGGCTCGAGAATCAGTTTGCCGACAAGGCGTTCAAGAACGGCATGTTCTACCTGCGCCGGAAGGCATTCGACTCAGCAATCATCTACTTTAAGGACGTGATCGCGAATTACCCCAGTGCGCAGCGCGCGCCGGACGCCCTGTTGCGGCTGGTCGAGAGCTACCGCGCGATCGGCTACACGCAGGAACTGCAGGAGACCTGCGAGCACTTGCGCCGCTTCTATCCGAACGCGACGCGGCTTGCCGCCAGCTGTCCCGCGGCCGCTTCCACCCCCTCCTGAGTCGTAGTGGACACGCTGTTCGGGGGCTCGTTCGACCCCGTGCATGTGGCACATCTGATCGTGGCGGAAGCGGCGGCGGACGCGCTGGGTGCCGGTGCGACCGTCCGCTTTCTGCCCGCGCGCGAGCAGCCGTTCAAGCGCGCCGCCCATCAGGCGACCGCCGAGCAACGCGCCGACATGCTGGATCTGGCGACCCGAGACAACCCTCGCCTCCGGGTGGAGCGGGTGGAGCTCGGCCTGCCGACGCCCTCCTACACGGTCCGGACGCTGCGGGCCCTGGGGGACCGGGAGCCGGGGAACCGGTTCACGTTATTGCTAGGGGCGGACGCCGCCGCGGACCTTGCGGCCTGGTGGGAAGTCGAAGCGCTCCCGGGACTTGCCGACGTCATCGTCTTCGCGCGGCCGGGCGCGACCGTGCCCCGCCACCCCCTGATCAGCCGGGTGATCCCGGTGCCGGTGATCGACCTGTCCGCCACGCAGGTGCGCGAACGCATCAAACAGGGGCGTTCCATTCGATATTTAGTGCCCGATCCGGTGCGCGACTACATCGGCGCCCACGGGCTTTATCGCTAGAGGTGTAATGGGTCCTCGCTGGTTCACCAAGATCTTCGGGACGCGATTCGACCGCGAGCTGAAGCGTATCCAGCCGATTGTGGATGCGATTCTCGAGCACGAAGTGCGCCTCAAGGACATGGGCGACACGGAGCTCCAGGCGCAAACGCCCAAGTTTCGCCAGGCGATCGCCGCGCGCACCGGCGAGCTGCACGCTGAGGTCGAGCGGTTGAAGCAGGCGAAGCATGATTCTCCCGACCCCGCCGAGCGCGCGAATCTCAGCGACCAATTGAGGAAAGCCGACCAGGCGTTCGTCACCGAGCTGCAACGCACGCTCGACGATCTGCTGCCTGAAGCGTTCGCGACCGTGCGCGAGGCCGCGCGCCGGCTCCTGGGGGGCGACGTCGTCGTCACGGGGCACACGCTCAAATGGGACATGGTCCCGTACGACGTGCAGCTCATCGGCGGCATCGTGCTGCACCAGGGGAAGATCGCGGAGATGGCGACCGGCGAGGGCAAGACGCTGGTCGCGACGCTGCCGCTCTATCTGAACGCGCTGGCGGGGCGCGGCGCCCACCTCGTGACGGTCAACAACTATCTCGCGCGGCGCGACTCGCAGTGGATGGGGCACCTCTTCCAATGGCTCGGACTGACCGTCGGCTGTATCGATGACTCGCAGCCCGGTAGCCCCGAACGGCGGGCGGCCTATCTGTGCGAGATCACCTACGGCACGAACAACGAATTCGGGTTCGACTACCTGCGCGACAACATGGTCGGCAGCCTGGAGCAGCGGGTACAGCGCAGCCACGTGTACGCGATCATCGACGAAGTCGATTCCATCCTGGTCGATGAGGCACGGACGCCGCTGATCATCTCCGGCGCCGTCGGCGCCGAGTCGGACGAGAAGTACGCGCAGTTCAACACGCAAGTCGTCCAGCTCGTGCGCAAGCAGACCGCGATTGCGAACGACCTCATCGCGCGCGGCGAGCCGCTGCTCGAGAATCCGGACACCAATTACGATGGCGCGAAGCTGTTGTACAAAGCGCAGCTCGGCATGCCCAAAAACAAGAAGTTGCTCAAGCTGCTGAACGAGCAGGGCGTCAAACAGCTGGTGCAGCGCGTCGAGCTCGACCGCCTGGCTGATCGCAAGCTGCCCGCGCGCGACCAGAAGATGCGGGATGTCGAAGACGATCTCTACTTCGTGATGGACGAGCGGGGCCGCTCCGTGCACCTGACCGACAGGGGTGTGGAAGCGATGTCGCCGCAGGATCCGACGCTGTTCGTGGTGCCCGACATCTCGCACGCGGTGCACGAGCTGGACCACGACACGGAGCTTTCCCCCGCGGAGAAGATCGAGCGCCGGCGCGCGGTCGAGGCCGAGTACGCGTCCAAGAGCGAAATCCTGCACATCATCCACAAGCTGCTGCAGGCGCACGCGCTCTACGAAAAAGACGTCGAATACGTCGTGCAGGACGGGCAGGTCTTCATCGTCGACGAGTTCACCGGCCGGTTGATGCCCGGACGGCGCTGGTCGGACGGCCTGCACCAGGCCGTCGAAGCAAAGGAAGGCGTGGCGGTGCGCGAGGAGACGCAGACGCTCGCCACGATCACGATCCAGAACTACTTCCGCATGTACGAAAAGCTCGCGGGCATGACCGGAACGGCCGAGACGGAAGAGACCGAGTTCCATCAGATCTACAAGCTCGAAGTCGTCGTCATTCCCACGAACCGGCCGGTGCGGCGAGTGGACAAACACGACCTCGTCTACAAGACGCGCAAAGACAAGTATGACGCGATCATGGAAGAGGTCGAGCGGCAGCATAAGCGTGGCCTGCCGGTGCTGGTCGGGACGACCAACGTCGAGGTGTCGGAGACGTTGGCTCGCTTGCTGAAGCGGCGGGGCCTGAAGCACGAAGTGCTGAACGCCAAATACCACGAGCGCGAAGCCGAGATCGTCGCGCAGGCGGGCCAGCCCGGCTCCATTACGATCGCGACGAACATGGCCGGCCGCGGCACCGACATCAAACTCGGCCCGGGCGTCAAGAAGTGTCAGGTGTGCGGCATCAAGTCCCGCGAGGCCCCGTTCGGCCAGATGGTCGAGCAGGCGGACCTCACGGCCGAGCAAATCAAAGAGCTGAAGTGCAACGAAGATCCGCCGTGCGGTCTGGTCATCATCGGGACCGAGCGGCACGAGGCCCGGCGCATCGACCGCCAGCTGCGCGGCCGGTCCGGGCGCCAGGGCGATCCGGGGCAAAGCATCTTCTACCTGTCGCTCGAAGATGACCTCATGCGCCTGTTCGGATCGGATCGGATCGCCCGCATCATGGATCGCAGCGGCGCCGAAGAGGGCGAAGTCATCACGCATCCGTGGGTGACGGCGGCGATCGGCCAGGCGCAAAAGCGCGTCGAGCTCCAGAACTTCCAGGCGCGCAAGCGGCTGCTGCAGTTCGACGACGTCATGAACCAACAGCGTGAGGTCATTTACTCGCAGCGCCTGTACGCGCTGGAAGGCGGGGAAGAGCTGAAGGCCGAGGCGCAGCGCATGATCGACAGTGCGATCGAACGGCACGCCGCTGCCCTGATCGCCGAGTACGATGATCCCGGCCAATGGGACCGCGCCCTGATCGAGACGGAGTTCCTGCAGAAGTTCTTGATCACCGTTCCCGGCGTGACGGATCCGCACAAGGTCAGGGCCCGGGAGGATCTCGTGCGCGCCGCCCAGCAGGCCGGCCGGGACGCCTTCCAGCAAAAACTGGACTACTTGCGCGACATCGAAACGAAGACCGGGATTCCGAAACTCGCTGAGCAGGCGTTGGCGCAGATTACGATCGGCGTCGTCGATGATAAATGGCGCGATCATTTGTACGATCTCGACCAGCTGCGCGAGGGCATCTACTACCGGGCCTGGGGACAGAAAGACCCGCTCGTCGAATACAAGCAGGAAGCGTTCGAGATGTTCACCGGCCTGATCGGCGATCTCTATACGACCTTCGCGGAGCGTTGGCTCAAGCTGCAGGTCGAGGTCGGGCCGCCACCCGGGGCGGGGGGGCCCGGCGGCCAACGGCCGTCGAGCCGACCGGTCACGGGGCCGGCGGGCGGGCTTCCCGGCGGGAGTCGCCGGCAAACGCCGATGGTGGCGTCAAAACCGTCCGCCGATGGCCTCGTCACGAGCGGCGAGCCTCCGCCACCATCGGTGCAGCACGGTGGTGCCAGAGGAGTGGCCGAGCCGGCGTTTGCGGCCAACCCCTACGCGGGCGTGGGTCGTAACGACCCATGCCCGTGTGGGAGCGGCAAGAAGTTCAAGAAATGCCACGGAGCCGCGGCCTAAGGTCTACCGAGCCGTCAGTACCGAATTTCCCGACGCATCCGCTGCGATCGTAAACCGCGCGACATTACGTCCCAGCGCTTGTCCAGCGTCGATGTCGAATCGGTAGTGGATGCCGCCGTACATGCGCGACAGCCCCGCTTCCGTGACCATCGCGTGCAACTGCGTGCTCTGCTCGGGGAAGAACGTGCTTAGCACTTCCGCGGCCGACGCCGAGAGGCAGCTGTGCCCGGAGGGATAGGCTGGGTGGTTGGGCTTCCCGACCGCGGCGACCGTCGTGATCGCAGCATCCGCCTGCCACGGCCGAATGAACCAGTACGTCTGCTTCGCGTCCCAGCAGCCGATCTGCGCGTCGAGCATCGTCGCGCTGAGCAGGGCGTACAGATGGGTGGCTTCACGCTCGGACAGGGCGTGCGAATTGATGCCGTCGGTGCCAACCTGGATCCAGAACCCGGACGTGGTCGGCGTACCGCCGCCCAGCGCCCAGAAGGTGGCGATCCGCGTTTGGTCCGCCGTGCGCGTGTCGGAGAGCTGTCGGATTTCGACGAGGTCAGTGTTGAACGCCGCAGACCCAAACGCGGGCGGTGGCCCCGGTCGGAACTGGCTCGCGGACGTTAGGAACCAGGCGGTCACCCCCGGCAACTGCCCCCCCACGACCGTGGCGGGGGTCGTGTTGCTGATCCAGAGCCCGGGGCCGGTGGGAATCGTACCGGTGAACGGCAGGGCGAAGCCGTCCGCCTGGGCTCGCGCAACGATCTCGGCGCCGACCGCGCGGCCGATGGCCTCGCCGCGCGCGAACCAGGGTTGCGGTTGCCCCGGGCCCGCGTTCGACTGCACAGTCACCATGTCCTCGAACGTCTGCGCTGCGGCAGGGAACAGGTACGTCAACACGACGGCCGACGCGCCCGCGACGGCGCCCCGCTCCGCTTCGAGCTGACTCCGCCCGTTGCTACCGGCCGCGACGTCCGCCCGCTGCACGGCCAAGTACTGCGCGACGCCAAGCTCGGAGTACGTGCGAGTTGCTGTAGTGGGCGCTAGGTTCGCCTGGGCGACGCGGTTGGCCGCAATTCCCTGCCAGGTCGGGCTCGCGAGACCCTCGGTGAACGGCAGGCCGTTGCGTGACGCGGATACGCTGGAGCCCGTTGGACCGGGCGACCGGTCCGTGCACGCCGAAAGCACGGCGAGGGTGACGGCAAAGACTGCGAGTGTAGCACGCATGATTTCTCCACGGGTTGAGGGGCGGACGTCAGTTCGCTTGGCAATCTGGGCTCGCGGGATCACGCCACGACCAAGTACTCCGCCTCTCGAGCCAATTGCCGAGTAGAGAGAGGACGGCGTCGCCTCGTGGATGGGTTTGGCAGGCACGGGATGAGGGAGCCAGTATGCCACGAAGTACAGGTCGAAGTAAGGCGCCGCTCCGCATAGAAAGGGGTATGTAGCGGCGGCTCTCCTTACCTAGCGTCGCCACATGCCCCTACGCCTTTCCGAGCACCTCGAACACGACCGTCCGCGCGAGCGTTTCTGGGCCGTCGGGCCAGGCGCGTTGACGGGGCAGGAGCTCCTGGCCATTCTCCTAGGAACAGGGACACGCGGGCAGGATGCCCTCGCCGTGGCCGCCGAGATCCTGGCCCGGGGCGACGGATCGCTGCGGCGTCTCGCCACGCGGCCGTGGGCGGAATTGGCGAGGATCCCCGGCGTGGGGCGAGCCAAGGCGGCCCGTCTGGCGGCGGCGGTCGAGCTGGGGCGCCGGGTGGGGACGGAGACGGAGCCGCCCCCGGAGCGGATCCGGGGGCCTTGCGATGTGCAGCGCTACTACGGGCTGCGGCTGCGCGACCTGGCCGTCGAGGAGTTCCACGTGCTGGCCTTGGGGAGCCAGAGCCAGGTTTTGGCGGACATACTCATCACGCGCGGCATCCTCAACAGCTCGCTGGTACACCCGCGCGAAGTGTTCCGGGCGGCGATCGCCGAGGCGGCGGCGGGCATCATCGTCGTGCACAACCATCCGAGCGGCGATCCCACGCCGTCGGCTGACGACCGGGCGGTGACGCGGCAGCTGGTCGACGCCGGGCGCGTGCTCGATGTCCCGGTGTACGACCATGTCGTGATTGGTGGAGGAGGCGAGCGGTACGTGAGTTTCGCGGAAGCAGGACTGTTGTGACGAGCACGGCGCCGATTCTTGCGCCGGAGCTGGCGAAGGCCGTCGCGGCGCAGCATGACCGCCTCGACCTCGAGGTGCTGTCGCGCGCCTACCGGATCAGCGCGCAGGCGCACCAGGGCCAGAAACGCCTGTCGGGCGACGACTTCGTCTCCCACAGCGTGGCCGTTGCGACGATTCTCGCCGAGCAGCAGATGGACACCACGACGATCGCCGCCGCGCTGTTGCACGACGTGGTCGAAGACTCGGACGTCACACTTGAAGTGCTGCGCAAAGACTTCGGCAATGAAGTCGCCGACCTCGTGGACGGTCTCACCAAGATCTCGACCCTCACCTTCCGGTCGACCGCCGAAGAGCAGGCCGAGAACTACCGCAAGCTGCTGATGTCGGTCGCGCGCGACGCGCGCGTCATCATCATCAAACTCGCCGACCGGCTGCACAACATGCGGACCCTCGATCCGCTGTCCGCCGAGAAGCGGACGCGGATCGCGCTGGAGACGCGCGAGCTGTACGCGCCGCTGGCCCATCGCTTCGGCATGGCCGG
>Ga0184638_1000053_pt1 | contig 25569 bp, 28 predicted proteins | sample PLM31_50_b2_FD_133141 | JGI IMG/M metagenome (GOLD analysis project Ga0184638, IMG submission 133141) | Groundwater sediment microbial communities from an aquifer in East River, Colorado, USA - PLM3-1_50_b2 | ecosystem: Environmental > Terrestrial > Soil > Riparian zone | place: USA: East River... | reverse complement strand
TTGCAAGGTAGCGGGCGTCGGCCCAGGCTACGCGAACGGATGCAAGGGTCAAATCGCCTCCCTCAAGCACCTGGTTATGGCGAAGAAAGCGAGTCGCCACGATTACCTGTTTAACCGCCTCGACATCAGCGGTAATGCGCGCCGATCCCACCACGAACGTCACCCGGCCAACCGGACGTCCCGACCCGATATGGTTGATCGAAGCCCCCGGCCGGATCGTGAGCCCGTCGAGCGACGACAGGATTCGAACCGTCACGGCCGAGCTGTCAAGCTGCAGGGAGTGGGCCACATGCGCGCGGAGAGCTGACATGATCTCGTCTTGGGAGTTGTTTGCTTTGTCGCCGGCAAATGTCGCAGGAGAGATGCTCATTCCGATTGCGACGACTGATCCGATGAGCCAGCTAATTATTCCCCTCTCCCTCGAAGGGAGACGGTGTCCTTGAGAGCGAGGGAATTTGTTGTGCCACCGGAGCATGTTTACCTCTTGATTCCGTTTGCGGTTTGCAACATTTCGTCGGCGGTTTGCACCGCCTTTGCATTGATCTCGTAGTTACGCTGGCCGATGATCATGTTGACCATCTCTTCGGCGATGTTCACGTTGGAGCTCTCCAGGAAGCCCTGCGCGAGAGTTCCAAAACCCGGCGTGCCCGGCGCACCGGTTGTGGGATCGCCGGAAGCCCCGGAGGGCAGGAACAGGTTGCTGCCAAGCGCCTCGAGACCGGCCGGGTTGTCGAACCGAGCGAGCTCCAACGCGCCGATCTGACTGCTGCTTGTGGTGCCGGCCGCCAGCACTGATATGGTGCCGTCGCTGCCGATCGTGAGCTTGAGTGTGTTCGCCGGGATCGTGATGTTCGGAAGAATCGGGTCCCCATCCGAGGTGACCACCGCGCCGGTGCTGTTTTTCTTAAAGGCCCCGGCTCGCGTGTAGGCAATTGTCCCGTCCGGACGGCTCACCTGAATAAACCCGTCACCCTCGATCGCGACATCCAATTCGTTTTGGGTCTGCTGGAGACTGCCTGAAGTGAAAATCTTTTGTACCGCGACGGCTCGCACTCCGGTTCCCAATTGAATCCCGGTCGGTAACTGGGTCGAAGCGGACGCTGACGCCCCGGGCATCCTCAACGTCTGATAGAGCATGTCCTGAAAATCGGCGCGGCTGCGTTTAAAGCCCACCGTGTTCGAGTTCGCCAGATTATGCGCGAGGACATCCATATTGAGCTGTTGGGCCCCCATCCCCGATGCTGCGGTCCACATTGCCCTGATCATGAGTGTCTCCTATTCATTATTGATCCTTCGCTACGCGAACCGCGCGAGGTCCGTCACCGCGAGATGGGCGGCCTCATCCATGGACTGCACGACCTTTTGCGCTGCTTCATACTGTCGGTTGATCTCGATCAGCGCAATGAGCTGCTCAACCGCATTGACGTTGGACTCTTCCAGTCTCCCCTGCCCGACATTCGTCTCGGTCGCCGGGACAACGCCCCCTTTTGTGATGAATCGCTCTCCGACCCGCACGCTGGAAGCCAGATCCTTGAACTTCACCACCTTGAGAGTGTCCACAGTCGCGCCATCCACCGTGATTTCGCCTTGGCCGTTCACAAGGAGCTTGCCCGCCGGGATCTGCATCGGCCCGGATTGACCCAGTACCGGCGCCCCATCGAGCGTGACCAATTGGTGTTTGTCATTCAGCACAAAATTACCTGCCCGCGTGTATTCCGGCCCGCGCGGAGTCTGAATCACAAAGAATCCTTCGCCGTCCAACGTAAGATCAGTGGCCTGTCCCGTGGGCCGTCCCGCTCCGCTCTTCCAATCAAGGAAAGTGCCGCCGACGCGACTGAAGACCTTGTCGGCCTGGGCCTTCTTGTGCGCACCGGCGACCGATTTGGCGAGGAGGCTGCTGAAGAGAGTTTTTTCCTGCTTGTAGCCGACGGTCTGAGCATTGGCGAGATTCTTCGCCACGATATCCATTCGGAGTTCCTGCCCGATGGCTCCCGACACGATGGCATACACACCTCGATCCATAAATTTCTCCTCAGTGATGGAGGGAGTGAGCAAGACATGTGCCCTTCCCAAGGCAACAGTCGATAACTCAGGCTATCCTGAATATTGGGGGTGCCTTCGGACTGAACCCTGCAGGGTGTGGCTGCTGGAGGAGGCTGCAGCAACAATGAAAATGACACCACTGGGAACTTGGTGGAAACCGGGAGAATTTTGCCGAGTGGAAATTTACGACGAGCCTTTAGCGCTTAGGTCAAGTCATGACAAGAGTGACATCTGGGAATGTCATGGCTTCCCCCCTTCAGTAGACTGGGAATCCTTACCCGAAAGGTATAGTGTATCTCTTCTTTAGTGGACATTCATCCGTGGGTTCGGGAGGGGGGGTCCAGCCGGACGGGGCCCGCTCCCGCGGCGGTGGGTTCGGGAGGGGGTCCAGCCGGGACGGGGCCTTCTCCCGCGCGGTGAGGGAGGGTGCATGAGTCAGCCAGCGACAGGGGTGGCCTCGGATCAGGAAGTCGCTATCTGTGGACCGACCCACACCGGGTGGTGCAAATACTGTCAAGCCCTCAAGCAGATCGAACTCTCCGTTAGCGAGGAGCGCGAGGCCTGCGCCCAGTGGGCTGAATCATTACGCGATTGTCGGGCAGACAACGACTGGCAGGAAGGCTTTAACACGGCCTGCCGCATGCTGGCCTATATGATTCGTGCGCGCAGCGACCACGCCTCTCCCGAAAAACTGGCCCGGTCATTTACGCGCTTGAACCGCTCGATCGCTGCGGCGCGCGGCGCGAAACGACGCATTGACGTTACTCCCGACGATCGCACAGATAATTGCTCCCCGTCAGAGCCTTCGCTTTTTTCTTCAATTGAGACACACGTTCGCTGATATCGCCGGGGTGGGTAATCCGCTGCGTCTCGCTTGAGACCGTCACGATTGAGAGCGTCATGAGCGGGAAGATTTCTCGATTGCCGTGGCGATCCACGGAGTCGATAGAACCTCGGCTTCGATCTTCTTCATCATAAAAATCGGGAATGACCAGATCGAAACGACGGATGATCGTCCCGCAGATTTCGTCCATGGCAGCCGGCCCGCTCATCAAGACAAAGTCGTCGCCGCCGATGTGCCCCACAAATCCATCCGGCCCAGCCCCTTCGCTCACCACCGTGCTCGCAAGGCGGCAGGTCACCACGAGCACTTCGTCTCCCCGGCCATACCCATAGCGATCGTTGAACGCTTTAAAGTTATCAATATCGAGATACGCCAGCGCGAAGGCCTTACCGCTTTCGATCCGCCGGGTCGTCTCATGGAGAATGGAGGTGTTTCCCGGAAGACCGGTCAGTGGATTGGCGTCCAGCGAGCGGGACATCCGGCTCAAGGATAAGCGCAAGCGCCGTACCACTTCATCCGGGGAGTAGGGTATCGTGATGTAGTCGTCAACGGCGAGGGACGCCCAGTCCACGTCTGCGACGCGCACATCGCGAATGAGAAACACGATCGGCAGCCGGCCGATGAGGGGATCCGCTTTCAGTTCTCGCGCCAGCGTCTCGACTGACCGGCCGCCGGTGCCCTCCGCGACCAAGAGAAGGGAAGGGGGATCATCGAACAACTCCGCCATTCCGGACCCGACCGCATGCGACCCGTCCACTTCAAAACCGGCTTTGCTCAGGATGTCTTTCAAGCGTGCCGCTTCAGCGGGATCGCCATGCATCAGGAGGATTCTTCGGGGACCAACCATTATCGGCTCATAAATAGTCATCAATGGATTCGAACTCGCGCGCCGCTTGGGCAACACAGACTGCCAGGCCGTCTTCGTCAAGCTTCATGGCGGCCCAGGCCTCCGCCGACAATGCCGGCACGATCTCGTCTCCCGAGGAGCCGCATCCCATCGCCTTGACCAGCACGTCGGCAACATGCACGATGGCGGTCTGCATCGGCGCGCCTTTCGCCAGCATCGGCTGATGGTGATACATGATCGGCTCTTTCAAGACCGTCGGGAGATGCCACGCGGTCGCAAGCCAGCCCGCGACTTCGGCATGGGTCAGCCCGAGAATCTCCTGCTCCGCATCCCTCATGTACATATCCCGCTCGCGGACCGCGTCCTCGATCTTCGAAGCGATCTCGGGCAGTTTGACATAGACCACCACTTTACCCAAATCATGAAGCAGACCGGCCACGAAGAGTTCTTCCGGGTTTTTATGGCCGAGTCGCTTGGCGAGGATATGCGCCATCATGGCGACTCCGAGCGAATGGCGCCACAACTGATCCATCCCGGCGACCTTCATCATGTCAAACACCGTCGCGCCGAGAGTCAACCCCTTCACCACGTTCAACCCTAGGACGATCACCGCATGGCTCACAGACGCGATGCGGGCCGGAAACCCATAAAAGGGCGAATTCGCCAATTGCAGCACTTTGGCCGACAGGACCTGGTCCTTTTCGATGAGCCGCCCAAGGTCCTCCGCCGATGTCTCGGGGCGATCAATCATAGACATGATCTTGTCTACCACTTGCGGCAGAGTCGGAAGGCCACCCAGTTTCTGAATCCGATGCTTGAGCTCGGTCAGTTCCATCTCGGTCATGGCGCAGCCTTCGCTTCACCGGAAGAATGTTCAGAATGAGCAGCCCTCAGGAATTTGCAAATCGCCTCCCTGATCCGAATCTGCGCCGGGTCCGCTTCGACTTTTCGAAATCGCCGTGCCACCTCCTGTTCCAGCTCGCCGATCGACTTCTCTGGCGTGTCTTCGGCAGAACTGCCCCCCACATGGACGGCCGATTTTCCCATTTGCTCGAGGCGCGCAATCAGTGCCTCATCCAGAATGACCCCGGCCGCAACCACCACCAAGCCGGCGGGATTCGTAATGGGTTTCGCCAGGACCATGCCTGGCACGGTTTCTGCTAGCGGTATCCGTCTCATCGGGCCCTCTCGTCGAACGCCGGACTCATGGCGCCTGCTCCTCGCAGCTGCCCGGAAGCCCGAGATTCATTACGCACGGCAGTTCCACCGGCGAGACTACTTGATTCTTATCCGTCTCGGTTTTTAACACCTTAAGGATGACAAGTTCGACACGGCGATTCTGTGCACGTCCTTCCGGCGAGTCATTCGAAGCCACCGGATGAAACTCGGCGTACCCGCTCGCTGCCAGACGTTCGGCCGGCAGATAGCCGCCTTCCGACAGGAACCGCGTGATGTTCAGCGCACGCGAGGCCGACAGTTCCCAATTCGTCGGAAACTCCTTCGTGTGAATCGGCACATTGTCCGTATGACCCTCGATACGGACCTGGTGGGGAAAATCCTTGAGTACGGTCGCAACACGGCTCAAGGTGTCCCGCGCCTCCGTGAGGATGATCGCCTGGCCCGGCTGGAACAGCATCGTATCGGTAATGCTCACCGTGACCCCTCGCTCTCCCTGACCGACCTTCACCCGGCCCGTGGAGTCTGTGTCCTTGATCGCCTCCGAGAGCTTCTTGTACACCTGCATGTCAATCGAGATGACGCGGGTCGAGACGGGACCTCCTGCGTTGTCCGGCACAATTTTTATGGTCGACGCCGACATGGCGATCATGGGATTCAGGGCTTCTACTATGGATTGGGCAACCACGCGAAACTTCCCCTCGTTCACGGATGAGATGGAATACATCACCACGAAAAACGCGAACAGGAGCGTGATAAAGTCTGCGTACGAGACCAACCATCGTTCGTGATTCTCGTGCTCCTCGTGTTTTTTCTTTCTTGCCATAAGGTTCCCTTACGATTGTCACCCTGAACACAGTGAAGGGTCTAGATTCTTCGCTTCGCTCAGAATGACAGCATCACTTGGGTTTCGGCTGCTGTGACTCGGGGAGATAGCCGTTGAGCTTCTCCTCGATCATCTTCGGATTCTCGGCCTGCGCCAGCGACACCAGTCCTTCAATGATCAATTGGCGGGCCAGGACCAACTCTTTGATCTTGAGCTTGATCTTCCCTCCCATCGGGAGAAAGAACAGGTTCGCCGCGCCCACGCCGTAGATGGTGGCGACAAACGCCACCGCGATTCCGGAGCCCAGTTTCGAGGGGTCGGCCAGATTCTCCATGACATGGATCAACCCGAGCACGGCGCCCAAGATCCCGATCGTGGGCGCGTAACCGCCGAGCGATTCGTACACCTTGCCGGACAGGCTGTTTTCTTCCTCATAATGCTCGACTTCAATCTCGAGAATCTCCCGGATCATCTTGGCCTCCGTTCCGTCAATCACCAACTGCAGGCCCTTCTTGAAAAACGGATCGGTCATCGTCTTCAGCTTGCCTTCAAGGGCGAGCAAGCCTTGTTTGCGGCTGAGCGTCGCGAGTTCCACGATCAGGGCGATCATGGCCTTCGAATCTACATGGACATTGAAGAACACCATTTTTGTGTTGGTGATGGCCTTTAAGAAGGTTGCCATCGGATAGTTCACCATCACCGCACCAAAGGTGCCGCCCATCACAATAATGAAGGCGGTCAACTGCATGATCGAGCCGATATGCCCGCCCTCGAGGATCTGGCCACCTAGGATCGCGCCGAGCGCCACGATGATGCCGATAATTGTCAGAAGATCCATTTCGCTCTCTCTACTCTCTTCCTTCGGGTGGGCGCGGGAGGGGCGCTTCCGAGTGGGGCCCCCTCCCGTTTGTTGGTCGTTTTCTCACCGCTTGACGGTCGGCCGGCCAATTTGTTAGCTGCAGGCGACCTCCAGTGCGCGGCCGATGTGCTTCGAGGCTCCATGAAGCTTCTCGAAGGAGTCGGTCGGACCCCTCCGCCTCAATCTGTTAGTTCCCGAGCGCAAGATCTTTGGTTTTGGAGACCCCTCCATGACTTCGCAGCCATCCTTCGATGTCGGAAAGAAGAAATCGCCAGTGCTTGCCTACTTTGAAGGCCGGGACCGTGCCGTTCTGCGCCAACTTATAGACCGTGGACCTCGGTACGCGCAGAAGCGCGGCGACCTCTGCCAAGGTCAAGACATGTGTTTCAGGAGACATTTGTTCCCCTCTGACAGCCGTTTTTGGTACTTCTTGTTGGTTGTTATATCGGTGAAGACTAGGCGGCACTTTAAGCGTGCAGGCTCATCCGAGAGGCTGAGCTTCAGACACTGACAATTGGCGCATCTTATGTTCTATTTTTACTTCCTTGTACCTTGTTCTGTGGTTAGGCAAGGTGCCGTGCGGACAGATGGAAGGGAAAGAGTTTTGACTCACGTCCTGCACCGGCATATAGTTGCCCGCGGTCCACATTTCGATACCGCGAGAGGTGGATGAGCGCATAGAGCCGTAAAGGAGGAGGGTATGTCGCCGAAAGACCTCACGCTGGATCTGGTGATCCGATACGGGTTTCAAGTGCTGGGCGCGATCGTCATCCTGACAGTAGGCCTGCTCCTGGCTCGATGGGTCGGGAATGCGACGCAGCGGTGGCTTCAACGCCAGGACATGGAGCCGCCCGTGCGCCTGCTCATCGTCCGAGCCGTGCGGATCGTCGTTCTGCTGTTCACGCTGGTCGTCGCGCTCGACAAATTCGGGGTCCAGGTCGCGCCGCTCATCGCCGGCATCGGGATCGCGGGCCTGGGGATCGGCATCGCGCTGCAGGGCGTCCTCGGCAATCTGATGGCCGGGCTGTCCATCATCTTTACCAAGCCGTTCCGCGTTGGGGACTACATTGAACTGCTCGGGGTCTATGGACAGGTGACATCAATTGAGATTTTCTCGACGACCTTGCAGCATGCCGATCGCTCCCGGGTGGTCATTCCGAACCGGAAAATCGTCGGGGAAATCTTGCATAACTATGGGACCATGCGGCAGCTCAATCTCGCTGTCGGGGTTGCCTATAGCGCCGACCTGACCCAAGCGCTGGGAATCGTCCGTGACGTGGTCCATCAGAATCCTCGGATACTGAAGGATCCAGCACCGATGATCGGCGTCTCCGTGCTCGCGGATTCCGCCGTTACCATCTCAATCCTGCCATGGGTGAAGGTTGACGACTATGCACCGGCGCCGGGGGAGATCTACCAAGCTTTGCTTGAGCGTTTCCGCGCCCGCCGCATTGAGATCCCCCTCCCGCAGCGCGAAGTACGCCTGCTCAATGGGGGTACACAGGCAGTGGTGGCGTGATATTTATATCTCGATCTTCAGCGACGATTTCAAGCGCAGCAAGGCCTGGCTGTGCAATTGAGACACCCGGGATTCGGTAACCGACAGGGTCTTGCCGATTTCCTTCATGGTCAGCTCCTCGTAGTAATACAGCGTCAGAACCAGTCGCTCCTTTTGCGGCAGTCCTTCGATTGCAGCGGCAAGCTGCTTGCGTTTGGCTTCGCCCACAAGCTCGGCTAACGGATCTCTTGCGCTCTGATCCGCCAAGCATTGCAGGAGCCTGCGGGGCTCCGGTTCCTGGCTCTCCAGATCATCGAGGCTCAGCACAAAAGCCCCCTGCGAGCGAGTCATAAAGTCGCTCAACTCTTCTTGCGAGAGCTGCATCTTTTCGCCGATTTCCTCCTCCGTCGGCGGGCGCCCCAACTTCCTTTGAAGACCCTCGCAGGTCCGTTGCAACAGCGTGATGCGATCGCGCACCGACCGCGGGATCCAGTCCATGGATCTGATTTCATCCAGCATCGCGCCCCGGATTCGGTATTCCGCATAGGTTTTAAATTTCGCTTCCCGGGTAGGATCGTACCGTTCGAAGGCGTTGAGCAGGCCGATCAGCCCCACGCTGAAGAGATCCTCGGCGTCCAGGTAAGACGGCAATCGGACCGAGAGGCGCGAGGCGAGGTACTTGATCGTAGACGTAAACTCTTTAATCAAGGCCTCTCGGCGATCCTCGTAAGCTCGACGTGCAGAAGGTGATTTGGCGATGTGTCCGGCGATCATGGTGCCACGTCCTTCCTCAGCAGGCTCTGCCAGAAAAATTGCAGTCCACCTTTGGGTCCATCCGGCGGCGGCCAGTCGGCCAAATCGTGAGCGAGTTGGAGGAACGCCTGGGCCGCCTTCGATTGCGGGTACAACTCCACCAGCGCGCGTTGCCGGCAGACCGCCTCCGTCACCCGGGCATCGAACGGAATGCTCCCGAGAAAATCCATCGAGATGTGCAGGAACCGCTCCGCCACGAGGCTCAATTTGCGATACACATCCCGACCTTCGGTGGCGAAATGCGTCATGTTGACCAACAAGCGGAACCGCCGTTCGCCATACTGCGTCGACAGCACTTTCATCAGCGCATAGGCGTCGGTGAGCGAGGTGGGCTCCGGCGAGGCCACCACGATGATGTCCTGGGCCATGGTGGCAAAAGCGGTCACGTTGCGGCCGATCCCCGCGCCGGTGTCAATCAACAGCACATCGGTCCTTTCTTGTAATTCGTCCATTTCGCTATGGAGTTCTCGCATCTGGTAATCGGAGAGCGCCGTGAGGTTTTGAAATCCGGATCCGGCCGGCAGGACCGTGATGCCCCCCGGGCCGGTCACCAGCACCTCGCTAAGCCGTCGCTGTCCGGCCAGGACATCCCCAAGACTGAAGGCCGGTGTCAGGCCGAGCAGAACATCGAGATTGCCGAGGCCGAGATCCGCGTCCAGCACCATCACGCGTCGGCCCAGATGCGCCAGCGCCACTGCCAGGTTCGCGGTGACATTCGTCTTCCCGACGCCGCCCTTTCCGCTCGTGATCGCCACTACGCGGACTGCCCGCCCCGGTGACTTCATCGCCACTGCCTGTCGTAATGTCGCTGTTTGATCCATCGTCTCTCCTTTAGGCTCCGTTTTTCTTTGCCGACCGCATGGCGAGGGCCCGGCCAAGCACACCGAGCAGCCTGGGCTTCTCGGCGACCGGCATCGGTTGCTTCGGCAGCATGATGGTCTCCTCCCCCAGAGTCATCGGCAGGTGCCGTTGGACTATCTCTGGTGGCTCTGGATCGGCTGTTCTCATTGCGGCGGGCCCGTCCAACAACAAGTCAGCGACCCTTCGTGGAGTGGCGAGCTCTAAATCTTCCGGCACCCGCTGGCCAGTGCTCAGATATGAAAGCGGCAACCCGCTCGATTGCAGGACATTGACGATCATCCCGTACCGCGTCGTTTCATCCAGCTTCGAGAAGATCAGGCTTTTCACCGGCAGCGTCGCAAATCGAGCCAGCACGGCGCTGAGGTCAGCTTCACGAGCCGCGGCCGACAACACCAGATGCGCTTCCACCTCGCGATTTTGAACAAGCTGCTTTTGGAGTTCGTGTAACGCGGTCTGATCCAGCGGACTGCGCCCGGCGGTATCAATGAGAATGAGGTCGGCGTTCCTCCGCCTCTGGAGCATGCTCCCCAGATCTTCGCAGGTCAGCGCAACGTCCACGGAGATCCCCAGGATGTTGCCGTAGATCCGAAGCTGTTCCACCGCCGCGACGCGGTAGGTGTCGAGTGTGATCAGCGCCACTTTGCGCTTGTGCCGCAGCGCGTGCTGTGCCGCAAGCTTCGCGATGGTCGTGGTCTTCCCCACGCCGGTCGGCCCGATGATCATCACCGCCTTTGGGCCTCCCTGCCCATCCCACAACGGCCCGGCGGTCTTCACGTACTGGGTCATTCGATGACCGATAAGGTTTCGAAGCTTCACAGCCAATTGCGCCTCACTGAGGGGCAGGCTCTCGTGCAACTCCTTCACGATGCCCAGAACCATGTCGGGGTCCCAGCCCGAATCGAGCAGGCATTCATAGGTGGTTCTCAGCGGCGTCGGGAGGCACTCGATGACTTGGTCGCGCTCATTTTTCACGAGCGCTCCGACCAACCGCCGAACCCCATGCAAATCCGCTTCCAGCGATCTCGCGCCATCGCGGCCGACCAACGCCGGCCGCCGCTGATCTCGAAGAGCCGCCACCTCTTCCCTGAGCTGTGCGAGATCACCACGAAGGGGCTGGAGCCACGAAGCCGCCTGCATGTGATCGGCGAACAGCGGCGCAGACTGCTGGGCCCTCGCGGGTGACCCTGGCCTCTCAGGATTCCCAAGCTGAACGATGCGGCGATCCCCTTCGATAAACTTCCCGTGAGCCAGAATCGCGCCATCGTCCCTGGCTCTGTCACCTCCATAACCCGCCATGCTGTCCCGGCCGTGTTGAATCGGGGCACGATCCACGGCTGCGGTCACTTCCACCATCGAACGACCAAACAGCCCGAATGCGCCGCTCCCGCTCTTCACTTCCTTCGTGGAGAGAATGACCGCATCCCGCCCGAGTTCTTCCTTGATCGCTTGGAGTGCTTCCCGTATGTCCAGCGCCCGAAAGGTTTTAATCTGCATCGCTGACCCTCACGATCTCGAGCGACTGGACACGAACCTGTCCCTCTACCTCATTGAGCGAGAGCACCGGCAGCGTAGCCAACCCTCGCTCGATCAACCGCCGAAGATGGGGCCGGAGCGACGGCGAACAGAGGAGGACCGGCTGCACGCCTCGCCCGACAGCCCGCTCCATCGCCTGTTTGATCGCCGCCTGAACGCGTTGCGCGAGGCCCGGGGCAATGGAGAGATAGACCCCCTGCCCATGGGTCTGGATCGCCTCGGATAGCTGCCGGTCCAGCATGGGATCCAGGCTGATCACCGTCAGCGTGTTATCCGGACCGAGATGCTGGTGCGTGATGGTTCGGGCTAAGGCCTGCCGCACGTATTCCGTCAGGGTGTCGGTATCCTTCGTCGTTGACGCATAATCCGCCACAGTCTCTAGAATCGTGCGCAGGTCTCGAATGGGAATACGTTCGCGCAACAGATTGCAGAGGACGCGGACGAGCCCGCCCAGCGTGATGGCCTGGGGAATCAACTCTTCCACCACCTTCGGCGCCACCTTCGCCATGCGGTCCAGTAGGGTCTGGGTCTCCTGGCGGCCTAGGAGTTCGTGCGCATGGCTGCGGATGAGTTCGGTGAGATGCGTGGTGATTACCGAGGCGAGATCCACGACAGTGTAGCCCATTAACTGCGCCTGCTCGCGCTTGGTTTCCGGCACCCACAGTGCCGGGAGCCCGAAACACGGCTCCTTCGTCGGAATTCCTTCCAGCCCTCTCTCGGCGGTGCCCGGATCAATCGCCAGCACATGGCCCATCATCACTTCACCGCGCACCACCTCCGAGCCTTTAATGAGGATGGTGTAGGCCGTGGGTCTCAGTTGCAAATTGTCGCGGATATGAATCGGCGGCACCATGAAGCCCAAGTCCTGCGCGATCTGTTTGCGGACCCCCTTGATCCTCTCGAGCAGCTCTCCGCCGCGCTCTGCGTCCACCAGCCCGATCAAGCCGTAGCCCACTTGCAGCTCCATCAGATCCACGGGAGCCGGCGTGTCCGCCAACTCAGCAGTCTTAGCCGCGGCGGCGGCTTGACCGGCCGCTCCGCCGGCTGTCACGCTGGCCGCGTCCTGGCCCTCTGAAGCCAGTTCCAACTCCGATTGCTTCTGATGCAGCTTGTACGCCAGCCCCCCGAGTATCGCGGCGATGACCAAAAAGGCGACGTGCGGCAGACCGGGAATGAGCCCGAGAACGGTCAGGAGCGCCGCGGCGGTACCGATCGTCCTGGGGTTCATCAGGATTTGGCGGGCGATGTCGCTGCCGAGATTGGACTCGGAGGCGGCGCGCGTGACCACCAAGCCGGACGCTGTGGACATCAACAAGGCCGGCACTTGGGCCACCAGCCCCTCGCCGACCGTGAGGAGCGTGTAATTCTGCGCAGCCTGCTGCAGGCTTAACCCTTGCTGGAGGACGCCGATTGTCAGCCCCCCGATGATGTTCACCATAATGATGATCACGGCGGCGATCGCATCGCCCCGCACAAACTTGCTCGCGCCGTCCATGGCGCCGTAGAAATTCGCCTCCTCCGCGATCTCGGCCCGCCGCCGTCGCGCTTCGACTTCGTTGATCAGGCCGGCATTGAGGTCCGCGTCGATGCTCATCTGCTTGCCCGGCATCGCGTCCAAGGTGAAGCGGGCAGCCACCTCCGCGACGCGGCCCGCGCCCTTGGTGATCACGACGAAATTAACAATCACCAGGATCGAGAACACGACGATGCCCACGGTATAGTTGCCGCCCATGACGAAGTTGCCAAAGGCGCGGATGACTTCCCCCGCCGCCGCCTGGCCTTCGTTGCCATGCAGCAGGATCAACCGGGTGGCGGCGATGTTCAGCGCGAAGCGCATCAGCGTGCCCACCAAAAGGACCGAGGGAAACGCGGAGAACTCGAGCGGGCGGCGCACATTCATGGCCACCAGCAGAATCACCACGGACAGTGTGATGCTGAGGCTCAGGAGCAGATCCAGAACCAGGCGAGGCAAGGGGAGGAGCATCACCATCAGGATCCCCACGACGCTCACCGACAGAACGAGGTCGCTGTTCTTCAGCCAGGCCGGGTTGACGCCCGTGGTGTCTGTGGTCGTGCTGGCCATCTGCTACACTCGTCCCTTCGCCCGGATCACCATCGCCAGAATCTCGGCGGCCGCCTGGTAGAGCTCGGTAGGAATCTCCCGGCCCAGGTCCACCATCCTGTGCAGGCTGTGCGCGAGCGGCTTGTTTTCGATGATCGGTACCATGTGCTCGGCTGCGATTTCCCGGATTCGCTCCGCAATGAAGCCGGCGCCTTTTGCCACGACCATGGGGGCCGCCATGCGAGCCCCGTCATACTTCAGCGCGACGGCAAGATGAGTCGGATTGGTGATCACCACATCGGCCTTCGGCACCTCTTGCATCATCCGGCGCCGCGCCCGCTCGCGCTGCAGGGTCCGGATGCGGGAGCGAATCAACGGATCGCCTTCTGACTCCCGATGCTCCTGCTTCACCTCGTGGGGCGTCATGCGCAGATCTTTGTGAAACTGCCATCGCTGAAACGCATAGTCGGCGGCCGCCAGAGCCGCAAACGCGCCGGTGATCCACAGCGTGAGGCCCCACGCCAAGCGGCCGGCCTGGAGGAGGGCTGCCTGCGGCTCCATCTGCGCCATGAGCGGCAGCGTGATGATTTCGTCTTTGAGGTTCCAATACACCACCATCCCGACCACTGCGATCTTGAATAATGATTTCGGTAATTCGACGAGCGCTCGCAGCGAGAACAGCCGCTTGAAGCCTGCAATCGGGCTTATGCGGGCCGGATCCCATTGCAGCTTCTCCGTGGACCAGACCCAGCCGGTCTGTAGGATCTGCGAGCCGACTCCGAACGCCAACAAGATCAGACCAAAGGGCACCGCAATGATCAGCAGATCCCGACCGGCGTGCGCCGCCAGCGTCGGCAAGGTGCTCTCGTTGACCGACATGGTGGCCGACGCCGCCAGCCACTGCCGCATCATGACGATCAGCAGGCCGAAGGCGTACACCCCCAGAAAGGTACCGGCGGCGACGGTCGCAGCAAGCGAGACGGCAACCGACACTTCGCGGCTGCTCGCCACCTGGCCTTTGCGCCGCGCTTCCGCCTTTTTCCGCTCTGTAGCTTTTTCAGTCTTCTCTCCGGCTTGATCGCTCATGGTGCCTGTCCCATCAGGATCAACAACGAATGAAGCGCCGGCTGCAGCTCTTCAAAGCTGGTCTGCGCGAGGGTACCGAACAACGGCAAGGACAGCCCGAGCACCAGGAGCCCGACGCAGACCGTGATCGGCACGCTGTTCAACATCACATTCAGCTGCGGGATGGTCCGGCCGAGGATGCCCATGGCCACCGTCACGACGAACAGGGCGGTCATCACCGGCGCCCCGATCTTCAGGCCCAACAGGAACATTCCGACGCCGAGTTGTAGGACCAATTCCACGACGGCTCCGTTGAGGTGCACGTGCAAAGGCGGAACAAGTTGGAAGCTGCTCACCATGGCTTCAAACATCATGTGGTGACCGTCAATCGCGAAAAACACCAGAAAGGCCAGCATGCTCATGAACTGTCCCAGAAACGGAATCTGGACCCCTGCCACAGGATCAATGGCGCTGATCAGGTTGACGCCCATTTGCAAGCCGATGAGTTCTCCGGCCATCTCGAACGCGACCATCACGAATCGGACGCCGAACCCGAGCACCAGCCCCACCATGAACTCGCTGAACATCAGCGGGAGCATCTGGTGAAGCGAGAGCGTGAGCGGGCGGACGAAGTCGGAGACGATCGGGAGTAGGATTACGGTGAGCCCGATCACCAGTCCGATACGGACATGCAGCGGAACCGATTTGCTGCCGAGTGCCGGGATCGCCACGAAGATACCCGCCACCCGTACGAGAACGACCCAGAAGAGCGGGATCTGGTCCTGGAGCAGCGGGAGGAGGTTGATCGTGGTCATCGGATGAGCATCGGAATGTTGGTGAGGAGGTTCACCGTGTAGGTCACACCCAAATTCATCATCCACGGAAAAAACAGCACGAAGGCAAGGAACACCGCGAGAATCTTCGGGACGAAGCTCAAGGTCGCCTCATTGATCTGCGTCACCGCCTGAAAGACGCTGATCAGCAGGCCCGCGCCCAGACTGAACAGCAGCATCGGCGCCGCGAGGAGAATCATCGTTTCGATCGCGGATCGGCCCAGGTCCATGACGCTCTCCGGGGTCATGGCACAAAACTTCCCACGAGCGACCCCACCACGAGGTTCCAACCATCAGCCAGCACGAACAGGACCAGCTTGAAGGGGATCGAGACCAGAACCGGCGGCAGCAGCATCATCCCCATGGACATCAGGACGCTCGACACCACCATGTCCACGATCATGAAGGGGATCGCGATCAGGAACCCGATTTGAAAAGCCGTCCGCAGCTCTCCAATGACGAAGGCCGGAACGACAATGCGCAGCGGTATCTCGTCCGGAGTCTTCGGCGACTGGAGCTTGGCGATTCGCATGAACAGAGCCAGATCTTTCTCCCGCGTCTGTTTGAGCATGAACTGCCGCAGCGGCTTCGCCGCCTGACTCAGCGCCTCCTCCTGAGAAATCTTCTGAGCGAGATAGGGCTCCAGGGCATTGGCGTGAATGGAATCCCACACCGGGCTCATGATGAAAAACGTGAGAAACATGGCGAGGCCGACCAGCACCTGGTTAGGCGGAACCTGCTGGGTCCCCAGCGCCTGGCGGAGAAACGCCAGCACGATCACGATCCGGGTGAAGGACGTGACCATGACGAACAAAGCCGGAGCGAGCGAGAGTACCGTCAGCAGCAGGACGATCTGCATCGCAACCGACGGCCCGTTTGCTCCGGCCTCGCCGAGATGGATCGAAATCGCGGGCGTGGGCGCTGTCGCACCCAGTGCGGTTCCGAGCCCTCCCAGAAAAATCAGGATCACCGAACCGACGAAGCCCCATACCTTACAATTCATTGGCCGCTCCGTGTTTCGAAAGGCTCCGGCACGTTCGCATCGCCTTGGTCAATCGCCGTTGCCATGTGCCGGAAACGGATGTGTCACCCGAGGCGCCAGGCTCCCGACCAATGCATGCCGCATTTTTTATCAGTGGGGCCTCGGCCATGCTGTCGAACTGGGTCAAGAGCGCCAGCTGCTGGGGCGTCGCGGCGACCACCAGGGTGCGACCAGCGACCTCAAGGACCAGAATGCTGCGCCGCCCTCCTAATGCGAGGGAGCCCGCAACGCGGATCGCATGCGTCGGCCCCCCGCCCGCGAGCGCGGGGATCAGCCATCGCCGGGCAGCAGCCGCGATCAGCACCATGAGCGCCAGCACGACCGCCAACGACGAGGCCATTTTTACAAGGCTCTCGAACACATCCATGAGATTCGTACTCCTTGGGTCATCCGGGCCAGGGTCGATCGGACTCTAGGCCGCCATCTCACCCGCCCGCCCCGAGCCTGCCAAGACAGGCTCTTTTACCCATGGGCCCCTGTTGTTTACTGCAGGTGGCGCACGCGCTCTATCGGGCTAATGACGTCCGTGAGTCGCACCCCCAGCTTTTCGTTCACGACAACCGCTTCCCCGCGGGCAACCAATTTCCCGTTCACGAGCACTTCCATCGGCTCGCCGGCCAGCTTGTCCAGCTCGATGACCGAGCCCTGGCCGAGTTGGAGAAGATCCCGGATCAGCAATCGGGTCGAGCCGATGCGCACCGAGAGCTGCAACGGAATGTCCAGAATAAAGTCCACCGCGTTCGGGGGTCCGGCCGGCCCGGCCTGCTCTAAGGTCGGGAAATCGGCCGGTCGGGCTGCAACGGCAGCGGCCGCCTTCGCCTCGTCCGATGCAGTGCTGGCTTGACTCTCGCTCATATGTCTCTCCTTTCCTCACCCTCCCCATCGAGGAGATGGCAGGGGTCCTAATCCTCGGGCTTGATCATTGAAGTGACTTGAAGCGCTTGCTGTCCCTTCACAATCCCCGGCACACCTTTGAATTTGGGAATGCCTTCTATGGAGGCCACCACCCGATCGCCATGGCTCTTATCCAGGAGAATCACATCGCCCGTGGCGAAGTTCATGAGATCCTCCACATGAATCGTGGCTTGACCGAGCTCCACGGTCACTTCTATCCGACAGTGCTGCACCTCCTCTCGCAAGCGGACCGCCCAATGCTGATCCACTGCAAACTGATCGCTCATGAACCCGGCGTACAGTTTCTCTTTGATGGGCTCCAGCATCGAGTAGGGGTAACAGAGAAAGAAGTCGTGGTTGGCGTCGCCGATCTCCAGCCGCAACGTCACCACCATGGCCAATTCCAACGCGGTGATCACCATGGCAAATTGAGGATTGCTCTCGACGCGAAGAATCTCGGTCTTTATGGCATGCGCGCCTTTCCAGGCCTTTTCCAAATCGCGGAGCGCCAGGCCGGCCATGGTACGGATGATGCGCTGCTGGATATTCGTAAAGTCCTGCCCTTCCGGCTTGACGGGCGTCTGTCCGGTCCCCCCGAAGTAATGGTCAGTGAGCAGGTATACCAATGAGGCATCCATCGCGAGCAGGGCATTGCCGCGCAACGGATCCATCTTGAAGACAACCAAGGACGATGGCAGCGGCAGTTTGCTCACGACACTGCCGAACTTCACGATCTCGGTGCCCTGGATGGTCACATCAATAGACTTATGGAACGCTTGGCTGAAGCTGACGGTCACCAGCTTCACGAACCGATCGTGAATGATATCCAGCGCGGCCATGCGGGCCCGCACGACCCGGTCTTGGCCCGCAAAGTTGAATGCGGTGATCCCGGCCGGCGGCACGGTGTCTTTCGGGCTGGTCTCGACCTCGCCGGCGGCCACGCCCTTGAGCAGCGCGTCGATCTCATCCTGGCTGAGGACCTTGTCGCTCATTGCACCACGAATTCAGTAAAGTAGGCGTTGCGGGCTTGGCCGGTTGCCAAGAGCGAATTGATGCGCTGGAGGATCTCGTCGCGAAGCTGCAACTTGCCCGCCGTTGGTTTGAGCATCTGGGCTTCTTTGCTGCTCAATAGGATTAGGACGGCGTCACGCACTTGCGGGATTCGCTCGTTCACCTCGGCCTTTGTGTCGGCAGTGTCCAGCTCCAGCTTCATCGTGACCTTGAGAAAGCGCGGCTCGGGGTCTGCCAGGTTCACAATGAAGGGATCCAGATCAAAGATCGGTCCGATCTTCGTCGTGGGTGGCCCCTGTTCCCCTTTCTCGCCCGGTTTAGCCTCGGATCCTTTGCCCTCGGCAGGTTTTGCTTCTACAGATTTCGGATCGCCGGCTTTGGCCTCTGCCTTGTGCGGAGCCATGAACTTGAGCCAGGCGAACGCGCCTCCTCCTCCGGCAACCGCCAGGACCAAAAGGCCCACGATGATCCATTTCAAAGATCCCTTTTTCTTGGGCGCCGCCGAGGCAGCTCCCTCGGGAGCTTCTTCAGTTTTGTCTTTCGTTGCCATACTTCCTCCCAACCATTGCATGGAACCGGATCATTCGAACCTCTCGACTAAAGAATGCGTAGGATGAGTGAGCAAGGGGTATGCCAATAGGGTGTCGCCAGGGAGGGGCGCGTTTCATGCGAACCCCATCAGCTTGACGAACCGAGTGCGCAGGCTACTCTCCGTCGTCAAACTTCTCGGGGCGCAGTCACCATCTTGACGAGAGGCCTGTAAGCGGAATTACATCCTGCCGTTTGTGCGAAGAGGCTCTGGATCGGAGGCGGACGAGCTTGATCGGAGGCGGAAAGGGGACAGGCTACGTTTCTGGCTCGACTGCTAGGTCAGCGAGGCGCCGTACCAGAAACGTTGCCTGTCCCTTAGGAGCAGAGGTGAAAACCTATCGCTTCAGATTCACGAGCTCGCCGAGAATCTCATCGGCCGTGGTGACCACCCGAGCATTCGCTTGAAAGCCGCGTTGCGCGCTGATCAGGTTGATAAACTCCTCGCCAAGGTCCACGTTGGACAATTCCAAGGAATTGGAGAGCGCCCGCCCCAGGCCCGAGCTTTCCGGCTTGCCGATGATCGGCGAACCGGACGCCCCGGCCTCCGCCAGGAGATTCTTTCCAATCTTCGACAATCCCTGAGCATTGTTAAATCGAGCCAGCGCCAACTGGGCCAAGGTGCGCAGTTGCCCGTTGGAGAACCGGCCGGTGATCTTCCCGTCAGTGGCCACCGACACTCCCTGGAGGGACCCGGACGCGTACCCGTCCTGGGTCTGGTTGACCAGGGCTGAAAGCGACCCGAACTGAGTCGTCTTGTCAAGCCCGGTCCCGCCGTCTGTCGTGACGCTGGTGCCGAAATCCGTGGCGATTGCTTGGCCGGCGGTCGCGCCTAAGAAGTCAATGCCGGTGGCGCCGGTATTGCGATAGATGATCGTGCTTTCGCGGTCCAGCGCGCCAGTCGTGGTGAAGGTTATCATTCCAGACGCGACCGTTGAGTTGGCGCCGGAGGTGAACCCGGCCAGCACCGTGGCTTCCGAGGAGTCCACCACTTGATTATAGTTCCACGCGTTGGTCCCCACCTTGCTGAAATAGGTGGTCAGGACATGCCCGATACCGATGGAGTCGTAGGTCGTCAGGGCCGTGGAGAAGTTTGATTTCCCTGTTGGATCGGAAATCAGAAAATCCGTGCCGGTGGTCGAAACTCCGGCCGTCATGAACATACCGGCAGCAAGAGTGTCACCACCGTTGGCGGTGACCACCGCTGTCCCCGTGCTGCCCGCGGTGTTCGGCACACCCGTGGCGCCGGACGTGAAGGTAAACAGTTGCGTGGTCGTGCTGTAGGAGGCCGTAAAACCGGAATAGGCGGCCGCTTTGAACGGATCCGTCGCGCTGAGCGCCCGGACCGAGGTCTGGATCAGCGCCGCCAGAGCGGCGCCGGTCGACCCATTGGCCACAGTCACCACTTTGGCCCCGTCTCCATTAAGGTTGATGTTAAACGAATTGTTGCCCGCGGCGCTCGTCGTGACCGTAGCGGCCGAGGAGACAAGTTTGGCCGCGATACCGATCGGCGTCGACTGTGAATCTATATTCGCCGCGATCTCGATCTCAGTGGTGGGATTGGGCGGAGAGGTGGTGGTGGACAGGTTGATGGCCGCAATTGTGCCGGTGATGACTCCCAAGGAATTCGCCTGGTAACCTTGGAGTTTCAGGCTGTCCGGGCTCACCACGTCGCCGTCCTTATTGATGTTGAACTGGCCGGCGCGAGTATAGAAGGCGCCTCCCGAGCTATCCACCACCTGAAAGAAGCCGTTGCCGTCCACAGCCAGGTCCAGAGCGTTGTTTGTGGTTTGCAGCGATCCCTGCGTGAAGTTGGCCTGAATACCCGAGAGGTACACGCCGATGCCGCTTTGCGTCGCGCCGGAGGCGCCGCCCAGGCTGGCATTGACGATGTCTGCAAAATTGGCCCTGCTGGATTTAAAGCCCACCGTGCCGGTATTGGCGATGTTGTTGCCGATGATCGAGAGGTTCGTACCGTTGGCGTTCAAGCCGCTGACCGCGGCGAAGAGTGCTGACAGAATTCCCATGGTGTCCTCCTAAGTTCGCACGATAATCGTCGTCACGACTGAACGCTCGTGATTTGGTTCGAGAGGATTGTTTGACCGTTCTCAAAGACCAATGACGGGACCGCCCCATCGTAGCGGAGGCTGGTCACCCGTCCCGTAAGAAGCGTGGTGGCGGTGATCGGATCTCCGTTGGCTGCCTTCCCTGCGACCGCGAAGCTGTAGGTCCCGCTCGCTAACGCATTGCCGTTGTCGTCCTTGCCGTTCCACGTCACCGACTGCACGCCGGCGCCTTGGTCTGATCTGCTCAAGGTCCTGACCACCTGGCCTGCGGAATTCAATACCTGGATGTTCACCGTGGCCGCATTGCCGGCCAGGCTGTACTGCAACGGTGGCGGCGTGCCGGAGGTGAGCGACACAGAGTTGCCCAGCGCCGTGACACTGTGGTTCAGGAGCGTCACGAGATTATTTGCATTCGCGCTGTCTTGTCGTTGGATGAATGCGTTCAGCGAGGTGGTCATTTGCTTGCTCTGCTCCAGCTGGCTGAACTGCGCAAGCTGCGCGACGAACTCACTACTGTCCATGGGCTTCAGTGGGTCCTGATGCTTGAGCTGCGCAATCAGCAGATTCAAGAACTGATCCTGGCCCAGCATCTGGTTGGGACCTTTGAAAACTGCCGCCTGTCCTGACGAGGCTTGAATGGAATTAGTGTCCAACATCGTCGTGCTCCTTTTTCTGCGCTACGCAAACAGATTGATGCGGGACCGTGAGTGAGGCTGGGCCAGGCGGTCGGTGATCGCCGCTGCGATCAGAGGAGTTTCGATGGACGGCATTCGCGCTTCCGCTTCTCTCTGAAAACCCGGCGCGTCTTGCCGCGGCGCCCCGTGATCCAGAAGGCCGGATCGTCCGGCGCCCGCACCCATATCACCATTGCCGAGGGTCTCGATATGGAACTGCTCTATTCGCAAGCCATGCTGTTTCATGGCGTCTGTCAATGCCCCCTGGCCTGCCGCTAAAAAATCACCCAGGCCGCGATGCTCAACGCCCACGGTCGCCATAACTTGTTGAGCCTGCACCGTCACCTGCATCGTGATCCGCCCTAATTCCGGCTGGTCCAGATGCAAACGGAGCGTGTCTCGCGTCGGAACTGCGGCAGAACTCGTATCGGGAGTCACCGCCGCTGGCTGCGCCACAGGAGCTACCGGCTCCGTGTGCAGAGTGCGGAGTGGCGCCTGAGCCGCAACAAGTTCCGCCGGGATCTTTTCAACCCCTACGGAAAGAGGATTCGGAGCGATCGGTATTGGGCTCTCATCCTGTGGCGGATTCAGCAGCAGGTCCTGATGCTCATTCTTCCTCGCTGCAAGAGTGGTCTCGCTGATCGCAGCGGACATCAAAGAAGGATGGGCCGGCCCAGATGATGCATCAGCTGCCGGCACGGCAACTCCCCTGAGGTCGGCATTTCCGGCTTCTGCGGGACGGATCAGCTTGTTGATATCTCCTGCGGTCTGCGCGGTCGGGTTTGCCTCCAGGTGTTGATCCTTATTGCCAGCGACATCGGATGACGCAAGCACCAGGCTAGGTGTCACCGGCTGGACCTCCACGGGAAGCGACAATGTATGCGGCGCGACCGGAGCCGCTATTCCTGCGCCCGAAGCCATTCCCGCTAAAAGGAGCTCCGGCGCCTGCTCAGCCGCCACAAGAGCAGCCGGGAGAGGGAGCGCCACGGCAGAGGTTTCGACAGGCACTGCGGTCGTCGGCTTTGGCGACTGATTCAATACCGCGCTCCCACCTGGCATCACAATATTATTTTGCGTGGCGAAAAAGGGCAGCATCGCGGCCAGAAGAGAAGTTTCCTCGGCTGAGGGCTGGTTCGGCACGACCGGCTGAGCATCCAGCTGCAGATCTCCCAATTGCCCCTCGGCGAGCTGGGCCAGGATGACTCCAAAGAGCGGACTGGCGTTGGAGGCGGTCGCCCCAGTCGCTACGACCGACCCGCTCGAACCGCCGGTGGTCTGAGTATTTGCGGGAGCTGCCGGCGCAGATGGATTAATCAGGGGCATTTTTTGCCTACTTTCCTTCCGCTCGTGGGCCAGAATTGCCGGAGGTCCGGGGCCTCTCAGTGGCCAGTTTTTCGACCAAGTGGGCGGCCTTTGCCGGGCTGAGCGCAGCCAGAATTTGTCCGGCCGTCTTGCTTTTGAGCCGCGCGATCAGCTCTAACGCCACCGCTTCATTCATTTTCTCGATGCGCTGAGCCGCCTCTTCCACCGGCATGGTTTCAAAAGCCTGACTCAGATACACCAGATTCGACGCAGATCCCGACGCGCCGCTCGCAGCCTGCTTAGTTCCAGCGCCCGGGCCGGCCTGGGAGGCCGGCTTGGCTTGCTTCTTCAGTAATCCCTCAAAGTCGAGGCGCAGCAGCTTGAGCCGTTCTTCCTCACGCCGGACCGCTGCTTCCCGGCGATCAAGGTCCTGTTGCCGTTCTTCTAAGAGTTTCATCAATGCCTCCGACGGAATGCTCATCTTCTTCACGGGAGCCAGTTCGACTCCCGTCCCACGTAACTCTAAAGGCAATTCCTCTGCCATCGCGCTCACCGAGAACAGAACGACAAGAATGGCGGTGGCTGTCAGGGTCATCACGCGCCCCGATACCCGGGGCGCGCTGTTGCGGCTAGCTGCTGCCATCGGCGCAGGCTCACTTCGTCGCTCACTTGCTGCTCGCGCCGATCGGCAACGCGTTCGCGCTCCTGGGCCCGGCGCGCATCCAGCTTCTCCACAATTTTGCATTCGCGCGCGGCCGCCAGCAGAATTGCCAGCTTCGCCTCTTTCTGGGTTCTCAAAGCATCGGCAAGCCGTCGGGCCGTGGCGATGTCCGAGCTCAATGCTTCGGCGAGACGGTACAGCGCCACCGCCTCATCGGCCGGCAGGCCTTCGCGCGCGCCTCCGGCGATCTCGCCCAGCACGCGCACCAGCTTCTGTTCGAGGCGAGTGATGGCGTCCATCTGCCCGGCGAGTTCGCGCGTGATCGCGGCCAGCTCCTCGCGAGCGATCTCCTCCATATGCTGTCGGTACTCCACGATGCTTTTGAGACTCATACGGGTCCTCCGAGGCCTTCGGCGTGTCCATGCGCCAGGCGGCTCAGCGCCTCAAGGCTTTCGGCTAACGGCACCCGCTCGTTCATGTCCTGCCGTAAGAATTCCCGAATCGGATCGTGCATCCGGATCGCCAGATCAATTCGAGACGAGGTGCCGGCTTTGTAGGCACCGAGATTGATCAGATCCTCCGCGCGCTTGTGGGCCGAGAGCAGTTCGACCACATGGCGGGCATAGCTCTGATGTTGCGCAGCCGTGATGTCCGGCATCACGCGGCTCACGCTGTTCAGCACGTCAATCGCCGGGTAGTGGCCTTGGGACGCCAGTTCCCGTGACAGGATGATATGGCCGTCCAGGAGGGCCCGCGCGGCGTCGGCGATCGGATCGGCGAGGTCATCCCCTTCGACCAGCACGGTGTACAGGCCGGTCAAACTGCCGCCGCTCTCGAGGGGGCCGACGCGCTCCAAGATTCGCGGAAGCATCGCGAACACCGATGGCGTGTAACCTTTGGTGGTCGGCGGCTCGCCGATGGCCAGGCCCACCTCACGCTGCGCCTGGGCGAGACGTGTGAGCGAATCCATCAGCAACAAGACCCCTAAGCCGGCATCCCGGAAAAATTCGCCGATCGACGTCGCGAGAAACGCGCCGCGGATGCGGACCAGCGGCGGCTGATCCGAGGTGGCAACGACCACGACCGAACGCCGAAGCGCGTCGGCCGTGAGATCCTTGTCCAAAAATTCTTTGACCTCCCGGCCTCGCTCGCCGATCAGCGCGATCACGTTCACGTCCGCCTCGGTATAGCGGCTCATCATGCCGAGCAGGACGCTCTTGCCGACCCCGCTTCCCGCAAACACGCCCACTTTTTGCCCGCGGCCACAGGTCAGGAGCCCATTGATCGCGCGAATTCCCAGATCCAAGGGTTCGCGGATCCGCCCTCGTTGCAGCGGATTCATCGGCTCCGCATAGAGAGAATAGGCCCGGCCGGGCCCCAACGGACCGAGGCCGTCAAGCGGCCGGCCTAAGCCGTCAATCACACGCCCCAACAGCCCGTCCCCGATCGGCACCGACGCCGGCGTCCCATGCGGAATGAGCCGGCTCCCCGGTCCGATTCCGCGCACGTCGCCGAGCGGCATCAGCAGCACCCGCTCCCCCCGAAACCCCACCACCTCGGCAAAGATGCTCTGGGTATCATTGGCAGAACGAATCTCGCACACTTCGCCAATCGAGGAAATCGGTCCAAACCCTTCGATGACTAATCCAACCGCCTGGGCGACGCGCCCGTAGACGACGATAGGATCAATCGTCGGAATGTCCTCGATCAGCCTCATGCGGGAGGATCCTGCTTGAGAGACGCGCCGATCCGAGTCAACTGGTTGCCAATGCGCGCATCCACGATTTGTTGAGCGGTCTCAACAATGCAGCCGCCGGGCGCAATGGAGGGATCCGGCTCGAAATGCAGTCTTGCGGTGGGTCCGAGTGATTCCAGCAGGCGCGGACTGGCCTCGCGCAGAAGATCCAGCATCTGAGGATGGATGCGCACCGTGATCAGCCCGTCTTCTTTCACGCGCGCGAGCGCCGTCTCTACCTGAAAGGTGATCAGCTCCGGACGTTGGGTCACCTCGTCATGAATCACTTGCGTGGCCACTTTGAGCACGAGGTCCATCAGCTCCTTCTCGACACCC
>Ga0184638_1000052_pt1 | contig 25942 bp, 24 predicted proteins | sample PLM31_50_b2_FD_133141 | JGI IMG/M metagenome (GOLD analysis project Ga0184638, IMG submission 133141) | Groundwater sediment microbial communities from an aquifer in East River, Colorado, USA - PLM3-1_50_b2 | ecosystem: Environmental > Terrestrial > Soil > Riparian zone | place: USA: East River... | reverse complement strand
TACGTTTTCGGGCTCGAGCTGCACGTAGTTGCGCTCGCCGGCGAGCAGCCGCAGCACCGCCATCTCGTAGTCCTGGTGGGTCGCGACGTTGAGCACGGACCGATTTGAGCGGTACGGCACCAGCCGCTCGTAGACGTCGGCGGCGGGGAAGGGAACGGCGACGCGCGTTTCTCGCGCGAGCGCGGTTACGAGCAGGCCGAAGAGGCGGTCGAGTTCATCCATCGGAGTTTTTCACAGGCTAAAGCCTGTGCTCGGCCAACACTGTCCTTAAGGACAGTGATTGCCGAGCGCACCCTTTAGGGTGTGAACCCACCGACGTCGTCACCCTAGGAGCCATTTCTCCAGGCGCTCATCCAGCGATCGTAGAGCACCGGCACCACGCCGCCCTGCTGCAACACCTCGACTCCCGACGGATCGCGATACGCCTTCCGATAGAACACGTGCGTGACGCCGGAATTGATGATCAACTTGGCGCACATGACGCATGGGGAAGCGCTGACGAACACCACCTTGTCGCGCACGTTGCCGGGCGCCTTCACCAGCGCGTTCATCTCCGAGTGAATGCAGCCGCAATTGCCCGGCACCGCGGAGTCGCACTTGTTCGGCAGGCCGCGCGCGTTGCCGTTATAGCCGATCGCGAGGACGTTCTCCAGGCGCTGGTCGGTGACGACGGTGCCCACCTGGAGGCGCACGCACGTCGAGCGCTTGGCCAGCTCTTCGGCCATACGCATGTACACCTCGTAGAGCGGTATCCGATCGGCCGGAAGAGACGGATCGGCGGCTAACAGGTGGTCTCTATTTGATGCGCTCATGCAGCTCCTTGTCGGGATCGAAGTCGACGTACTTACCGCGCGCGCGCTGCTGCGCGAGCCAGGTGTCGAAACCGGAGGGAATCAGGCCATTGGAGCGCTCCTGCTGCTCCGCGGAGCGGATCGCGACGGCATTGGCATACTCGTTCTTGACGTGCTCGTTGTGACCCCGCACCCAGCGCCAATCCACCGTATGGGCGGCCGCGGCCTGCACGAGCTTCTGCCACAGCTCGGCGTTTTCGAGCGCGCCTGTCTTGCGGCGCCAGCCGCGCTTTTCCCAGTCCTTGCGCCACTCATTCATGCCTTTGATGAGATACTCGGAATCGGAAATGAAGCGCACGTGGGCGTGCCGCCATTGGCGGCGGATCCATTCCAGGGTCGCGATCGCCCCGGCGAGCGCCATCTTGTTGTTCGTCGTCTGCGGCGAGCACTCGTAGAAATCCCACCGCGCGACGCTGTCCCCCGCCGGCGCCTCGATCAATGCGGCATTCCCGCCCCGGCTCGGCTTAGTGGAATCGTTCCCCAGGCAGCTCTCGTCCGCGTGCACCAGCACGAAAACCGGTGGGGGGGCGGCAGCGGTCATGGTTGGATCACCACGGGGATGTCGGTGTGTTGCAGGATCTCTTCGGCGTGGGAGACCATCACGTCGCTGCGGCGTCCGGAGCCCACGTGCGCTCCGGCGAACAGGGCATCGCAGCCGGTCCGCTCGATGACCCGTGCCACCGCTGCGCCCGGCGAGCCGTGCTCGATGTGCGTGACGAACGTGACGCCTTGCAGTGACAGCACGGCTTCGGCCTCCCCGACGACCATCGTCCCGACGGCGGGGTCGATCGTCGCATGAATCACATGCACGGTGCTGTGCGTGACGCTGGCGAAGCGCGCCACGAGCGCGAGCGCCCGCTGCGCCGTCTCGCGGCCATCGTACGCAATGGCGCACGCACTCATCGGCGACGGCTTGCTGGCGCAAGCGATCACGCAGCGGTCGGCGATGCGAATCAATGACGACAGTGTCTTGCCGAGCACATCCGACGGTGATGAGCGGCCCCGGCGGCCCACGAGGACTGCATCGACGTCGCGGGCCAGTTCGGCGAGCACGACGTCTGGGTTGCCGTGCTTCGAGATGGTGACTACGTCCAACCCGGCGTTCTTGGCACGCGCGCGCGCCCGCTCGAGCAGTTCTCCGGAGTCAGGGCGGCCATGCGCCGCTGTCTCCTTCACGTGCGCCACGACGAGCTTGGCCTTGAAACGAGCGCCCAGGACGATGGCCTGCTCCAACGCTTCGTCGGCGTTGGGACTGCCGTCCAGGCCGATCAGCAGGCGGGTGAACACGGTCGACGGCGGTGCTAGGGCAGCACCGCGAAGCTCTCCAGATCGCGAAGCGGGAACCTGAGCAGCTCACCCGTCATGGGGAGCCGTCCGGCCAGCACGTCGTCCCGTCCGTTCGTTTCGAGGCGCTCGGCCACCACGACATATTCGGTGCCCCGGCGCCGCAGCGCTACCCGGCGACGCTGACGCACGGCACCCTCCAGCGCGTCCAGGGCATCAGGCGTCAGGGAGCGGTATTCCGGGATGGGCGGGACGCGCACTCAGGTCACCGTGATCGTGCCGGGCGTGCCCCGCGTGATGCGGCCGATCCGCGCCGCGGCGGGCGTCCCTTCGCGCTCCAGCGCCGCGAGCAGCGTGTTGACGCGATCCGCCTCCACGGCGATGAGCAGACCACCCGACGTCTGTGCGTCAAACAGCAACACCCGAACGGGTTCCGCGACGGCAGGATTGAAGGTCACGTGCGGCGCCAAGGCCTCGCGATTGCGCTTCGTGCCGCCCGGAACCGCGCCGCTTGCGGCGAGCTCGGCGGCTTTCGCGAGGAGCGGTACGGCAGCCGCATCGAGCTCGGCGGACATCCCGCTGGCGGCCAGCATGTTGTGCAGGTGCCCCAGCAATCCGAAGCCGGTGACATCGGTCGCGGCGTGCACGCCCCCACCGGTTGCGCGCATCGCGCGCGCGGCGCCGGCATTCAGCGTCGTCATGGATTTGACGGCGGGCGCCAAATCCGTCGCGGCGAGAAGATCTCGCTTCAAGGCGGTCGTGAGCACGCCCGTGCCAATCGGCTTGGTCAACACGAGCAGATCGCCCGCACGCGCGCGCGCGAGGGTCACGATACGGTGGGGGTGGACTTCACCGATGGCGACCATGCCGTACTTGGGCTCGGGATCATCCACCGAGTGGCCGCCGAGTACGAAGGCGCCTGCCTCTTTCGCGATGTCTGCCCCGCCGCGCAGCACATCGCCCAACAGCTCGTAGGGCAGCTTGTCGCGCGGCCAGCCGACAAGATTGAGCGCCAACAGCGGCGTGCCGCCCATCGCGTAGACGTCGGAGAACGCGTTCGCAGCCGCGATCCGCCCGAAGTCGTAGGCGTCGTCCACGATGGGCGTGAAAAAATCCACCGTCGCGACAATGGCGCGGTCCGGCGTCAGTTGGTACACGGCCGCGTCGTCCCGCGTCGAAGCATCGACCAGGATGCGTGGATCCGTGAGGGTCGGCACGTGGCGCAAGACCTGCGCCAACTCGGCGGGGCCGAGCTTGCAGGCTCAGCCGGCGCCGTGCGACAGCGCAGTCAGTCGAATCGTTGTCATTGGTCCAGCGAATCTAGCTACGAAAGACGCCAGGCGAGCAGGCCACCCGCGATGATGTAACGCGCGACATCGGCACACGCATGTATCAGCAAATGGCGGCGTCTGAGCGGCTCCACGTGCTGCCACATGACGAGTCGTCTTGGAAACGCGACCAGCAGACCGAGCAGAGTGAACAACAACCACCACGCGCCAGCGCCCAGCGAGTCGAACCAAAGGGACGCGAACAATGTGACCGCGCCCGCCTCGGCCACCCGCCAGCCGGTCTCCCAACGATTGGGCGCCCAGGCCAGATAGCGCTGGTCCGGCGGCAGATCCCAGCGATAGCCGAGCGGCGGCGCGAGCGCGAACAGAGCCGCGACCGGCAGCCACGCGACGATCAGCCGGCCAAGGGTCACGCTAGCGAGATTGGCGGTACCCCGGACCCCGCAGTCCCCGGCCCGGCCGCGCACCGGTGAGCTGCCCTTTCCGGAGCACGACCTGTCCGTTCACCAACACGTACTCGATGCCCACCGAGGGCTGGTGGGGGTCTTCGAATGTGGCGCGATCCATCACCGTCGCCGGATTGAAGACCGTGATGTCCGCGAACATCCCGGGGCGGATCAGTCCGCGATCGCTGAGGCCGACCCGCTGCGTCGCGAGCGACGTCATCTTGCGCACAGCGTACTCGAGCGGCATCAGCTTCTGCTCGCGCACGTAGCGGCCGAGGATGCGCGTGAACGAGCCGTAGGTTCGCGGATGCGGGCGGATATCGCCGAACGGGCCGTCAGGTGCGACGCCACCGTAATCGGTGTTGACCGCCACCCACCACGTGCGCATGGCGGCCTGCAGGTCCTGCTCGTTCATCGAGAAGTAGATCGCGCCCGTCCGGCTGTGATCGGCCAGCAGGATGTCGAAGAGCGTTTCGACCGGATCGCGTCCGCGCGCCCGTGCGACCTCGCCGACCCGCTTGCCCTGGAGGTACTTGAGGGAGTCTTCGAACGTGCTGGCGATCAGAATGCCATTCGCGCCATCCGCGCCGCGCCACATGTTCTCACCGCGTTTCGCGGCTTCCGCTCCGACCATCTCTTGCCGGATACGCGCCCGCGTTGCCGGATCGCGCAAGCGGATGAGCAGTGAATCGCGGCCGCCTGAAAGCGCCCAGACCGGGATCGTGGCGTCGAGCGACGTGGCGGAAGCGATGTAGGAGTACTGATCGGCGGTGACATCGATGCCGGCGGCGCGCGCCGAGTCGATGCGCGCGAGCACGTGGGGCATGCGGCCCCAGTTGGGCCGTCCCGAGACCTTGAGATGCCAGATCTCGACGGGAATGTTCGCCGCGCGCGCGATTTCGAACGTCTCGTCGAGCGCCGCATCGATGCCGGCTCCCTCGTTGCGCATGTGGGTGGCGTAGATCCCCCCATAGCGGCGGGCGATGCGCGCCAGCGAGATGAGCTCGGTCGTGGGCGCGTAGATCGCCGGCGCGTAGATGAGCGACGTCGACACGCCCAGCGCTCCCTGCTGCATGGCCGTGTCCACGAGCGCTTGCATGCGCACCAGCTCCTGCGGCGTCGCCTGCCGATCCTCGTCCCCGATGACTGCACGGCGCACCTGCGTCGCCCCGACGAACGTCGCGATGTTCACGGTCGACCCGGTGCGCTCCAGGCGCCGGAAATACCCGTCGAGATCGCGCCAATCCACGGTGAGCTTGTAGCGCCGGAAGTAGGCCGAATCGAGCGCGATCAGCCGGTCGGTCAGCGGAGCCGGGGATTCGCCTTCTCCCGTGACTTCGGTGGTGATCCCCTGCGTCACCTTGCTGAGCACGCGGTTGTCGATGAGGACGTTGGTTTCGGATTGGCCCAGCATGTCGACGAATCCGGGCGCGACGACCAGCCCCGTGACATCGATCGTGTCGCGTGCCTGGGCATCACCCAGAGAGCCCACCACCGCGATGCGATCGCCGTTGACGGCGACGTCGCCCGCGTAGCGCGGGTTTCCACTTCCATCGACGATCCAGCCGCCGCGGAGCATCAGGTCGTACGGTCCGCCGGTAGGCAAGCGGATCTCGCTCGAACATGCCGTGAGGGCGAACAGCAGCGTCACTGCCGCCCGTCCGCCCGTCCGCCCGTCCGCCCGTCGCTTATTCATTTCCATGTGGCTCTCAGGGAATCAGGCCGGATTACCCGGCCGCGCAAGATGACCATGGCGATGTTGCGGGTGGCGCTGATGTTCTGCGCGGGATTGCCGTTGAGCACAACGAGGTCCGCGACTTTGCCGCTCGCCACCAGACCGAGGGAATCGGCCTGCAGCAGCTGCGCGCCCCGCCGCGTGGCGGCGGTGATGGCCTCGAGCGGACTCAAACCGGCCGCCACCAGCAGCGACATCTCTTCGTGCAGCGAATAGCCGGGAATGAGCAGCTGGTTCGCGGCGTCCGATCCCGCGGCGATCGCGCCGCCGGCGCGCTTGTACTCGCGCACGAATTGATCCTGCCGCCGGCGCGAGCGGCGAAATGCGTCGAAGTCGCCCGAGCGCCATCCGGTGCGTCGCAACAGGCTCGGCACGCTGCGCACGCTCTGCGCGTTGTCGGGCACGTCCTCCATTCCGGGGCGGCTGAGCAGGATGGGATTATCCAACCGCGACAGCATGTCGTGCACGATCAGCGTGGGCACGATCGCCACCTTTGTCTGCGCCAGCGCACGCGCCGTCCGCGCGACGGCGCCGGAGTCGAGGCCGGCCCACCCTTTTTCTTCCGTGGTCCATCCTGAGAGAAACGTACTGTGCGCGCCCGCGTACGTCGGGTTTCCGGTCGCGGCTTGAACGACGCCCGATATGTGCTCGAGGGAGACGACACCGGCGCGCGCGGCGGTCAGCGCATCGGTCTTGCCCAGATGCGCGGCTACCGGCAGACGCAGCTTCACGGCTTCATCCATCAGCGGCCGCAGCAAGGCGGGTGTGATCTTCGTGTAGATCTTGATGTAGTCCACACCCGCGACGGCGCGCAGATCCACCGCGCGGCGGGCCTGATCGCTGGTGGAGACACCGGTGGCATCGGGGTAGGTCGGGGGCGCACCGTCGATCATCGCGCCCGCCACGAACATCCGCGGTCCGAGCATCGATCCCAGGTTCATCGCGTTCTTGAGCGCGATGATGGAGTCGGTGCCGCCGTGGAGATCGCGGACCGTCGTGACGCCCCAGGCGACGTAGCGTCCCGCCGCCCACCGCTCCACATGCGCGTGGGCGTCGATCAGCCCCGGGATGATCGTCTTGCCGGCAAGGTTGATCCGCTCGGCCCCTCTGGGAACAGGGATCTGGTTGACGCGGGCGATCGCTTCGATGTGGCCATTGCGGATGATGATGAGCGCGTCCTGTTTCGGCTCGCCGCCCGCTCCATCGATCAGCGTCGCGCCTTCGAGCGCGATGACCTGATCTTTCGATCCGAATCGGCTGCAGCTCGCGGCAAGAACGAGCAGCAACACCAGCCCGCCTGCCCGTCCGCCCATCCGCCCGTCCGTCACTTCGGATCGCTCGACGTGTGGTCGTGCAGAATCCGCCAGCGGTCGCCCTGCCGCTGCAGCACGAGCGTGAAGGGCCCACTCGCCACAATTGAATCGCCTCGCGACAACTTGAATCGTGCGGTGGCGTATGCGAGGTCGGGGGTCAGCACGCGCACGCGCAGCTCGTCAAAGGAGAGCGAGTCGCGTGATTTTCCGGGCGCGAAGTAGTTCGCTTGATAGCGATCGTACATCGCCTGCCATCCATACATGACGTGCCCGCCCGACATGTAGCTCGTCAGCGAGTCCTTCGCATAGTCGCTCATGAAGCCGGCGAGATCGCCGTGATTCCAGTCTGCGGCGGAACGCTGCAGCATAGCGGCGATTTCCTGCGATGGATTGCCAAGCTTCTCTCGCGGCGCGGAGCACGCAATTGCGATCGAAATGAGAACGACGCACGACGAACGACGCACGGTTTTTGTTCTCCTTAACGTGGCCGCGGGAGCGCCTCGTCGAGACGCTCCCGCGGGTGTCGTAGCGGCTGTTTTACCGGCGGCGTTTCTTCTTGGTCGCTTTCTTCTTTTTCTTCGCCGTCTTCTTCCGTGCCTTAGGCCGCGACTTCTTGGCGGCTTTCTTTTTCTTCTTGGCCTTCTTGGCCTTCTTGGCCTTCGGCTTGGAAGAGGAGCGCGACTCTTCCATCGGCATCGACGATGGGGTGGGAGCAGGCGTGGGCGACGACGGGAACATCGGCTCCATGAACCCCGGGCCGGGCCAACTACTCTCCGTTGAATCCATCTGCTCAAGCATCGGATCTCTCCTATGCTGGTAAGGTGCGGGGGCGGCTGGGTGGCCTATAGCTTACCGCGGGATTTGGACCTCGCAAGTGACACGCGCTACCGCCTTTTAGCCCCCGCGCGGTCTGGCCCGTTGTGACAAGTTGGCTTGACAACGGCATTTAGCCGGACACACATTCGCCAGCCATGATCAAACGCGCATTCATAGCGGCGTTAGCGCTCGTACTACCGGGTGCCGCGCCCGCGCAGAACGTCGCCGAAGTGCAGGTCGCGCCTCCTTCGGTCACTATTCGCGTCGGGGAACGCAGCGGCCTGCTCGCTACGGCGTTCGATCGCATCGGCAACGTGATTCCCACCGTGCGGATCATCTGGTCGTCGAACAACGTCGGCATCGCGAGGGTCGATAACAGCGGCACCGTCACCGGTGTGGCCAATGGCGTAGCCATCATCGAAGCGCGCGTCGGCCCGCGCAAGGGACAGGCCGCGGTCCAGGTGACGGGGGGGAGCGGATCCGCGCTCCCGCCGGCGCCCCCGCCGACCACCACTGGTTTGGACGCCCACGCCGGGCAGCCGGCGGGTAGCGGTCCCGCCGCCGCCCTGCGACTCGAGCCGGGTGTGATCTACCTGCTGCCCTCCGAGAACACCCGCGTCTCGCCACGGGCGTTGCGGGAGGATGGCTCACCGGCTGCACCGGTGAACGTCACGTGGACGTCGCTGCGCACCGATGTGGCCAGTGTGGATCAAAGCGGCAACATCGTGGCGCTGGCGCCGGGACAGGGGACGATTCAGGCGACTGCCGGTGGGGGGCTCACCGCCACCGCCCCCGTGGTGGTGCAGCAAGCGGAATTCACCGTCCGGGAAGGCTCGCCGCTGATGCTCTCGCCCGGTGACGTCGATACGCTGCACGTAATCGTCGCGTCGCAAAACAACAGGACCGTGAACCCGCTCGTGCTGCAGTGGGCCTCGAGTGATCAGAGCGTCGCCCGCGTGAGCCTGGCGGGGGTGGTCACCGCTGCGGGCCCCGGCAAGGCCACCCTGTCGGTGTCGGGTCTCCTGCAGAGCAGGAGTGTCGAGGTGGCCGTGCACCAGGTCGTGGAAAAGCTGTCGGTGCGGCCGCGACTGGCGGCCGAGATTCCGGTCCCACTCACCGGAACCGCGAAATTCGAAGCGCAGGCCCTGACCTCCGAGAACGTCCCCGTTCCCGAGGCGCCGCTGCGCTGGAGCGTCGCCGACCCCGCCATCGCGACCTTCGATGCCCAGTCGGGAACGCTCACCGGCCGTGCGGTTGGAAAGACGCAGCTCACGGTGCGCGGGCCAAGCTTGGGCCTCGCCGTCACCTGGAATGTCAGTGTGATTGCGGGCTCCGTGCGATTCACGCAGCCGCGCGTGGGGATCGGGCTGAATCAGCGCCACACCCTGCGCGCGAATTACGCCGACGAGCAGGGAACCGTGCTCGGCCCCGCGACGAGTCTCACGTGGAGCACCGATAATCCGCAGGTGGCGACCGTCGGTGAGGACGGCACGGTCGCCGGGACCGGGTATGGCCACGCGCGCGTCACCGCTGCGGCGCCCGGCGGGAAGAGCGCCACGGCCGACATCTACATCGTGGGTGAGATCGTGGTGGCCAGCTCACGCGCCGGGGGGAGTTCTGGCAAGTTCCAGCTCTATGCGGCTGAGCGCGCGAACCTGGCGCAGCTGACGAAGCTTTCGCCCGACACCGGATCAGCGAGCGATCCCGCGTTCTCGCCGGACGGCTCGCGCATCGCGTTCGTCTCGCAGCGCGACGGCAACGCCGAGATCTACGTGATGAACGCCGACGGCACGGGCACGACGCGCGTCACGAACGACCCGCTGACCGATGGGCGGCCGACGTTCACGGCCGACGGCCAGGCGCTGGTCTTTCATTCTCCACGCGCCGGCGGCAAGCAGCAGATCTGGGCGGTGAATGTGGACGGCACGGGGGGGGGCGCGGGGGGCCTCACGCAGCTCACGCGTGACTCGGTCAATGCGTCACCGAGCGTCTCGCCCGACGGACAGACCATCGCCTACGTGTCCACGCGCAACAAGGACAGCGACATCTGGCTGATGGCCCGAGACGGCTCGAATCAGCGGCAGTTCACGCGCTCACCGCAACAGCGCGAGTCGGAGCCCCGGTTTCTGCGGGACGGCACGCTCGCGTACCTCGTCGAGCGGCGTGAAGGGAACCGCACTGTGCAGCAGGTGGTGCGCGCCGATCTCGGCACGGGCAGCGTAACAGCGCTGACCGGCATCGATCTCGCCATCGCGTCCTTTGCGGTGTCGCCGGCGGGTGACCTGGTCGCGTTAGTGGTCAATGCTCAGCCGCAGAATCGTCGCAATCCCACGTTCAAGGTCTACATCCAGCCGGTCAGCTCGGCGACGCCCGTGCCGATGCCCACCACCGGCACGGAGCAGATGGTCACGCCGACGTTCCGGCCCTAGGAACGGCGCGTGCGCGCCGTCGTTCTCACCGCCACGGGCGGTATCGAGCACCTGCAAATCAGCGCTGTTCCCGACGCACCCGCTCCTCAAGCGGGTGAAGTGCGTGTCGCCATTCGCGCCGCCGCGCTGAATCATCTGGACCTGTTCGTCGCGGACGGGTTGCCCGGAGTTGCGGACCGCTTTCCGCATATTGTCGGCGCCGATGGAGCCGGGGTAGTCGAATCGGTCGGACCCCAAGTCACCGCCGTCGGGCAGGGCGACACAGTGATGCTGAATCCCGGTGTCTCCGACTATACCTGCGAGTTCTGCAAAGCGGGCGAGCATTCGTTGTGCGTCAACTACCACATGCTGGGCGAGCATCTACCCGGAACCATCGCGGAGCTGGCTACGGTACCCGTGCAGAACGTAGCCCGCATCCCGGCATTATCTCCCGAGCTGACGTGGGCCGAGGCCGCCGCCTTTTCGCTCGTCACGCTGACGGCGTGGCGGATGCTGGTCACGCGAGCGCAGCTCAGGACGGCTGAGACGGTGCTGGTGTGGGGGATCGGCGGAGGCGTATCGCTCGCGGCACTACGCATCGCCAAGCTCTTCGGCGCCCGGGTGATCGCCACCTCGTCCGACGATGCGAAGCTGGCCACCGCGAAGCAGCTCGGCGCCGACGTCACCCTCAATCACAAGACACAGAAGGTCTCCCAGGAGGTGCGGGCGCTCACGAACAAACGCGGTGTGGACATCGTCGTCGAGAACGTGGGCGCCGCGACGTGGGACGACTCGCTGCGCTGCCTGCGCCGCGGCGGACGGCTGGTCACGTGCGGCGCGACGTCAGGGCCGCAGGTGAGTCTCGATCTGCGGCGGTTGTTCTGGCATCACTGGAGCCTGCTTGGATCCACGATGGGGAACGCGGCGGAGTACGCGGAAATTGTGCGCCGACTCGGGAACGGAGAGCTGCGACCAATTGTGGATCGGGTGTATCCGATGGCGCAGGTGAGGCAGGCATACGAACGGCTCGCCAAGGGAGAACAGCTGGGGAAAGTTGTGGTTGAAGTGTCTTCCTGAAGCCGTTGCCTTAATCGACCTAAGTAGTTAATTTTTATCATCTTACACCTCCATCACATACGACATAAATGACCGGTCCTAACGTCCGCGAACGCATTCTTCCGCGCCTCATCGAAGACGAATTAAAGGAATCGTTCCTCGACTATTCGATGAGCGTCATCGTGTCGCGCGCGCTGCCCGACGTGCGCGACGGCCTCAAGCCCGTCCACCGCCGCATCCTCTACGCCATGCACGAGCTCGGCCTCGTCCCCGGCCGGCCCTACAAGAAGAGCGCGACGGTCGTGGGTGACGTGCTCGGCAAGTACCACCCCCATGGCGACGTCGCGCTGTACGACACGCTGGTGCGGATGGTCCAGGACTTCTCCCTGCGCTACCCGCTGGTGGACGGCCAGGGGAATTTCGGCTCGGTCGACGGTGATTCGGCCGCCGCGTATCGCTACACGGAAGCACGCCTGACCCGCGTGGCGATGACGATGCTGGAGGACATCGATAAGAACACCGTCGCCTTTGTCCCCAACTTCGACGACCGGCTGCGGGAGCCGACGGTGTTGCCGGGCCGGCTGCCCAATCTGCTCGTCAACGGTTCGGCAGGTATCGCGGTAGGGATGACGACGAACATCCCTCCGCACAATCTGAGCGAAGTGGTGCAGGCTGTGGTGCATCTGGTGGACCATCCCACCGCCACGATCAAGGACATCCGGAAGTTCATCAAGGGCCCCGATTTCCCGACCGGCGCGATCATCTATGGCCGCGACGGGATCAAGGAGTGCTACGAGAAGGGCCGCGGGCGCATCGTGATCCGCGCTCGCGCGATCGCCGAAGAGAAGGAATCGACCGGCAAGCAGCAGATCGTGGTGACGGAGTTCCCCTATCAGGTGAGCCCCGAGCGCGTGCACGAGCAGATCCGCGACCTCGCGCTCGCCAAGAAGCTCGAAGGCATCAGCGACGTCCGCAACGAATCGGACAAGGAAGGCATTCGGCTCGTCATCGAGCTGAAGCGCGACGTCATCCCGATGGTCGTTCTGAACCAGCTCTACAAGCACACGCAGATGCAGCAGACCTTCGGCGCCATCATGCTCGCGCTGGTGGACGGCACGCCCAAGGAGCTGACGCTCATCGAGCTGCTGCAGCATTTCATCGAGCACCGCCACACCGTCATCACGCTCCGCACTGCGTTCGAGCTACAGCGCGCGCAGGACCGCGAGCACATCCTCGAAGGCTTGAAGATCGCCGTCGACAACATCGACGAAGTGATCAAGATCATCAAGAAATCGAAGGACACGCCTTCCGCGGACGCCGCGTTACGGAAGCGTTTCAAGTTGTCAGAAAAACAATCCGCTGAAATTCTGAACATGCGCCTGGCGCGGCTCACCGCCCTCGAGATCACGAAGCTCGACGAAGAGCTGAAGGACGTCCGCAAGTTCATCAAGGAGTGCAAGGAGATCCTCGCCTCCAAGCCGCGGCGCATGAAGATCCTCAAGGAAGAGCTGACGGAGCTCGCAGCCGGCTTTGGCGACGAGCGACGCACCGAGATCGTGGCCGACCAGGGCGAGTTCTCCATTGAGGACCTGATCGCCGAAGAGGACATGGTGATCACGGTCTCCCATGCCGGCTATATCAAGCGGCTCCCGGTGTCGGCCTATCGCCGGCAGCGGCGCGGCGGCAAGGGCGTGATCTCGGCGCACCAGCGAGAGGACGACTGGGTCGAGCACCTCTTCATCGCGTCGACGCACGACTACGTCATGTTCTTCACCGAACAGGGGCAGTGCTACTGGCTCAAGGTGCACGAGATTCCCCAGGCCGCTCGTGCGGCCCGGGGAAAGCCGATCCTGAGCTGCGTCGCCATGAAGCCCGACGAGCGCCTCGCGGCGCTCGTACCGGTGCGCGAATTCTCCGAAGATCAGTTCCTGCTGTTCGCCACCAAGCACGGCGTCGTCAAGAAGACAGTGCTCTCGGAGTTCGGCAATCCGCGCTCCGTCGGCATCCGCGCGATCAACATCGAAAAGGGCGACGAGCTGATCGACGTCCAGGTCACCGACGGCAAAAACGACATCGTGCTCGCCACGGCGCACGGCATGAGCATCCGGTTCCATGAAAAGGACGTGCGCGACATGGGGCGGACGGCCACCGGCGTGAAGGGCATCGAGCTCGACAAGAAGGATCACGTCATCGACATGGTGGTGGTGCGCCGCAAGTCCACGCTGCTCACCGTCACCGAAAAGGGCTTGGGCAAGCGCTCGGAGCTGGACGAATACCGGGTCCAGCATCGCGGCGGCCGCGGCATCATCACGCTGAAGCGGAGCGATAAGACCGGCGACATTGTGGCGCTGAAAGAGGTGCTGCCCGACGACGAGCTGATGATGATCACCAAGAAGGGGATCATGATCCGCGTGCCGGTCGAGGGAATCCGCATCACGGGCCGCAACACGCAGGGCGTCAAGGTCATGAACCTGACACCGGGCGACCTGGTCGTGGACGTGGCGCGCGTCGTGAAGGAAGACGAAGAGGAGGACGTCGAGGAGAGCGACGACGACACGCCGCCCGCACCGGCGTCGAAGTCAAAGGCCAAGCCCAAGGCCCCACGCCCCAAGCCCAAGAAATAGCGTGGTCACTTCCCAGGACATCCAGGAAGCCGCAGCGGGACTGCGGGGTGTGGCGCGCCGCACCCCGCTGGTGTACGTCGAGGCGCTTGGCGCGCATCTCAAGCTCGAGAACGAGCAGCCGATCGGCGCCTTCAAGATTCGTGGCGCGTATAATGCCATTCGCAAGCTGTCCGAGCCCGCGCGGCAGCGCGGGGTGATCACGTATTCCTCGGGCAATCACGGCCAAGCCGTCGCGTATGCCGCGAAGCAGTTCGGCGTTCGCGCGGTCGTCACGATGCCGGAGACCGCCCCGGCGGTGAAGGTCGAGGGCGTGAAAAAGTGGGGCGGGGAAGTGGTCTTCGCGGGCCGCACGTCCGAAGACCGCCGCATCAAGGCCGAGGAGATCGCAGGGAAAGAGGGCCTCGCGATCGTCCCGCCATTCGATCACGCGGACATCGTCGCGGGCCAGGCGACGGTGGCGCTCGAAATCGTCGAGCAGCTGCCCGAGGTGGAGACCGTGGTCGTTCCCGTCGGAGGCGGTGGTCTGATTTCCGGCATCGTCGCCGGATTGGCGGCGGCGCAGAGTCGAGCGGTGGTATGGGGCGTCGAGCCGGCGGGTGCGCCAAAGCTGCACCACTCGCTCGCGGCCGGTGCGCCGGTGCGCCTCGATCGCACAGCCAGCATCGCGGACGGTCTGATCACACTGACCGTTGGAGACATTCCGTTCGCCGAGCTCGCGCGGCACCGCGACCGCATTCGTGGCGTCGTCCTGGTGGAGGATGACAGCATTCGCGCCGCCATGCAGTTTCTATGGCGAACCTGCCGGCTGGCCGTCGAGCCGTCGGGTGCCGCAACGACGGCCGCGCTGCTGACCGGCGCGGTGCCACGCTCCCGGACCACGGTGCTCCTGGTGAGCGGGGGCAATGTGGATCGCTCGCTGCTCGAGGCGCAGGATTGAAAACCCGAGTTCTGGTCGCCGATGACGACGAGTCCCTGGTCAAAACCCTGACCTGGATCCTGAAGGAGCACGGGTACGAGGTCGCGGTCTGCCCCGGCGGCGATGGGCTGTTCGCCAAGCTCGAAGAGGTCAAGCCCGCGCTGCTCCTGCTGGACATCATGATGCCCAAGGTGGACGGCCTGCAGCTGCTCGAGCGGCTGAAACAGGACGAGCGGTACAAGGACCTGCCGGTGCTCATGGTCTCGTCCATGCCGCCCGAAGACGCCACCGTGCGCGCGCTGGGTCTCGGCGCCGCCGACTTCATCTCCAAGCCGTTCCGTGTGCGGGAGCTCCTGGCGCGCGTCGAAGCCCATATCCGCGTGGGCCGCGCGCTGGCGCAGGCGCGCGAAGAAGCGCGTAGCCGGGCCGCGATGGTGGACATCCTCCACGAGGTCACGGATTCCCTCAAGCCGGACGAGATCTATCACATCCTCGCACGGCGTGTCGCGCGAGCGCTCAACATTTCCAAATGCTCGATGGTCCTGGCCAAACCGGGCGATCAGCAGGGCGTCGTCGTGGCGGCGTACGAGAATCCGATGCTGCGCAACCTGCAGATCGAGCTGAGCCGCTACCCGGAGATCCGGAAGGCCGTCTCGACCGGCCGGCTGGTGCTGGTGGAGGACGTCGCGACGGATCCGCTGTACGAGGAAGAACGGCGCCGCTGGGAGCGCGAAGCGATCAAGGTCCCGACGCGTTCGGCCGTCGCGCTGCCGTTCTGGATGAAGGATCAACAGATCGGCGTCTTCTTCCTGCGGACGACGGGCGATGACCCACCGCTCACGCGCGCGGACGCTTCGTTCGCCGAGACCGTCATCAAGACGGCGGTATCGGCGATCGAGAAAGCGTACGACTTCGAGAGCGCCGTCTCGGACAAGCAGCGGCTCGAGAAGCTCGCCGCCACCGACGCGCTCACGGGTCTCACCAACCGCCGCGGGCTGTCGGAGGCGCTTACCCAGGAGCTCGACCGCGCGCGGCGCTACAATCTCGCGCTGACCATCCTCCTCGCCGACATCGACCGCTTCAAGACCATCAACGATACGCGCGGCCACATCGCCGGCGACTCCGTGCTGCGCCAGGTTGGCGAGCTGCTGCGCCGCGAAGCACGGTCGGTGGACATCGTGGCTCGATATGGGGGCGAGGAATTCGTCGTTGTCATGCCCGAAACAGCCATGCAGGGCGCGGCGATTTTCGCCGAGCGCGTCCGGTCCCACGTCCAGAATCGCGACTTCGCCGATCCAGGCGATGATCCAGTTCGCGTAACGGTGAGCATTGGGCTCGCGTCGTTCCCCGACCATCGCGTGCACAGTGCCGACAGCTTCGTCTCGCTCGCCGACCAGGCCCTCTATCGCGCCAAGAACGAAGGCCGCAACTTGGTTCGGCAATGAGCGAGCGGCGCTGCCCGAAGTGCGGGTCTGTCTACACCGATACGCAGGCACGCTTCTGCCCGAAAGACGGAAGCATGCTCGTCGAGATCCAGGCCAAGAAGTCCGCGGCGCCCGCGGCGTCCCCTCCCCCTCCTTCGTCCGGCAGCGGCACCGGCGCGCGCACGCCGCTCCCCCCGGGGAAGGCGGCCGGGTTGGACCGTGCGTCGACGCTCTCCAATCAGATCCTCGACGCCCGCTATCAAGTGATGAAGAAGCTGGGCGAGGGCGGGATGTCGTACGTCTATCTCGCCAAGGAGATTTCCTCGGGCGAGACCGTCGCCATCAAAGTCCTGTCGCCACGCCTGGCCTCCGACAAGAGCTCCGTCGAGCGGCTGCGCCGCGAAGCGGGATTGGCGATGCGGCTCGATCATCCGAACGTCTGCCGGATCCTGCGGCTGGGTGAGTCCGAGGACGGCCTGATCTATCTGGTGATGCCGTTTCTCAAGGGCGAGCTGCTCTCGGATCGGGAAGTGCGCGGCGGCCCGATGGACATCACGCTCGGCGTGACGTTGCTGCAGCAGATGTGCGCCGGCCTGCACCACGCGCACGAGCTGCAGATCATTCACCGCGACCTGAAGCCCGAGAACGTGATGCTCGTGTCCGGCGACGGCGGTGGTGCCGAGCGAGCGGTCGTGATGGACTTCGGTCTCGCCAAGGAGCGGCGCGCTGACCCCGCGATCGCCAAGCTCACCGCCACCGGCATCATCCTCGGCACGCCAGAGTTCATGAGCCCCGAGCAGATCCGGGGCAAGCCGCTCGACGCGCGCAGCGACATCTACGCGCTCGGCATCGTGGCGTTCGAGTTGTTCACCGGCAAACTGCCGTTCCAGGGCCGGAACGCGCAGGAGATGATGATCGCGCGGCTCCGCAGCCAGCCCATCCCGGTCCGCCAGCTGCGGCCCGACGTCCCCGACGCCGTGGAAAAAGCGCTCACCAAGGCGCTGCAAACGAGCCCCGACGACCGCTTCGCGACGGCGATCGAATTTGGCGAGGCGCTCACCGGACGCGGCTCGGCAGAGTCATCCGGCGGGTTCCTCGGAAAACTCAAGGAGAAGTTCTCTTGATTGCGCTGATTGCGGTGCTGGCGCTCCAGCAAGTTCCGGGAACCACCGCGATTCGTGCAGGCACCCTGATCGACGGCACGGGGGCGGCCCCTGTTCGCAACGCCGTGATTCTCGTGCAAGGCGATCGCATCACCGCGGTCGGCACCAACGTCCAGGTTCCCGCAGGCGCGACGGTGATCGACCTGTCTGGCGCTACGGTGCTGCCGGGCTTCATCGATGCCCACGTGCACCTCGCCTTTCGCACGATCGGCGACGGCGACTGGCAGCATGCCGGGCTCACGGAAATGCCGAGCCAGTTGGCGCTGCTGGGCGCCGCGCATGCGCAGCAGACCCTGGAGGCCGGGTTCACGACCGTACGTGTCGTGGGCACGGGGAATTTCGGCGACATCGCGCTGCGCAATGCGATCAATGCCGGCTGGATTCCCGGACCGCGCATCCTGGGCGCCGGGGTCTCGTTCGGGATTCGCGGCGGGCACTGCGACGGCACGAACGGCCTCCAACCGTGGGCGCTCGGTCGCGAAGCGGGGGTTGAAGCCGGCGTCGCCGACGGTGTGGAAGAAGTCCGCAACGCCGTGCGCTACGCGGTGAAGTACGGGGCAGACGTCATCAAGATCTGCGCGACAGGCGGCGTGCTGTCGCTCACCGATTCCGTCGGCGTGCAGCAGTATACCGAAGAAGAAATGCGCGAGATCGTCGCGACGGCATCGCAGCTCGACCGCCGCGTCGCGGCGCACGCGCACGGCACCGCGGGGATCAAGGCGGCCGTGCGGGCCGGCGTCACGTCCATCGAGCACGGCTCGATTCTCGACGCGGAAGCCGTCACGCTCATGAAGCAGCGCGGCACCTGGCTCGTCCCGACGCTGCTGGCCGGCTTCACCGTGGAGTCGTTGGCCACCGCGGGCCGGCTGCCGCCGCCGATCGCCGCCAAAGCGCTCGCAATCGCACCGCGTATGCACAGCTCGTTCAAGATGGCCGTCGATGGTGGCGTGAAGATCGCGCTCGGCACCGACGCCGGCGTCATGCGCCATGGGACCAACGGCCGCGAGTTCGGCCTGATGGTGCGTTATGGGATGACGCCGATGCAGGCGATCGTAGCGGGAACGTCGAGCGGCGCGACGTTGCTGGGACTCGAGCGCGACATCGGCACGATCGCCGTCGGGAAACGCGCCGACCTGGTGGCGGTCGCGGGCAACCCCCTCGACAACATTCAGATCCTCCAAAACGTCTCTTTCGTCATGAAAGACGGGCGAGTCTTCAAGCGCGACGGACAGGTCCTTGGCCGGAGCGCCGCCGGAGTGCCGTGAAACGGTTTCCCGCCTTCGACCCGCCGGAATACCTCGATTGGAAGCCGGACCCCGCGCTCGTGCGGGTCTTCCGCACCACCATCGAAGCCAATGAAGAGCGCTCCAGGATCGTCCAGGAGCTGTCGCGCGACGCGAAGCTCGAGCTGTATCGCGGTCTGCTGCGCGCGCGGCTCCACGACATCGAGCTGAAGCGCTGGGTCCGTACCGGCGTCATTTCCAAGGCGTGGCTCGGCACCGGCGAGGAAGCCACCACGGTGGGCCCGGTGCACGCGTTGCAGCGCGGCAAGGACATCGTCGCCCCCATGATCCGCAACGCCGCCGCCTGCTGCGAGATGGGCATGCCGATCGCCGACATGCTGCGTGCCTATCTGGCGACCGCGGATTCCCCCAGCCAGGGCCGCGACCTGCACGTCGGGTCTCTGTCCCACGGCGTGCTCCAGCCGATCTCCCACGTCGGCGACATGGTCCCGGTGATCACCGGTATCGCGCTCACGTTCAAGATCAAGCGCGAGCCGCGTGTGGCCCTCACCTGGGTGGGCGATGGATCCACCAAGACCGCCGCGGCGCACGAAGGGACGAACTTCGCCGCCGTGCAGCGCGTCCCCGCCATCTTCATCATCGAAAACAATCAGGTGGCCCTCGGCACGCGTCTCGAACAACATCATCTCCCGGCCGACTTCAAGGATTGGCCCGCGAGCTACGGTGTGTGGGGCGCGGTATTCGATGGCAACAACGTGCTCGATGCCTACGCGGCGACGCGCATCGCGGCGGCGCGCTGCCGCGAAGGGAACGGGCCGGCGCTGTTGATCGCTGAAACGTTCCGCATGGGCGGCCACGCGACGCACGACGAGCGCGAAGCCCGCGAAACGTTTTCGCCCGAGCTGTTTACCTCATGGGGCAAGCGCGATCCCATCGGTCTCTACGAAGAGTACTTGAAGGAAGAGGGCATCCCCGCCAAGGTTCTTGGGGAGTTGGAGGCAGACGTCACGGAGCAGGTTGAGCTTGCGGCGGCCGCAGCGTTGGCCAGCCGCGAGAAAATGCCGGAGGGCGCGAAGGCCCTCGAGGGAGTGTATGCGAGCCGCAACTAGCATCGTCTTGATCTTTATCGCCTGTCGCGGCCCCGCCCCCGCGGCCGGTCAGGGCGGCCAGGCCGGGGACCGCACGCTTCGCGTGCCGCCGGGATTCAAGATCGCGGTGTTTGCGGAAAGCCTCCAAGGCGTCCGCTATCTCGCCCTCGGGCCGGGGAACGCGGTATACGCTTCGCAACCCGCTTCGGGACTGGTTGTCAAACTGACGGATCGAAACAACGACGGCGTCGCCGATACGGTGGCCACGATCGCACGCGGACTGCATGGTCCCTTCGGCCTCGCGTTCCGCGGTGACACGCTGTACGTCGCCGAAGAGCGCGATGTGATCCGGTTCGATCCAGGGCGGACCGCTTCGGTTACCGTGGTGCCGCGGATCCCGGCGGGCGGTCATACGACCCGCACGATCGTGTTCGGATCCGACGGCAAGATGTATGTCAGTGTCGGGTCGTCCTGCAACCTCTGCGATGAGCGCGACTCGATGCGCGCCGCCGTGACACAGTTCAACCCCGACGGCTCGGGCGGCCGCGTCTTCGCGAAAGGGCTGCGCAACACCGTTGCCATGGCCTTCAATCCGACGACCGGCGAGCTGTGGGGTGGTAACAACGACCGCGACAACCTGGGCGACGATATTCCGCCTGAGCACGTCAACGTCATCAAGGACGGCCGCAACTACGGCTGGCCGCAGTGTTATCTGCCGGGCAAAGCCAATCCCGAATACGGCTCGGCCGACTGCTCGCAAGTCGAGCCGCCGGTGATCACCGTGCAAGCGCATTCGGCGCCGCTCGGTCTCGCTTTCTACACGGGTACGCAATTTCCGCGCGACTATCGCGGCGATGCCTTCATGACGCTGCACGGCTCTTGGAACCGCACCGTTCCGACAGGTGCGAAGGTCGTGCGCATTCAGGTGGACAGTAGCGGCCGCCGGGCGACCGGCGTCGATGACTTCATCGGTGGGTGGCAGCGTCCAGACGGCTCACGGTGGGGCCGGCCGGTCGGCCTCCTGGTCATGCCGGACGGTGCGCTGCTCGTGAGTGACGACATGGGCGGGAAAATCTGGAGGGTGACTTATGGACGGTAAGAACGATGGGCGGATGGGCGGATGGGCGGTCGGACTGTTTGGCGTGGCGCTCCTGGGTGCGGTCGCTTTCCTGCCCATCCGCCCATCAGCCCATCGGCCCATCGACATTCATTCCGAGTACGTCAAATACCTCAGCGGCAAGGACACAGTCACCGCGTACATCGCCTACCCGGAGCGCTCGCAGCCGGCACCGGCGGTGATCGTCATCCACGAGATTTTCGGCACGTCGGATTTCATCCGGCAGACGACGGAACAGCTCGCCAAGGACGGCTTCGTCGCCATTGCCCCTGACCTGTTGTCGCGGCGCGGCGGAACGCCCGCCTCGCCCGACTCCGCCCGCAAACTGATCGCGACCCTGAACCCCGATACCGTGACGCAGGACCTGGATGCGACCAGGCGGTATCTCAACACGCTCCGTCCCGTCCGTGCGAATGAGATTGGCATCATTGGCTTCTGCTGGGGCGGCGGCCAGAGCTTTCGCTACGCGACGAACACCCCGGACCTCAAGGCCTTCGTCGTCTGCTATGGCCCCAGTCCGAATCCGGCCGACATGGCCAGGATCCGCGCCAAAGGCCTCGGGGTGTACGCGGAGAACGACGCGCGCATCAACGCCGGGCTGAACGATGCCGCCGCGGCGATGCGGGCAGCCGGCAAGGACTATCCCTACACGGTGTATCCGGGAGTGGGGCATGGCTTCTTGCGCTCGCGTGACAAGCCCGAGGTTGCCGACAGCGCGTGGAACGCGGTGATTCGCTTTTTCCGCGCGCAGCTCAAGAGCTAGCGGCGCGCGATCTCCGCTAGGTACGCGCGCGCCCGGTCCAGCGCGGCGTCGCGTCCGGCCAGTACATCGTCGGCCCGTACTTCCATCGGGATGTCGGGGACGATTCCCGTACGCACAAATTCTTTGCCGTCGGGAGACGCATCGCGCGTCACCGTTACGCGAAGCTGCCAGCCGCTGAGGAGCGGGAAGACGGCGGTTTGGCCGGTACTGCCGGCGGATGCCGCGCCGATGATGGTCCCCCGGTTCCCGCCACGAAACGCCACGAGGAAGTCCTCGGCGGGGCCCGCCGTCCGGGCCGACGTGAGCACCGCTACCGGACCTGTGTACGGGATGCGCTCGCGCCGCGGTGGTGGCCAGATCGTATCGGGCGGTGTGCTCAGCCAGTCGACGTCGCTCTGGGCTGGACGATATCGTGGTGTGCGCCGGCTCGATGTGAGAAGCGGACGCTCGATGAGACCGGTAAGCAGCGCGTACGCAGTCTCACGCCCCGCCGCGGTCCACACCGTTTCCCGCAAATCGAGTATCAGGCCGCGATGCCGCGGGCCTTCGCGGGGGGCGTCTCCCAACACGCGATTGAAAAGCGCGGGCACATTGGGATCGGCGAACGAATTCACGCGAATCCAGATCGCTCCGTCCGGAAGCGTGTCGACTTCGAGCGCCGGGTTCTCGAGCGGCCAGCGCGCAGTGAGTGGCACACTGCGCGTGACACTGGCGCCGCGTTCCGCGCCGCCGGGGAGCCGCAACAACAGGTGCAACGCGGTGCCGCGCTCGCCTTCCAGCATCCTGACCACGGCGCGCTCCCAGCGGCTCAGCTCCGTGCCGGCGGAGACTTCGGGCATCACGGAGTCACGAATCCAGTCCGCCGCGGGGATGCCCTGTACGGCGACGATCTCGGCGAGGCGTTCGGGCCGGGCGACGCGCATTTCGTCGTTGCTCGCGTAATCGATGATGAATGGGCGTCGCTCGATGCTCCGCAGCACCAGCGGCGGGCGGGCCATCCGCCCCGCGATCGCCACCGGGGGAAGGATCTCGAGTTGACCGTCGTTCAGCAGCGCGCCCCAGCGCCGCAGCCGCCGAAAGAACTGCACATCGGTCGGCGGCGAGCGCTCGCCCGCATAGGTGACGGTCGCCGCGAACGCCGAGTCCCAATTCGCGCGCACGGCGTCCCAGTAGGCATAGTTGTAGCGTGCTTCCGCCCACACACCTGCGGCCACGAGCTGTCGATCGACCGGAGTCGCGCGCTGGGCGGCGAGCGGCGCGATCAGCAGCGCCGGGAACCACAGTGATAACCACGGCGTACGGGATGGCATGGCCCTAATTTATCTGTTGTTGTTCGCCTCGCCCCAGCTACTGCTGTACCTCTACCTGCGCGAGCGCCTGCCGCTTTCCAACCGGCGCTGGCTCGCGCTGGTCTTCATCGTTTTCAACATTCCCTGGGTAATTGTCGGAGCGCGCATGTTCTCCGGCAGCTTGTGGGGCATCAGCCGCATTCCCTACATCGCGCCCTGGATCGCGTGGCAGATGCTCGGCTGGATTTTCTGCGCGCTGGTGGCTGTGTACATCCTGGGCAAAGCGGTTCGGCGGTTTGGCGGGTGGGCGGTTGGCAAACTGCGCCGTTCTCCAACCGCCGAACCGCTGAACCGCCCAACCGCTATGTCGCGCCGTCAGTTCCTGGTTCGGGCCACCTACGCCTACGGCGCCGCTGGGTTGGGGCTCTCCGCATACGGAATTTGGAGCGCCGAGCGCCTCCCCGTCGTCACGCGCCGTACGCTCGTGTTTCCCGACCTGCCGCTTCCTTTGAATGGGCTGCGCATCGCGCACATCTCCGACGTGCACGCCGGCATCCACATGCCCCAGCACAAGATGCAAGAGATCGTGGCGCAGACGAATGCGCTGGGCGCCGATCTGATCGTGCAGACCGGAGACATGATCGACATCTCCCAGGCCTTCATTCCGGACTACGTCCGCGCATTTCGCGATCTGCACGCGCCCCTCGGCGTCGTGACCGTTCTTGGGAATCACGATCGGTACACCGGCGAGGACGCCGTCATTCGGGGAGTCCGTGACGCTGGACAGGTGTTCGTGAGGAACGGCGCGCATGTCATCGAGCGCGGCGGCGCGGCACTCGCGCTGCTGGGGATCGACGACCCGCGTAACTGGCGCGCGGACGATCCGCAGGACGACGATCTCGAGCAGGCCATGCGGCTCACGCCGCCCGCGAAGGACGCGTTCCGAATCCTGCTCGCGCATCGCCCCGGTGCGTTCGACGGCGCCGCGCCGCGCGCGATTCAGCTCACCCTCGCCGGCCACATCCATGGCGGGCAGTTCTACTTGCCGGTCGTTGGGTGGTCACCAGGACGGTTAATCACGAAGTACGTGATGGGGCACTTCACGCAGGGATCGAGCCAGCTGTATGTGAGCCGCGGGATCGGCGTGGTTGGGATCCCTCTGCGGGTGTTTGTGCCGCCGGAGATCGCGTTGTTCGAGTTGCGGCGGGGGTGAGCGCGCTCACGCGCTAATCGCTCGCCACGCCGCATCGATTACCAGTCGCACTCCGGTGTCTCCCGGCTTCCAGTCCCCGGCCGCGACCTTCTGCAGCGCAAGGCTCATGGCGGCGAGCCACACGCCGGCCCATAGCTCCACGGCGCCCGCCCGCACAGAGCCTTGAGCTTTGCCTTCAGCGATGAGCCGCTCGAGTCCCAACCGAAACTCACGCTCGGTTTTGCGGCTCTCGTCGTCGAGTAGCGGCGCGAGCGATTCGAGGAATCCGATCCTCACGATGGCCGTTTCCTGCGCCGCGCCGTCCACCAGTCCGTGCGCGACGGCTGTCAACTGCGCCCGCGCCGTCCCTGCGCTGGGATCTCTGGACGTTTCCTGGACGATTTTGGCGGCCCAGCGCTGCGCCGCGCGATACAGCTCGTTCACGAGCTGCTGCTTGCTCGCGAAATGGCGGTAGATCGTCCCCTCGGCGATGCCCGCTTTCTTCGCGATCAGGGCCGTGGTGGTGTCGTGATAGCCGCGGGTGGTGAATAGCTCGAGCGCCGCCCGAATGACGCGCTGGCGCGTGAGATCGGCGGCGCCGGTGTGCGATGTCGAGGGGTGCGTCACGGTGGCGAATCTACTAGCTTTCCGGCCGTTTCATCCCCAATCAATCATCCGGAGGCGTTGCCGCAATGCGCATGCTCGTGCTGGGCGCTGGGCTGCAGGGTTCTGCCTGTGCATACGACCTGCTCCAGCGTCCTGAGGTTGAGCGCGTCACGCTGGCCGATCTGCATCCGAGACGCGTGCCCGCCTTTCTCAAGAAGAGAAAGCACAAGCGGCTCGTCACGGCGCGGCTCGATGCCAAACAGTCGCCTCGGCTGCGGACACTAATGCGCGGCCATGACGCCGTGATGAACGCGCTGCCGTACTACTTCAACTATCCGGTCGCCAAAGCTGCCGTCGCGACCGGCCTGCACTGCGCGGACCTGGGTGGCAACACGGAAATCGTCCAGAAGCAGAAGACGCTGCACACCGCCGCACAGAAGAAGCACGTCTCGGTCATCCCCGACTGCGGGCTGGCACCTGGGATGGTCAACATCATCGCGGCGGAAGGGATTCGCCGGGTGGGCGACGCCGAGAGCGTGAAGATCTTCGTGGGGGGCCTGCCGCAGAAACCGGAGCCGCCGCTCAACTACCAGATCGTCTATTCGCTCGAAGGCGCGCTCGACTACTACACGACGCCGTCGTGGGTGCTGCGCGAGGGCCGGCCCGAGCGCGTTGACGCGCTCTCCGAGCTCGAAAACGTCGAGTTCCCCAGCCCGATGGGGACCCTCGAGGCGTTCCATACCGGCGGCGGCATCTCGACCATGCCATGGGCGTATCGCGGCAAAGTGCGGACGATGGAGTACAAAACGCTCCGGTATCCGGGACACGTCGCGATCATGCGCCCGATCCGCGAGATGGGATTGCTCGCGTTGGAGCCGGTGATGGTGAAGGGCACCGCAGTCGTGCCGCGCGACGCATTCATCGCGGCGGTATCGCCGCAGCTCACGAAGCCCAACGGCCGCGATCTCGTCGCACTGCGCGTGGATGTGCGGGGTCGCAACGGCCGGCACGTAGCCTGGCAATTGCTCGACTACTACGACGCTGCGACGGGCATCAGCGCGATGATGCGGGCGACCGGCTATTCACTCGCGATTACGGGCGTGATGCAGGTGGACGGCCGCGTCCGCTCGGCGGGCGTATACACGCCGGATGAGGCGGTGCCGTTTCAGGCGTACGTGGCGGAACTAAAACGACGTGGTGTAGTGATTGAAGAGATAGATCAGTAACTCCACGTGGTGGCGAAACCGACCTCCGCTCCCTCAGTCCCTTTTCCGCCGAACAGCGTCACGAGCGTGTTCCGCATCATGGACACGGCGAC
>Ga0184638_1000050_pt1 | contig 26487 bp, 25 predicted proteins | sample PLM31_50_b2_FD_133141 | JGI IMG/M metagenome (GOLD analysis project Ga0184638, IMG submission 133141) | Groundwater sediment microbial communities from an aquifer in East River, Colorado, USA - PLM3-1_50_b2 | ecosystem: Environmental > Terrestrial > Soil > Riparian zone | place: USA: East River... | reverse complement strand
CCAGAATCTCGCCGAGCTCCCGCGCTAGCGTCCGCGCGTCGCGCTCGGTAGGGGCGACCACGAGCACCGTGTCGTCGCCGGCGAGCGTCCCGAGGATCCGCTCGTGCTCGAGCTGGTCGAGTGCTCGCGCGATTGCCGGCGCGGAGCCGAGCTCCGCCTGCAGGACCACGATGTTCCCCGCCGGCGTGACCTTGCGCCCGAACTGGCCGAGGATCGTGTTTAGCTGCTCGGTCGGGTCAGCGCGGCGCGCGGCGTGAGGAAGGACGTAACGGGCCCGGCCGAACGGGTCGTGCGTCTTCTCGAGACCGAGCTCGCGGATGTCGCGAGAGATGGTCGCCTGAGTGACCGCGCAGCCCGCGCCCGCCAGGGCGTCCATCAGCTCGAATTGCGTCCCGACGCGCTTGCGGGAGACGACACTTTCGATCAGCCGCTGACGATCGGATTTCGAGAGCTGCATAAGACGAGCATACGTATGCAGGTTTCGCAGAGCCAAGTCCTGGGAGAAAAGGTGGTCATGCTCCGCAGATTGCTCTGGTCCGCGGTCTACGGCGCGATGGCCGCGCTGGCGACAGTCGTTGCGCGCCGCGCCGCCTCAGGCATCTGGCGTACGCTCACGGGCGAGGAGCCTCCGACGAAGAAATGACCACAGCGGACAGAAGGGTCGAGCAGGTAGCGGACAGGCTGCAGAGGCTCGCGAACCGGGTGTCGGGCGAAGGTGGGCTCAAAGCGAAGCTCGCCGAGCCGCTGGCCGAGGACGCGAACCTGATCCGCAGGATGAAGCCGAGCCTGATCAGGGCGCGCTTGAAGGGTGAGGCCCCGAGGAACCAGAAGCCCGGCGCCACGGTCATTGCGCCTTCGGGCCCGCAACTGAGCTCCCGCCCCAACCCCAAGAAGGGCGGGGGCCCCGGTCCGTGGCTCGTCGTCGGTGTTGCGTTGGCCACGGGAATCGTTGTCGCCAAATTGATCGACTGGAGAGGCCATGCACACCCGAGAGACTGACGAGCAGCACACCCGTGGCCTCGGCGGGGCGGTCAAGCAAGTCGCCGAGCGCGTCAGCGCCATCGTCCGGCTCGAGCTCGAGCTCGCGTCGATGGAGATCCAGCGGAAGATCAAGTCGCTCGGGTTCGGGATCGCGTTCGCCATCGGCGCAGCGATCTTCCTGGTCTTCATGATCGGGTTCGCGTACGCGACGATCGCCGCGGCCCTCGCGACCGTGATGCCGACCTGGGCCGCGCTGCTCGTCGTGACCGGCATCCTGCTACTGAAGGCGGCCGTGTGCGGGGTGCTGGCGGTCAATCGGATCCGGAAGGGCACGCCGCCGCTACCGGAGCAAGCGATCCGCGAGGCGAAGCTGACGACGGAAGCGCTCAAGAGCAATGGCCGGTAGCAACTCACGCACGCTCGAGCAGGTTCGCCAGGACATCGAGTCGGAGCGCGAGCAGCTCGCCGGCGCGGCGGACCAGCTCCGCGAGAGTATCGGCGAGGCGACCAACATCAGCGGCAAGCTGCGCTCCAACCTGCCCGCGGTTGCCGCGGGCGCGGTGGGCCTCGGCTTCGTGCTGGCCGGCGGGGTCGGCGCGACCGCGCGCCTGATCTTCCGTCGCGGGCGTGAAGGCGAGACGAAGGCGAAGGTCGGCCGCTTTCGCTTTGTCGACCGCGACTGAGCACGTAGGCCGCACTCCCGGCTCACCAACGCGCCTCGGCCTCGGCGAGTGGTTAGCGGCGTTCAGGCGCAGCTTCTCGCAGTTCATGAAGGACGACTGCATGGGCCTGTCCAAGCAGATCGCTTACAGCTCCCTGCTTGCGTTCTTCCCGGCCACGGCCTTCCTGGTCGGCGCGCTGGGTCTCTTCAACCTCTTCGACGACGTCAAGCGCCTGCTCGACCCGATCGCCCCGAACGGCGTGATCGAGTTCATCTCGAGCCTGCAGGAGGACTCCCGGGGCGGAACGTCCGCTGCGGCTTTCGTGCTCGGCTTCTTCGGCGCGGTGTGGGCCGCAAGCGGGGCGATGACCTCCGTCGTCAAGGCAGTGAACGCGGCGTACGACCGCGTCGAGACGCGTCCATTCTGGAAGACACGGGGGATCGCGATCCTGCTCGTGGTGACGAGCGGCATCACGACTGCGGGCATCTTCCTGCTCATCGTCGTTGGCGGCGTGCTCGGCGAGGCGATCGCGAAGAAGGCCCATCTTGGCGGTGCCTTCGAGATCACCTGGGCGATCCTGCGCTGGCCCGTTGCGTTCTGCGCCATCCTGCTCTTCTTCGGGCTCGTCTACTACCTCGGTCCGAACAAGGAGCAGCGAAGCTGGAAGTGGGTCACGCCGGGGTCCGTGCTGGGCGGCCTGCTCTGGCTCGCGCTTTCTGGCCTGTTCGCCTTGTACGTGACGTTTGCGGGCAACTACACGAAGACCTACGGCACGATCGCCAGCGGCATCATCCTGCTCCTGTGGCTGAACTACTCGGCGTTTGCGCTCCTGTACGGGGCGGAGTTGAACGCGGAGCTCGACCGGCAGGCCGACATCCGGGCGGCCGGCGGGGAACGCGCAGGTCTCGTGAAGCCCGCTAGGCGGGGAACCTGACCGTGAGCACGCCGCGCAGCTTCTTGCTCTTGTCCGAGCGGTACGTGTAGCGGCCCGGCTGCAGCCTTACGTTCCAGGTCACACGCCCGCGAAAGGCGACGCCGGTCTTCTTGTTCACGCCCGGTCCGGTGAGATGGAAGTTGTCGGTGCGTGAACGGTCGTTGACGGTGACCTTTGCCGGCCCGACGTCCGCGAGCTTCGGACTGAGCGCAATCTTCTTCTTCGGGCCGACGGAGGCCGCGAAGCTCGCCGGTTGCAGCGTTCCGACCGTGAAGTAGCCGCGCATGGTTGGGTGCGCATCGCACGCGAATGAGAACCGCCCGTCCCCGAAAGTGACCGTCCACGTCACCTCTTGCGCCTCGTCAATCAGCGTGGCGTTGTTGACGCCCGGCCCCTTCAGGTGAAAGTTGTGGCTCAGGGCTCGGTCGCTGACGGCCACGTCATACGTACCCGGGTCGAGCTGCGTCACGAGGTTTCCCGAGGCGTCGCGAAGGCTGATGACAAACGCTTCGTTGGTGCCGACGAGCGCGACGAGCCGCGGGTTGGCGACCTGGCCAAGCGCCGAGGGGACGAAGAGCATGGCGATCAGGACGGAAAGAGCGATTCGAGTGGTCATGCCCGGACTGTACGGGACCCCCGAAGTTTCGGTTTTTCAACGCGTAGGGCGGCCTTTCGGCCGCCCTAGGTCTTACGGATTTGCGCCGCGCCTACTCGGTCGCCTTCGCGCCCCGCACCAGCAGCAGGCCCGCCAGCATCAAGCCGACGCCGACGAGCAGAGCGATCCAGAGCGGGAAGCCCGTGAACGGAAGGCTGCCACTCTCAGCGGCGACGCCCGTCTCGGCCAGGACGCCCTGGGATGCTCCTTGCACGCTCGAGCCCGTCTTCGCGCCCGGGTCGGCGGGCGATCCCGTCGAGCCCGGCGGATTCGTGCCCGGGCCGGATGGACTGCCGCTCGGGCTTGATCCCGGATTTGAGCCGCCCGGGTTCGAGCCGGGACCCGGGTTCGGGCCTGGGCCCGGGTTGGGCCCTGGACCCGGATTCGGGCCGGGCGGTGGTGACGGCGACCCGCACGATTTGGCGAGCCGCTTGCCCTTCAGGGCGTGTACGTCGACCTCGTGACCGCCTGAGCACGGGGCCGCCTTGTGTGGCTGGCTGTTCCCGGGCCCGTGCAGGATCGTCCCCGCCGGTGCACCGTTGTGAATTGCGATCTGACCGGCCGTCTTGCCGTTGCCGTAGAGCTTCGTCTTGTCGGACGAGGCCGCCGCGTGCGTGTCCTTGTCTGTGTCACTCGCGGGCTTCACCCCTGCCGGGGCCTCTGCACCGACCGCTGCGCCGTCGGCGACCGCCGCCGGGGCAGCTGCCGGCAGAGCCTCAGCTTCCTTCTTGATCTGGCCCGGCGCGTTCGCCGAGTTTCCCGGTGCCGCTGCTGCTTGAGCAGTATCGGCAGCCGGGGCTCCGTTCCCCGCGTCGTGCTTCCCCTTGTCGTTGCCGTTACCCGCGGACGCCGAACCGGCGAACGCGGCGACACCTAGAACGAGCACACAAGTGCTCGCGAGCCGCAGTTTCATACCTCTACCCCCTCCCCAATTCGCACCCTAGTGCTGGGAAGGCGTTTGTCCATCCCAGTTGCAAACGAGGAAAGGCGGCGTGCGGTCCGCCTTTCCGGATGAGCTCTTCGGCAGTTGCTAGACCGCGGCGCGGCCGCGGCGGCGGAGCGTCAGGCCGAGCAGGACTAGCCCCGCCAGGGCCGGACGTGTTCGAGCTCGCCCAAGAGATATTTTCCTGGAATCAGGCCCTTAGCTCGGCGCCGAACGCCTGTTCCAGGGCCTCGACGATGCGGCTTCTGAGCCCGGCGGCGTCCTCGTCGGTCAGGGTCCGCTCAGGGGACTGAAAGGTGACCGAGAAGGCGATCGACTTCCTCCCGGGCCCGACCTGTTCGCCCCGATAGACGTCGAAGGCGCGCATTTCCCGGAGGGACGGCCCGGCAGCTTCGCCGGCCGCCGCGACGAGCTCTCCGGCGGTCACCTCCTCCGGGACCGTGAAGGCAAGGTCCTGGCGGACCGGTGGGTATGTGATGACGTCGTCGTAGACGATCAGGTCTGGCACGCGCTCTCCCAGCGCATCGACGTCGAGCTCGAAGACGCCCCAATCCCCGGGCAGCTCTGGGTCGCGCAGCGCCGCGACCCAGCCCTCGTCCGTGCGCGCACCGCGACCCGGCGCAGGGAGATCGTCGGACGGCCGAAACGAAGGCTCGATGCCGAGCGCGGCGTACAGGCCTTCGACTGTTCCCTTCGCGAAGGAGAAGCCGCCCTCGGCGATGCCGCCGACGTGCCAGCGCTCCTCGGGTAGCCGGTCGTCCGACGGGAGATAGACATGGGCCTGCTCGAAGAGGGCGATGTCGTCGTTGCCCGCGTCGACGTTCCGCCGCGCCGAAGCCAGCAACCCCACGACCAGCGACGTCCGGAGAACGGCCTGCTCGCTCGAGAGGGGCTCCTGGAGCTCGACCGCCCCCGGAGTGGGATCGCCCGGCAACAGGCTCCAGGTGTACGCCTCCGAGTAACCGAAGCCGACCAGGGTGTCCTCGATCCGGCGGCGGATCCGCTGCAGCCTGGACAGCCGCCCGAACATCGCCTGACGGCGCGGCAGCCGCGTGGGCACGTCGTCCAGCCGGAAGCGGCCGACCTCCTCGACGACGTCGATCTCGCGCGTCACGTCACGGGCGCGCCAGGTCGGCACCGCGACGCTCTCGCCGTCCACACCGAAGCCGAGCCGCCGCAGGATGGCGTGCTGCTCGTCCGGCGGAGTCTCGATGCCCATCACGGCGTCGGTCCGCGCGGGCCGGAAGCTGACCACCGGCGGTTCCGGCAACCCGGCATGGACGTCCGTGTGACCGACCCACTTCGCACCTGCAAGCTCGACGAATAACTGCGTCGCGAGCGTCGCCGCCTGCGCTGCCAGGTAGGGATCGACGCCCTTCTCCCAACGATTCGATCCTTCGGTTCGCAGCCGCAGCCGCTCCGAGGTGCGGAAGATCGTGTACGGATCGAAGTTGGCCGCCTCGAGCAGGATGACCGTCGTTTCCTCGCCGATCTCCGTCTCCTCGCCGCCCATGATCCCTGCGAGCGCAACCGAGTGCTCGGCGTCGGCGATCATCAAGTCGTACGGCTCGAGCTCGCGCTCCACGCCGTCGAGCGTGCGCAGCTTCTCGCCCGGCCTCGCGCGGCGCACGATGATCTTCCCGCCCCCGAGCTTTGCGTGGTCGAATGCGTGCAACGGGTTGCCAAGCGCGAGCATGACGTAGTTCGTCACGTCCACGATGTTCGAGATCGGGCGCATGCCGGCGGCGAGCAGGCGCGCCTTGAGCCAGAACGGCGACGGGCCGATCGTCGCGTCGCGAAAGAGGCGGCCGACATAGCGCGGGCAGCCTTCGAAGTCCTCGACCGTGACGTCCACCCGCTCGTCGGCGTCACGCGGTGGGTCCGTCCCGGGCGGCGGGGCGAGTTGAAGGTCGAATAGCGCCGCCACCTCGCGGGCAATTCCGTACACGGCCAGAAGGTCAGGCCGGTTGTGCCCCGTCTCGAGCTCGAGCACGGTTTCCGTAATGGGCAGCACGTCCGCGAGCGGCGTTCCCGGCTCGATCCCGTTCGGCAGGACCATGATTCCGGTGTGACCGGTGCCGAGGTCGACCTCGTCCTCGGCGAGGATCATCCCGTCGCTGAGCTCGCCGCGAACCTTGCGCCGCTCGAGCTGCAAGCCGCTCGGCAGCACCGCCCCAGGCAGCGCGACCCCGACCGTCGCGCCCGCGCCGAAGTTCCACGCTCCGCAGACGATCTGGCGCGGGTTGCCCTCCCCGACGTCGACCTGGCAGAGCTGAAGCCGGTCCGCGTTCGGATGCTTGACCGCGTCGAGCACGCGTCCGACCCGGAACAGCCCCAGGTTGCCGTCGACGTCGGCGACCCCCACGGTCTCGATCTTGTCGACCTCGCAGGTCGAGATGAGGAGGCGGTCCGCAAGCTCGCGGATCGGCATCTCGATCGGGACGTACTCCCGCAGCCAGCTGATCGGGACCTTCACCTAAAACTGCCTTAGGACTCGCAGGTCGTTCTCCCAGAACATGCGGATGTCGGGAATGCCGTGGCGCTGTGCGGCGATCCGGTCGAGGCCGAGACCCCACGCGAAGCCGGACCACTCCTCGGGGTCGTAGCCGACGTTCTCGAGCACGGCGGGATCGACGACGCCTGCGCCGCCCATCTCGAACCAGCCCGTCTGCTTGCAGAACGCGCAGCCTTTGCCCCCGCAGAGGAAGCACGTGACGTCGAACTCGACCGACGGCTCCGTGAACGGGAAGAAGCTCGTCCGCATCCGGACCTCGCGCCCTTCGCCGAACATGGCGCGGAAGAAGTACATCAGCGTCCCCTTCAGGTCCGCGAGGGTGATGCCGCGGTCGACCGCCAGCGCTTCGACCTGGTGGAAGTTCGGTGTCGAGCGCGGGCTCGGCGTGTCCCGCCGATAGACCCGGCCAAGCGTCGCGATGTAGATCGGCGGCTGACGGTTCTCCATCACACGAATCTGTCCCGTGGACGTGTGCGTCCGCAGCAGCGTCTCGTCGTCGACGTAGAACGTGTCGCGGTGCGATCGCGAGGGATGGGTCAGGGGCTGGTTGAGCGCGTCGAAGTTGTGCCAGACGGTCTCGACCTCACGGCTGTCGACGATCTCGTAGCCGAGCCCGAGGAAGATGTCCTCTACCTCGCGCCTGATCTGGGTCAACGGGTGCAGCCGTCCGCGCCGCAGCGGCAGACCGGGCAGGGTGACATCGAGCTGTTCGTCGAGCTGCGCCAGCACTGCACGCTCGAGCTCCGCCTCGCGGGCGGCGAACGCCTCCTCGAGACGCTCTCGCACCGCATTCAAGGCCATGCCGGTCTCCCGGTCGCGGACGTTCCGTAGCCCGACCTTCAGCTCGCTCCTGCGGCCCAGCCAGGCGGTGTGGGCCTCGGCCAGCTCCCCGGCCGTGGTCGCTTCCGCAAAACTCTTCAGAGCGTTGTCCGCATATGTGTCCCAGTCCACAGGCCGAATCTAGCCTTTGAGCAGTTACGACGCGATAGCCGAGCTGTACGACCCCTGGAGTGCGAGCGTCATCGAGGACGTGGGGTTCTATCTGGAGGAAGCACGCCGGTCCGGGGGCCCAGTCGTGGAGCTCGGCGTGGGCACGGGACGCATTGCGGTCCCGATCGCGGCCGACGGGGTCCAGGTGATCGGGGTGGACTCGTCGAGCGGAATGCTGGAGGTGTGCGCCCGGCGCGCCGCCCTCGCGGGAGTCGACGTCGACCTTCGCGTCGGCGACTTGCGCGAACCTCCCGTGACCGAGCGCGTGCCGCTCGTGATCTGCCCGTTCCGTTCGCTGCTGCACATGCACACCGACGAGGATCGCCGCCGCGTCCTCGAGAGCGCGCGCAAGCTGCTGGTTTCAGGAGGTCGATTCGTGTTCGACGTTTTCGCCCCCGGCGCGAAAGACATCGAGAAGACGCACGACCGCTGGTTGGAGCGCGAGCCGGGGATCTTCGAGCGGGCGGTGTGGGACGAGGAGGCGCGAACGCTGACGCTGACCGTGCGCGGCGAGGGCACGGAGACCACTATGGCGCTCGCCTGGCTGGGTCCGGACGAGTGGCGCGCTCTCCTGGAACGAGCGGGCTTCGAGATCGAAGCGTGCTACGGCTGGTTCGACCGCAGCCCGTACCAGGGCGAAGAGGACATGGTCTGGATCACCCGCCGGACGTGACCCCGGCGGCCGCGTCCTGGTCAACGCGGTGCCGAAGCTGCAACTCAAGGCGGGGGTCGGGCCGGGGCCGGTGAGCGCACGCGCGGTCTGCGGCAGCCGCTCTCAGCCGAGAGTGAACGTTCCGGTGAACGTCTCTGTGCCTCCGTCTCCGTCGAACACGACGCAGAAGTCGCCGTAGCCGCGCAGCTTCGTGTAGGCACCGGTTCCACCGACGACCGCGAACGGACCTGCGTTGTCACAGCCGGCCGGCGTCGCCTCCGTGAACTGCGGGTGGAACAGGATCGTAAAGGTGCCGCTGTTGTCGGCGCACGTGAACGTCTTCAGGAGGGTGAAGGCATGGTAGAAGACTTCGCCGCTCCGGAAGGCACCGCCGCCGCCCACGAACTGGTCGACGAACGTGCCCGACGGGCAAAGCGGGTCGGCTGCGGTGAACGTCCCGAAACCTTCCCCTTCCGGTGGGAAGGTGAGGTGCGTAACGATCGTGGGATCCTGCGCGTACGCCGGCGGGGCGACCGCGAGCAGAACGCATACGAGAGCAGTGAGCAGAAGCCAAGTCCGTCGGAGCATCGGTTCCGACCTCCCTAGGTAGCCGCCATACCATCGCAAGCATCCCAAGCCACGGGGAAGGAGTCAACGGCGGACTACCGGCGCAAGCACAGCGGCGCCGCGGCGCGCGGGGCAGCGGTCGCGTTCTTTAGCGACGCTCTCTACCCCCCGCCAGTCTCTCCGACGGACCTGTCCAGCAGACATGTCCGCCACCCGGGTCACCTCTCCGTCTTGCAGGCCTTTTGCACCGTTCGGGCGTGTCTTGGGGTCTGACCCGGATGCTCGCGCGCGAGTGTCACGCCGGGACAGGTCCGAGGCGGACGATGCAGGGCCCTCGCAATGACGGCGGCTAGGTCCGTGCGCGAGACCGCGCGTAGAGCGCGATCGCGCCCGCAGTCGCAACGTTCAGGGACTCGGCCTGCGCGGCCAGTGGGACCGTCGCCTGCTCGTCGCACCTCGCCAGCTCTTCCTCCGGCAGGCCTTCGCGCTCCGCCCCGAGGACGAACGTCGTCGGGCCCGAGAGGTCCACGCTCTCCAGTGGTTTCCCGCCATGAGCTACAAGCGCGACACGCCGGCCGGGCGCGTCTTCGTAGGCGATCACGGGAACGCGGAAGATCGCTCCCATCGACGCGCGGACCGCCTTCGGGCCGGCTGGATCCGCCGAGCCGTCCGACAGGGCCACGAAGGCGGGGCCGAGGGCATCGGCCGACCGGACGAGCGTGCCGACATTCCCCGGGTCGGCGACTCGCCACAGCGCGAGACCGGTGTCGGGCAGCGGGCCGCTGGGCAGGTCGTCGCGCCGGAAGACGCCGAGGACGCGCGCCGGGTGGCCCAGCGCCGACACCTCGGCCAGCAGCGCCGGCTCGATGTTTTCGCCCGCGATGAGCAGCTCCACGGGCTCGATCCCGGCCGAAGCCGCAGCGTCGATGAGATCCTCTCCCTCCGCGACGAACAGCCCGAGCTTGTCGCGCCAGCTGCCGTCCTGCAGCTTCCGGACGAGCTTGAGCTTCTCGTTCTCGCGAGAGCTGATCAGGAGGACTGAGACGCCAGCGCCGACTTCGCCTTCTCAGCGATGGCGCCGAACGCCTTCGGATCGCTGACGGCGAGATCCGCGAGCACCTTGCGGTCGAGCTCGATCTCGGCCTGCTTGAGCCCTGCGACGAACTGGTTGTACGAGAGGCCGTTCGCCCGCGCGGCCGCATTGATCCGCATGATCCAGAGGCGGCGGAACGTCCGCTTCTTGTTCTTGCGATCGCGATACGCATACGTCAGCGAGTGGTCGACCTGCTCCTTGGCGTAGCGGTACGAAGACTTCTTCAGCCCCCAGTAGCCCTTCGCCTGTTCGAGGACCTTGCGCCGCTTCTTGCGCGACGCCACCGAACGTTTGACGCGCGGCATTAGTGATCCTCCCGGTGATGCTGGTGGATGCCTGGGTCGCGAGCACCAAGCGATGCAAGGACGCAGGGAGTGCTCGGGCTGGTTTGCCCGAGCGCGACTGAGGACGCGGCAGCGCGCCGCGTGCTCGCGGGCCAGGCGCCGCCAAGTATCGCCGGGAGGGTCACGACCGGTTTCCTCTCTTCCCCAGCATCGCCCTGACTGCGCGATCGTTGGCCTCCGCCACCGGCTGGTCCTTGCTGAAGCGACGCTTCCGCTTCGAGGACTTCTTCTCCAGGTTGTGGCTCTTCATCGCCTGCCGGCGCAGCAGCTTGCCGCCGGCGGTGACCTTAAACCGCTTCTTGGCGCTGCTCGATGTTTTGGTCTTCGGCATCGTGTTTCTTCATCCCCGCATTCTTGGTGGGCCCCAGCACCATCACCATGTTCCGACCGTCGAGGAGCGGCTGGGACTCGATCTGCCCGATCTCCTTCACGTCCTCGGCGAGACGCAACAACAGGTCGCGGCCTCGCTCCGGATGGGTCGTCTCGCGGCCCCTGAACATGATCGTCACCTTCACCTTGGCGCGCTGGTTCAGGAAGCGCTCGACGTGACCCTTCTTCGTGTTGTAGTCGTGGATCCCGATCTTCGGCCTGAGCTTGATCTCCTTGACGTTGATCTGCGTCTGGTGCTTGCGGGCGAGCTTGGCCTTCTGTTCCTGTTCGTACCGGTACTTCCCGTAGTCCATCACGCGGGCGACCGGCGGGTCGGCCTGCGACGCGACTTCGACCAGGTCGAGCCCCTTGTCGAAGGCGTACTGCATGGCCTCCTTGGTGGGCTTGATCCCGAGCTGCGAGCCGTCGTCGTCGATCAACCGGACCTGCGTGGCGCGGATGTTCTCGTTGATCCGGGCCTGCGGGACGGGCCTGGACGGCGGTTCAACCGTTCGTCTCGGCCTCAAAGAGCAATCACCAAGCTAGCGTCGATCCTTTCTCTTGATTTTACGCCCGAGCGAAACTGAAGTCTGGCACGGGAGAAACAAATAAACCGCTGCAAGCAGCGGCCCAAAATCCTCGTCCTTGCGACTCGGTTGAACCACGCAGAGCTCAAGCTCGCGAGGTGAGGAACGTGGGCGCTCCTTCTTGCAGGGTCACAGAGTAGCAACCTTGGAGAGATCGGCACGAAGGGCGTCCAGGGTGAGCGTGGACTGCTCCCCGCCCCGCTGCCGGACGGCCAAAGCCTCGTCCGACTCCTTGTCCCCGTAGACGATCACGTACGGGACCTTCTCCACCTCCGCGTCGCGGATCCGCTTCCCGACCGTCTCGTCCCGCTCGTCCACGTCCACTCGATAGCCCTCGAGCTTCTCCTCAAGCTCGTGTGCAGCCGGGCGGTGGTCCTCGCCGACCGGGATCACGCGCACCTGTACGGGAGCGAGCCAGAACGGGAAGGCGCCCGCATAGTGCTCGATCAGGATCCCGATGAAGCGCTCGAACGAGCCGAAGAAGGCGCGGTGGATCACGAACACCGCGTGCTCCTTGTTATCGGCGCCCATGTAGGTCAGGCCGAAGCGCGCCGGCATTTGGGCGTCCAGCTGGATCGTCCCCAGCTGCCACGAGCGCCCGAGGACATCGTTCATGTGGAGGTCGATCTTCGGGCCGTAGAACGATCCCTCCCCCTCACCGACGAAATACGAGATGCCGTGCCGCTCGAGCGCCCGCACGAGCTCACCTTCCGTGAAGTCCCACTCCTCGTCGCTGCCGAGCTTGTTGTCGGGGCGCGTTGAGAGCTCTGCCCGCGGCTCCAGCCCGAAGAGGCCATAGAGGTACTTCACGTAGTCGAGCGTCCCGTCCAGCTCGGAGTCGATCTGCTCGCGCGTGCAGAAGATGTGTGCATCGTCCTGCGTCACGTAACGGACGCGCGTGAGCCCGTGCAGTGCCCCCGCGAGCTCGTTGCGGTGGAGCGGCGCCGCCTCGGCGTACCGCAGCGGCAGGTCGCGGTAGCTCCTCAGCGCACTGCCGTACAGCAGCATGTGCCCAGGGCAGTTCATCGGCTTGATCGCGAAGAGCTGCTCGTCGTCCAGCGGGATCAGGAACATGCTCCCGCGGAACTTCTCCCAGTGCCCTGAGGTGACCCAGAGCGCCTTCTCGTAGATGAGTGGCGTCTTCACTTCCAAGTAGCCACGCTTCGCGTTCTCTTGCCGGCGCAGATCCTCGAGCGTGTTGTAGATCGTCATTCCTTTCGGGTGCCAGAACGGCGAGCCCGGCGAGTGCTCGTCGAAGTGAAAGAGGTCGAGCTGCAACCCCAGCCGCCGGTGGTCGCGACGCTTCGCCTCCTCGACCCGCTCGAGATACGCGTCGAGGTCGGCCTGCGAGTAGAAGGCGGTGCCGTAAATGCGCGTCAGCTGCTTGTTCTTCTCGTCGCCGCGCCAGTACGCGCCCGCGAGGCTCGTCAGCTTGACCGCTTTGATCGGCTGCGAGTTCTGCAGGTGAGGGCCGCGGCAGAGGTCGGTGAACTCGCCCTGCGTATAGAAAGAGATCGGCCCTTCCGCGCTGCCGACGAGCTCGACCTTGTACGGCTCGCCCTCCGCCTCGAAGCGCTTGCGCGCCTCTTCCGCCGAGACCTCTTCGCGCGTCCACTCGCGCCCTTCGGAAAGCTCGCGCCGGATCTCCTCTTCGATCCTCGGGAGATCCTCCTCGCTGATCGCCTCCGGGAACTCGAAGTCGTAGTAGAACCCGTTCTCGATCGGCGGGCCGATCGCAATCTTCACGCCGGGGTACAGCCGGCGGACCGCCTCGGCCAGCAGGTGCGCCGAGGAGTGGCGGAGGACCGCGAGCGCATCGGGGTCGTCCGTGTTACGCGTCGTCAGGATCTCGATCGGCTGTCCGTCTGTCAGCGGCAGCCGGAGATCCTGGACCCGGCCGTTCGAGCGGACGAGCACCGCCTGTTCGGCGAGCTTCGGGCCGATCGCCCGCGCGGCGTCCAGGCCCGTCGCGCCGTCGGGGAGTTCGAGTTCCGAGCTGTCGGGAAGAACGACCTTCATGACCGAACAGGATAAGCACCCACGCGAGGACGATCGAGGCGACGAGATCGACGAGTCTCCCGTGCCCGATCCCACGGAGATAGACCTGCCTTCGGACGATGATCCGGGTGCGGATTAGCGACTCGCACGACGAGCTCGCAAAACTGTCAAGTCTCTTCGACGGCGCCGCGCAATTTTGCCGGCGCCTTGAGCCAGTAGCTTTCTCGGAGCCATTCCAGCGCGTTTTCGAATGACTCCTCATCGGCCACCGTCGCCGTGACCCATCCGTAACGCCCAACGTACGCCGCTACCCGAACGTAGGGCAAATGCAGCGCAATTTCGCGTTCGTCGGGTGTCAGTTTCATCGTGAGCGAAACAGGATCGTCGCCGTCCGACATTGCTGCGAACATCTTGTTGTCGCCAACCTTGAAAACCGGATGGCCCCACGGTGAATCCTCATACGTCTGCGGAAACGACAATGCGAGCTCACGAATGCGTTGTCCGTACGACATGTGTTGTATTTTCACCGTTTCGTAGGGAATCGCGCGGGGTACGCAACGCGCGGTTCAAATAACGAGGAGGAGAGATGCCTCAAAACATAAGAGACGTCATGACCTCCAACCCACGCACCATCGACGCAAATGAAACCGTTGCGTACGCCGCGAAGATGATGCTGGAGGAGGATGTCGGCCTCGCACCGATCGTCGAGGGCGACAGGTTGATCGGGATGCTGACCGACCGCGACATCGCGACGCGGGTCACAGCAGAGGGGAGAGACCCCGATCAGGTGAAGGTTCGCGACGTGGCGTCGACGCAACTCGTCACCGTCGATCCGCGGCAGGATCTAGATGACGCGTTGCGAATGATGGCCAAGCATCAAGTCCGCCGTCTACCAGTGGTTGAAGAAAACGGTCGGCTCGTCGGTGTCGTCGCGCAAGCAGATATCGCGCAAGCAGGTGACGACTCGAAGACAGGCCAACTGGTAGAGGAAATCTCCGAATCAGGAGGCCAGATGTCGAGCTTCGAAGAAGGGCAGCAGTTCCCAAGGCAGGTGGACGACCAGCCCGAGAGCTTCGTCAGCCAGGAAGGCGAGCCGGGCCAGGTGGAAGCGCAGCCCGAAGAGGAAGCCGTCTCGAAGGTGCAGGCAGCCTCGAGCCGCGGTCGCAAGCGGCGAACTACTTCCCGCAAGCGTAGTACCGCCCGGAAGAGCTCGGGCGGCGCGCGCAAGCGCAAGACGACCAGCCGCAAGAAGAGCTCCACGGGCGCACGCAAGCGCAAGACGACGGCCCGGAAGAAGACCACGGGCGCACGCAAGCGCAAGACGACCGCCCGGAAGAAGACCACGGGCGCACGCAAGCGCAAGACCACCTCGCGCAAGCGGTCGACCGGGGCGCGGAAGCGCAAGACGACGGCCCGCAAGAAGACCACGGGCGCACGTAAGCGCAAGACGACGGCTCGGAAGAAGACCACGGGCACACGCAAGCGCAAGACGACCGCCCGCAAGAAGACCACGGGCGCGCGCAAGCGCAAGACGACGTCGCGCAAGCGGTCGACCGCAAAGCGCTCGACCGCGAAGCGCAAGACTGCGGCACGCCGCTCGACGGCGTCGCGGAAGACGGGCACGCGGCGGCGCACGACTCGCCGCAAGACCCGCTAGCCCGGAGGCGAACAACAGAACGAAAGGGCCCCGCTCGCGCGGGGCCCTTTTTTGTTGCCGAGGAGACGCTTCGGCTAGCGGGTGCTAACCCCGATCTGCGTCGCCGCCATGGTCGAGGCACCGTCCGAGTAGAGGACGCGGCCGAGGTAGCGGTTACCCAGAGGCAGGCCGCTCCAGCCGAACGTCGTCGGATCGACCTGGCCGATGGTCACGGCGTGATTGGCCGGGGTCGTCGTGAACGCGTTGCTCGGCGTACCGGTCAACGCCCACGCGAAGGCGGTGAAGCTGCCTCCGCCGGCGTCCACGCTACAGCCGTGCACGTACACCTTGAACCGTGCACCCGGAGCAAGGCTGCCGACGCTAGTGGTATTCGCAGTCTCGTTCGAATCCCCGCCCGCGCTGATCAAGACCAGCACGTAGTTCTCGGCGGCCGGGGCCGGAGGCGCCCGGTAGACGAACAAATCGAGGTCATGGACCGACGCACTCGTGTCGGCGTTGAACAACTGGAAGCGAATGTAGCTCGCGTCGGCAGGCGTCGTGAACGAATCCACGGTCGCGTTGCCAGCAGCCACGTTCGCGTTCGGGTTCGCCTGGTTGAAGTTACAGGCAGCATCCGGGCCGATTGTCCGGTCGAACTTCGTCGCCGCCTGCAGGCCGCGAATCAAGTACGACAGGTTGCCCGTGTAACCGGCCTTCGTGTTGTACGTGACCGTGTTCGTCGCACCGGTGCCGGACACCTCGAGGGGTGCCTGGAAGCGCACGGGCTGGACGACGACCGGCATCGTCACGATGTGGCCCTGGTTGCCTGTCCACTTGATCATGCCCTTCGAATAGACACTGAGCGGGGCCGCGGCCGTCCGCAGGAACGTCACGCTCCACGGCGTCACCGAGCCCGGTGCAGCCACGAATGACGTCGCCGACGGAGTGACCGTCAGGCCCGGCAGGCCCGAGTACGAGAACGTGTACGTCTCGGACTTCGAACCCACGCTCATTGCCTTACGCGAGACCGTCTGAGATCCCGCCATGTCGCCGATCGCGATCGACGCCGAGTTCAGGTCCGAAGCGTCCATGGTCGGTCCGGCGCCGGTGAAGAGGCCCTGACCCTTCAGGAACGCGAGCCAGTCGCTCAGGTTGCTGTCGAAGACGAGGCCTGGATCGGTCGCCTTGTTCGGATCGACGTGACCTGCTCCCCAGAAGAACGGGTCGTAGTCGTTCTTCTGGTACGCCGTGGTCATGAGCGCCGACTTGATCATCATGGGCGACCAGTCCGGATGAGCCTGCTTGATCAGCGCGCCGAGCGCGGTCATGTGCGGGCTCGACATGGACGTGCCGCTGTAGACGTCGAAGTCCCGGTCGTGGTTGCCCGGAGGCGCGACCGAGGCAAGAACGTCCTGGCCCGGAGCGATGATGTCCGGCTTCAGGATGTCGCCGCCGCCGGCCAGGATCGGGCCGCGCGACGAGAACACCGCAGTGAACGGCGCGGGCGCGTTGAAGATCAGCGTGCCCTTGGACAGCGCCGCCGTCCTGCCGGCCGTCGCCGCCGCGTGAATCGCGACTGCGTTCGTGTCCGGAAGGTGGATCGACGGGACGAAGTGCAGATCGGCGTTGATCGAGTTCGGGCTGGTGTTGACCATGATCATCCCGATCCCGCCGGCGTTCTTCACCGCGAGGCTCTTGTCGATCCGCGCGTTGACGCCACGATCGCAGACGACGACCTTGCCGCTGGCCTTGGCGGGGTCGAGAGACCCGATGAAGCAGAGACGGGCGTCCTCGTCCGACGCTGTAGCGAGCTTCGCAGCGGTCGAGTTGATCAGGGTGCCGCTCACACCGGTCGCCGCGGACGACGCGCCGTTGTAGACGGTGCCGTCGATGGTCGCAGTGCCCACGCCGTCGCGGTTGTGCGTACCCGCCGCCGTGGTCGTGATCCACGGGCTCGGATGCGCGACCGTGGCAGCGGTGGGACCGCTGTTTCCGGCCGAGGCGCTGACGTACACGCCGGCCGCTGCCGCGAACAGGAACGAAACCTCGACCGAGTTCGTGAACGCGGTCTGCGTCCCCGAGATCGAGTAGTTGATCGCATCCACGCCGTCCGCAACCGCCTGATCGATGGCCGCGGTCGTGTCGGCGGAGTTGCAGGAGCCGCTCGTCCCAAGTGTCAGGACGTAGCAGGCCTTGTAGACAGCCAGCCGGGCACGCGGAGCGATTCCGCTCGTCTTGCCGAAAGCGGCTGCGTCACCGGTCGCCTGGACGCCGTTGTTTCCGGCCATCGTCGACGCGGTGTGCGTCCCGTGACCACCGAAGTCGCGAGGTGACGCGAACTCCCATTCGGGGAGCGCGCCGACGCCCGCGGTGAAGAAGCGGGCTGCGATCACCTTGTCGTTGCACGTGGAGGCGGGGAAAGCCTCGCCCGCCTGACAGATCCCGCTGAATCCGGTGACCTTGTGCGGGTAGGCGTTTCCGTTCGAGCCGTCGACCTTGCGGTCTGAGAACGAGGGGTTCTCAGGCCAGTAGCCTCCGTCGACGTCGCCGATGACCATGTCCTCGCCGGCACCCTTGCCGAGGCCACCCTTGTTGACGCCGCCGAGCTGTGCCCACAGGCCGCCGGCCTTGTCGAGACCGAGGAAAGCCGGAGTGGACGATGTATCGAGGGTCAGCAACTCGGCCTTCTCGACCGTCAGCACGTCCTTCGTCCCCTCGAGCTTCGCGGCCTGATCCGCCGTCAGCTTCGCGGCGAAGCCGTTGAAGACAGACGTGTAGTCGTAGATCTTGTTGCCCCCGCCGACCTGGTCGAGCGCGCGATTGTGCTTGTCCTTCAGGAAGCCCGCGTACTTCTGCGCGTCAGCGGACGACGCATCGAGCTTCTTCCCTCTTGCGGGCTTCGTCGCCGCAAAGCCAGCGATGCCCCCCTCGTACCCGGCCACGGGCGCCTGGACGAGTTGCACGATGTAGGTCTCCGTGGCGTCGGCCGAGCTGCTGCCGGAGGCCGGCAGAGCTGCGATGACCGCTACAAGGACCGCGAGGGCGCTCAGGGCGCCCAGCGTTCTTAGTCGCAAAACCTCTCCCCTTCACTAGATGACTGCATCGGCTCCTCGGAAGCCGTGGGCGCTGAGCGTAGCCGCCCTGCCGCGGGCTGACAACCTCACCTCAAGTCATCTAGCGTTTCTTGGCCCACAATCCTGGGTAATCTTGGTCCGGTTTACGGCTAAGAATCCATATTGTCACTCCGCCATATGAGAGCCGGAATGTCAGCGAACCTACTGCAGCACCGACGCGGCGGAGACCCGGATCAGGAATTGGTGGATGGGCGGTACTGGGCTCGAACCAGTGACCCCCAGCTTGTCGAGCTGGTGCTCTCCCAACTGAGCTAACCGCCCTGGGGTCGCGCATTGTAGCCCAGCGCCCTGGCGGCTCTCGGTCCCATTAACGCGCCGGATCAGAAGATCTCGGGGCACCACGGATGGCGGTCCCAGCGAAACAGGGCGTCCGCCCGGTCGAGCGCACCGTCCTCGAGCTCCTCCACGCGCCCGGCGCGAGCGAGTTCCGCGAAGGAGATCCCTCCGAGCAACGCCGAGCCGAGTGACTGAACGGGGAGCCGGAGCTCAGGTGCGTCTTCGGTGCGCTCTGCGGTGCCGGCTTCGAGCATCCAGCGTCCTTCGTTCCACGGACAGAAATCGTCCCTGACGTCGAACACGATCGACCCATCACCTGAGTACGTCCTCCCCGACAGTGCCGCGCCGATCTCTACCAGCCGGACCCAGAGCGCATCACCCATCCGGTAGCGCATGCGCCGCGGTGTGGCCAGGAGCAGAAACAGGGGATGGTCGGGCGGAAGGAGGGACGCCTTGACGGTCGCAACCCAGTCCACCGCCAGTAGGTAAGCCCAGAGATCGCGGTTGGCGGAGGGCGTCACGCCGAGGGCTTCCACGACCCGCAATTCCGCGGACGTCGTGCCTGCTTCGAACCCGGGCTTGTGACGGTAGACCGCGTAGCCGTCCACCGAGCCGTCGCGTTCGTACGCGACCCAGCGCTTGGGCCCGGCGCCATCGCGGCGTTCCTCCGGATCGGAGATCTCCCGCTGCTCCCACCAGAGGTCGTTGCGCGAGAACATGCCGGGCCACTGGAGCCTGACGCGCTCGTACACGGCCGGCAGCACGTCCTGTGCCTCCTCCGGCGTCAGCAGTCGAACCGTTCCCTCCGGCTCGAACGGCTGTGCGAACGCCGTGTATTCGCGCGGGAGTGTGATCTCACCGCAGAAGGACGCGAGCCCGTAGCCGAAGCGTCCGTAGATCGTCTCCTCCGACGCCCACAGTGCCGCGATGGGCTCGCCGCGCTCGCGCGCGTCGTCGAGTTGCCTACGCATCAACGCGCGGAGAACGCCACGGCGGCGGTGCGTCGGGAACACGCCCACCACGGTCACTCCGGCGGTCGGTAGGTCGCCCCCGGGAACCGTCATGCTGAACGGGAAGGCGCCGGCCCCGCCGACGATCGTGCCGTTCGACCACGCCGCGTGCGTCCGCTCCAGCGTGAGCAGATCGGCGAAGCGCTGCATCCGCTCCTCGTCCGGGACCATCCCGAAGTACTGGCCGATGGACATGATCGCACCGGTGAACTCGTCCAGGTCCTTGACGGCACGGACCTCGAAAGCCATCAGAAATCCTCGGGACAGTAGGGCGGGCGCGCCGTGCGGAACAGCGCGCTGGCGCGATCGAGCGCACCGGCCGTCTGCTCTCGCACGCGCTCCGCAGCAGCGAGCTGGTTGAAGTCGAACGCGCCGAGGTACGCGGATGCGAGATCCGCAGTGTCGAGCTCGAGCTCGGCCTCGTCGTCGGTGCGTTCGACCTTCTTCCCCACGCGCCAGCACCCCGCGTTCCACGGGCAGAACTCGTCGCGCACTTCGAGCACGACCGAATCGTCGGTGGCGTACGTACGCCCGGCAAGTGCTGCGCCAAGATCGACGAAGCGCAGCCAGAGCCCTTCCGAGACGCGAAGCTGGAGGCTGCGCGGATCGACGAGCATCAGAAAGAGCGACGAGCCTGGATCGTGCCGTCCCTGGATGCGCGTGACGAGATCGATGCCGAAGACGAACCGCCAGAGCTCACGCTCGGCGGCAGGGGACGTCGCGCAGGTCTCCACGAGCTTGACCTGGCTCTTCGAGAAGCCGTCTTCCCAGTCCACTTTGATGCGGTAGAGCACGTAGGCGACGGGCTTGCCGTCGAACTCGAGCACCGCGTAGAACTTCGGCCCCGAGCCCTGGCGCCAGTGCTCCGGGTCTGCGAGCCGGTACGCCTTCCACCAGTCGACCGTACGGGCGACGGCGCCGGGCACCCCGCGGCGATAGGCGTCGTACACCTGCGGCATCAGGCTGGCGGCCTCCTCTTCGCCGACGATGCGCACGGCGCCTCGTGGTCCGGGGTCGTCGCGGTAGGCGAACCGCGACCGGTCGGCGTCCATCTGCACCGTCGGCGCGGAGATGCCGTAACCGAACCTGCCGTAGATTGCGGCCTCGGAGGCCCAGAGGATGGCGAGCGGCTCGCCGAGCTCGCGGAGGTCGTCGAGCTGGCGGCGCATCATCTGCGTCAGGATGCCGCGCCTCCGGTGGCTCGGCAGCACGCCGACCCACGTGACGCCGCCGGCGCCGAGCTCGCCGCCTGGAACCGTAAGTCTGAAGGCGAAGGATGCTGTCGTCCCGACCGGGACGTCCCCGTCGTACGCGGCGTAGAAGCGCTCCCCGGGCAGCATCTTGCTGTGCCGCTCGAAGTCGTCATCCTTCAGCTCCTCGCCGAACGTCGTCGAGGCAGCCTCCATGGCTGCACGCAACTCGTCCTCGGAGGGATTCCGGACCTCGATCGCCACGGCCGCGGGACCCTACGAGATGCGCTCGAGCGGCGCATAGTCGAGCATCAAGCGCCGTTCGCTGCCGTCGGCGAAGCGAACAGTCACGACACCACCCGCTTCGATCTGAGTCACCACGCCTTCGCCAAGCGTGCCGTGCCGTACCGAATCTCCCGTCGAGAGCGTCGGAATATCCTCGCGCGGCGCGACTCCGGCGTGCGCGCCGTACGACGACCATGACGCGGGACGCAGCCGCTCGCGTTCCACGGCTCGCGGCAGCTCGTCGAGGAAGCGGGAGGGCATGTTGTAACCGCGTGAGCCCCAGAGCGACCGCGAGGAGGCGTGCGTGAGCGTCAGCAGCTCCTTCGCCCGCGTCATCCCGACGTAGCAGAGCCTCCGCTCCTCCTCGATTCCCTGTTCCTCGATCGAGCGTGCGTGCGGAAAGATTCCCTCCTCCATCCCGACCAGGTTAACCGCTCGGAACTCAAGACCCTTCGCGTTGTGGAGCCTCAGCAGCGTGACGAGGCTCCCCTCGCGACGAATCGCGTCCTGATCGGAGTAGAGCGAGATCTCCTGCAGGAAGTGCGAGAGCGAGGGCTCGTCGGCGTTCTCCTGATACTCGCGCGCGACACCCACGAGCTCCTGGAGGTTCTCGATCCTCCCCTCCGCCTCGATCGTGCGCTCCGCTTGGAGCGCCTCGAGATAGCCGCTCCGCTCGAGCGTGCGCTCGACGAGCTCGGCAACGGGATGCTCGAGCGCACCGGACTGCAGCGACTGCATCAGGGTCCTGAACTGCTGCACGGCTCTGAGCGGTGCAGCGCCGACGCCCGCCTCCTCGGCGAACTCCATCGCCTCCCAGAGCGAGCGCCCTTGCGCGTCCGCCCACGTCTGCAGGCGGGCGAGGCTCGAGTCGCCGATCCCTCGCCGGGGCCTGTTGGCGATCCGTTGCAGCGAGACCGCGTCGTACGGGTTGTCGATCGCCTGCAGGTAGGCGATCGCGTCCTTGATCTCGGCGCGCTCGTAGAAGCGTGGGCCGCCGATCACCTGGTACGCAACGCCCTGGCGGACGAGCACATCCTCCAGCACCCGTGACTGTGCGTTCGTGCGATAGAAGACTCCCACCTCGTCGCCGGAGAACCCTTCTTCGACGAGCGCCGCGATCCCGGCGGCGACGAAGCGCGCCTCCGCGTGCTCGTCCTCCACCTCGATCACGCGCACGGGTTCGCCTTCGCCGAGCTCGGAGAAGAGCTCCTTCGGCTTGCGCTCGCGGTTGTTCGTGATCACGCCGTTGGCGGCGCCGAGGATGTTGTTCGTCGAGCGATAGTTCTGCTCCAGCGCGATCGTGCGCGTGCCGGGAAAGTCGCGCTCGAAGTCGAGGATGTTGTTGATGTCCGCCCCGCGGAAGGCATAGATCGAGTTGTGGGTGACGAGGCCATTCGCGATGAAGTTGTGTGTCTGGTCGACATCGATGTCGTAGACCGGCACGTCGAGATCCACGGACTCGACACTCTCGACGACCTCGAACTGCCCTTGGTCGTTCACCATGAGCATCCCCGGCCGAACGGCCGAGGCCGGCACGAACGGCAAGGAGTTGCGATCCTTGCTATCCAGGCCGGACTGCGCTGCGAGGCGCGCGGTAAAGCGCACCGACACGTCCATCGCTTCCTCGATTTGCTCGACCTTCTCGATCAACGTGGAGAAGTTCGTATACGCAGTCTCGAAACGCCAGCCCGTCGACCTCTTGTGGGCAGGTCGAATCGACAGGCCCGTTTTCTCCAGCGCTCGTCGACCTTCTTCGTCGTAGCCGAACAAAGAGAGACGATGCGACGTCTTCCGGCCGCGCGGATTTCCACAAAGGGAGACTGTGAGCCGGCGACGAACCCGCTTGCCGTTCGTCGTCGTTGCGGCGCTGAAGTGTGGGTGGTCGAAGCTGAGGCCGTGATCCTCAAGCAGCCTCCGACCGGTGGAATCGGTATCTAGCCCCGTGCAAACTCGATCGATAAGCGATTGTTCGGCAACAAGGCGGCGCCCTTCGTGCCCCCTGTACGGCCTCGCGACGAAGGGCAACGTCGGCAGTTGATATTGCAGAGAGAGAAGGGTCTCGGCGGCGCGAGCCTCCGCCTCGCTCGGATGGACGTCGACTACCCAAGTGGCATCCGCATGCTCGGCGTTCATTCGAAAAGCAGGTCCCGCCACGGAGCGCGGCTGACCGCTCGTGTAGGTCTTCGACGTTCCAACGCGGAAGCCACAACCGCTCTTCCACATGAGATACGTCATGTGTAGCTGCGGTGTTTTGCCAGCCTTGAAGCCCGCGAAGTGCATGTGCTCTGGAGTCGAAACGATGCGGCGCCCGCCCTCCGTGGTGATAGCCATCCCTGAGCGTCTCGACGAACGATGCACGCGCGTGACCCGCGCCGGCTTAAAGACACCGCTGCCGTAGCACGAAAGGACTGCGTCGCCCTGCCGGACCTGCTCGATCGGCTTCGTCGAGCCGTCAGCCATTGTGATCAAGGTCCCGCCAACCACGCACTGATCAGGATCGCCGACAGCACAGACGTTGCGGTGCTTCTCCGCGAGCAGTTGCAGTAGGCGGTACTGCGCGTGGTTCGTGTCCTGGTACTCGTCGACGAGGATGTAGCGGAACGCGTTCTGCCACTTCTCGCGCACGTCGGGGAACCGTTCAAGTACGTCTACCGTCAGCATCAGGAGGTCGTCGAAGTCCACCGCGTTCGATGCGAAGAGGCGGCGTTGGTAGAGCTGGTACACATCGGCGACGGTCTGGTCGTAGAAGGACTGCACCTGGTTCGAGTACTCGTCCGGACTGATGAGCCGGTTCTTCGCGTGCGAGATCTGGTTGTGGATGCCGCGGGGCGTGAAGCGCTTCGGATCCCGCTCGAGCTCCTCGAGGCACTGTTTGACGAGCCGGACCTGGTCTGCCTGGTCGTAGATGGTGAAGTTGGAGCGGTAGCCGAGCCGCTGCGCCTCGCGGCGGAGGATTCGCCCGCAGGCGGCGTGGAAGGTGAGGATCCAGAGCCCGCGCCCGCTGGCGCCGAGCAGCCGCCCGAGGCGTTCCCGCATCTCGCCGGCGGCCTTGTTCGTGAAGGTGATGGCGAGGATCTCGTTCGGCTTGGCGCCGACGGCGTTGATCAGGTGCGCGACCCGGTAGGTGAGGACGCGCGTCTTTCCGGAGCCGGCGCCGGCGATGACCAGCAATGGCCCTTCGGTAGCCAGAACCGCCTCCCGCTGGGCGGGATTCAGGTCGGCCAGATACTGCTCGGGCGACGCGACGGCCATGGACCGATGCTAGCGGCGCGCCTCGGGCGGAATTCCGGACCGGTCTCGGCGGCCGCGGTCCCCTCTGGCCATGTCCCGAGACTGTCCCGGGACGCGTTCCAGGCGGACCTGGCCAGAAGGGCTCGAAGAGACATGGAGTTCGGGCCGAAAGTGTGACTTTGTTTCCACAGCAGGCTCGTTCGGACACGGCATAGGCTTCCATCCGTGCGGCTTGCACTCATGATCGAAGGCCAGGAGGGCGTGACCTGGGACGATTGGGTCGCGCTCGCCTCAGCCTGCGAGGAACACGGAGTCGAGGCCCTGTTTCGGTCCGACCACTATCTGTCCGGGTTCGACGAGAGCCGCCCGGCGCTCGACGCCTGGGCGACGATCGCCGGGCTCGCCGCGGTGACGAGCACGATCGAGCTGGGAACTCTCGTCTCACCGGCCACCTTCCGCCACCCGGCGGTGCTGGCCCGATCCGCAGCAACGGCCGACGAGATCTCCGGCGGACGCCTGACGCTCGGCATGGGTGCAGGGTGGATGAAACGCGAGCACGAGGCCTATGGCTTCGAGTTCGCCACTGCGAAAGAGCGAATCGCCCTCCTCGGCGAGCAGGTCGAGATCGTCTACCGGCTCCTCCACGAGGACCGCGTGACCCACGACGGTGCCCGCTACCGCCTCGACGACGCGCCCGGGCTCGGCCGCCCGGACCTGCCGATCCTGATCGGCGGCAGCGTCAAGCCGGGTACGACGGCACCCGCCGTACGCTTTGCGAACGAGTACAACACCTTCTTCGCCACGATGGACGAGATCCGCGAGCGTAAACGCACGCTCGACGAAGCGTGCGAGGACGCCGGCCGGGACCCGTCGACGCTCCGGTACTCGCTGATGGCACCGTGCGTCGTCGGGCGGGACGAGCGGGAGGTCCAGGAGGCTGCACGTCGCGCCGGCGCGCGCTTCGGCCGCGACCCGCAGGAAGTGCTCGAGCGCTACGGCGAGCGCGGGCCGGTCGGCACCGTGGAGCAGGTCGTCGAGCGGCTGAAGGAGATCGAGGAGATCGGCTACGAGCGCGTCATGCTGCAACACCTCGCGCACGACGATCTCGACACGGTCGAGCTAATCGGCCGTGAGCTCGCTCCTGCGGTCCGCTAGCGCTCCGCGGAGGGGCTCCACGAGAACGAGCGCGCCGGCACCGAGCAACGCGGCCGAAGCTGCGATCCCCGCGTATGCGATCCCGGCTGACGTTCCCGGGACCGCATCGATCCACTGGATCGCCACAACCGCGCCGAACGTCACCGAGACGCCGAGCGCTGCGACTGCCCCGCTGAGCGGTACCAACGCAAGCCGCGGGACGATGCGCCCGAGCAGGAGCGCCGCGAGGCCCAGACCGAGCGCGACGAGCCACGCCCACACGGCTACGTGCTGCTTCCACGCGAGATAATCCGGCTTCACATCCCACGGTGCCGGCGGCAGCGTGTTCTCCGGGATCACGTAGAAGGGGAACACGAACAGCGCCACGAGCGAGGGAATGAGCCACGACGCGCGCGCTGCAGCGCGAACCCGCAGCTCGCGGGCGAGCTCGTCGGCCAGCTCCTCGACGGGACCGATCCGTGCCAGGGCCTCGTCCCCGCCTTCGCGCAAGTGCCCGCGGATCTCCGCGACGACCCGCTCGCGCAAGCCGAGTGCGAACGGCAACCGCCGCTCCAGCTCGCGCACGTACCGCTCCCGAGCGGTCACGCTCCGACCACCCCCTTCATTGCCGCCGTGAACGACACCCATTCGCGCCGCTGCGTTGCGAGCGCGTCCCGCCCGCGGCGAGTCAGCGTGTAGATCCGGCGCCGGCGTCCGCCCGACACGGCCCACCGACTCGAGAGGAGCTTCGCCCGCTCGAGCCGATACAGCGCCGGATAGACGGTGCCCTCGGAGAGGTCGAACGCGCCGTCCGACCGCTCCCGCAAACGCTCGACGAGGGCATACCCATGGCCCGGCTCGCCGGCAAGGGATGCCAGTAAGAGGAGTTCGAGATGTCCTTTCAATACCTCGGAACGCAAAGCTATGCGAGCTTAGGTATTAAGCCGAGTTGTGTCAACCCCGCTGGATCGGATCGGCGCGCCGCAAAGCGAGAGCCCCGCCGAAGCGGGGCTCTCGGTCAAACGGAAGATGTATCCGAGCCCTAGTAGTCCTCGCGGACGACCGTGCGGCGCCGGCCCTCGGCCGGTCCGCCGAACCCGCCCCAACTCGACCAGAAGATGAGCGAGATCAGGGCGCCAAGAGCGCCGACCGCAAGCAGGATCCAACCGATCGTGACCAACTCGATTCCGGTGACGGTGACGTCGACCGCCCACACCAGGATGGCGCCGAGTGCGATCAGAAGAAGACTGACTCCAATACCCATGTTGTTGTCTCCTTTCGAAAGACAGGCAGAGAGAACT
>Ga0184638_1000049_pt1 | contig 26530 bp, 17 predicted proteins | sample PLM31_50_b2_FD_133141 | JGI IMG/M metagenome (GOLD analysis project Ga0184638, IMG submission 133141) | Groundwater sediment microbial communities from an aquifer in East River, Colorado, USA - PLM3-1_50_b2 | ecosystem: Environmental > Terrestrial > Soil > Riparian zone | place: USA: East River... | reverse complement strand
TTGACCGCGCTGGCGAGATCGACCGATCCCTCCTGCGGCAGGCCCTGCGCGGCATCGTTCAGCACCGCGGCGATGCCGGTCCCGGCCGACTCGCGGTCGAGCGGGGGCAGGGCGGCAGCCTCCTTGGGCAGGTCTTTCACGGGACCGCCGGCGAGGGTCTGAATGTCGTCAATCGCCTGAATCGCGTAGCCACCGCCCGTATAGACGCTGAACACGGCGCGCGGCGCCTTCTGGGCGACGCTGAGCGCCGGGCTCAGGGCCGTGATCCCGCTGACACCTGTGAACACATTCGTTACTTGCGTGATGGCGCCGTCACCGAGTGACAACCGGTAGACGTTGCTGATGCCGCCTGGGTCCCCGATGAAGTAGAGACTCTTGCCGTCCGGGCTCCACTGCGGGTTGATGTGCTTCGCGTTGGACAGGTGCGGCAGTTGCGTGATCCGTCCGCCGCGTCGCGCGTCCATCACGGCCAGCTGGTAGTTGCCGAACGACAGCTGCTCGAGTGACGTCCCGAAGCGGTCCGTGACGAACGCGATTTGCGTTCCGTCGGGTGACCACACCGGCTCGAGATCGGCATAGGAATCCTCGGTCAAGCGCTGGAGCTGCCCGTTGTCGAGATCGTACACGAAGAGATCAGTGACGCCTCCTACCTGCGCGCTGAACGCGATCTGTTGGCCATCCGGCGACCACGTTGGATTGAAGATCTCGCCGACCGAGGGGAACTTGATTTCCTTCACCACGTCGCCGTTCTCGCCGTTGACGATGCGCAGCGCCGGGTCGCCCGTCACGACCGCGCCGAACACAAAGCGCGTGCCGCTGGCGTCCCACGCCCCCGCCGAGTTGATGAACTGCATGCTCTCGAGGTGCGGGTCGCGCGTGCTGGACACGAGCTTGCGGATGGTGCGGCCGTTCTCCGCGTCGGCGAGATACATGTCGATGGAGAAGAGTCCCGCGTCCGAGAAGTACACCATGCGCCGGCCATCCGGACTCAACGCGGGCGCGAGGTTGTAGTGCTGCTCTTTCCCCGGAGTCACGAGCAAGCGCGCGCCCATCGCCGTCACCGGCGTTAGCCGCTCGTGCTGGATACGCGCCTTGTCAGTCGGCAGCTCGATGCCCGTCGCCGCCGCCACTGTTTTGGCGCCGGAGGTGAGTGCGCGATGCCAGTCCGCAAAGAGACTGTCGACCGGCCGGTGGGTCAGCTGTTCGAGCGATGCCTGCACGTTGCCGGTCCGGCCAGCCGCGCGCAGCAGCGCGCCGACGATGTCGTCACCGTAGGTGCCGCCCATGTAGGCCCAGAACGCTTGGCCCCAGCGGTACGGGAAGTATTTGAAACTGTCGAGCTCCTTGAACTTGGGCAGCTCGCCCCGGCGGACCGCGTCCCGCATCCACATCGTGGTATTCGGATCCACGGGCCCGATCGACAGATACTCCGCCATCCCTTCGATGAACCACAGCGGTACGCGGTTGAGGCCGGTCGCCATCGAGCCGCGTCCCACCCCGGTGATGTCATACTGAAACGCGTGGACCAGCTCGTGGCCGACGACGTGATCTGTTTCCGCGAGCGACGCGCCCATCGGGAGAATGATGCGGCGCTTCAGGCTCTCGGTGACGCCGCCGGTGCCTTCGCCCGGCTGTTCGCCCAGCACGTTGGTCTGCTCGAAGTCCGGATGATCGGAATACAGGATCAGGGGCTGGCGGCTGCTGAGCTGATGCCGCAACACCGTCGATAGCCTGGAGTACCAGCGTTCCGCCATGCGCGCGGCCTGAGCGGCTGACGCTGCTTCCTTATCGTAGAAGTAGACGTCGAAGTGCTGGGTTTTTAGGATCTTGTAGTTGAAGCTCTCGTACTGGACGGCGTTGCGGCCGAAGTATTGTGCCGCTGCCGGAAGCGCGGGAAGACTCAGCGCGCCGAGCAGCAGCGTGATGCGAGCGGTGTTGTTCATGTTCTAGGATTACCCCTCTCCCCCCGGTTCGGCACGGTTGTTCGGCCCCTCCAACAGACAGCTAACTGAACGTACAACTTCCCAGGAATGTTCAGACTTCACAAACCGCTGATCCGTTAACGAAACGTGTGAGATCCGCGTCACACTAAAGCCCTTTCAAGCGTTTCAGCCGCCTACCGGTGTCCTCAGAAGTAACCACATCGTCCACTCACGGTATCACCCTGGTTCCCTCTTTAAGATACCGCGATGCTCGCCGCCGCGGTTGCAGGCGTTGTCTCCGGAGTGAATGCTTTTGCCGCCATGAGCGCAGCTCCAGTTGTTTCGTCCCGGGTCGCCTCGATCGACCTGATCCGCGGTGCCGTCATGATTCTGATGGCGATCGACCACGTCCGCGTGTATTCCGGGCTCCCCGCCGGCGGTCCGACGGCGGGGATTTTCTTTACCCGGTGGGTGACGCACTTCGTCGCTCCCGCGTTCATCTTCCTTGCGGGCACCAGCGCGTCCTTCTACGGGCGCAAATACGCCGATCTCTCGCGGTTCTTGTTCGTGCGCGGCGTGTGGCTCGTGTTGCTCGAGCTGACGGTTATTCGAGTGGCGTGGACGTTCAACGTCGACTTCGCCAACTACCTCCTCGCCGGCGTCATCTGGGTGATCGGCTGGTGCATGATTCTGATGGCCGCGCTGGTCAAGCTGCGGCCGAGGACGATCGGCATTATTGGCGTCGCGATCATCGGGCTGCATAACGCGGTGATGGGACCGCTCATCAACGCGATCCCACTCGGCGAGCTCTGGAAGATCCTCTACATCGGCCCCTTCAACGGGCCGGTCGCCGGAACACCATTGATCGTGCTCTACTCGATCATTCCGTGGATCGGCGTGATGGCGGCGGGCTATGCGTTCGGAACGGTCCTGACGATGGACCCGGCGCGCCGTAACCGGATCTGTCTGCGCCTCGGCCTCGGTGCGATCGCGCTGTTCGTCGTGCTGCGGGGATTCAACCTCTACGGAGATCCGCGCCCCTGGAGCGCGACGCCGCCCCTGCCGGCCTGGCTGTCGTTCCTCAATACGACCAAGTACCCGGCGTCACTGAGCTTCCTGCTGATGACGCTGGGCCCGACGATCGCGGTGATCCCACTCCTGGACCGCGCGCGTGGGCGGTTCGCACAGTGGGTCAGCGTGTTTGGCCGCGTCCCCTTCTTCTATTACCTGCTGCACATTCCGCTCATTCACGCGCTCGCGGCTGTAGTCTCGAAGATTCGGCTGGGTGAGGTGAGCCCGTGGTTGTTCGCGAACCATCCGATGGGTGCCCCAGACGTGCCCGACGGCTACACCTGGAGTCTCGGACTCCTGTACCTCGTTTGGGCGATCGCGATCGTGATCCTGTATTTCCCCAGTCGCTGGTATGCCGACCTCAAGGCGAGGCGTCGCGACTGGGGGGGGTGGCTCAAGTACCTTTAGAAAGCTCCGCCGCCGCCTCCACCGCCACCCCCTCCAGAACTACCACCTCCGCCAAACCCAGATCCTCCTGAGCTGCGCGGCTCCGACGACATCGTTTTGCCCGCCACGGTCGAAAGGTTGGACATGCTGCTCGAGAAGTGGCCGACGTTGAAGGTGCCGACGCTCGGTCCGACGTACCATTGCGGAGCCTGCGTGTAAATACCGTCGAACGCGCGCGCGAATTGTTTTTCGACTCCGAAGGCCATTGCGAAGGGCAGATACTTGTCGAAGAGCTCTGGATGTCCAACGATGACGCGTTTGAAGTTCTCGGATTCCACCCGGCGCAGGAACTCTTCGAATCCCAGGACATGCTCGAGTGCCCGCGTACCGGCCTCGGTCCGTGCGGGCATGATCTGCGCGAACATGACCATGATGATGGCAACGAGAACACCCGCGACGATGAACGGTACCGGCGTCAGCAGAAACGCCTTCGCCAGGAAGCTTCCGCCGACGCCGATCAGTAGAGCCAGGCCGATGCCGCCCGCCGTCCATTTCTGCTTCACCTTGTCGGGACGACCTCGATAGAATCCGTGGGCGGTCAACGCGTCGAAAATCCCGTCGCGGATGGGCGGCAGCTGCCGATAGAACTCGTCCTCCAGGTCCGCCAGCCTGACGCGGTTGCCCCGTCCGTCGAACACGCCGTCCAACACCCGGGCTTCGTGCGGCGCGAGGCGATTATCCGACGTGAGCCGGTGGAGCGTATATGCCGCCTCGCCCCCGAACAATCCAAGCAACTTTGGAGTCTGGTACTCCTCGATGCGCAGCTGGCCGCGTACGGCCATGTCCACCAGCGTCGCCGTGATATCCCGGATGTCGGCGCGGTTGTCGAGCAAGGTGCCCGCCTCCGCGGGGGTGATGCCCGGCGGCGGCTCGTACTGGACGGCGATCGGGCGGCGCCGCGGGTCCGCGCCCCAGCGCCGCCACGCGACGAACGCCAAGAGGAACACCGGGAGAGGAATGAGGAGCGGCCAGTTGCTGCGCGCCACGCCCAGCGCGCGCTCCGCTGAGCTGGGTGGTGTCACGACGCCCTTGTCCCATCCCACCACCGCGGTCAAACCTTCGCGATAGGCGAGCGGGTGGGGCATCACGATGCGCACCACGTTGCCGCGGATCTCGACCGTGGCTTCCTGGGCCCTCGATCCGTACACGCCATTGAACGCGATGGCGCGCACGCCGGGCGTCCCCGTCGGCAGCTCGATCTCCGCCGTTGCCGCTCTGACCGGTACCGCCCACTCATCGCCCGTGACGTTCCAGTACAGCTCGTCGTGCTCGTCGAAAAAGCGAAGCCCATTGGTCGCGTGATAGCGAAGCACCAGCGTTCGGTCCGCATTCGTGGCGCCGGGGATCCAGATCTTGTACTTGATGTCCCGCCCTGCGCGGCTCGTTTCGGTCTTCAGATGCCGGCTGGCGTCGTCCTGCGCGCTCTGGAGCGAAACGCCGAGGGTCCAGTTCAAGCCCTGAGCCGTGCGATACTCGAGGGGGATGGTGCGATACAACCCATTCCACGATCCTACGAACCGCGCCGTAATGGTTTCCGTGACGTCGATGCTGGCGTCCCGGTTCACGCGAATGCGCGCATCGAAGCGCTCGATCGTGTAGGACTTCTCCTGCGCGTGGAGCGACGTTGCCGAGATGGCGATCAGGAGCAACGCCAGTGGAACACGCGGCACCGCGCGCTCCACTGGGTCATCGAGGCCGAAGAATTCGCGTGGACGCAGCCGCATGAGGCTCGCGATCATGCCGGCCGGGAATTGCGTGATCGCGGTGTTAAAGTCGCGGACAACGGCGTTGTAGTAGCGACGCGCGTTCTGGAGATGATCCTCGACGTCGATCAAGGTGCGCTGCAGCCCCGCGAAGCTCGCGGCCGCTTTGAGCTCCGGATACGCCTCGGCGACCGCCACGACACGTTGCAGTGCGCCACCGAGCGGATCCTCTTCTCGCGCGCGCGAGGCAGGCCCCCCGCTGGCGGCCTGCACCGCACGGCCGCGCGCCTGCACGAGCGCCTCGAGCGTGCCGCGCTCATAGCCGGCATGGCCTTGCACCACGGCGACGACCGATGGAATGAGGTCGTGCCGCCGCTTCAGCTGGACGTCGATATCGGCCCACGCGTTGTCGCCCAGCTGGCGGAGCCGGATCAGCCGATTGAATGTGAGAACCGCCCAGGCGACGAGGAGTAGCCCAAGGACCGCGGCGATGCCCATGGCCCTACGCTAGCTCGGCAAAGGAGCGAATGCGAGGATGGTCGCTCGTCGGAGCCTCGCCGGGGTTGCCGCGGACACAGAGGGTCGTATGCATTCCCGCCGACCGCGCCGCATCGAGCTCAGCGGTGACGTCCGAAACGAAGAGCACTTCGCCCGGTGTGCGCCGCAGCGCGGCGGCAATCTTGCCGTAACTGCCGGCCTCACGCTTCGATCCCGTGGTTGTGTCGAAGTAGCCGGAGAAAAACGACGAGAGATCGCCGTCGGTCGTGTTGGCGAACAGATTGCGCTGTGCCTGAATGCTGCCGGACGAAAAGATGGCGATTTCCTTTCCGGCCTTGCGCCAGCGCGCGAGGGCGGGACGCACGTCGGGATAGACTTCGCCCTTTCCTGTCAATTCTCCGGCGCGGTATCCCGCCTCCCAGATCCGGCCCTGGAGCGATTTCAGACCCGTCGACTTGCGGTCGCGATCCATGAGCCAATAGACGTAGGTCTCGGCGGACCCGAGGTCGTCGGCGGGGTTCCACGAAGGCAAACCGGATTGCGGAAGCTCGGCGCGATACTCTGCGCGCAGCACCCCGACGTCATGCTGATCGAGATAGTCGTGGACGCGCGCGCGCGCGTAGGGAAACAGCACCTGCTGGACGAACTCGACCGGCGTGGTGGTGCCCTCGATGTCCAACAGGATGGCGCGGATGTCGCTCAGCGCGAGAGGGGGATGTACGTCGGCCCCATGCACAGAGGCTGGAAGCCTTGGTCGGTGCCGCTGTTCGTGTAGTGCGGCGTCCAACCCGCCTTGTCCTGGAACAGCCGGATTGCGCGGATGTCGCGATCGCCGCAGAGATCGAACCAGTGCCAGGTGCCACGCGGGACGCGAATCAAATCGCCCGCTTCGACTTCGATCGCGATGACGGGGCCCCCGCCTTCGCGAGGATGAATGTGAAACAGGCCGCGCCCGCGGATAATGAACCGCACCTCATCCTCGTCGTGCCAATGCTCGGTGCTGAACTTCGCGAGCATCGCGTCGAGACCGGGCGTGGCCGCCGTGACGTCGATGACGTCGGCCGTGACATATCCGCCGCGGGCTTTCAGCTGCTCGATTTCGGGTGCGTACGCGGCCAGGACCGCGTCCGCCGGGGCGTTCGCCGCGGCGCGCTGGGCGAGTGGCCAACGCTCGTACTCAATGCCCAGCGTCGCGAGGTACGCAGTGACTTCGCGCTGATCGGTCAACGTCCGCTGTTCGGACGGGATTCTCACGGTTGCCATGTCATGCCTCGCTTTCGCCCCATCACTTCGAACAGAAACTCGAGGATCTCCACCTGGCGCTTGGCTTCGGACAGATCGCGGCCCCACGTATAGAGCCCGTGCCGCCGGATCAGGAAACCATGCACCTCGGGGTGCTTACGCAATGTGGTCTCGATTCGCGGAGCCGCAGCGGACCAATCCTGCGTGTTCTCGACAATCGGGAGCCACTCACGATGCTCGTGCGTGCGGACGCCGTCCAAGCCCTTCAGCATCTCGTACCCTTCGATCGCGATTCCACCCGCCGGATCGCTCGCCGCGTCCGCTAGAATCGTGCTCCAAATCGAGTGCGTATGCAACACCGCACCAGCGCCGCAGGCGCGCACGATTGCCAAATGTAACGAGGCTTCGGCGGACGGCGTTCCGGTGCCTCGGATCACCCGGCCCCACTCATCGATCTCGACAATCTGATTCGATTCCAGGAGTCCCTTGTCCACGCCGCTGGTGGTGATGGCCAGTGTGAGGGGATTCTTGCGTGCGACGGCGCTGAAGTTGCCGCTCGTACCCAGCGCCCACCCGCGCGCGTAGCACAGGCGTCCTACCTCGGCGAGCTGCGCAGCCAAGTCGTGCATGTCGTCAGGGAGCCTATGCTTGCGCTCTGACTGAGGCAAGATCAGCTTCGCCGGGTGTTCCAGCTCGAGAAATGGTACGGCGACGTCGTCACCGCTCAGGGCGCCGGGGCCATTGTGTATGCGGCGCGACTCCGCTGGGGACCACTCCGCCTTGGGTACGGCGCGACGATCGTGTTCACCGGTGTGGACCCGCCGCGGACGAACACAACGGTACGCCGCGTGCCGCTGCCGCGCGTCGAATCTGAAGTCGCAACCTGGCGGCACGCCTCGCTGCGCGCCGACGCCCGCTGGTGCCGCGACGCCGCGCCGATCGAATCCTGTCTCGCGGATGGACCTGACGGCTTCATTCGATGGAGTTGCCACATGCCACGGGCGGTGGCGAGCGTGCAGATCGGCGATGCAATCCTCCACGGGCTGGGGTACGTCGAACAGCTCCAACTCACAATCCCGCCAGCGAAGCTTCCGTTCCGCGGAGGCTCATTGCGCTGGGGACGGTACCTGTCGCCCCAGCACGCCCTTGTCTGGATAGAGTGGACAGGCGCCAACCCGCGGGAGTGGGTGTGGCTCGATGGGGTCGGGCAGAGCGGCTTGGCAAACCTCGACGGCGGACGGCGGCTGGTCCTCGACGAGAGTCGCACGATCCGCGATCAACCGCTCCTCACGACGATTCGCTTGCCACTTCCGCGCCTTGCGCGCCGGCTGACCGGCGTACTCGACGCGGCCCGCGAACACAAGCGCTTGTCTCGCGCCGCGCTGGTGAACGGAGATGGCGCCGCTCCGCTGGATGAAGGTTGGGCGATTCACGAGGAAGTCTTGTGGTAAGGCTGGCCTACGGCGCCCTATTTCTGGTTGGCCTGCCCGCGGGACTGCTAGTGTGGGCGCGGGCGACAGCTGCGGTGATCACGTTGCCGGCCGTGCGCGCGCCGCTGGCTGGGTGGAGCCTCGTTCTGGTTGGGGTCGTGCTCAGTGCGGCAGGCGCATTGGAGCTGATGGTGCGCGGCCGTGGTCTCCCGATGAATCCGTTCCCGCCGCCGCTGCTCGTCCGCACGGGCATCTTTCGCTGGCTCCGCAATCCGATGTACATCGGCTTCGTTCTCCTGTGTCTTGGCGTTGCGGTCGCGGCGGGATCGGCAGCGGGATTGTGGCTGGTCACGCCGGCGGTTGCGCTCAGCGCCGCGGCGCTGGTCTACGGCTATGAGCGTCACGATCTGGCTCGCCGATTCGGCGCGAACGTGCTGCTGCCGCCGCTTCTTTCGTTGCCACGGCCGACAGGTGGTGCACCATCGGTCGCCGAACGTGTCGCCGTTTTCCTCTGGGTTTTTCTGCCGTGGCTCCTGGTCTACTACGCGGTGCAAGCGTTCGGCAAGCCGGTCGATGCCTTCGGAACGCAATTGTCCTTCGAGCGCGGGTGGCCTGTCCTGCAGTGGAGCGAACTGATCTACGTCAGCGCCTATCTCTTCATTCCACTGACGGCCCTGTTGATTCGGACGCGTGCTGCGCTGCGCCGGTTCGCCATCCAGAGCGCGCTCGCGACTGTCGTCGTCGCCGTGCTGTGGCTCGTCATTCCCGTGGTCGCACTCAACCGCCCGTTCAGTCCGTCCGGCGCCTGGGGCCGGCTGCTCGCGTGGGAGCAGGGTCACTCGCAGGGCGTCGCGGCGTTTCCCGCGTTCCACGTCCTGTGGACGTTACTCGCAGCGGATGGCTGGATGGCGAATTCGCACGCGACTGGACGCCGCGCCTGGGGCTGGACCGGCTGGATATGGGCCGCGCTGATCACGCTCAGCTGCATCACGACCGGAATGCACACGTTGCTCGAAGTGGCGGTGGCGATCGCGCTGTATCCGCCGCTAAGCCGATATGAGGCGACGTGGGCGCGGATCCGTCGTGCTGTCGAACGGCTTGCGAATTCCTGGAAAGAATGGCGCTTCGGGCCGGTGCGAGTCATCAACCACGGCGTGTTTGCGGCGGCTGCCGCGACGGCCGGCATTCTCGTGGCCGGGACCGCGGTGGGTCCCGAAGCCGTCGCGGCCGTCGTCTGGATCGGCGTGTGCATTCTCGTGGGATCCGCGATCTGGGCCCAATGGTTGGAGGGCTCCGCGCGACTGCTGCGGCCGTTCGGCTGGTACGGCGGAGTGCTGGGTGGCGTGTTCGGCGCCGTCACTTCGCGCCTCGCCGGTGTGCCGGTGTTGCCGCTGCTCGGCGCCTTCGCCGTCGCGGCGCCCTGGATTCAGATCCTGGGCCGGCTCCGTTGTCTGGTGCAGGGATGCTGCCACGGAGGCCCAGCCCACGAGGAAATCGGAATCCGCTATGTCCACCGTCGCTCTCGCGTCACGCAGCTGGCCGACCTCGCCGGCGTTCCGATTCACGCGACGCCGCTTTACTCGATCGCAGGCAACATCGTGATCGGACTGCTGCTGTTGCGCCTGCGCCTCATCGGCGCGCCCGATGCGGTGCTGGTCGGCGGCTATCTGATCCTGGGTGGATGCGCGCGATTTGTGGAGGAATCGTTTCGCGCCGAGCCGCAGACGCCGATCATCGGCGGTTTGCATTCGTATCAGTGGGTGGCGATTGCATCGGTGCTGGCGGGAATGGTCTCCACAACGCTGCCGTCCACGCCCGCGGTTCAGGCGTTTCACCCGCTCACGATGTCGCTGATCTGGTCCGCGCTGACTCTGGGTGTGATCACGGGCGCGGCGATGGGAGTGGACCTCCCGAAATCCGACCGGCGGTTCTCCCGACTCGCCTCCGCCGACTAGCGAGGGACGATCGGCCCGCTGACGTCGACTTGGACGGGGAATCCTTCCAGTTGGCTCGGGACGCGGCGCTGCACCTCGTCGGTCACACGACTCACCAGGATGCGAATGCAGGGCGCGCCTTTGCACCGTCCGACGGCTGTCGCAAGCACGCCCGGCACGGCCATGAGGGAATCGCTGTGAGCCGCGAGCACGGCTTCGATGGTCCTCGGCGCGTCCGCCACTGCCTGCCCTCCTGTGTCCCGCGTCTTGGCTTGCCCACATCCAGTCATCAGGATGATCGCTGCCAGTAGCGTCGTTGAATTTGCGCTCATCGTGTGCCTCCGCCGAGCTCGAGCGAACACGACCCGAGGCGCGCGGGCCACCGCGGGGTGAGCGAGAAACCCTGCACCGTCTCTTCGAATCCCCGCTCACTGCGAGCGACCGTTGTGATCTTGGACCGCCACACGTCCGTCTCAGGTTGCGCACGAAACGAAACGTCACGGGCAAGCGAAAGCTCAGGCGCGAATAGCGCGTTGGCTGGCGCTGCCGAGGCATTCCAGGAGTAGGCGACGTCGAGACATCCCGCCCGGTCGAATCGCAGGCGCTTCTCGAGATCGTGGCCCTGCAATACTACCGTCACCGACGCTCCATCCACCGAGACGCGAGCGCTCATCGGCACCGTGGCCCACGACCGAATCGGCTTGTAGTTCGCGCTCGCGTAATCGGCGTCCGAAAGGTGCGCATCCAGCAATCGCTCGACGAGAATCGCGCGGGGATCGGCGTCCACGGGCGGCAGAGCGGTGAGGCGCGACGCGCGCTCGATGTCATGGATGCTCGCCGTGCCGCCCTTTCCGTCGCCGTGGTCGTCAGGGCCAGACGTGGGGATCTCGTGATACGATTCGCGCCGTCGTGTCAGGACGTCGGCGAGGTTCGTGAGATCCTTGAAGCGCGTCAGCATCTCGACGGCGCCACCGCGGTGCGGACTGATCACCGCCGAGAACTCCGAGGAATGCACCCACAGCTCGGGGAAACCGTCGTAATCGAGGTCCAGCTCTTCACAGGCCAGCGATTCACCCTGGCGCAGTATGCGCTCGGCGATGGCGAGCTGCCGCCAGATCGCGTTGCGCAGGTGGGGGAGATAGAGGCCGCCGAACACCCCATGCCAGTAGGCATCGTTGCACTGCGCGCGCCCGATCGCCCGCCGCGCCTCCGGTGGATCCCCACGGCTGCGGCACAGCGTGGAGAGCGCGAGCATCATCTTATGCATGCGGTTCGATTCAGGATACTTCACCAAGAAATGGTGCCAGTGTCCTCCTCGCACGAACGATGCTGAGGCCGCCAAATGCTTGGGTCCCAGCTCCTCCTCCAGCTTGGTGAGGTCCCGCTGCGCCGTGGGAGGAAGCGACCACTTCTCCATCTCTCGGTACGATGTGGTGCCGAGGTAGGCCAGCCCGCCAGAGGGGACCTGGCGGAACGCGTCCTGGCCGGTCGTGAGCTTGATTGCGCCTTCCGCCGCGAGGCCTTCCATGGTCTTCAGGAACGTGTCGAGCCAGCCGGAGCCGTAGACCCAATCCTTCGTGCCCGGCCAACCACCGAACTTCTCCCCGTCGTCAGCGAGGATGGCCAGGTCGTGACCTTCTGAGCGGAGCTGCCGCAGGTAAACCGCCGTTTCTTCCGGCGGGCGAAACGGGATCAGGTAGCGGAGCCGCTCGTCGATGGCGAGGAGACCGACTCGGCGGCCGTCCGACTCGGTGTGATGCGGGCGGTGCAGCTCGTCGTGCTGGAATCCGCTGACCAGAAAATGGCGATCATCGACGAGAGCATATTCGACGCCTGCTTCCGCCAGATCCGCTGCCAGCTCCGGCTGCCACACACGTTCCGTGAGCCACAGGCCGCTCGCCTGCACCCCAAAGCGCCGCGTCACGTACTCACGCATGCGGCCGATTTGCTCGAGCCGATCAGGGCGGGGGAGCGACGCGAGGATCGGCTCGTCGAACCCCGCGAGCAGCAGCTCCAGGCGGCGATCGGCCGCGAGCCGGCCGATCATGTCGAGCCACGCCGTGTCGTGCTGTTCCAGCCACTCGAACAGCGGACCTGAGACGTGCAGCGTCAGCGGGAAGAAGCCGGCCGCGGTCGTGCGCTCGATGATCGGGCGGTAGACATCGCGCACGTGATCGGCCACGACGTGGTCGAAATTCCCCACCGGCTGATGCAGGTGCAGGCCAAAGACAAAACGCAGGGGAGACGTCAAGAGGGAGTCGGCTGCAGCGTCTGGCGGAATACGTCGACGGCGGTTCCCGCGTTGGGATCGTTGCTGCGGGCTTGCCCCAGCTTCTCGATCAACCCGGCCTCGAGCCGGCCGCTCTCCGGTCCCGCGAGGGTGAGGGCATGCGCCGCGTAGCGCAGGACCTGGCGCGCCTCGATCCCCGCGATGTCGTCGAAGAACCAGCCGCAGGAGGTCATCGCGCGCAGGACGCCGCGCTCCATCTCCACGAGCCGCGCGGCGTTCTCGTCTCCGTTGACGGGACCGATAGCGCCCGCCGCGTCGCGAAAGGCCCACGGGCCCCCGGGCAAGTCCGCGCCCTCGCGCTCGTAAATGCCGTGAATCTCGCTAGCGAGCCAGTCCACGGCGGTGCGGAGTGGCGCGCGCCAATCTTGTTGCGACGGCCGGTCGTGGTGGATCCGGCAGCCGCAGGCCGAGCGCCAGCGCTCGACGCCGTGGGGACAGCTCCACGAGGTCGGCTCGACCAGGTTCACGGTCTCGGCGGGCGGCTGCGCGGCGAGCGCGACGGCGAAGTTGGTCAACGCGAGCTTGTCGGACTGCTGCAGTCTGGAGAGGACCGTTGCGAGCGCCGTGTCGCCGCCCTTGTGATGGTGACCCCACGTCTCGCCGTCCACCGCGATGCTCGCGATCGCACCGGGTCGCGTGCCGCTCAGCGCCTCAGTCCAGCGATTGGCATCGGTCGCCAGACCGCCGAATGCGACGTCGTGTGCCATCACGCCGTTGTACACAAACACGGCAATCGACCGGCCGTAGCTCAGCTCGATCTTGGCGGGGAAGCCACGGTCGGGGAACATGGACACCTGATGTGGCGCCAGCACGGTGAACGCGATTCCGGCGCGGGCAATCACGTCGAGCGTCTCGTGATCGACCGCGGTCTCGGGCAGCCAGAAACCGATTGGATCGCGGCCGAAGCGCTTCTTGAAATCGGCGATGCCCCAGCGCACCTCGGTCTCTTTGTCGCGACGGCTGGCCAGCGGCAGGATGAGATGGTGGTACGGCATCGCAAGCGCATTGCCGTGGCCGAGTCGCTGCACGCTCGCGCGGTCGGCGCGGATGACCGCGTCGTGGATCTCGGGGGTTTCGCGGTCCATCCAGTCGAGTAGCGTCGGCCCGAAGTCGAAACTCAGGTATTCGTACACGGGGATGTGAGACTTCTTGCCGTTGTCGTCGATCGCGACGGAAACGAGCGGCAAGTAGCTCTCCCGGGTCACGCGGGCATTCCAATCGTGGTCGGGTGCCGCCGACGGCTCGGCATCCACCTGTCCCGTCCACGGATTCTCGCGGGGAGGTTGGTAGAAGTGTCCGTGAATGACGACGAAACCCTTCTGCTGCGACGTCATCCGACAACCTCAGCGATACTGCGCAGGACGTTCGGGAAAAGACTGTCCTGCGCTTCCAGCGCTTCCACGCGATGCATCGTTGCATCATCGATCTTGCCGGTGCCAAGCGCACGCACCAAATCCTCCGCCTGTCCGCAATGCTCGTCGAACCGCTGGTTGGCGTAATCGGCGGCTTCAGCCGTGGAGATGATGAACTGCCAGTCCGACGCCTGCGCGAGTAGCATCGAGCGCGTGGCCTGGGCCAGCACGGCGCGCGACTTGGGGCCACCCGCGAGCGCTTTCGGTGCTACGGTCCAGTACGCTTCTTCGAGCGCCCACAAGCGCTTCCACGTCCAGGTCGTCTGGTCGTTCAGCCACATCGAGAAGTCGCCGTTCTTGCCCCATGAGCCTTCCGTGAGCTGGATCGTGGGGCTCGCCTTACCGTCGCTCGTGATGTGCTCCCGCGCAGTCACGGGCCGCACTCCGTTGCTGCCGAGCGTTCGATACAGCTGCGCAAGAAAGTCGACGCCTTCGAACCACCAGTGACCGAACAGCTCGGCGTCGAACGGGGCGGTCACGACGGGCTGAGGGGCGCGCTTCGCTCTCTGTTCCTGCACGCGCGCGGCCGTGTCGCGCAGCACGCTCGCGAAATGCTCGGCGTGGTTTCTTGCCGAGTTGCTGGCGGCGCCGGGGTCGTAGCGTTGCTTGCCGCCGAGATCGACGCCGCTGCCGGTGACCCGCCACAGCCGCAGGCCATCGGGCCAACGGATCTTGTGGAACTCGAGGTACCACTCGTCGCCGGGATACCCCTGCGCGCGCGACCACACCTGGCTGGAGGCTTTGGGATCGCGCACGAGCGCGTACAGATCGTGGGCCCGGCGTTTGGCAGACGCGACGCGATAGGCGACGTACGGCGTGCGCTCGCCGGAGACGGGTATGTCCTCGACGTCCGGATAGCCGAGCGCCGCGCCGGCGCGCACCAGGTGCGTATCGACGAAGAAGTAGCGATAGCCGGCAGCAGCGAGATGCTCGTCGATGCCCGCCTTGTACGATTGCGGACGCGCACCCGCTGGTGCCCAGGGACCGCCGGGCCGGTACGCGCATTCGGGCAGCCAGCAGCCGGTCGGCGCTCGACCAAACAGCCGCTTGTGTTCCGCGACGCCGACCGCGAGCTGCAGCCGTATGCTCTCGTCGCGTGCGAACAGTGGCAGGAACCCGTGCGTCGCCGCCGACGAGATCAGCTCGATGCGGCCGCGATCCTCGAAACCACGCAGCGCTTTGACCAGATCGCCGTCCAGCGAGCGGAACAGTGTGAGCAGCCGCGTCAGCCGCTCGTGCCAGAAGCGAGCCAGAGGAACGAGCTGCGCGTCTCCAGAGGCCGCGAGCGCCGTCTGCGCGCTGGTGGCGGACTCCAGCCGCCGCTCCATGTAGGCCTCGAACTCACTGACGAACGACGGATGGGCGAGCTGGTTCGCAAGCACCGGTGTGATACCGAGCGTGACTGGGGCGGAAACGTTGTCTCGTTCGAGCGCCTGAAGCGCCTCGATCAGCGGCAGATAGCTGTCGAAGGCGGCCTCGCACAGCCAGACACTGCCGTGCGGCCAACGGCCGTGGTGCAGGACCCAGGGCAGGTGACCGTGCAGCGTAAGAACGAAATCCATCGGGGTGTTAGCGACGGGCGTTCACGCCCCTTCCACCCTTGGTGCTGGTGGAGGATCGCTTCCGCGGCTTGCGGCCACCATCGGTCGAGGTAGGCTGCGGGATGGCCCGCGCAGCGGCGGCGCGCCGGTACACCGCGGCGTACGCTTCCGCCGGCTGGCGCCACGAGAAGTCCTTCTGCATCGCGCCCTTCGCCAGCTCGGTGAACCAGGCACGGTCCTGATACAGCGTGACCGCGCGCTGGACGGCATGGTCGAACGCTTCGGGACTGTACGCGTCATACAGGATACCGGTGACGCCATCGTCGATCGTATCGGCGAGACCACCCACACGGCGGGCGACCGGAAGCGCGCCGTAGAGCTGGGCGCGCATCTGGGTGAGGCCGCAAGGCTCGTAGAGCGACGGCATCATCAGGAAGTCGGCACCGGCGAGCAGATGATGCTCGAGCGCGTCCGTGAACGCGGTGTTGACGCCGATCCGTGTGGGGAACCGAGCCGCCAGCTCGCGCAGCGCAGTCTCGAACTGCGCTTCACCGGCGCCGAGGAAGATGAACTGCGCGTCGAGCAGCCGTAGCGATTGCGACGCCACAATCTGATCGAGACCCTTCTGCGCGACGAGGCGCGCGCTCATGCCGAACAACGGGATATCGGCGCGCCGCGGCAATCCCCACGCCTGCTGCAGCGTCGCCTTGCAGCGCACTTTCCCCGACAGATCGTCGGGCGTGAATCGCGCGGGGATGTCGGAGTCGTTCGCCGGATCCCACTTGTCGACGTCGATCCCATTGCGAATGCCGACGAGCCGGTCCCCGAGCTGCCGGAAGCTGTGCTGCAGGCCGAAGCCGCCGACGTCCGTCAGCAGCTCGAAGGCGTGCGTCGGGCTCACCGTCGTTACCATGTCGGCATACAGCAGGCCGCCCTTCAAGTAGTTGAGCCGGCCGTACCACTCCATGTACTCAGGTGACCACATTTCGTCGGGCAGACCGATCTCTTTCAATACCGGCTGCGGGTAGACGCCCTGGAACCCGCCATTGTGAACCGTCAACACACACGGCAGCCGCTGCAGATCGGGCTCGTCGCGATAGACGCGCCGTAAGAACACCGGCACGAGCGCGGCATGCCAGTCGTGCGCGTGCAGGATCAGATTACCTTCGCCAATCCGCCGCGCGATCTCTATCGCCGCGGACGCGAACAGCGCGAAGCGGCGGGGGTTATCGGGATAGTCACCGCCCGAGTCGCCGTAAATCCCGGGCCGATCGAATGACGGATTGTGCTCGAGGAACAGCGTCTTCGGATAATCGTCGCCAACCTGGTGCCAGCAGCGCACGTGTTCGCGCCTGCCACCACTCTCGACGGTGAAGGGATCGCCGAACGGCTCGAGCTTGCCGGCGTGGGCGCGGGCTTCCCGATACAGCGGCAGCACCACGTGGCTCTCCGTTCCACTCCCGGCCTGGTAGTCGGCGAGGCCGGCTACGGCCTGGCCTAGTCCGCCCGTGCGGGCGTACGGCCACAATTCGGCGGTGAGGTGGAGAACCCGGGTCTTCAACGGACCCCTCCAAAACTGGCTACGGTGGTGGATCGCCGGGAATCGCTTCTCCGGCCGCAGCGGGAACGTAATACTGCGTCACGTACGTCCGGAGCATCTGACGGGTGGTGAACCGTTCGATCGCCACCGCCAGCGCGCCCTTCATCATATGTACCCACTCGGCGGAGTGCTGGCCAGGGACGCGATGGTAGTAGCACGGCACCACGTCGTTTTCGAGGATTGCAAACAGGTGTTCCATGTCCGTCTGATCGGCTTCGGCGTCGCTGGCCGGCAGAGGAATTGCCCACCCGTTCTCGCCCTTCGTATAGCCCTCCGCCCACCAGCCGTCGAGCGTGCCCAACTGCGGCACGCCGTTGAGCGCCGCCTTCATGCCGCTGGTGCCGCAGGCCTCGAGGGGCACCCGTGGCAGATTGAGCCAGAGGTCAACGCCGGCGACCAGGCGGTGCGCCAGGTGGAGCTCGTAATCCTCCAGGAAGGCGATCCTCCCCTCGAAGCTGGGATCCTGCGCGGCCATGAACACTTGCTGGAGCACGCGCTTGGCCGGGTCGTCGGCCGGATGCGCCTTGCCCGAGAAGATGATCTGGACGGGACGGCGCGGGTCGGTCAATAAGCGCCGCAGCCGTTCCCGATCGCGGAGCAGCAGGTCGGCGCGCTTGTAGGTCGCGAACCGTCGGGCGAAACCGATTGTGAGGACGGCTGGTGAAAGGAGCGCGCCGGATGCGGCCAGTTTTGCCGCATCGTTCCATTTGTCGCGCCAGCGGTGGCGGGCCTCCTCACGGATGTAGTGAAAGAGCAGATGGCGGAGGCTGTCGTGGGCGGCCCATAGCCGGTCATCGTCGAGCGCGCGGACGGCGGCGGCGACCGCCGCTGGTTCAGCCTCTACCTCCCAATCCGACCCGAGCGATTTCGCCACCAGATCGCGAATCGGCCGTGCCATCCAGGTGCTGAGGTGCACACCATTCGTCACGTGGTCGATCGGGACCTGCGCGGCAGGCTTGTTGCCCCACATCGAGCGCCAGATGCGGCGTGATTCTTCGCGGTGTCGAGCCGACACAGCGTTCACGCGGCCGCCGAGCCGCAGTGACAATGGGGTCATCTCGAACCGCCCACCGTCCGCGGCCGGCTTTCCGAGCGCCATGAATTGGTCGCGGGTGAGCCCCATCGTGTTCCAGAACGGCCCGGTGACTTGTTCGAGCTGCTCGGTGGTAAAGACGTCGTGCCCAGCGGCAACCGGCGTGTGCGTCGTAAAAACGCTCGTCGCGCGGATCTGCGCTTCCGCCTGTGCAGGGTTAAGCCCCTTTTCGGTCAGCTCGCGCAGGCGCTCGATGAACATGAAGGCCGCATGCCCCTCGTTGGCATGCCAGACCTCCGGCTGAATGCCGAGGGCACGCAAGACACGGACGCCGCCGACGCCCAGCACCCACTCCTGCCGCAGGCGCCATTCCGGCGCGCTCGTGTACAGGCGCGCCGTCAATTGGCGGTCGCCCGCATCATTGGATTCGAGGTCGGTGTCGAGCAGGTAGACGGGAATCCGCCCCACCATGACGCGCCGCGCGCCGACGCGGACCTCGCGGCCGGAGATCGTGACCGCGACCACGCACGGCTTGCCGTCGGAGCCGATGACCCGAGCGACGGGGGTGACCGTGGCGTCGACGGGATCGTCGGAATCGCGCTGCCATCCATCCAGGCCGATCTGTTGATCGAAATAGCCGCCGTGATAGTAGAGGCCGACGCCGATCAGCGGGACGCCCAGGTCGGACGCTTCCTTGCAGTGGTCGCCCGCGAGCACCCCCAAGCCTCCCGAATAAATCGGTAGCGAGCGATGGAGGGCGAATTCGGCGGAGAAGTACGCAATCGGCCGCTTCAGCAGCTCGGGATAACGGCTTGCAAACCAGGTACCGTTCTTCTGCGTGAGCAGCGCGAACCGTCGCACCACGCGATCATAGCGCTCGAGGGATATCGGATCCTGGGCGTGTTCCTCGAGACGATCCAGGGAGACCTGTCGCAGGAACTGCACGGCGTTGTGCCGTGTGTCTTCCCACAAGCGGCGGTCGATGCGGTGGAACAGCTCACGCGCATCGAGCTGCCAGCTCCACCACAGATTCTGGCTGATGTCGGCCAGCAGCCGGATGCGCTCCGGGAGGTGATTCGGCGAGGCAGCATTGGTTGGAACGGGGGCCGCGGGCGCGGCCGGCGGAGACGGCTCGGGTGGTGTCATCGGTTGCACATATCTAATGGAGGAGATTGTAAGGCTCCAGTCAGAGCCGCAACCTTTTCCCTCCGCAGCGCGTCCAAGGAGGTATCCTAGCCCACGTGACTGCCATGACGAGAACCACCGCCTATCTCGCCGTGTTGTGCGCAGCCGCCACGCTGCCCCTTTCCTTAGTAGCGCAGAACAACCATCCCGTGCCACCACCCGAAGTGCGGGCGGTGCCCCTGGAGGGTGCCTTCCAGCTCGATGGGCGCCTGAATGATCCGATCTGGCAGACTGCGCCGGCCGCCACGGGACTGCGGCAGAATCAGCCCAACGCCGGCCAGGCTGCGACGCAGCGCACCGAAGTCCGCTTTGCGTTCGACGATGCGGCGATCTACGTGGGCGCGCGGATGTACGACGACTCAGGGTCGCGGGGTGTGCGCACCCGGCTCGCGCGCCGAGATGCCGACATCAGCTCCGATTACCTCCAGGTCATCTTCGATACCTATCACGACCATATCGGCCGTCTGTTCTTCCTGGTGAATCCGTCGGGCGTGAAGCAGGACGCCAATGGACTCGGTGGCGGCGGCGATCCGTCGTGGGATCCGGTCTGGGAGGTCCAGACCAGTATCGACTCGCTCGGCTGGACGGCGGAGATGCGGATTCCATTCTCGCAGCTGCGCTATCCGTCGACGTCCGAAGAGCAGACGTGGGGTCTCCAGATCTGGCGTCAGGAGAATCGGCTGAACGAGCTCTCGCAGTGGGCCTGGTGGGGGCTCGAGGAAACCGGCGGGCCGCCGCGCTTCGGCCATCTGCAGGGGCTCGTGATTCGGCACCCGCCGGGCCGCGCCGAGGTGTTGCCCTACGTGGTCGGCCGTTCGGCCAATGTGCCGGGCGACGGGACGGATCCGTTCTTCGATCCGCACGCCGTGGATAGCCGCGTCGGCGCCGACGCGACGCTGCGCGTCACGTCGAATCTCACGCTCAATGCGACGGTGAACCCGGACTTCGGTCAGGTCGAGGTCGATCCCGCCGTCGTCAATCTCTCCGCGTTTGAAACCTTCTTCGACGAAAAGCGCCCGTTCTTCGTCGAGGGCGCGGGCTACTTCGGTCTCGGCGGTTTGAGCTGTTTCTTCTGTTCCAACGTCTCGAGTTTGTCGATGCTCGCCACGCGCCGGATCGGGCGGCCACCGCAAATCTCGCCGTTCCGGGGCGGGCTCGCGGTGCCGGTCGAATTCGCCGACATGCCGGAGAATTCGACGATTCTGGGAGCCGCGAAGCTCACCGGTCGCACGCGGACGGGGTGGTCGATTGGAGCGGTCGACGCGATTACCCGTCGTGAACGCGCCCCGGTGCAGTTCATGGATTCGACGCGAGGCACGTTGACCGTCGAGCCATTCTCGAATTATTTCGCGGGGCGTGTCGCCAAGGATTTGGGCGGCGGCGCTACGCAGGTGCGCGCGATGGCGACGTCGGTCTACCGCGACCTCGACGATCCGTACATCCGCAGTCGCCTGTCGCGCCATGCCGAGGTTCTCGGTGTCTCGACCGACATGTGGTGGAGCAAGCGCACCTACCATCTGATGGCTCAGCTGGCGGGCTCGCAGGTTAGCGGCGATACGGCGGCGCTGCAGCGCATCCGGTTTGGCTCAGCGCACTTCTTCCAGCGTCGCGACCGCTCCGATACCACCGACGCGCTCCGCCCGCGCACGTCGATGCAGGGCCTGGGTGGCTACGCCCGCCTCGCGAAAGAGTCCGGCCATTGGTTGTGGGAGGTGTCCACCAACGTCCGCACGCCCGCCTTCAACAACAACGACATCGCGTTCTTTTCGCGCGCCGATTACTGGTGGATGGCGGCGAACATTTTCCCGATCTGGAGCAAGCCCACGAAATGGTATCGGCAACTCTTCCTGATCGGTGGTGCGCAGCAGCAGTACAACTTCGACGGCGACCTCACCGACCGGCAGCTCCACGGTTTCGCGCAGATCCAGACGTTGAGCTACTGGTGGTTCAGCGCCTTCTGGATCCACCGGCCGGAGGTGTTCGATGACCGGCTGACCCGCGGCGGGCCGGTGGTGAAACGCTCGGGCATCAACTTCTGGGCAGTCAACGTCAACACCGACTCGCGCAAGAACATCGTCGCGGGCTTCAATGCGGATCGCGGCTGCAACCGTGAAGGGGACTGTGACCACTCGCACGGCCTCTCACTGGAGCTGAAGCCCCGCTCCAACCTGTCGATCTCCCTGGGCCCCTCGATTGGCCACGAGGAAACCGGGTTCCAGTTCGTCGGCAGCTACGCCGATCCAACCGACAACCTGTTCTTTGGCAACCGGTACGTCTTCGCACATCTGGAACAGAACTCGCTCTCGATGAACACACGGCTGAACGTCACGTTCTCGCCGAGGCTGACGCTCGAGCTGTTCATGCAGCCGCTCATCGCGTCGGGCGATTTCAAGCGCTACAACATCTTCGCGGCGCCCAGGGGCGCGCGGCGGCTCGAGTATGGGAGGGACTTCGGCACGGCGGTCGTCACGCCGGCAGCAAACCCGGCCCGCGACCCCGCCACGATTCAGCTCGACGCGGACACGCTGGGCGGCGGTGCGCCCACGTTCACCTTCGCGGATCCAACCTTCACGTTCCGCTCGCTTCGCGGTAACGCGGTGCTGCGCTGGGAGTACCGGCCGGGGTCGACGCTGTTCGTGGTATGGACCCGCAGCAGCCGGATCACGGACCTGCCGCGCGGCAACATCCAATTCAGCGATGACGCGGGCGACCTGTTTCAGGGCCCGGCAGAGAACATCTTCCTCGTGAAAGTGAGTTACTGGCTGGGGTTCTAGGGAACCGCGCGGATGGATCCGTGGTTAGCGTTGTCATTATGTCCATCCGCGCCGTCAAATCGATCTCGCAGTCGCAGTTAACCCTCGAGGGGGCAGGCGTCAAGCTCCGCCGAGCCTTCGGCTTCGGGAATACCAGCGACTTCGATCCCTTCCTTCTTCTAGACGATTTCCGCAACGAGCACCCCGAGGACTACCTCCCCGGGTTCCCGTGGCATCCGCATCGCGGCATCGAGACGATCACGTACGTACTGAGCGGCAGCGTGCAGCACGGCGACAGCCTCGGCAACAAGGGTACGATGGGCGCGGGCGATGTACAGTGGATGACCGCCGGCAGCGGGATTCTCCATCAAGAGATGCCGAAGGGCGACGAGCGCGGCCGCATGCATGGCTTTCAGCTGTGGGCGAATTTGCCGCGCACGCTCAAGATGACCAACCCGCGCTACCAGGACATTCACGCGCGGGAGATTCCAGAAGTCGTCGATGACGACGGCACGCGGGTGCGCGTCGTGGCCGGCGAGTTCTGGGGCAAAAAGGGTCCCGTCGAAGGCGTGGCCGCCGACCCACGCTATCTCGACATCTGGATTCCGCCCCGCGTGCGCAAGACGATTCCCGTGGAAGCGTCGCGCCATGCGTTCGCCTACGTCTTCGAGGGCGGAGGCACGTTCCGCGACGCGTCCGCGCCGCAAGGCGTCCGGACCGATCGCGTGTCGGCCGGCGGCCGCGACGCGGGCAGCGAGAGCACGGAGGAAACCGGCAATCGCTCGCTGGTGCTGTTCGATTCCGGCGACGAGATCACGGTGCAAGCGGGTGAGCAGGGAATGCGGTTTCTGCTGGTTTCCGGCCAGCCGCTACAGGAGCCAGTCGCGTGGCAGGGCCCGATAGTGATGAACACTCGTGAAGAGCTGCTCCACGCCTACGAGGAGCTGCGGCAGGGCACGTTCATCAAGCGCTGATAGGCGCTAGCGAGTTTTGTTTGGGGGCGGTTATCCTTCACGCCGCCCATGTGGACCTTGCTCCGGCGCATCAGCCTCACGCAGTGGATTTTGATCGGCATGTTGGTCGGCACGCTCATCGGTTGGGCGGCGCCGGATTTCGCCATCTCGTTGCGTCCCCTGTCCACGACATTTTTGCGAATGATCAAGTCGATCATCGTGCCGATCATCTTCGGCACGCTGGTCGTCGGCATCGCCGGTCATGGCGACGACATGAAGCGTGTCGGTCGCCTCGCGTTCAAGTCGCTGGTCTACTTCGAAATCGTGACCACGCTGGCGCTGTTCATCGGCCTCCTGGCGGTGAACCTCGTCCGGCCGGGCGTGGGGGTGGAGTTGCCCCCGCCGGCAGCGGGGACGCCGATTCCCGGTGGTCAACAGCCGACATTCTCGAGCGTCCTCGAGCACATCGTGCCGCAGAGTTTCTTCGAAGCTGCGGTCTCGAACCAGGTGCTCCAGATCGTTTTCTTCTCCGTGATCTTCGCCGTGGGCCTGTCGCAGGTGCGCGCCAAGCCCAAAGAGGCCATGCTCGGTTTCTGCGAGGGCCTGGCGGAAACGATGTTCAAGTTCACCGCCATCGTGATGAAGTTTGCGCCGATCGGCATCGGCGCCGCGATCGCGGTCACGGTGGGACACAGCGGGCTCGACGTTCTGAAGAATCTCGGCCTGTTGGTGCTGACGCTCTATGCGGCGCTGGTCGTGTTCGGGCTGGTGGTGTTGCTCCCTGTCGCGCGCCTGGCGCGAGTGCCGCTGCGGGCCTTCTTGAGCGCGGTGAAAGAGCCGGCCCTCATCGCCTTCTCGACGACCTCCTCCGAGGCCGCGCTGCCGAAGGCGATGGAGCGGATGGAAGCGATCGGCGTGCCGCGCCGCATCGTCGCCTTCGTGATGCCCACCGGCTACTCGTTCAACCTCGATGGCAGCACGCTCTATCTGGCCGTGGCCTCCATCTTCGCGGCGCAGGCGGCAGGCGTGCATCTCACGCTCGGCCAGCAATTGTTGATGATGCTCACGCTGATGGTGACAAGCAAAGGCGTGGCCGCCGTCCCGCGCGCATCGCTCGTCATTCTCGCGGGCACGCTCACATCGTTCAACCTGCCGCTCGAAGCCATCGCGGTCATCCTCGGCGTGGACGAGCTGATGGACATGGCGCGGACGACCGTGAACCTCATTGGCAACTGCCTCGCCACGGTCGTCATGGGGCGGTGGGAAGGCGAATTCGACGACAAGAAAGCGGCAGCGTACGCGCAGCAGCAACCGGCGGCCGCCGCGTAGCAAGGAACGCGTTGCGCGCCCGTATATTCTCCGCGTGGCCCCACCCAGGACGTCGGTAGAAGTCCCCGCCGAGCTCGAAGCGGCACTCGCCGACCGGTACACGTTGCGGCGCGTACTCGGCCGTGGCGGCATGGCGACCGTTTATCTCGCTGACGACAAGAAGCACCACCGCGCTGTCGCCATCAAAGTGCTGCTGCCCGGTCTCGCCGCCTTCCTGGGCGTCGAGCGCTTCCTCAAAGAGATTCAGATCGCGGCTCGGCTCACGCACCCGCACATCCTCGCGCTGCACGACTCAGGGGAAGCGGCCGGCTTCCTGTATTACGTCATGCCCTACATCGAAGGCGCGTCGCTGCGGCAGCAGCTCGAGGCCGCGCCGCAACGCGCGCTCGCGCAGCAGCACGCGCTGGCAATCGCCGAGCCGGTAGCCAACGCGCTCTCGTACGCGCATCGCATGGGCGTGCTGCACCGCGACATCAAACCGGAGAACATCCTCTTCTCGCAGGGTCATCCCATTGTCGCGGATTTCGGCATCGCCAAGGCGGTCAGCACCGCCGGAGGCGCGAACCTCACGCGGACCGGATTCCCCGTCGGGACTCCCGGCTATATGAGCCCCGAGCAGGCGGCTGGTCTGACCGAGTTGGACGAGCGCACCGATGTCTACAGCCTGGCTGTGGTCATCTATGAGATGTTGGTCGGCGAGGTGCCGGGCCGTTGGCCGACCGAAGACGCAGTCCGGGCGGGCCGGTTTCTCGAGGCGACGCCGTCTCATCGGACCCGGCTCACGGGCGTCGGAGCGAGGGTCGAGGCGGCGCTCGTCCGTGGCCTCGCGATCCGCCACGACCAGCGCACCGCGACTCCCGCCGTGCTGATCGACGAGCTGACGCGCGGGACGTCAGGCTCACGCCGCCGCTACGATCAAGATGAGGTTCAGGAAATCGTCAAACGGGCCACCGAGCTGGAGGCGACCAAAACGGCCGCAGGCGCCATGACGATTGGCGGCGTGCAGGCGCTCGCCGGCGAGGTCGGGGTGGCGCCGGACCTCGTGCGCGCCGCGGCGGAGTCGCTCCAGGCGCCCCGTCCCTACGTCACCTCGGGGGCGCTGCCACCGGGCCGTACGAACCATTGGATTGCGGGCCCGGCGGAGCTGTTCTACGAGCGCGTCATCGAGGGTGAGCTGCCCGAGTCCGAGTATCCGACGATGGTCGAAGAGATCCGGCGGGTGTTGCGCAATGCCGGGCAGGTGAGTCAGTTCGGCCGGTCGTTTTCATGGATCGCGGCGCGCGGCCCAGCGATCCGCCGCGACCTCGAGGTCGCGGTCTCGGTTCGCCGCGGCCAAACGCGCATCACGATTCACGAGAGCCTGGGTCAGCTCATCGGCGGCGTGTTTGGGGGGATTTGCGGAGGGATGGGCGGAGGAGGGTTGGGGCCCATTCTGGGCGTTGGAGCCGGAGCCCTTCATCTGGGGGGGCTGGCTTTGCTGTTGGTCGTGCCGTGGCTGGGTGTCTCCTATCTGACAGCCCGCACGGTGTATCGCCGCAGCGCCGGCAAGCGCGTCCGCGAGCTGGAAGGGTTGGCGAATCGCCTGGCGGCGCTGGCACAGGAGCTTGTTGAAGGACCAAACCGGCTCAATCCCTAGAAGGCGACGCGCCACTCCAGCCGGCCGCCCGGCGGATCGACAAGGAATCGTGGAGGGCCGAGGCCGAAAATGCGCCATCGGCCCTCCATCACTTTCGCACCAGTGATTCCGATTGTCGCGCCCGCCAGGACGTCCGACAACCAGTGCCGATGGTCATTGAGCCGCGACCATGCCGTTCCGGCGGCGCCCGCGTAAAGCGCCGCCGTCGCCCAGCGGTTGTGGATCTCCTCGGCGAGGGAGGCCGCGAGCGCGAAAGCCAATGTGGCGTGCCCTGACGGGAAAGCGTCGCGGTTGCTGAACGGTCTGAAGAGATACGGATCGTTCGTGTCCACCGGCCGCACCCGCCCCGTGGTCTCCTTGATCGCGGCGGTGGTGAAACCAGCGACGGCGAGCGAGGCGAGCACGCGACCGCCGCGGCGCTGCAGGGTGGGACGGCCGCTGACCAGGCCCGCCGCGAGGATCCCTCCACTGATGCCGAACACCACTGCGGGTTCCCCGCCGTTGCGGAACACGCGCGCCAGCGCGTTGCTGTGCGACGAGCGCCGATCCTG